>Ga0228536_1000257_pt1 | contig 127813 bp, 136 predicted proteins | sample SJ1Smetagenome_FD_168611 | JGI IMG/M metagenome (GOLD analysis project Ga0228536, IMG submission 168611) | Enriched culture of PCE-dechlorinating microbial communities from Ithaca, New York, USA - SJ1.S | ecosystem: Engineered > Modeled > Simulated communities (microbial... > Unclassified...
GAAGGGCACTTCGGCCGCCGACAGTGTGGATCTGTCATCGGCCTCGTGCGAGAGACATGTGAGGTGAAAGAAAAAGAGAGCTGGTAGACATTAACTGTTGACTTTTATCATAGCAACCGCTTGAACGGTTTAAGCGGCTTGAACGTTCAAGGCAACGGCATTGACGGGTTCCTTATTGCGAAGGTTCAGACACATCGAGCGGTTTTTTTGTTTTCTCCTGCAGAAAGCTCTGATAGTATGTAGGGGAACAATGTCCACAGCCTCTTGACCCGAACGCACGAGGGCAGTTCTCTTCTTTTTTGAACGTTCAGGCGGTTCAAGCGGTTCAAGCGGTCTTTTCAACATCGTTGAAAAGACCTCATGGAGGGTTGCATGAAGAAGGTCTGGGTTACGGCGCTGGTTAGGGATGAGGAGAAGATCGGCAAGCTCATGGGGTCGCTCAAGCAGTATGGGCTTGCCGCGGATGGACATTTCTGGGTGGACGACCTCAAACACATGGCATGGCAGGCGCCGGCGGAGGAGCTCGTCAAGGCCGATGTTGCGCTCTGGATCATTGTCGGGAACGCCGCTGACGTCAAAACACCTGCCATCGGCTTCGGCCTTTCGCTGCTTGCCATGAAGGTTTTTGCCTCAAAAGGGCAGGGATTCCCCGTCATATTCGCTTCTGCCGGCGATGTTCCCGATGATTTCGACGCGCCGACGCTTCTCAGGGGCGCCGAGACAATACCTCTTTCGAGCGCTTCGCTCGGCGTCAAAGCCGTTTCCCTCGCGAATACCCCCCTCAAGAAGATCGACAAGGAATACAATCTCAACGTCCACGGCCTCCCCGGCATCGGGCTATGGCTTGAGGCGGGACCTGCCGGCTCCTTCGAGTGGCAGGGTGCCATGTTCGGCGTCCACGGTGGAGAGATAGACTTTCACGGCGTTGGCCCCACGAACGGCGTGCCCGAGCGGGCCGTCCTCGAATATGCCCAGAAGGGCCTTAAGATCCAGCTTGGCGACGACGAGTTCACAGCCTGGGCCGTCCAGAATCGCCTCGACCCCGGCACCTCCTACTACGTCCGCGTCCAGGGAACCCCCGACAAGCTCCTCTTCGGCCCCTACGCCCAAACGGAGGAGGCGGAAGTACACGTGGTGAAGATGGTTTAAGCCGCTTGAACGGAAAAGCCAGATACAAGGTGTTGCCCTTCAGCGTTCAGGCGGTCCAACCGATCTTTGGCCCGTTGCCCTGACCACCGAGAGCGTACAGAGAGAAGCTACCGGTTCGAATTTGGTCGCGCTTTCATCTCCCCTGCCTTAAAGACGAAAAGAGTCCATTATTCTTTTATGGTTCATATAAAAGCTAGCAAAACAGGTCAGGTATTATATAGCGCTAGGTTTTTGCCTCTCCCCCGGCGGGGCAACACCGGGTGAACAGCCTTGGTGACCTTGCGGCAGACGATCGGTCTTCCCGTGCTGTCGATCATGTATCCTGAACCTCCCGGACGTCCGCGTCGGCATGTTCCGAGGGGGAACCTCGGAAGATCTCGTCGACAAAGGCCTCGCCTATCGGCACGTAAAGACTCTCCAAACCGCTTCAGCCTGAGCACGCACCGAACGAGGCATTGTCTTTCAACGTTCAAAAAGTTCAAGCGGTTGAAACGGCTCAAGCAGTTCAAGCGGTCTTTTGTCGCACTCCGTCGATCATGTCCTGAACCTCCTTGTTTGTCCTCACCTCCCGGATGTCCACCTCCGGATGCTCCGAGGGGTAGACGCGGAAGATCTCGTCGGCGAAGGCCTGGCCTATAGATTCCACGTTGTCGAAATCGATGAGGGCGATCTTGAACTGGTCGATCCTGGCGAGAAGGCGTTTCGCCTCCGAGCGGGAGACGAGTTTTTCTGTTCCGTGGTGCGCCAGGTGCGCAAAAACGACGGTGGTGGAGAAACCGGGGGACATCCGTGAAGAAAATTTCTCGTAAATGTCCCTCATCCGGCGCGATGTGTCGTTCTTGAGTGTCATTGTCACCAGGGTGCCCGGGCCTCCCTGCTGGGGCTCGACCGACCAGTCGTCACCGTCCCCGGAGGTGTGGGTGAGGAGCACGCCCTTCGAGAGGATGCTGAAGACGTCGAACATGCGGGCAGTAAAGAAGATGCCCTGGCCGGGATGGGCGGCCGGATCGGTGGTGAGTTTCCCTTTCGTGAGCTCGAGGATGGCATGACGCTCGTCGATGAGATCCATGTGAGACAGGACCTTGTCGAAAATGCCGACTCCCCGGTCCCATATGGTCATCTTCGTCGAGAGGGCCGTTCTCCTTACCTGCACGAAGGCGCTTTCGCTGCCCGAGTGGGCGGCGACGTTGTTGAAGATCTCCGTGAACCCGTACCGCCATATGTCGAGGGCATTCTCCGGGAGAGAACCGAGCGTGTCCCGTATCTCCCCCCGCCAAACGATGTCCTCCGGGATCCCGTCGGTGACGGCCAGTATCTTCTTGTGCTCTGCAACGGTGCACAGCTGGTATCTCCCCAGGCTGGTCCGGGAGATCAGTTTCGCATTGACGAGGAATGTGAGGTGCTTGTGGACGGCCTGGCGACTGATGCCGAATTGCCCCGTCGCCCTCGAGACAACGTCTCTCGACCGGTCTTCCACGTTTTTCAGGATGAAAGCCCGAACTGCCTCGCCTCTTTTCCTCGTTCTTCCCGCCATAGTGTAAACCTTATGTCTAATACACAGTAAACCACAAAGACGATGCAGGTCAATACCAAAAGTTCTTCACAGCACCGGGGGGTGTGTCCATGGGGCTCTCGGCAGAGCCGGAGCAAGGTGAGCCCTGTACCCCGAAACACTCTTTACCGGGGCGGCTGACCTGGTTTATACTATCGGTCTGGTCGGGGAGTGAGTGTGGGTGCGCGCCTTTCCCTTTGAACCCTTGAGCCTTTGAACTCTTGAACGATCACTAACCCCGGGAGGTGAGCATCGTGGCTGATCAGGATCTCGTTAGCAGGAAAGATTGCGTCCTTGTCGTCATTGACGTGCAGGAAAAGTTGATGCCGGCGATCTCGGGGAAGGAAAGGGTGATCGCGAACACCGCTACGCTGGTAAGGTTCTGCGAGATTTGCGGGGTCCCCGTGGTCTTCACGGAGCAGAAAAAGCTGGGGCCGACGGTACCTGAAGTCAAGGATCTGGTGCAGGGCTTCTCCGCCGTGGAAAAGGTCCATTTTAACTGCTTCCTGAACAGTGAGTTCCGCGATGCGGTGGAGCGGCTCGGTCGAAACTCCCTTGTCCTTGTTGGGGCCGAGTCGCACATATGCGTCGCGCAGACAGCAATCGCCGCCCTGCCCCGTATGCGGGTCCATGTTATAGCCGATGCCGTCTCGTCGAGGTCGCCTGACAACAGGTTGATCGCCCTAGAGAGGATGCGCGACGCAGGCGCCGTCATAAGTTCCATGGAGATGTTCATCTACGAGATACTCCGCCAGGCGGGCACCGACGAGTTCAAGGCCGTCCTGCCCCTCGTGAAGTGATTTTTCTAAACCTCGCCCGTAATTCATGCGATAATTGGGGGGAGTAACGGGTTTCCGGTCGTTCTCGCGGTTAACGAAGGGGAGCGTATATCACCTGTGAGACGGAAGACACAATGAAGATCCCATCGAAGACCATGGAGGGCCAGTCCCCGGCAAAGGGAAAGGGAAGAAGGAACGAGGGCCCAACCTTGGACGCACCGGAATTTCGGGACCTCTATCGTTCTTTCTTCGAGTTTGCTCCCGATGCTATGGGAGTGACCGACCCTGATACCGGTGTTATCCTCGATGTCAACAAGGCCTTTGAGGCGTGGTCGGGGTATTCCCGGAAGGAACTTCTGGGAAAGAGCACCGTCCATCTCGGTTTCTGGGTCAACGAGCAGGACAGGGAGGCGATCATACTGAGGCTCTGCGAGACGGAGCACGTCGAGGACATGGAGGTCGATTGGAAGACGAGGGGCGGAGACGTAAAGAGACTTCTCTTTTCCGCCAGGCTCATCGATACGCGCCGCGGGAGATTCGTCCTCTTCATAGGCCGGGACATCACTGAACGTAAGAAGATGGAGCGAATACTCCGCGAATCCGAGCGCAGGCTCTCGGATATCATCGAGTTTCTTCCCGACGCCACCTTCGTCATCGACAGGACGGGGACCGTGATCGCCTGGAACCGGGCTATGGAAGAGATGAGCGGTGTAAGCAAAAAGGAAATGATCGGCAAGTCGGACCACGTCTACGCCATCCCCTTTTACGGAAGGCGAAGGAAGCTTCTCATAGACATGGTCGGAGACGCCGATGAGGACAATGATTCCAAGTACATATACGTGAGAAGGAACGGCGACACCATCTACGCCGAGGCATTCACCGAAGCCCTTTATGGCGGCAAGGGTGCCTGCCTGTGGGGAACTGCGGCGGCCCTGCTCGACGAGCACGGCAACAGGGTCGGGGCAATAGAGTCCATCCGCGACATAACGGACCACAGCATGGCGGAAGAGCGGCTCAGGTCATCCTACGAGGAGTTGCGCCGGCTCTCCGCCCACATCGAGGAGGTACGGGAGAACGAGCGTGCCGCCATCGCCCGGGAGCTGCATGACGTACTGGGGCAGATTCTCGCGGTGATCAACATGGACCTCAGATGGCTCAACAAGAAGATACCGGCGCACGAGAAGGAGCTGCTCGGCAAGGTTACCTCCGCCCTTACCCTCGTTAAGCAGGCGACGAGGACTGTCCAGAGGGTGTCGTCGGGCTTAAGGCCCGTCGTCTTCGATGACTTCGGCCTCCCCGCAGCCGTCGACCACGCCTTGAAGGAGTTCCGCGGCCAGACGGGAATAACGACGAGCCTCGTGATCAGCGGCCCCGTGACAGACATCGACAAGGACCGGAGCATGGCGCTCTACAGGATATTTCAGGAGGCCCTGACGAACGTGATGCGCCACGCCGGCGCGACGCGCGTGGAGGTTTCCCTCCAGGCCGGGGGAGACAACGTTCAGTTGCTGGTGAGAGATAACGGCTGTGGTATCTCGGATAAGCAGAAGTCCGATAGAAACTCCCTGGGCCTACTGGGCATGCGCGAACGCATCTCTTTCATCGGCGGAACGATCGAGATCGCCGGATCGGCCGGCGCCGGCACCCGCATCACCGTCGATCTCCCCTTGAAAAGAACAGAACCGAGAGAATAGAGGCGACTGTCAGCCAGGGCCGCCGGACACACCAACCCCATGACCCATCGCCCGGATCCTATTACCTGTTTCTGATTTTACTGTTGTTTTACGTAGACGAGGTCGGTGGAGGAAAAGCTGCCGCCTTTGTTGGTCTTGGCCCAGCTTGCGTCAACGCCGAAGAGCTCCACGATCTCCAGCTCGCCCTTGTAGGCGCCTTTCTTCCTGCCGAGGGGCTGCTTCGTCCTGGGGTCGATGACCTCCTCGCCGGGGGCGTAGACCTCGAGGACCCTGCCCTTTTCCAGACCCGACAGCCTTCCCGCGTTGATGTAGACCTTCGTTCCGTCAACGGAGGCCACGCGGGAGTGCCAGTCGATGGAGAGAACGGTCTTCAGAACGTCTTCGGCAATCATCTCTATGGCAAGGTCGATCGCCTTTATCTTCGCCTTCTCCGAACTGAGATCGCCCTTCTCGCGAGACAGGGAGATGGGGTTTCTGCCGGAAAGCTGCTTCATCGTCTTGCCCGTCTCGGTATTGAAGACGTCGATGGCCAGCCTTGACATGGCAAAGGACGTTTCCTTCTCGTCCTTGCCTTCAATTCTCGATGAACTTGTATAGACATCGGAAAGGGTGGTCTTCAGAATCGCCTGAACGCCGAAATCGTCGTTCATCCTCTTGGCATTGGCGGCATCGAAGTATGACCCCCTGACGTTGAGCGCATTGGGGTCGACACAGATGACCGTGCCCGTGCTCTCGAGGCGCGATATGAGCCGCTTGGTGGCCAGTTCCCCCAGGCCTTCCGATTTGTAGTTGCTGTTGTCCGTAACGGGAAGTACCACGATGCGTCGTTTCATCTTCGGGGACGGGTACTCGAAGGAAATGAGACCCTGCATGTACCCCAAGCCCACGGGGATGTACCCCATCTGCGTCGGATAGGCCATCTGGGGGTTGATGCCCTTTTTCTTCAGCTCTTCTTCCAGTTTCGCGATCCTCTTCTCCAGCTCATCCCGTTCCTTTTTGCTGGGGCCGCTGCCACCGACACCGAAGGACAGGGCCTCGCCGATGCCCGGTGCGTACTGGTCCTTGCGGACCCAGACGTAGGGCGGCTCGTAAGGCGTCAGCATGTACTTCCGGTTCCTGGTATAAATGTACTCCACGCCGTCGATGACCTTGATGTCGCCCAGTTCGGGCTCCTTCATCTCCTCGGGCTCGCCCCGTGCAGGTTTCTTCTGGGCAGAGGAATCGGTCTTCTTTACCGTTGTGGCGGGATCCTCGTCTTTCTTTTTACCCCAGGGCATGTAACTGCAGGAAGCGAGAACAACTACCATTAAAACGATTACAATTTTCCGCATCGAGTGATTATAAATATGTAACCGCGAAAAGTCAAATCTTTAAATGTTGAGCTTTGTAAACCCTTAGATCTCGCCCTTGAAGAGGGGAAGGGAAAAGAAGAACGTGCTTCCCCTCCCGGGTGCGCTCTCCACCCCGATAGACCCTCCGTGTCCTTCCACGACCGACTTCACGATGAACAGGCCCAACCCGCTTCCCTCTTCCCGCCTTCCCAGGCTCCCGCGGCGGTATTTTTCGAAGATGAAGGGGAGCTCCTCGGGCGGTATTCCCACACCACTATCCTCCACGAAAGTCACGAGCGTGGCGCCATCGACGCGGACCCCTATCCTGACCATGGAATCCTCGGGCGAAAATTTCAGAGCGTTGACGACAAGGTTCGTGATGACCCTTTCAATGTAGTCCCTGTCAGCCAGAACGAGGGCCTGGGGCGCCGCGCCATCGACGCAGGCAACCCTGTGCCCATACAGCTTCGCCACGCCGCGTATGATCTCATTCATGTCGACGGGCCCTATGGCAAGGTCAAGCTTTCCCGATTCGATCCGGGACACGTTCAGGTAGTTTTCCACAAGGTGGTGGATCTTCGATATGTTGTCCGAGACATTGAGCAATCTTTCGCTGACAGCGCCTTCGAGAGGACCGTACTTTCCCCCGAGGATCCTGTCGAGGAACGCCGAAACAGGGACGAGGAAGGACCGAATGTCGTGGTTGACGGCGGAGACGAAGTCCGCCTTGAACTCCTCCATCCTTTTTTCCCTGGATATGTCCTGAAGCAGCAGGATGCGGCCCTGGGGCGCACTCTCCAGAGACCAGGGCGAAACGAGAACCTTGAGATACACGGGCTCGGCGGAACCCTCCCGGGGGATGACGACCTCCTGGAGGACGGTGTGGCCGTCGTCGCAGGAGATATCGAGCGAGGGAAAGAGGGTCTTCCAGGTCTCGCCCGGGGCAGCCACGGGGTCCGTCCCCGTAATGGCCGCCGCGGCCCTGTTATAGTAGATTATGACGCCTTCATGGTTGAGGGCGACAACGCCCTCATCCACGGTCTCCAGGATGGAAAGGAACCGGATCCTGTCCTGCCGGATGGTGTTCGTCTTTTCCTCGAGTTCGGCGTTGATCGCCCGTATCCTCTCCATGTTGTCGCTAATCGTCCTCTCCCGCTCGGAGATGGAATCGAGCATCCTGTTGATGGATGACGCGATGAGAGTGAACTCCCGGGTCGTCACCTTCGTCGTGTCGATACGGGAGAGGGTGTCTCCTTCCTCGATCCTTCCGCAGATGGCAAGAATACCCCGGAGTGAGGGGTCGATACCCCGCGTGATCACAAAGGTTATGACGATCACCGCCGATGTCGCAAGAACGGATATCATGACAAAGACGAAGAGAAGGTGCTTCTTGAAGGGCAGAAAGATGTTCTCGCTCACGGCGATGCCGTAGGCCCACTTCCCCGACCCCTCGTCGTTGTACGGTGAGGGCTTATAGATGGTATGGTAGCGGGACCTGCCGATCGTGGTCCGGCCTATGTACGTCCTGTCCCCCTGGTGAAGGGTGGCCGTGATCTCTTCGGGAAGGTCCTGGGTATCGGTACCGGTCAGGGAGAAAATGGTACTGAACATTCTCCTGTCGTCCCTGAAGAGCGAGATATACACGGGCTCCCCGCGCTTGCGGGAGAGAAGGTCGCTCAAGTTCCGGACGAGGTGATTGGCGTTGTCAAGGACAACGATCTCGCTCAGGACCACCTTGAGATCCTCGATGGGCATGGAAAGAAAGATGGCCGGGCGCACCCCGTCTCTCCTGTCGACGGTGACGAAACCCCTGGTGGTCGCTCCGGAGGCGGGCAGCGGCAGCGTCACGGGGGGATCGGCGTGCCGGTTCTGCAAGGTGACGATCGGCCTGTTCCTGTCGTCCACAAGGTGGAGCGCATCGATGTTCTCTCTCTGAAGCAGGTCCGTGAATATCGCCCGGATCCTGCCGATGTCCCGTCGCGCTATCGCGTCCCTCAAAGGCTTGCGAATGGCTACGAGCCTCATCCGGGTTTCCATGCGGTAGAACTCGCTGTCAACGGAAAAGGAGAACAGATTGATATCCGAAGTAAGGCCCTTTTCCAGTTCGTTCACGGCTATCCGTTCTATGGAGTGTATCCCCGAATAGGTCGTGACCACGGAAAGAAGGACGACCAGGGTGATGAAGAAGAGGAGTATCTTGGTGTAGAGGCTCATGAGAGAGCACAGGTTATGGGTGAGGGGTTATGGGTGATGGGAGAAAAACCCAAGCGCGGCGGTGCCGCCTGGAAAGGCCCGACATTTTCTGGAATGGTGGAGGTGACGGGGATTGAACCCGTGGCCCCCTCGTTGCGAACGAGGTGCTCTCCCGCTGAGCTACACCCCCGGGTAGGCATAATCATAGTCCATATTACCCCTCATATCAAGGGTTTTGTGGGGACAACCGCAGGCTGGCCGCCATGGGCTCTGCAAGGAGAGGCTCACCGGCTCAGGATTTCCTTGATCGTCTCTTTGAGTTCCCGCGTATCCGCCGACTTGACGACGTATCCGTCGGATACCCAGCTCGACAGGTCCTGCTTGAACTCGCCGTAAGCCGAGCAGAGGATGACGGGCTGGTCCTTGTTGATGTTCTTTATGGCATTCAAGGTCTGAATCCCGTCCATGACGGGCATTTTGATGTCCAGGACCACCACATCGAAGGGGGCGACCTTGATCTTCTCAAGAGCCTCCACACCGTTGGACGCGGTTTCCACCTCGTAATCCTCTTCCTCCAGCTCCTCCTTGAACAGAAGCCTGATATTCTCCTCGTCGTCTACAACGAGCACCCGTACTCTTTTCATGCGAACTCCTCTTGCAGCATGTTATTTTTCATGGGGAGATGAACGATGAAGGTCACTCCCTTTCCAGCCACGTTCTCCACCTCTATATGCCCCTTGTGGTTCGTTACTATCTTGTTGGAAATGGCAAGGCCGAGGCCGGTGCCGCGCTCCTTCGTCGTAAAGAAGGGGTTGAATATGTTATCGATGATGGCGGGGTCGATGCCGCCACCCGTGTCGGTAATCGAAATCGCGACGAAGGGTCGTTCGTCGTACACGACCTTCCTGGTCTTCACGGTTACGGTGCCGGTGCCGCGCATGGCCTCGAAGGCGTTCATGAGGAGATTGATGAACACCTGCTTGATCTGCTGGCTGTCACAGGGTACAGGCTCCAGCGCGGTATCGAAGTCCCTGACGATGGCGACGGACTCCCAGGCCGGGTCGGACGAGACGATGTACAGGATGTCCTCGAGGAAGTCCTGGAGCCTGCAGAACTCCTCGTAGGGCTGGTTCTCCTTGACGTAATGGAGTATCTCGTTGAGGATGGTCTCCAGGCGCGTTACCTCGTTGAGGATGATGTCGATATACCGGTTCTCCGTGTGGTCGTTCTGCATCTTCTTGGCCAACCGCTTGGTGAATCCGCCGATGATGACAAGAGGGTTCTTGATCTCGTGGGCGATATTGGCCGTCATCTCCCCGAGGCTGCGGAACTTTTCCTGTTCGATCAGCCTCTTCTGGGCATCCGTCAGCTCCCGCACCACACTCCTCAGGCGGGCGTTGAGCAGGGTGTTTTCAAGTCCGCTCGATATGTAGTTCGATATGGTGTTGATAATGTACTGCCCGTTCTCCTCGATGCCGTGCTGGTCGGACTTCTCGCCACAGAGGGTAATGGTGCCGAGGACCCGCATCTTCGAGAGAATGGGAGCGGAATACAGAGAGAAGGGCGGAGGGTTGTCGAGTTGCTCCGGTGAACCGTTTCTCAGGGAAACGGGCCGCAGGAGCTTGATGGCCGACCTTTCCAGCTGATCCACGTAATCCTTCGCCGCGGGGTCTATCATGCCATAAGTGAACCGCTGCGTCTCCAGTTTGAGAAGGGGGTATTCGAGCTTGACGGACACGAAGGAGGCGGAGAGCGACTTTGCGATGATGAGCGCTATGCTTTTCAAAAGCTCGTAGGGTCCCACGTTGGACGTCAGGATCTTGCCCAGCTCCGACAGCATTGCCAGCTCGCTGATGCGCTTCTTCGACGAGAGGATCAGCTCGAAGGCCCTCAGGATGCCGCCGAGCTCGCGGGATATGACGGAGAGGAGGACCTTCTCCTGGTCCTGCAGCGAATCGCGCATGACCGAACACAGGACGATGACCCCGAATAGGTAACTGTCGTCGGACAGGGGAAGGAAGGAAAAGGTCCTGAACCTTTCCAGGTGATCGTCCAGCTCGGGATAGAAGAGACAGCCGAACCTGGGAGAGATGTCCTTGAAGGTGAAGAACTGGGGAAACCGCCTCTGCGCCACGCTGCCGACGATCCCTTCGCCGATGTGGCAGCGGTAGCGGCTCAAAATCCTGAAAAGGATACTCTTCTGGTTGGCGTAGCGGCAGGTCAGCCTCTTGTCCTTGTCGAAGGTGTAGACAATGGCCTCGTCGAATCCGAGGTCCTGGGCGATGATGTTCAGGATCGCGTTGACCCGCGCCGTCAGATCGAGGTTCGAGTGCGAGATCTCAATTATCTTACCGATCAGTTCCGCTTGATTCATGTTTCGCAATCGCTTTCCTGTAAAGTTCCACGTACTCGCGGGCAGATTTTTCCCAGGAAAAGTCTTCCTTCATGCAGCGGGTGACCAGGTCCTCCCAGGCCTTCCTGTCCCTGTACAGGGAAAGCGCCCTGCCGATGGTGTCGAGCATGGCCTCTTTCGTGTATTCGTAGAACTTGAAACCCGTTCCGCTTTCGGGAAAGGTCGTGAAATCGATGATCGTGTCCTCCAGACCGCCCACGCCCCTGACAACGGGGACCGTGCCGTACTTCAGGCTGTAAAGCTGGTTGAGACCGCACGGTTCGTACAGGGAGGGCATGAGGAACATGTCCGCCCCCGCCTCCATGAGGTGCGCCAGCTTGTTGTCGTAGGCTATCTTTATGGAAAAGGATTTGGGGAACTTCTTCGCGAGGGTGGTAAAGAGGTCATGGTATTTGCGCTCCCCCGTGCCCAGGATGACGTACTGTACCCCGAGGCCGTGCATCTCTTCCAGGGACTCGGAGATGAGGTCGAAGCCTTTCTGGTCGGCAAGCCGCGAGATGGTCGCCAGAAGCGGGATGTTCGGGTTGACGGGCAGGTCAAAGGCCTGCTGAAGGGCCTTCTTGCAGACGGCCTTGTTCGCGCGGTCCTCGATGGTGTACCGCCCGGGCAGGGACGCGTCCGTTCCGGGGTTCCAGTCCCCGTAATCGATGCCATTGACTATCCCGTAGAGGTCGTCCCGTCGCTTCGCGAGAATGCCGTCGAGGCCGCATCCGAACTCAGGGGTTTGGATCTCCCTGCTGTACTGCTTGCTCACGGTGTTCAGGATATCGGAAAAGATGATTCCACCCTTGAGGAAGTTGATATGGCCGAAGAACTCCAGGGATTCCGGGGTAAAGTACTCCCAGCCGATGTTGAGCAGGTGCATATCGTAGTGCCAGAATATCCCCTGGTAGCCGAGGTTGTGGATGGTCAGAAGGGTGGCCACGCCCTTTAAGTCGGGATCGCCCTGGTAGAGAGTCTTCAGGAAAACGGGCGACAGGGCCGTCTCCCAGTCGTTGCAGTGAAGAACGTCGGGAATGAACCCCGTTGCCTTGATCGTCTCCAGGATGCTCTTGGCAAAGAAGATGTAGCGCTCGGCATTGTCGAGGTAGTCGCCGTCGGGGGTGCTGTACAGGTAGTCGCGATAGTAGTATTCGTCCTTTTCAACAAGGTAGGCCCGTATCCCCTCGTATTCGCTCTCGACGACCTCGGCGTCGACGAAAGACTGGGACACCTGGCATGATATCCTGTGGTTGGAATACTTCATGGGAAAACCGAGGTCCTCTATCCCCTTGTGCTTGGGGAGAATGACCCTGACGTCGACTCCCAGGTTCCTCAGGGCCTTAGGCAGGGCCCCGGTCACATCGGCGAGACCGCCTGTCTTCACAAAGGGAAATATCTCGGGAGAAGCGACCAGTATCTTCATTGTGCCCCCTTATATCTCTGTTTCTCTCAGGTACGTCGTGGCTTCCTCGGGGGGCGTGGGGTTGATGTAGAACCCCGTTCCCCATTCGAAGCCGGCCATTTTCGTAAGGCGCGGGATGATCTCTATGTGCCAGTGGTAGTGCCCGATGCCGATGTTCGCGGCTGGGGCCGTGTGGATAATATAATTGTAGGGCGGATTGTTGAGCACCTTGACGTACTTCCTCAGGATCGTGGAGAGGACATCGGCCAGCGAATGATAATTGTCGGCCGGGTCCTCCTCGGAAAAGACCGCGTTGTGTCTTTTCGGAAGGATCCAGGTTTCGAAGGGAAAACGCGAGGCGTAGGGTGATATTCCGATGTACCGCTCGTTCTCGCAGACGATGCGCCTGTTCTCCTCTTTCTCCTGGGCGATGATGTCGCAAAAGATGCACCGCTCCTTGTACTTGTGATAGGCGAGACCGCCACCTATCTCCTCCGAAACCCGCCTCGGCACTATGGGCAGGGCGATAAGCTGCGAGTGGGCATGGTCAAGAGAGGCCCCCGCTACAGACCCGCTGTTCTTGAAGACCATTATGTACTTGAAGCGGGTGTCCCTCATGAGGTCCCGCATCCGCTCGCGATATGCTATGAAAACACCCTGAACCCGGTCCACGGGCATGTCCGAAAGGGTCTCTCCGTGATTGGGGGTCTCGACGATGACCTCGTGGGCGCCGATGCCGTTTATCTTGTCATAGATGCCGATACCCTCCCGGTCGAGGTTGCCTTCTATCCTCAGGGCCGGAAACTTATTGGGAACTACCCTCAACGACCAGTCGGGGGACCCCGGCGTCGAGCCCGGCGGACGGACGACGTATACCTCCGGCGGCGTCATGCTCTCGTTCCCCGGACACAGGGGACAGACTGCCGCTTTCGTCGGCGGCACCTCCTCCGCAAAAAAGACGGGGCGCTTGCCCCTCTCCGTAGAAATAATCACCCACCTGTCTATGATGGGGTCTTTTCTCAGTTCAGGCATATCTTAACTCCAGGTCTTCGTTTTTTGACATGGCTGTTGTTGCGTGATAAGAAAGAGTTCAGTGATACCGCTGAAGGACAATATCCCAACCCGCACCTTCCCCATTATAACAATGGGCCTGATCTTTGTAAATATCATTGTTTTCCTGTGGCAGCATCTGGCGCTCCACGCCACGACCGGCGCGATGCTCTACACCTCCTACGGTCTCGTGCCCAGGGAGGTTGTCGCGTCGCTGACGGCGCGGCACGACCTGTTGCCCTACAACATCATGACTGTCTTCACCTCCATGTTCCTTCACGGTGGTTTCCTCCACATTATCGGCAACATGCTCTACCTGTGGATCTTCGGGAACAACATCGAGGACAGGTTGGGACACATGGGGTATCTCCTGTTCTATCTTCTTTCCGGGGTATGCGCCGCGGCCTTCCAGATACTGTACGACCCCTCTTCGGAGGTTCCCATGATAGGGGCCAGCGGGGCGGTCTCCGGGATACTCGGGGCCTATCTCCTCGTCTATCCCTATGCCCGGATAAAGACCCTTCTCATCATAGTGATCTTCATCAAGGTGGTCGATATCCCTGCCATCGTGCTATTGACCGTCTGGTTCTTCATGCAGTTCCTCTACTCCAATGTGGACGGTATCGCCTGGTACGCCCATGTGGGCGGCTTTATTTTCGGCCTTCTCTTCGCCCTTCTCTTCCTCTTCCGCGGGAAAGGCCGCAAGGCTGTCAGGACGTCCGGTCCGTGAGAGTATCGAGGGTCCTCGCCATCAATCCCTATATCTACGATTTTGCCGCCTACAATTTCTGGTCGAGCCCCCTCGGCCTGCTTTACATCGCTGGCATTTTGAGGCACAACGGGCTTCACGTCGATCTCATCGACTGCATGTCCGTGAGGGAGGACGGGCGCAAACCGGACGGACGGGCGCCTTTCGTCAAGCAGAGCGTGCCGAAACCGAACACGCTCAAGGGGGTCCGGAAGACCCTCCGCAGGTACGGGATGCCCCCCGAGGACCTGCGGACCCTTCTGGAAACCATGGATCCGCCGGACATCATCCTTGTTACTTCCATCATGACCTACTGGTACGTGGGCGCCATGGAGGTCGTCAACCTCGCCCGCGAGGTCCACCCCCGTTCAAAGATAGCCGTCGGCGGCATATATCCCACGCTGTGCCGCGAGCAGGCCAGCGTGGGCTTTGCGGCAGCGGACCTCGTTGTTTCCTCGGGTGAGATGGCACGCTTCTACGGGTTCATCGAAGCCGGAACGGGGCGAAACCTCGCATTCACGCCCTTCATGGACAATCTCGACATCCTCCCCTATCCCGCCCACGACCTCTGTCGGGAGATCCCTTTCGTTCCCCTTCTGACATCGCTGGGGTGCGCATTCCGCTGCACCTACTGCGCCACGTCCTACATGTACCCGGCGATGGCGCGGCGCGGCGTCGATTCCGTCGTGGACGAGATACTCCACTGGCATGACAGGGACGTCCGCCGTTTCGTCATCTACGACGACAGCTTTCTCTACGGCAGCTCGCACCACGCGAAGCCCCTCCTCCGGAGGATCGCCTCCTTGCCCTTCCCGGTCGACATATATAACCCCAATGCCCTCAACGCCGCCTTTATAGACGATGAGACGGCCGCGCTGCTCGTCCGCTCGGGCTTTCGCGAGGTCCGGATCGGCCTCGAATCCGTCGATCCCGACCGGCAGGCGCGGACCGGGGGGAAAGTGACGGGTGCCGTCTTCGAAAGGGCCGTAGCCGCCCTCAAGCGGGCGGGATACGGCAGGGGCGAGATCCGGGCCTATATCCTCGCCGGCCTTCCGCGGCAGTCCTGGCAGGAGGTGAGGGAGGCCATCGATTACGTGAAGGCCCTCGACGTCACGCCTTCCATCGCCGAATACACGCCAATACCCCACACCGCACTTTTCGAAAGATACAAGGATTCCGCAAGGTTCCCCGTCGCCGACGACGCCATCTACCAGAATAACGCGATCTTCCCCTACGCCTGGGAAGGCTTCACGGAAGAGGACCTCAATTATTTGAAGAGATACGCAAAAGAGGGGTAATGGGTGATAGGTAATGGGTGATAGGTAATGGGTGATAGGTAATGGGTGATAGGAAGGACTCACGGAAAGACGTCCCTATTACCTATGACCCATAACCCATTACCCGTTTTCTAGGACAGATATTTGTGCAGCTTCTGATAGCTCAGGAAGTCGCCGTCTACGAAGTCCGCCCCGAGCTCTTTCGTTGATTCCTCGCCTTCGGCGACCCTCTTTATGGTGCAGCGCATCTTCACCGGGGTCTTCTCGTTGGGAATGGTGAAGATCGTGTCGAACTCGCCCTCGCTGACCGCTTCGTAGTCGTGGGGTATGGAGATCTTCAGTCCCCCCAGCGAGACATCGATGACGATACCTGTCTGCAGCGTCGACTCTTTGGCATCCCGTTTGTAGACAAAGGCCGGCAACGAGACCTCTTTGCGGGCGTACCGCCTGCGCTCCTTCTTGGAGCCCTTCAGTTCAACCTTGTCCTTGACCTGTGAGTGGAGCATGTTTTCTATGATGGACGAAAGGGACCGTCTCTCGACCTCCGCTATCTTTTCCAGCGTCTGCTTCAACTCCTCGTTGGTCCGAAAACATATCGTTACATCTTTCTTCATTACCTTCCCCCTTGCACTGCGCTGCGTGGCGCAAACCGTCGCCGGCATTTTGCGATACATGAGTATAACATAACATGGCACTATTGAAAAGCTGAACTTGACAGGGAACAGCCTCTCAACGCCTTATCCGGCGCTGGAAAGGCGGCGACAGGGGGATGGCGCGCTCCGTGATGTCCCTGCTCTCCCGGCAAAACCGCGCGCGGGCCTCACGCCCCGCCTATGCCCCGCAGCCGGGGGGGCGGGGAAAGCGTTACTTATCGCCGTCAATTATGATAGAATAGTGATCATATCGGAACCGGGCACATACCGGGAAGGAGACGCGCTCACAGCGACAATCTTCATTGCGGCCCGGAAGACCCGAAAAGGGGGAAGATCAATCTGGCTCCTCCCATGAGCCGCGGCTTTTTGCCGTATCGGCGGTGCTTGGGAGACGACGGCAGGTCCTCTCAGAGGAGGGATGAATGAAGATTTTTGTCACGGGCGGGGCTGGCTATATCGGCAGCCACGTCGTAAAGCTTCTCGGAGAGCAGGGACACAACGTTCTCGTCTACGACAATCTTTCCACGGGCCACGAGTGGGCCGTGCTGGCGGGGCGCCTCGTCAGGGGCGACCTGTCCGACAGGCAGTTTCTGAAGGACACCCTGAGGGAATACGCTCCCGACGCGGTCATGCATTTCGCCGCGTCCATCCAGGTGGAAGAATCGGTCCGGGAACCCCTGCTGTATTATCGCAACAACGTCATCAACAGCATCAATCTTCTTGAGGCGCTCGCCGAGCTTAAGATCGGGTACTTCATCTATTCCTCAACGGCGGCCACGTACGGTGCGCCGCAGACAAGCCCTGTGGATGAAGAGACGCCCCTTGTTCCGATAAACCCCTACGGCATGACAAAGGTGATGGTGGAGACGGTACTTCGTGACATTGCAGCCAAAGGGGACCTCAGATACATCGCGCTGCGTTATTTCAACGTCGCCGGTGCAGACCGGGAGGCCCGGATAGGGCAAGCCTACCGGGAGGCGACCCATCTGATCACGCGGGCTCTCAAGACGGCAAAGGGGGAACAGGAAAAGCTCTCTATCTTTGGCACAGACTACCCGACCGCTGACGGCACCTGTGTGAGGGACTACATACATGTCGAGGATCTTGCGGCCGCGCACCTTCTGGCCCTCATGTACCTGAGGGAAAAGGGCATCTCTGACGTGATGAACTGCGGATACGGGCATGGGTTCTCCGTTCTCGACGTTGTTCGTACTGCAAAAGCGGTAACGGGGGTGGATTTTCCCGTGGAACTGGCGGGACGCAGGCCCGGCGATCCTCCGGAGCTCGTTGCCGACAGCTCGAAGCTCAAGAGGCTGACGGGGTGGTCCCCGCTCTGCGATGATCTCGGCTTCATTATCGAGACCGCATGGAAATGGGAAAGGAAAGGGGCGACGACGGAAGAGATGAAGGATCGAGGATGAAGACCCTTGCGGCGGCCCTTGCCGTCATCCTTGCTTTTGCCGGCCTCGTGGTCTACGCGCCCCATTATCTGTTCTATGCCGATGCTCCCCGGAGGGCGGATGCCGTTGTGCTCTTTCTCGGCAACGAGTACAGGGAACGCAGGGCCGAGGCGGTGAAACTCATGGCGGAAGGGTATGCCGGCTATCTCGTCATCCCCGCGTACGGCCGGGTAGCCGAGGCCGGCAAGCACGGCGAGGCATCTCGCAATGTTGTTCCCTCACGTCCCTCCCATTATCCCGTGGTATACGAGGACACGCACATCGAGATCATCGAGGCAAAGAGGCTCATGGACGGCAGGGGTCTGACCTCCGCCATCTTCGTCAGTTCCCCTTACCACATGCGGCGGATTAAGCTCATCAGCGACAGGGTCTTCACCGGAGGAACCTATATCACCACCTTCGTTCCGACCCGTTTCGAGAAGCGAAAAGAGGGTCTCTGGTTCCTCCACGAGTCGGAGATAAAAAAGGTTACCAGCGAATACGGCAAGATCCTGTGGTATTTCATGTACAGGTGGATGAAGTGAAAGAGGGTCTCAGGTCGCAAGTGTAAGGGCAGAAATAATCCGCCGGCTGGTCAACAATCGTGGCCTTCCAGGGTCTTCAGAGCCGGTCAAGATCTTTCAGACAACCTCCAAGGGTTTTTAAGTGGTTTGGCCGCTTCAAGTTTCATACCGCCTCTCTCGCCTCCGGCAGCGTGGTCAGGTACACTTCATCGGGCGTCCTGTCGCCAATACCCTGATGGCGCCGCCGTGAGTTGTAGCGTTCAAAGTAAACCTTTAGTCCCTGCCTGACATCGGCAATGGAGCCATATGCCTTCAGGTATATGTCCTCGTACTTGACGGTCTTCCAGAGCCTCTCGATGAAGATGTTGTCCATCCAGCGGCCCCTGCCGTCCATGCTGATCCTTATGCCGTTCCGAGAAAGAATGTCCGTAAAGTCGAGGGAAGTGAACTGGCTTCCTTGGTCGGTGTTGAATATGTCCGGTGTTCCGTACCGTGTTATCGCCTCCTCCAGGGCATCGATGCAGAACGAGGGATCGAGCGTGTTGGAAAGCCTCCATGACAGCACCTTCCTGCTTGCCCAGTCCATGACGGCGGTGAGGTAGCAGAAGCCCTTCGCCATGGGGATGTAGGTTATGTCCGAGCACCAGACATGGTTCGCATTCGTGATATCAAGCCCCTTCAGGAGATAGGGATAGATCCTGTGCCCCGGGTGGGGCTTTGAGAGGCGGGGCTTTTTGTAGATCGCCTCGATGCCCATCCTGCGCATGAGGGTCCTGACGTGGATCCTTCCGGATATGCAGCCTTTGTTCTTAAGCTCGCTTTTCATGCCCCTCGAACCGAGCCAGGGCATCTCGAGATGGATCCCGTCGATCAGGCGCATGAGTTCCCTGTCCCTGTCGGAGAGAGGGACAGGTGTATAGTAGACGCCTGACCGGGAGAGATCGAGCATCCTGCACTGCGTCGTCACGGGCAGGACATGTTCCCTGTCGATCATCTCTTTCCGCTCGGATCGCCGATGCGCCCGAGCGCTCCTGACAAAAAATCGTTCTCCATGGCAAGTTGCCCTATCTTCGCGTGGAGTTCCTTGATGTCGGGGCTCTTGTTGCCGGTCCCCCTGTCCTTCGAGAAGACCTCGGCGGCGTGTTCCAGGAGCTGTTTCTTCCACTCCGTGATGAGGTTCGGGTGGACCTGGTAGCGCTGGGACAGCTCAATGATCGTCTCTTCTCCCTTGAGGGCATCCAGGGCTACCTTGGCCTTGAATGCCGGCGAGTGGTTCCTTCGTGGTCTCTTTGTCATCTTCGTCTGCTCCTTTCTGTTGTCATTATAGAGCAGCAAAACCACTTAAGTCGATGTCCGAATTTATTGTACCAGCTCTTTCCAACCCGATACCATCCTGGAGGCGGGCTTGTCTGGCAGAAGCGGAGGGTGGATATCGCGGTACCGGCGGGGAAATGCAGCGGAGGCCGGAATCCTGATTGTGACGCAGGGCAAGGGCGTTTGGATCCCGACCTCCGTTGAGGTATTGATGAATGTCTGCTGCGCGGCCGCCGTGGCCTTCTTGCATCGCCTGTCTTTCTTGCAGGACCGGCAGGGATATTGACGCTGGACCCAAATGTCGTCTTTCCGGTCTTCCGAAGCTTCCTACCCCCTTCTCCCCGGCGCCGCCTTCCCGCGACTGGTCCTGCACTAAATCAGCGCGCTGAACGAAACTCCTTTCCCTTTACTACCACCCCTCCGGGGTGGGACGATATCCGCGTTAATGAGATACAAGTGAAGTATATCCCGGCCAAAGGCAGGGGGATATCGGGGTTTTCCTGATTTTGGGGGGTATTTTCCCTGAGGCGCTGAGGTCGGCCACGGGTGCGGCCCTGCCCTCGCCACGGAACGAAGGGAATTCGGGAACTTCCGGGCGCCGGTCCTTAGAGGGAAGTTATGCCTTCCCTGATCGCGTACTTCGTCAGTTCCGCAACGCTGCGTATCTGGAGCTTTTCCATGATCTGCTGCCTGTGGGTCTCCACCGTCTTCGCGCTCAGGTTCAGGGTCGAGGCTATCTGTTTCGTGGTCTTGCCCTCGGCAAGGTGCTGCAGCACCTCCCTCTCGCGCTGGGTCAGGATGTTGAAGGCGGTGGAGTCGGTCCGGGGAAGGTTGTGGAGATACTCCTTGACAACTATGTCGGTGATCCTCGGGCTCAGGTAGGATTGCCCCGTCATCACCGTGTGGACGGCGGTGACAAGTTCTTCGAAGGCGCTGTCCTTGAGGAGGTACCCCGAAGCGCCCGCCTTGAGCATTTCCAGGACAAACCGTCTATCAGAATGCATCGACAGGGCGACGATCTTTATGTCCTTGTTCTCGCTCACGATCTCGCGTGTTGCGTCTATTCCGTTCATCTCGGGCATCCCTATGTCCATGATGACGACGTTCGGCAGAAGTTTGCGGGCGAGTTTCGTTGCCGTCAGTCCATCCTGGGCCTCTGCCGCGACCTCCATGTCGGGCTGCTTATCGATGAGGGCCTTCAGGCCTTCGCGCATGATCTTGTGGTCATCGGCTACAACTATCCTTATCTTCATTCTCTACCCCTGGTGGTCATGTTCCCGTTTGAGGGGCGCCAGGAGTATTATACGCGCCCCCCTGCCCGCCTGCGACCGCACGTCCATGTGACCCCCCAGCGACTGAAGGCGCTCGCGAATACTGAAAAGTCCGAACCCGCGCGCTTCCGCTATGTGGTAGCTATATCTTGAAGCATCGAATCCCCTGCCGTTGTCCGCGACGTGAATGGATATGCTCTCGTCCGTCCTGCGGACCGTCACTTTGACGCGCGTTGCGCCGCTATGCTTGACAACATTGACAAGGAGCTCGCGCACGGCGGTAAAGAGGAGCACCCTGATTTCGTCGCGTATGGGTTTTTCGAGGCCGTCGGTCTCAAACTCCCTGTGAATCCCGTTCTGCTTCTCCACCTGGTCAGCCAACCATTCAAGGGCCGCCTCAAGCCCGAGGTCGTAGAGGATGGGGGGGCTGAGTTCAAAGATGAGCGAGCGCCCGAACTGGATGGCCTGCCCGATGTGGTCGCGAATCTGATCTATCTCCCCTTCGATGGTCTTGTCGTTGACGGCGCTTTCGATCCAGCCCAGCCTCATCCTGGCGGTCGCAAGGAGCTGGCCTATGTGGTCATGGAGGAGATTCGATATCCTCCGGCGTTCCCGTTCTTCCGCAAGGGAGAGTTCCGAGGCCAGGGAGCGGAGCTGGCGTTGGTACTGGTCGAGTTGCTCCTCTGCCTGTTTGCGCTCGCTGATGTCTTCGACGGTACCTTCATAGTAGAGGGTCCGCCCGTTGGCATCCCGTATGGCCCTCGCGTTTTCCCGCACATACATCATCGAGCCGTCAGGCAGGTTCCACCTGGCCTCGAAACCATGAACCCGGCCCTCCCGTTCCAGGCGGTCTTTGATCCTTCTACCGAGGTAGGTCGGCTCGCAGCTCTTCCTGTAGGATTTGACCGCGCCAAAATCACCAAACGACGAGTACCCCATCATGCGGATCAACGTCGGGTTGGCCATGAGGATCCTTCCCCGGGGATCGGTCCGGTATATCCCTATGGGGGAGTTCTCGAAGAGGTTCTTGTACAGTTCCGCTCCCCTTCTGAGCATGTCCTCGACCTGTTGGCGTCTCTTCAGTTCCTGCACGAGCCGGCCGTTAGCCTGCGTTATCTCGCTCGTCCGCTCCGCTACCCGCCGTTCGAGGTCTGTCTTTGACCGCCTCAGCACTTCCTCTGCGAGCTTGCGCTCCGTAATGTCGTTGTCTATCTGCAGCACCGCTGTCGGCCTGCCTTTCCTGTCCTTTCTGAGCTTCCATTTGCTTTCCATGATGATCCGCCTGCCGTCCTTCCTGCGATGGACGAGCTCCCCTTCCCATTTTCCCTCGGAGAGCAGCCTTTTCCGGATGGCAGCGAGGGGTTCCGGGTAGCGGGTCTTAAGGAGAGACGACAGTGATTGGCCCAGGGCCTCCCCGGGGGGGAAGCCGAAGCGGTTCGCGGCACCATTGTTCCAAAAGAGGATGCGGTTCTTCATGTCGCGAACGATGATGGCGCCCTCCGCGATGTCTATGATCTCAGCCTGCTCGCGAAGTATGCTCGCCTGCCGCTCAAGTTCGTGCTGCGCCCTGAGACGTTCCGCCACGTCACGGACGTTCACCATGATAAACCGGGCGTTGCGGTAGTTGATAAGGGAGGAGGTGATCTCCACATCGATCAGGGTACCGTCCTTCCTCCTGTACCGGCGCAATCCGGACACGCTCTCGGTATCTCTCAGGACGCACCGGACATTCTGCAGGATCCCCTTCTTCTTCATCGCCGATATATCCGGCAACGTCAGACGGGTTATCTCCTCCTCGCTGAAACCGGTCATCTGCAGAAAGCTGGCATTCGCTTCCAGTATCTTCAAGGTCCGGGGATTGAAAAGGAAGACGCCGTCGGATGAATGCTTGACGAGGAGGCGGTATCGGGCCTCGCTGTCCTCGAGGAGAGCCCGAACGTCCTGAAACTCCTTCGCTGTGGCTGGGGATTTCCGGCCCGGCACAGGGTTCTTTGCATTCTTTGTCTTCACCGATCTCCCACCGTTCCACTGGTTGTTTCAGCGGCTGACCGTATCTGCCGCAGTGCTGATTCTGCAAGGGGCCCTCCGGAGGCACTCATCGGAGAGTCCTCGTGCCTCGGGCGCGGGCGACGGAGAGCTTCAGCCCCGCCGGAAGCCCGGCCATCCGGTCTCTCACAGGTCTGTCGGTTTCCGGGGACCGGTCAGCGCTCCTGCCGCCGGTGTTTCACGTGAAACGCTTACGTTCTCTGCTTCATTGCCAGTGCCAGGCTCGCGACCCTCTTCCCCAGCTTGCCGGCATTCTCAACGGTCTTTTCGTCGGGAGCACCCGTGCACGACACACCATAATGGCCCGTGGCATCAAGGGGATCACCTACGACGATCATGCCGTAGATGAGCAAAGCCTGGATGATCGACATCATTGTCGTTTCCTTTCCTCCTGAAAGGTCCCCGGACGTCGTGAAGGCGGCCCCGACCTTGTCGCCCATCTTCTTCCGGACGGGAACGAACTTGTCGAAAACTTCCTTCAGCTCGGCCGCCATCGAGCCGAAATACACCGGCGACCCTGCTATGATGCCATCGGCCCGGAGGAAATCCTCCTGACCGACCTCCTTGGTGTCCTTCATCAAGCAGGCAACCCCGCTGACGGACTCCACGCCCGCCGCTATGGCCTGCGCGAGCTTCTTTGTGTTTCCCGATCTGGAATGATACAGTACAAGGATCTCCATGAAACCTCCTTTTAGACGACAACGATCAACAGCAAGATTCTAATGACCAAGGAAAGGGGGGCTGGGGCCGGTCCTCGCATCATCTCCTGGCCACTATCCGTCTGGTTGGTCACTGATGCATTGGGTATTGTCTCTTATATAGTTGTTGCGATCTGCTCATTGGTCATTATTATCCCTCCCCGCGAGCGTCTCTCTGTCCGCTGCCGCAGGTCTGTTTTGGAGGCATGTGGGGGTTCAGCCATTGGTCATTTTCCCTTTAACTCGAGGAATCCTTCCCCGTGGGCGCCACTTCAGGACACCTCGAAGGCGCTAACCAGTCTCGTGCTTGTCCTGTCACTCTCCCATTTGAGGCTTTCCGCCCTCGCGTCCCCTTCTCTGCCGGGCCCGAACCTTTTCAGCGCCTCCTCTTTCATGAGAAGGTACTGGAGCAGAGAGTCAACCTTGAGAGTAACAACTGTCAACCTTCCATTCGTAAAGCCGTACTCGATCGCCTTCAGGCGCGCTTTTCCGAAGATCAGATCGTCTTGCGCGCGCCGGTACACCATGGTGTCAGGGTTCTCCTTCAGTGTGCCCGCGTATTCCATGGATCCCACCAGGCCGTCCAGGGGCGTTCCCCAGGATAACCCGCCATATCCGTCCGGTTCTCCCTGAAATGCTCCTCCTGTCGCCGTCGCGAAAAGAACGAGAGCCAGCAATGATACACCTGCAGCTATCCCGGTATGCCACTTGCTCATTCGCCATCCCCCTCCACAACCACGCAGATGTCCGGACAATTCCTGTATTCCTCGGCGTAATCTATCCCGTAACCCACCACGAATCCGTCGTCTATGGTAAAACCCACATAATCTCCCTCGATCTGTACCTCCCTCCTCAATCTCTTGTCGATCAGGGCGCAGATCCTGAGGGATTTTGGTTTGCGCTCGTCCAGAAGTCCCCGTACATGCGTCAGCGTGAGGCCTGAATCTATGATATCCTCCACTATGATCACGTTCTTGCCTTCGATGTCTTCTTCGAGATCCTTCAGGACGTTTACCCTCCCGTTTGTCTTCATGGCGTTGCCGTAGGACGACACACGCATGAAATCAATGCGCGAGGGGTTTCCGACGTATCGGACCAGGTCCGACGTGAACATGAATGAACCTTTCAGCAGACAGACAAACACTATCTCCTCGCCCCTGTAATCCTTCTCTATCTGCCTTGCGAGGCTTTTGACCGTTCGAGCTATGTCCCGCTTCGAAAAGAGTGGTTTCAGCATCTGCTCCTCACCTCGGTCCCTAAAGGGCATGATGCAACACGACTATCTCCGGCTCGCCGGGCAGGTCCGCCTTCGAAAACTCCGTCTCCGTCGCCCTCACTTCTCTCACCCTTTCCTTTCCCCGGGTGAAATCCTCCACTGGCGTTATGGGGAAAGCACATTTCTCGGTCTTGAAATGCATCGGTATTGTGACACGCGGTTTCAAAGCCTCCACTATTCGCGTCGCCTCCGACGCGTCTACCGTGAAGAACCCTCCCACCGGGAGCAGGAGCACATCGACGGTCCCTATCTCCCTTACCGACGCCTCATCGAGCGTATGGCCGAGATCCCCCGCGTGGGCGACCTTGAGGTCGTCCGCTTCGACGATGAAGAACAGGTTCTTTCCCCGCTGGCTTCCCTTGGATCCGTCGTGATAGGTCGGGACAGCACGTATCCTGACCCCCTTTTCCTCGAAAGCCCCCGCCTTGTTGACGTACGTGAACCGACCTTTTATGTCCTTCGTGTAGTTGTGGTCATCGTGGTCATGGCTGGAGAGTACGATGTCCGCCTCATCGGTGATCTTCCCGTAGGAGAGATCTCCCCCGAAAGCCCCGGACTGGTACGGGTCGATTATGATCCTCACGCCCTTCGCCGTCGTTATGAGAAATGCCGAATGACCGTACCATTTTATCTTCATCCCCATCCTCCTTTTTTCCTTTATATTACAACGAGTTTCGCCCCCTGTCAAGACAGGTGAGCGTCTCCTGGGCCCGCCGCAGGCCGATATTGCGGAAAAACCTTGCAATACTCGCGAAGACAGGTAAAATTTAGACAGTTCCAGGTTCTAAGTGTTAAGTTCTAGGCTAAGGACGCTGCGCCAGACCCGCTCGCATGAACTGCGGTTCTTTCGTCTCTACCCAGAACTTAAACCTTGAAACGGTATCCACAGTCCTTATGAAACCTAAAGAGATCCACAATGGTGTCTATCTGGTCGGCGGTTCGGATATGACCGATGCGAAGGATTGCTGTGTCTATCTCCTCGACCTCGGCGAGCTCGTCCTTATCGATACAGGGGCGGGGACGAGCACGGCCGCCATAATCCGTAATGTAGAGTCCCTCGGCTTCGATCCTGCCCGCCTCTCAACGATCGTCCTCACCCACTGCCACATCGACCACGTAGGCGGGGCGGCCGCCATAAAGGAACGCACCGGGGCGCGGATCATCATGCACGAGCTCGACGCCATCCCTGTCGAAGACGGCGACCAGAGCATGACCGCTGCCCGCTGGTACGGCGTCAGGTTCCAACCCCTGCCGGTGGACCTCAAGTCCTCCGGGGCGAGGGAGGTGCTTTCCGTGGGAGCCAACCACCTTGTCCTCCTCCACACCCCCGGTCACACCCCGGGGTCGCTCTCGGTCTATCTCGACAAGGACGGCAAACGGGTCCTCTTTGGTCAGGACATACACGGTCCTTTTCTTCCCGATTTCGGGGCCAATATGACCGACTGGCAGAGGTCCATGGAGGCACTCCTGGCTCTCAACGCCGATATCCTTTGCGAAGGTCATTTCGGCATCTATCAGCCAAACAAGAAGGTTACCGCCTACATAGAGCGCTATCTCGACGAATATGGGGAGTAAACACGGTTTCAGGTTTCAGGTTTCAGGTTTCAGGTTCAGGGTCCTGCCGCCCCTGCCCCGCCTTTCCTCTCCCCTGCACACCTCACCGTCTTACAGCGTCACCGCGCCACCAGATCCGGGGCCCCCAGCCAATGTCTCCTCATTCCAGGGCACGCGCCCCGTCATCCACCACACCGCCTTCATCGACCACTCCGCCCGGGTAATCGGTGATGTTGTTGTCGCGGAGGGGGCCAGCATCTGGCCGCTGGCGGTCGTCAGGGCCGATGAGGCAGGCACGGTCATCGGCAAAAGGGCCGCCATCCTTGATCTGTCTCTTCTGGAGTCGCCCGCCGGGTCTCCCGTCACCATTGGCGACGGGTCCGTCATCAGCCACGGGGCCATCGTCCACGGGGCCGACATCGCCTCCGGCGTCCTCATCGGAGCCGGTGCCATAGTCCTTGACGACGCCGTCATCGGTGAAGGGTCCATCGTTGCCGCCGGCGCCGTCGTGACACCCCGGACGGTCGTCCCCCCCAACTCTCTCGTCCTTGGCTCGCCGGCCAGGGTCGTCCGAGAAACAACCCCCCGGGAAAGGGAGGCTGTCAGGGAGCAGGCCCGGAGGCTTTTCCGCAAGTCGAGGGCGTATCCGGGAAGAGGGTGAGGCGCGTTCAAGGGTTCAAGGGTTCAAGGGAAAGACCCCAAGACAGCGTTGGTTATCATGATAATTCACTTGAACGGAGGGCCTTCTCTCGCGGCAGCAAGAACATTCTAGACGGGGGTGTTCGTTTTACTGCACACTCGCTGGGGACGAGAAATGTACCAGGGTTCAACGGCGGGGTAAGCGGCATGGAATTGCAGGGCGTTGACGATATTGTCAGGTTTCGACGGGCTCCCGACCTCGATGGGCTGGAGTTCCTCCACGCCACCTTTGTCAGGCATTCCTTTCCCCGCCACACCCACGACACCTTCGCCATAGGCGTCATCGAGAGGGGCGTTCAGGCAACCTATTACAGGGGCGCCACCCATATCGCCACATGCCGCGACATCTGCCTTATCAATCCCGGCGAGGTCCACACGGGTTTCTCGCCTCACCCCGACGGCTGGACGTATCGCGTCTTCTACCCCGGCGCCTCACTCCTTCAGGCCGTCGCCTCCGAGATACTGCCCCGTGGATACGGACTGCCCCACTTCTCTTCGCCTGTCATCACGGACCCCCTCGTCTCCACCGGTATCCTTCGCCTTCTCAAGACCCTCGAGCTTTCGGATGTCACCATCGAACGCGAAACACTCCTTTACTCCGTGATAGCCCGGATGATCTCGCGCCACGCGGACAAAAAGGGCGTGTCCCGGGCCCCAAAAGGCGTTGAAAGGGGTGTTGTCCGGCTACTCATCGAATATCTTGACCAGCATTTCACTGAGAACGTCACGCTACGAGAGCTTTCCGGCCTCGCGGGCTTGAGCGGGTTCCATCTGCTCCGCCTGTTTCGCGCGACCGTAGGGCTCCCTCCCCACGCCTATCTCATCCAGAAACGCGTGGACCACGCCCGGCGCCTCCTCCTCGCCGGCCTGTCTATCGCGGACGCAGGCCTGGAAGCGGGTTTTACAGACCAGAGTCACCTCACGCGCGCCTTCAAGAGGATCGTCGGCGTCACTCCCGGCTGCTACCGCTCCAGCAATTCCGTTCAAGACGCCCCTGACCTCTAGCCGTTACACTCTGACCACGGAAGGAACCCGACGGCCGGCACCTTTCCGAATCCGCCAGGGAGGCCCGCAATGATACGCATCTGCACCGACCGCGACTTTGACACGATCCTCGCAATCATAAATGACGGGGCCCGAGCCTACAAAGGCGTCATACCACGGGACTGCTGGCACGACCCCTACATGGCGCGACCGGAGCTCGGCCGCGAGATCAAGGACGGCGTCGTCTTCCATGGCTACGACGAGGACGGCGTCCTCCTTGGTGTCATGGGCATCCAGGACCGGGGTGATGTCTCCCTCATCCGCCACGCCTACGTCTTCACGGTCCACAGAAACCGCGGCATCGGGACGACACTTCTCGACTTCCTGGGATCGACTACGACGAAGCCGCTCCTGGTCGGCACATGGGCGGCCGCGACCTGGGCCATAGCATTCTACGAGAAGAAAGGCTACAGGCTCCTCCACCGGGACGAAAAGGACCGCCTCCTCAGGAAGTTCTGGACCATACCGCAGCGGCAGGCGGAGACCTCCGTCGTTCTCGCCGGCCCCGGATGGCCCCCGACGTGAACTCCCCTCGGCGTCCTCCTCTCTTCTACGGCCACCTTCTCGTTATGGCCGGGTACACCATCATGCTCGTCATGTATGGCGCCCTCTACTCCTTCGGTGTCTTTCTCAAGCCCCTCCTTGGGGAGCCCGGCTGGACGAGGACGTCGCTTCTCGGTGCATATTCACTCTGTTTCTTCCTCGGCGGAACCCTCGCCGCTCCGGCGGGCTGGCTCACCGACAGGATCGGCCCCGCGGCCGTCATCTGCGCCTCGGGGGTCCTTCTCGGCCTTGGCTATCTCTTTCTCTCTCATGCCAACACCGCCTCCGACCTCTTTCTCTGGCAGGGGCTTGTCGTCGGTGCGGGGATGAGCGGGGGAATCGCGCCGGTGCTTTCCACAGTCACCCGATGGTACCAGGCACGCAGGGGGCTCCTAGCGGGACTTGGTCTTCTCTTCCGCCGCGAACCGCGCGACATTGGTTTTCTTCCCTACGGTCCCCGGCTCCGCCGCGGGCCTTTCTGTATCCGCGGCGTCCCGCACACCCGATCTCTGGATACTCATCGGGCTCTACGCCTCGGCCGGCTTCTTCATCCAGATCGCCCTCGTGAACACCACCATCTACACCATTGACCTGGGCGCGCCGGATTTCCGGGCCGCATCCCTGCTCTCCGTCGTGGGCCTCGGCAGCATAGGGGGCAGACTGATTGGCGGCTTCGCCTCCGACAGATTCGGCACAAGGCCCGTGCTCATTGGCGCCATCCCTATGATGGCCGCCCAGTTCTGCCTTCTCCTTGTCTCCCGGGATTTGAGGGTGCTCTTCGTTTTCGCCGGGCTCTTCGGCATCACCTATGGCGAGATCCTCTGCGCCATGCCCCTTCTGCCGGCGGAGACCTTCGGCCTGCGCCATCATGGGGCGCTTCTCGGCGTCATCACCTTCGCCAGCACCGCCGGGGGAAGCATGGGACCCCTCGCGACCGCTTTCCTCTTCCACCATTTCCGGGACTATAGGGTAGTGTGGGGCGTCTGTGCCGCCGTCTCCCTCATGGCGTTCGTCCTCTCCGTGTTGACAGGAAGAGGTCCCCGCGCCGATACAAGGACACTCGATGAAGGGGGGCGTTGACCCCATGTTTCACGTGAAACTACCGGCTTCGCCAATGATATCGATATGTTGCCAGATTACCGCGAATGCGGTCATCGCGCGCTGTGGACTTCCTTGTAGCGCATCTCCCTCTCGACGTCGCGGATCTTCCGCGCCAGGACATTCTTCAGGTGAGCTTCCATATCCGTGAACTGGACCGACGCCAGGGCGATGGTCTTCCGTATCCGTTCGTTCTCCGGCTCCCACACCCTGAGGACCCTTGCCTCCACGGTGTAGGGCACGTCGTCCACGTAAAGGCATAGCTTCACCGGCTCGCCGACGGTAAAGGGAAAGACCTTTTCGTGGCTGAATCTGGCCCCCCCGATGGATATGTCGATGAGGTTTACGCCCTTGCCCTCGACGACTATCCTGATACCGCAGTCCGTCGGGGGTTCAAGCCTGTAGAACATTCTCAGGTTGTACTCCTCGAAGTCGCCCGCCTTCTTGAGGGTCAACGCCTGGACCTTGAGAGCCGATGAGAGCTCGAACTCCCGTATGAACTCGACAACGATCGCCGGAAAACCGAAACGGCGCGGTTGTCCGCCAGACCTGTCGAGAAAGGTTACGAAGAGCTCCTTCCCCAGGTGTGTCCTCGATATCGGGGGGTCCGTCTGGGCGACTATCATCCTGTCGCCCGCCATTTCGTGGATTATGGAGTTTCCGACGTCAACGGTCTCCCGCATGTGGTCTATGTTAACGATAATATTGATATTAAGGCCTGGTCTGATGTTCATGTTCGCCTGCGGACAGGAAACCGCCCTTCCTGTCTATTCTTCGGCCATCTGCAGCATTCTCTTAAAGGGATACGCCGCAATCACAAGGACAAAGGCCTCCTCGTCCCCCGTGTTCTCCAGCGAGTGGGGCTCGCCGGCAGGTATCCAGATAGAATCCCCTTCCTTCACATCGCGGATCTCGTCCCCGACCTTCATTTTTCCGCCGCCTCGAAAGATCATGTATATCTCTTCGACCTCGTCGACGTGCTCCTCGATGGTGTTGCCCGGAGGCAATATGGCATAGGCAAGGAATTCTATGCCTTCGAGGATCCGGCTCGTCATGATCATCCACGCCGCCGCCCCCCCGTGGGCCCTGTACCTTGTCGCCAACACCTCAGGATCGTTCAAATTCCTGACTATCATCTGACTCCTTCCCCGCCCGGGCAGGCCGACGAAGGGCTCTGTGCATAGGCCGGCGCTCCCCGGGGGTATCTCATCACCGCCCGCGCCTCCGTCCTCCATCTCCCTCAGTCATGTTCCCCGATTTTCTCCATTATGAAGAGATATCCCTTCAAAGTCAATGTTTTTCCTTGACCGGCAAGCTTGCATTCCGTTGACAGGCGCGGCTTCATTCTGGTACATTTCCTTAGCGTCTATCCCGCACATCCGGGGGGAACAAATGAGGCACAGACCATGAACATCTCCCGAAGGGCCAGGGAGATATCCCCCTTCTACGTGATGGAGCTCCTCGAGCGGGCCCGGTTGATGGAGGCCGACGGGCACAGCGTCATTCACATGGAGGTTGGCGAGCCGGGCTTTGAGACGCCGGGCGTCATAAAGCAGGAAGCTCTTCGGGCCCTTGAAGACGGAAAGACGTTCTACACCCACAGTCTCGGCATCCCTGAGCTGCGGGAGGCCGTCTCCCGCCACTACCGTGACCGGCACGGCCTCGACGTTCCCCCCGGGCGCGTGATCATCACCAATGGCTCCTCGGGCGCTTTCATCCTTCTCTTCGCGGCACTTCTCGAGCGTGGCAGGACCCTCGCCATAGCCGATCCCGGGTACCCCTGTTACCGGAACATCGCACTCCTTACGGACTGCGCCGTGCTCCCCCTCCCCGTTTCGCCCGAGACCAACTACGAGGTTCTTCCCGAGCAGCTTCAAGGCCCGCCGGCGACCGATGTCCTCGTCGTCGCCAATCCCTCCAACCCGACGGGGACCATCTACCGCCCCGGTGCCCTGAACGCCCTTCATGAAAGGCTTTCTTCAGGGGGAGGGGTCCTCGTCGTCGACGAGATATACTCCGGTCTCGTTTATGATGTCCCCTTTGCTTCCAGCGCCGCCATTTCCGAGGCTGTCATCGTCGTCGCCGGCTTCTCCAAGGCCTTCGCCATGACGGGGTGGCGCCTTGGCTGGATGGTCGTCCCCCCGGGCCTCGTCCGCCCCATCCAGAAGCTGGCGCAGAACCTTTTCATCGCGCCGCCGTCCATCTCGCAGTACGCGGCGCTGGCCGCCTTTGACGATCCCGAGGGCCTCGCCCGCATGTGCGCCCTCTACAAGGAGCGCAGGGACTTTCTTCTGCCCCGTCTTCGAGGCCTCGGGTTCGACGTTCCCGTCCGACCCGACGGGGCTTTCTATATTTACGCAGGCATCGAACGCTTCGGCATGGACAGCATGGCCTTCGCGGAAAGGGCCCTTGCCGAGGCAAAGGTCGCTATCACACCGGGGTACGATTTCGGTCGCTTCGGGGCCGCTTCTCACGTGCGCTTCTCCTATGCCGACAGGCTTGAGAACCTCGCGGAGGGGTGCGACAGGCTTGAAAGGTGGCTGTGACGGAGGGGGCCCGAGGGCGTCCGGCCCCGGGGTATTAGGTTTTCCGCTTTTCAGCCGATATTACACAAAGGAGGATCGTTGTGCCGAAGATCGCCGCCGGCAGTCTCGAACCAGGAATGAAGACCGCGAAGCCCGTCGTCAACACGAGCGGCATGGTCCTTCTCGGAGAGAACGCGGAGCTCACCCCTGAGCTCATCGACAGGATCAGGAACATGGAGGTGGACGGAGTCTGGATCCAGGGCCTGTCGAAACCGTCGGTCCCGATGGAGGATGCCCTCGGTGATCTTGACAGGCGCTTCCGCCTCGTTGCGGGCCAGCCCCATATGGATATAATCAGGAAAGCGGTCCGAAAACACATTGAGGGTCTCTATGAATAGCATGGACGTCAGGATGGTCAGGGAAAAGATCGAACACATAAACGCTCTCCCCACCATTCCCAAGGTCCTCAACAGGCTCCTTGCGGTGATCGAGAACCCAAGGGTGTCCTTGAACGAGATCTCGAACTTCATCTCCTCCGACCCCGCCCTCACAACGAAGGTACTCAGGATGGTCAACTCGCCCGTGTATGGTTTTCCCGGAAGGATCTCTTCCGTGAACCAGGCCGTCATACTCCTCGGACTCACCGTCGTGAAGGGCCTCCTGCTCGGCGTGTCCGTCTTCGAGCTCATGCAGAAGACCATGACCGGGCTCTGGGAGCATTCCATCGGGACGGCCCTGTTCGCACGGTTGATAGCCCTGCGCACAGGCCACAGGGAGCCCGACGAGGTGTCTGTGGACGGGCTTCTCCACGACATCGGCAAGGTATTCCTCGTGCTCCAGTTCCCCGAGGAATACCAGAGGGCCCTGACGCAGACCAAAGAGGACGGCATCATCATCCACGAGGCGGAAAAAAACCATTTCAGCACGACTCACGCCAGCGTGGGCAGTTGGATGGCCAGGAAATGGCGCTTCCCGACGAAGCTTATCGATGTCATAGAATACCATCACAAGCCTCACCTCACGAAAAGCACGCCCGTCGAGTCCGCTATCGTCCATATCGCTGACATCCTCGTTCGCGCCAGGGGTTTCGGCTTCCCCGGCGACGACCTCATGACCCCTGTCCAGCCCGAGGCCTGGGACCTCCTCAAGCTCACCGAGAGAGACATCCTCGAGATACTCGAGGAGGCCGAAGACTCCCTGCAGATCACGGAAGACCTGACCCTATGAACGAGAAGAAAACCGTCGTCGTCATATCGCAGGATGTCGTCCTCTCGGGAATAATAGACCGCATCCTTTCCCGGGACTACGGCGTCTTCCTCTTCAGGAACATCCAGTCGGCCATCGATTACATCTACAATTCCCCGCCGAACCTCATCATCCTCGACACCTCGGAGGAGGACGTCTACTCCATGGACGTCATCAACAACCTCAAAAGCGACCCCATCTTTTACCAGCTTCCCGTTCTCGTCGTTATCGACGACATCCCGAGTATTCCCGTCTGGAGGGACCTGTTCGTCGAAGACTACCTGAAAAGGGAAGATATCGAGCAGGAGGGCATGACCCGCGTTGCCCTGGCGATACTGCGCTCGGAGCGCATCGTCGAGGTGAACCCCCTTACCAAGCTGCCTGGGAACATCTCCATAAGCAGACAGATACAGGCCAGGATAGAGGCGGGCGACATCTTCGCCCTCGCCTACGCGGACCTCGACCACTTCAAGCCATTCAATGACCACTACGGGTTCACCCGCGGCGATGAGGTCATACGCATAACGGGCAGGCTCATCCTCAACATCGTCAAGAGCAAGGAGCCCCAGAACGCCTTCGTCGGACACATAGGCGGCGACGATTTCGTCTTCATAACATCCGTCGACGCCGTCGAGGAGGCTTCGGCCGACATTATCGACGCTTTCGACAAGATCACCCCCACCCTGTACGACAAGAAGGACAGGGACGCCGGCTTCATAGAGACCCTCGACCGCCAGGGGAACACGAGGAAGTTTCCCGTGATCGCCCTTTCCATAGGTATCGCCACCAACAGAGCGCGGTCCTTCACGCACTTCGGGGAGATTACCGAGGTGGCCTCGGAAATGAAGAAACTCGCCAAGCAGTCCTGGGGAAGCTGCTACCTGACAGACCGCCGGGGAGTCAATCCGGCGTAGGCCGGATCGACGTGGACGCGCATACGGGTCTGCGCGCTCCGCACGCAAACGGGCACACGAGGAAAAACAGAGCATTTCTTCATAAGGAGTCGCTTGCGCTCGTCACCGCGCTTGAGGGGACGAAAAGGCTTTCGCGGTGCCAGCGAAAGCCTTTTCCTTTTGCCTCGTCCGCCCGTTAGGCGTGCGAGCGCCGGCGCGTGCGCCCGTTTGCGCGCCCAAGGCGCCACCGGTGCTCTCCGTGCTGGAAGAGGGTCATGATGCCGCGGGCCTCGCCCGCTCCGTAAAGGCGGTGGTAACAACGATGAAGGGAGGTCCTGACCTTGAATACGTCAGGAAAGGCGATCCCCGAACGGGGATCGTGGAGGTTGCAGCCAACGTAAAGGGGGTCCTTTCCGGGGAAAGCTCTAGTTCTCCTCCTTCCAGACCATTTCTTTCAGTTCTTTGCCGACCTTGAAATAGGGAAGCCGCTTGGGCTCGACCTGAACGGTCTCGCCGCTTTTTGGGTTTCTGCCCCTGTACGCCTTGTATTCCCTGAGGGTGAAGCTGCCGAAACCGCGTATCTCCACGCGCTCATTGTTGATGATCGCTTTCTTGATGCTGTCGATGATCGTGTCCACGGCGATCTTCGCTATCTTCTGGTTCACGTTTATATCTGTGGCGAGCTTGTTGATTATATCCATCTTGTTCATGGACAAACCTCCTTAAGTCAGCTTTCTGAAATATAGTTACAGGCGTTCCTGAAGATCTTAAGCCCGTCTCCTTCACTCGGAACCTCTTCCCGCGTCCAGCGGGGGTGCTGTGTGCGATGCACAAAGGCCTCGGGGTGCGGCATGAGGCCGAAAACCCTTCCCGTGTCGTCGCAGAGCGCGGCGATGCCCTCCGTGGAGCCGTTCGGGTTGTCGGGATAGCTCATGGACACCTCACCCTCGGCGTCGGCATATTGCAGGACGATATTGCCCCCCCTTCTCATGGCGGACAGGCTCTCTGTTGAATCGACGATGCACTTGCCTTCACCATGTCGCACGGGAAGATAGATTGTATCCATATCGTTCGTAAATATGCAATGAGAAAATCGATTTACCTTCAGATAGACCCAGCGGTCCTCAAACCGCCCCAGGTCGTTCGCCGTCAGGGTCGCCGACTGCCCTCCATATGTCTTTCCCAGCGCCGGCAGAAGGCCCGTCTTCACGAGGAGCTGGAACCCGTTGCAGATCCCTATGATGATCTTTCCCTCCTCAACAAACTTCACCAGTTCGTCAAGGAACCGCCTGCCCGTGTCCGCCATCTTCTGGTATTTCCACTTCACGGCCTGCGCCTTCGCCGAGCCCAGATCGTCCCCGTCGAGAAACCCCCCGGGGAAATTGATGAAAGCGTACTCGTGGATCAGCCCCGGCCGCTCGACAAACTCGTCGATATGGACGAGATTCGGTTCGAACCCCGCCAGCCGGTTCGCGTGGGCCGTCTCATTCTCACAGTTGATGCCATTGCCGAAGACGACAAGGCTCTTTGGTCTCTTTCGTATCATGTCGCGTAACTATGCAATCCCGCAAGGAAAAAGTTAACCCCGAAATAGGTCATGACAACGCTCGCAAAACCGATGATCGACAAAAGCGCCGTCCTTTTCCCCCTCCAGCCCCCCGTGAAGCGCAGGTGAAGGATAAGGGCGTAGACAATCCAGGTTATGAGAGACCATGTTTCTTTCGGGTCCCAGCTCCAGTATGACCCCCACGCGTAGTGGGCCCACACGGCTCCCGTTAGTATACCAGATGTGAGCATGGAAAAGCCAATAATAATGCTCCTGTAATTGATGTCCTCCAGGATCCGGCCCGGCGGCACGATCCCGCGGGACTCGAAGAAATACAGTCCTCCGCAGGTGAAGGACACGAGGAACGCGGCATAGGCCAGAAAACAGGTGATGACGTGAACATGCAGCCAGTTGCTCTGAAGGGCCGGAATGAGGGGCTGAATGCCCCGTTCGATCCCGGGGAAGAGGGAGGCGTAGGCCATGAGCGCGAGCGACGCGGCGGCGGCGGCGAAGGTTATCACCGGAAACAGCCGCCTTCTCATGGCGATCACGAAAAGGCTCACGGACCACGAGAAGAATATGAGAGACTCGTAATAGTTCGAGAGCGGTGCGTGCCCCATGCCGAGCCTGTATGACTCCACCCAGCGCAGACCGATGCCTGCGGTCTGAATGGCGAAGGTCACGAGGAGGCAGTACCGGGCGATCCTGAGGATCCCTTTCTTTCCCGCGGCAAAATACACGATGTACAGGAAGAACAGGGCGAGGTAGAGGATCGTCGAGATCCCGAGGATCATGTCGTGCGTTATCATGAGAGGTCCTTTGACAGTCTTTCGATCTCTTCGCGAAACCCCTCCCTGTTCCTCGCGGCGACGCCGGCAACGTGTATCCCGGCGTCATCGCTCACAACATATATCCTCCGGTGGGAGGTGAAGAAGTTTATGTAGAGCCCGACGAGCATGAGGCCGAATCCCGTCAGCACCACGGGCACACCGGGATCGCGGGACATCTCGAGCCCCGTGTAATATCCGCCTGTTATCCCCTCGAGAGAAATCCGGGAGCCCTGCAGCATGTGGGTCCGCATTCTCTCAACATCCTTCAGGAACCAGAGCGTCTTTGGCTCTTCACCGTCCATGTAGGCCACCATCACCCCGGGACCGAAATCGTGGACCTCGGCGGCGTAGCGCACCACCATGAAAGGCGTCCTCCCCGTCCTCGCGACTTCCTGTTCCCCGAGGGCAACTTCCCTGCCATCCACCTTGAAGGTGTAGCGGTTCGACATCCCGTAACTCGACTGGTACAGCCTGACCCCCTTGTAGGAGAGAGGCTGGTTGACCTTGATCCTGCCTGCCTTCACGACCTCGCCTCTGCCGTCGAGGATCTCGACGTCGCTTGCGTACTCCTTTGGCTGTCCCCCGGGATACAGGGTGATGTTGAAATCCTTGCACCTCACGGCGAAGCCGAGCGGCACGGGCCGCCGCGTCCTTTCGCGTGAAACGGCGGCCTCGGCCGTCTCGCCCACGTTAAGGACGATAAAACCCCTGTCACCGCCGACGAGCCCGATAAGCCCCCCGAGAAGCACGGCAAGGATGCTTGCGTGAACGATGACGACCCCGTATCGTGCGAGAAGTCCTTTCTCATAGAGTTCCGTTGTTTCCGACAGTTTCTTCTTCCTGTACGAGGAGGCGGCGAGCCGCCGGGAGATTTCGCCGAGGCTCCCCGCCGGCGCGGTGAAGCCGGGGCCTGCGGCCGCGAGTGCCCTCACGTCCGGCGGGGCTTTTGCCCTTCGTTCCCTCTCCCCCTTGATACTCCGCACCCGCCTTACGGTGCAGGCGACGAGGTTCATGGCAAAAAGGGCGAGGAGCAAATAGAACCATACCGAATGGTATGCGTCGTCGAAGCCGAAAAGCTTTATGAAATGATAGGTCTTCTCACCATAGAGGGATAGGTACTCCTCCTCGGTCCCCCCCTGCTTGATGACGCTTCCCACGAGGGATGTGGCCGCGATGAGCGATAGCACCACGATGCCCACGCGTACCGACGCGAGGGCCTGGAAGAAGGAGGCCATTCGTGAGGCCGGGGCGGCTTGTCTTGCACTATTGCTTTCTGTGGCAGTCATTGCACTTCGTCGGCGCCTTCACCCCTTTTGCCGATGACTCTTTGTGGCATTCTATGCAGTTCTTGTGGTATGCGTCCTTGATCGGCATCGCCCCGTTCTTCACGTCCTTCAGGTCGTGGCAAGGCATGCATCCCCCGGGCTCCTTCGGGTTCTTGTCTTTGTGGTGACATTCCACGCAGTCTATCTTTGCCTTCTCCGTGTGCAGGGGATGGGAGAAGGGCACGGGAGGGAACTTCGCTCCCTCGAGCTTCAGCATCATCGATTCCGGCACCTTTTTCTGGGCCGAAGCGCCCGTCAGCAACAGCAGGACGAAGACAACGACCACTGTCAGTCCGAGTGCGATCCGTACGTGCTTTTTCATATCACACCTCTTCATCGGGTTTTCAAATACTCAGAATGTTATCGCAAGTTTGGGAGATAAGTCAAGCAAAGGAACGCGTGGATCCACCCTCCAAAAACCCACCCGGACACCACACCCCCCCGGTACCACTGGCCTTGTCCTATAGGTCCTAAGCGTCCTATTGGTCTTATACGTCCTATTGGTCCTATTGGTTTTGTCCTGCAGGCTTTGTTTTATAGGACCTATAAGACATATAGGACGTATAGGACGCTTAGGACCTATAGGACTTTGGGTCTTTCGGGTTTCATGGTTTTGGGGTTTTGGGGTTTTGGAATGGACCGGGGGGTATTAGTTTTTGGGGTCTTTGTTGGCCGCGCCCCTTTTCTTTCCCGCGTATCCCACCGCCGTGTGGTATGCGGCGCGGTCGAAGAAGTAGACGAGGCGTTCGCCCAGCTCGAACATGCGGTAGATGTCCACGGCCTTCTCCCAGACGCCGAAAGAATAGGTGAACATCCACACGTGTTTCTTGAGCAGGCTTAGGGAGCTGATCGCCTCCTCCAGGGGCACCCCGCCCTGGTTGCGCTCACTGCCGAGACTCCGGTAAAAAGAGGTAAACTCGCTCTCGCTCTTCTCCTTTCTCAACCAGGCGCCGAACTGGCCCATGATGACCATGGCCCTCGAACGCAGGGCCTCCCTGTTGACGCGCCGATAGGAGCGCGTCGACGGGTTGGTCGTGATGTCGTCGAGCCACAGGTTCACGATCTTCTCCGAGTTCTCCTGCACGGCGTTGGCCAGCTCGTCGGACAAAAGGACGACGGGGTAGCCGATCCTGTCCTTCACGGTGCTTTCCACGAAGGTCTCGAAGGAATCGTGGATGCTCCAGAGATCCTTCTTCAGCTCCACGAACCTTGCCAGGGCCTTTGCCTGCGAATCGAAGGCGAGCTTCGGAAGGTTCATGACAGGGAAATATCTCGCCTCCGACGCGTCGTCCCCGGCCTGCTCGCATCCACCCGCCTTCTCGACCTCGAAGGTCACGATGAGGAGTTCGCCGTAGAGCGGGTTCACGTGCGAACCCACGTCGAGGAGCTGCACGATCCTGCCCTCCACGCCGGTCTCCTCCTTCAATTCACGAAGGGCGGCGTCCTCGATGCTTTCCCCCGTCTCGGCGAAACCGATGGGGCAGCACCACATGTCCTTGAAGGGCTCCTTCGCCCGGCGCACGAGGAGTATCTCGCGCCTGCCGTTGGCAAGGATCACCGACGCAACGGGCAGCGGGTTCTCGTAATAGACGGTGTTGCATGCGCCGCAGACCTGCCTGTGCTTGCCGTCAAGGAAGTCCGTGCCGAGTTCCCCTCCGCAATGGACGCAATAGACCTTTTTCTTCATTTCCCCGCCAGGAATATCCTGTCGTTCTTGTTGAAGCTGAGCACGCCCCTGCGGCGAAGCTCGGAGAGCATCGTGTCCCTGACGACGCAGGGGTCCACGTCCTTCTCGATGAACTCTCTCTTGAAATCTATGTACATGGCCAGGGAACCTTCGTCGCCCTCCCGGAAGACGAGTGCGTTCGGATAATCGATGTGGCTCACCGTCGTGAAATATCGCCTGAGGAACGCCTCGCCGTTCTCCGCGGAGAACCGTTCTATGACCTTTCTCAGATTCCTGAAGTCGAAGTAGTGCTCTCCCTCTTCGAGCATGGAGGCGCTGTGCGTGAGGCTGAGAAAGAAACCTCCCGGCTTGAGAACGCGGGATATCTCACCGACGGCGCCAGGGAAGAAATACAGCGAATAGAGGGAGAGGACAAGGTCGAAGCTGTCCCCGGGCAACCCCGTCGGCCCGGGCAGCGTCATGGCAAGGAACGCCGCTTCCCGGGCCCGGGCCCTCGCAGCCGCGAGGAAGGGGGCCTCGTTCTCCTGAAGGCAGTCTATCCCGACAACAAGGTCGAGTTCCCGGGGCATGGCCTCCTCGAACCAGCCATACCCGCAGCCGAGGTCGAGGACACTCTTCACCCGGGTCCAGGGGATCGCGTCATGGATGACGCTCCTGATATCCCTCGCGTTCTCGGAATGCTCCCGTATGATGGCCCCGACCCGTGCGTGAAGGTTGTAATCCCTGTAGCTCCCTATGGCCCCGGCATTCGCTTTCCGCACATTCGTCTGTGCCATTGCAGACCCCCTATCGGGAGATACGGTCGTTAAGGGCCCCTTTTCCTTCCCTCAAAAGCTCCGGGGCATCGTCGGCGAGCCTGACCACAGTCGACGGATCGCTCACCAGTATCCCACCGTCCACGACAAGGGAGAGGTTCTCGCCGAAGGTCTTCTCGATCACCCGCGGGTCGGTCATGACCTCCTCCCCGGCAATGCGGGCGCTCGTGTTGATGACGGGCCGGCCGCACAGGGCGGCTATTCCCACCGGCACGGGATGGGCCGGTATCCTCACCCCGACCTCTTTCCTGTCCGTCATGAGAAGCTTGGGGATGATCTTCCTGGCCTTGAGAACAAACGTAAAGGGTCCGGGCAAGTACCATTTTACGATGTCGAAGGAGAAATCGCTCAGGACGGCATAGGTGCTTATATCCTTCATGTCCCTGCAGATGATGCTGAGCGCCCTCTTCGGATCAAGGCGCTTCATCGTGTACAGTTTCCGTATGGACCTGATGTTGAAGAGGTCGCACCCGATCCCGTAATGGGTGTCCGTGGGGTAGGCAATGACCCCGCCTTCCTGCATCGTCCGCAGGATCAGCTCGGTTACTTTCTTCTTCGGCCGCTCCGGGTTCCATTCAACGATCATCTCTTCCTCGCCACCAACTGTGCCGTCGCGCGCATTCTGCCCCCGTGTTCCCTGATCCCTTCGTCGTAGTGAACGAGGTCAAACCCGGGAAAGAGGGCCGGAAGCTCTCCCCTATCGAGAAGGAAGGCGGGGTTCCCGGGGTGATCCGCGTCACCGCCCGCCCTGAGAAATGTTTCATACATAAGTATACCACCCGTGTCGAGGACGGCCGCGATGTCCGGAGCAATCTCGCGGAGCAGAAAGAAGAAGACGATGACCCCCTGGAAAGAACCTTTCCTGAAGGGCAGCCGCGTCGCGTCTCCCTGAACCATCGCGACGGTGAGCCCCTGCAACGCCGCGGCCTTTCGGGCTATCATGATCCCTTCCCACGAGCGTTCGAGCCCCGTCACGGGAACACCCTGCAACGCGAGGAAAAGGGCGTCCCTCCCGCGGCCCATGGCAACGTCGGCCACGCGGCCCCTGAAGAGGTGCCGGTATTTTAAAAGGAGATCGTGGGGGCCATCGTGGCCGTCGTGGAAGCCCTTTCGATACCTTTCGTCCCAGTCGGGTGCCTCGTGGTCTGTGCTTCCCTTCCTCATCCCTGTGAGACCCCTCCGCAGTATTATTATAGTCCATCGGGGGCCGCCAGGGGATAGCTTTTTTTTGCGGTGGGTGATATATATGACCCATGGCCATCAGGATAGTGTTCCTCGACTGCGACGGCACGCTCACCACCGTAAAGAGCAGCTGGGAGTACCTCCATCGGCGCCTGGGGCTGTGGACCGACAATGCCGACGAGTACCAGACCCTCTTCAGGAAGGGTGTGATCGATTACCACGAGTTCTGCAGGAGGGACGCCCTGCTCTGGAGCGGCCTTTCCATCGGGAACGTGGAATCCGTCATCGGGGAGATACCCTATCAGCCCGGCGCACGGGACCTCATCGCCTCCCTCAAGGGGGCCGGCATCGTCACCGTTATCGTCTCCACGGGTCTGTCCCTGCTCGTCGACAAGGTGTGCAATGAGCTTTCCGTCGACCTTTCCTTCTCCAACGACCTCCTTTCGCGGGACGGCCGCCTGTCCGGGGAGATATCGATCCGCGTCGATTACGATCTCAAGGGCCCCATCGTGCGGCAGATTCTCGATGGCCTCGGCCTGTCGTCCGGGGAGGCCGCCGCCATCGGCGACGGGGAGGGAGACCGGGGAATGTTCGAGGAGGTCGGCCTGCCCATTGGATTCAACATCAACGGTTCCTCACCCCCTTTTCCGGCGCGCACCGTATACATCGAAGAACTCCGTGAAGCAAAATCCATCCTGGGGGTAACCTGATGAAGACGTTTGCCGCAAGGTCCGTCCTGGTCCTTGTCGTCTCCCTTCTGTACCTCGTTCCTTCCTGCGCCCCGAAGAAGGTCCAGATATTCGCCGATATGCCTGTGGGGGCGCGTAGCGACATCGTACAGATCGCCCTGGCGCAGCAGGGCAAGAAATACCGCAGCGGCGCGAAGGGGCCGGACTATTTCGACTGCAGCGGCCTCATCTACTTCACTTACAGGCAGGCCGGCATCGCCGTACCACTTACAGCGGACGCCCAGGGACGCTATGGGGCGGAGATATCACGTGGCGACGCCCGGCCTGGCGACCTCGTTCTCTTTAAGATCAAGAGCGACGACCACATCGGGATCATGGTCAACGGCTCCGATTTCATCCACGCCTCGAAATCGCGCGGCGTGGCCATCGACTCCCTGGAATCTACGTACTGGCGAAAATACCTGATAGGCTTTAGAAAACTCATGTAGGGATAAGGACCGGACCTGTCCCATTTTCTGCTGGCCCACGGCCGCGAGGGGAAAAAGCAGAAAAGGAGGAGAAACAGGGACAAGGCCTCTCGTCTGAACATGTTCTATGCCGGCAGAAAATGAGGGGACCCGCAAATGCCTGCGGGCCGGGGTCAAAAGGGCCGAGGAAAAAGTGTTGACTTGCTGAAAAATCTCTTGTAGAATTGGATACACGTTACCCGGCATATTACTGTTGATAAGATTCTCAGTTACATTAGAGTTAATTCCAAGCCTCTGGGGTACTACTATTTTTCCACATATGTTGAAAAGTTGTTGAAACAATCCATGCCATGTCTGATATCCTTTCTCAAATAAAGCCCAAGATAGCCTCCGTTATCAGCGAGGACAGTTTTAAGACCTGGATAGAACCATTGAGCTTCATCGACCTCACAAATCATAACTGCCGTATCGGCGTGCCTAATGCCTTCTTCCGTGACTGGGTCTCGGAGAACTTTGAACCTATCATCGTTACCCTCCTGAGGGACGCAACGAACGAGGACGTGAAGATTGAATATGTGCTGAAAAGGGATGAACAAGCGGATGAAAAGAAGAAGGTCGCCCTCAAGAAACAGGTGAGTTCCAGCCAGTTCAATCCGAAATATACCTTTGAAAACTTCGTTGTGGGCAGCAGCAACCAGTTTGCTAACGCCGCCTGTCTCGCCGTGTCGACGAACCCGGGCAAGACATACAATCCCCTGTTCATATATGGCGGTGTGGGGCTCGGAAAGACGCATCTCCTCAACGCTGTGGGCAACTTCCTTGTAAGGCACGGCACGATAAACCCGGACCGTATATGCTATATCACAGCGGAAACCTTCACAAACGAACTCATCAATTCCATACGCTATGAGAAGATGGACGATTTCCGTAACAGGTTCAGGAAGATGGACATCATCCTCATTGACGACATCCAGTTTATTGCCGGTAAGGAAAGAACCCAGGCGGAGTTCTTTCATACCTTCAATACCCTCTATGAGAACATGAAACAGATCGTGGTGACAAGCGATAAGTTCCCTAGAGATATCGAGAACTTTGAAGAGCGCCTCAAGTCCCGTTTCGAGTGGGGTCTCGTAGCCGATATACAATCCCCGGACATTGAGACAAAGGTCGCCATCCTCAACAAAAAGGCCGAGGCAGAGAATATCGGCCTGCCCCTCGACGTGGCGTTCTTCATAGCAAACAATTCCGAGGATTCCATCCGCTCCCTGGAGGGCACCCTGATACGTGTCGGTGCCTACGCATCACTTAACAACACTCCGATCACAATAGACCTCGTCAAACAGATCATGAGCCATATCATCAAACAGAAGGATAAGGAGATCACCATCGACATGATTCTGAAGGAGGTATCCTCTCACTTCTCCGTCACGATCGGAGATATGCGGTCCAGCAAGAGGATCAAATCGATCATGATCCCTCGCCAGGTGGCGATGTACCTCTCAAGGAAAATGACCGATTCCTCCCTCGTGAGTATTGGCGAGAAACTCGGTGGAAAGGACCACGCCACCGTGCTCCACTCCATAAAGAAGATAGATAATGAACTGAATGTTAAAAAGGAGTTGAAAAGTACTGTTGAAAAGATTGTTCAAAGATTAAAATCAACATGATTCAACGGTTGTCTTGGTTTTTTGCACAGTGTCCATTTTTATTTAATCCTGTGAAGTCAGTTGGTTGCACGTTTTTCAACATTTTAACACCACTTATCTGTTATGAGGAGTTAATTTATGAAAATAATACTAGATAAGAACACAATCCTGCAGCCAATATCCAAGATCGTCTCAATAACCGAAAAAAGATCTCTCATGCCCATCCTGTCCAACATCCTCATTGACTTCAGCAGGGAAAGGACTACCGTATACTCCACAGACCTGGAAGTGAGTGCCATAACGCACATGGATTTCGTAACGGACATGGAAAGAAAGATTGTTGTTCATGGAAGAAAGTTCTTGGAGATACTCAGGGAGTTGGATAATGGGGAGATAGAGTTTCTTTTCGAGGACAATGTCATGACGATCCGGCAGAAGATGACGGAGATATCCTTAAGCCTTCAGGATCCCGAGGAGTTTCCGGAGACGAAAGAAGTGTCAGGCAGGGAAGAGTTTACCATTCCCGGCAGCATCCTTCTGGAGATGATAGACAAAGTGGGTTTTGCCGTTTCCGTCGATGAGACGCGCTATATACTGACGGGCATGTTTATGAAAGGCCACGAGGGCAAGGTGGTTGTCGTGGGGACGGATGGATTTCGGATGGCGCTTTATCAGAAAGAGGTAGACGGTCTGAACCCATTTCAGGGGATGACCATCCCGAAGAGGTCCATCTCGGAGGTGGAAAGGGTGATCGGGGAGGACGAAGATGTCCACATCGTGATCGATGAAAAGCACGTTCAGTTCAGCACGGAAAAGATGAAAATAATCTCCCGCATCATTGAGGGAAATTTTCCTGACTATGAGAATGTCCTTCCATCAGGCAATACGAACCTTGCAGAGGTGGAGAGAGAGTCTTTCTTCAAGGGTCTTAAGAAGGTATCCTCCATCATCGGGAGGTCGGAGCCGGTGAAAGTGACACTTTCCGGTAACACGATGACAATAGAGGCGGAGTCGGATATTGGAAGATCCCGGGAAATCGTCGAAATAAAGTACGACGGGGAAGAAACCACAATGAACTTTAACGTAAAGTTTCTCCTGGACGTGGTGGCGCATCTGGCCGGGGACGAAGTGACTATCGCAGCACCGAAGGCCTATGGTGCGGTTCTCTTCGGATCGAGGGATGTGGAAGGTTACAAGAATATAGTGATGCCTATAAGGATATAAGAAATGGGTGAATACGGAGCGGAAAGCATAAAAATACTTGGCGGCCTCGATGCCGTCAGGAAGGTACCGTCGATGTACATCGGGAACACCAACATCGACGGGTTGCACCACCTCATCTACGAACTTGTCGACAACAGCGTTGATGAAGCGCTGGAGGGATACTGTAACAGGATCGCCGTGACCATACATCGCGATAACAGCGTAACTGTCGAGGACAATGGCAGGGGTATACCCGTGGCAACGCACGCGGAGGAGAATATGTCGGCCCTGGAGGTCGTCCTGACCAAGCTGCACGCCGGCGGGAAGTTTGACAAGGACACCTACCGCTATTCGGCCGGGCTTCACGGCGTGGGTCTTTCCGTCGTCAACGCCCTCTCCGAGTTTCTCGAAGTGGAGGTGAAGAGGGCGGGGCAGGTCTATTTTCAACGCTACGAGCAGGGCGTGAGGATGACGGATCTCACGGTTATAGGGGATACGGAAAGCACCGGTACGAAGGTTAAATTCAAGGCTGACGGCACCATATTCGAGACAACGGAATATAGCTATGACACCCTGGCCCACCGTATGCGCGAGATATCCTTCCTCAATAACGGCATACACATCATCCTCGGCGACGAGAGGAAGGCCAGGAAGCAGGATTTCAAGCACGAGGGAGGTATTCGATCCTTCGTGAAGTACCTGAATGCCAGCAAGACCGTCCTCTTCGAGGAGCCGATATACGTATCGAACTCACGGGAATCTCTCGATCTTCTCGAGGTTGCCCTGCAATACAACGACGGGTATAATGAGAATGTTCAGAGTTTTGTAAACAATGTCAACACGAAAGAGGGCGGGACGCACGTGGCAGGCTTCCGCAGCGCCCTGACACGCTGTGTGAACGGCTTTATCCAGAACAACATGCAGGGCAAAATCAAGGAAAATCTCACAGGCGACGACATCAAGGAAGGCCTCGTGGCCGTTGTCAATATCAAGGTCCAGAACCCGCAGTTCGAGGGGCAGACAAAGGGAAAGCTGGGCAACAGCGAGATAAAGGGTATCGTCGAATCCCTCCTGAACGAGAAGATAAGCGAATATCTGGAACTCAATCCCCAGATCGCCAGGGCGATAGTCGGTAAGGCACTCGAGGCCCGCCGGGCGAGGGAAGCGGCAAAGAAGGCGAAAGAGCTCGTCAAGAGCAAGAGCCTTATCGAGAACGGAGTACTCCCCGGGAAGCTCGCTGACTGCCAGGAAAGCGACCCGGTACAATGTGAGCTTTTCATCGTCGAGGGTGATTCCGCAGGCGGCTCCGCCAAGCAGGGGCGCAACAGGAAGACGCAGGCAATACTCCCCTTGAGGGGCAAGATACTGAACGTGGAAAAGTCGAGGCAGGAAAAGGTACTGACGAACCAGGAGATACGCTCGATCTACCTCGCCGTCGGCATAGGAGCGGAGGGCAAGGGGCGGCTGCGGTACCACAAGGTCATCATCATGACCGATGCCGACGTCGATGGATCCCACATCCGGACGCTTCTGCTCACCTTTTTCTACCGCCAGATGCCCGACCTCATCACGGACGGGCATCTCTTCATCGCCCAGCCGCCGCTCTACAAGATAAAGGCCGGCAGCAGAGAATCGTACGCGAAGGACGAAGACGAGTTCGAGCGGGCCATTACCTTGAGGGGTATGGAAAAGACCCGCTGCGCCGTCAACGGCGACATACAGGAAGGCCCGGAACTGGCGGAGAAGGTGGAGAAGATAAAGACCGTGGAGAGCTTCCTGCGCAATTCCCTCATCGACGGGATCGACAGGGAGATATCCCTCGGCCTCATGCGTTTTGACATAACAAAAAGAGAAGACTTCCAGAAAGAGGAAAAGCTTGGCAGGCTGCTCGACAGCTTGAAGGGCGCGGGTTACAGGTGTACGCTGGTCTGGGACCGGGAGCACAACCTCTTTTACGTTGAGGCGGAGTCAAAAGGCACCAAAGAGAGAACCGCCCGCGTTGAGTACGAGATGTGTGCGGCGAGCGACTACGCCGACGCGTACAGGGCATACGTCGAGGTGAGGAATTTCTACGAGGAAGGGGTCCGCGTGACCGACGGCAACAAACCGCCGGCCTCCTTCAGCCCCGAAGAGTTCCTCAGGCACATACTTGAGAAGGGAAAAGAGGGAGTCAACATCCAGAGGTACAAGGGCCTCGGCGAGATGAACGCGGAGCAGCTCTGGGAGACGACGATGAACCCCGAGAAGAGAAAGGTCGTGAAGGTCACCATCGAGGACGCCGTCGCCGCGGACCAGGTCTTCACGGTCCTCATGGGGAACAACATCGAAACACGCAGAACCTTTATCGAGGAGAACGCCCTGAACGTGAGAAACCTCGACATATGATAACCATCGGCATAACGGGGATCATTGGCAGCGGCAAGAGCACGGCCTCCGCAGCCCTCAAGGCGCGGGGCATCCCCGTGATAGACCTCGATGCACTGGCCAAGAGGACGCTCACCCTGGCAGAGGTCCACGAGGACATAGAACGGGAATTCGGCGACGGCCTCATCGTCGACGGACAGATAGCGGTCGAGAGACTGAGGGACATCGTCTTTGCGAACAAGGAGAAGTTGAGGAAGCTGGAGGGGATAACCCACCCGCGGGTACTCTCCGAGCTCTGGCGGCAGATCGACGAACTTGGCCGGGCGGGCGAAAAGGCGGTCGTCGTCGACGGACCCCTTCTTTTCGAGACGGGTCTTTACAGCGAGCTCGACAGGACAGTCGTCGTCACCGCCGACATGGACGTGATACGGGAAAGGCTGACGGTACGGGGCATGGCCCCCGACGATATAGAGAAGCGGATACTGAATCAGATACCGCTTAAGGAAAAGGAAGAGGCGGCAGACTATGTGCTATCCAACAATGGAACGAGAGAGGACCTCGAGAGGAACATCGGGGCCCTTCTGGAAAGGATCAATGAATGGGAGGTAAGAACTCGATGCACCTCAACGACCTAAAAAGCAAGAAAATCGGGGAATTAACACAGATCGCACGGGATCTTAACATCGAGAACGCCTCGGGATTGAGAAAACAGGAACTTATCTTCTCCATCCTGCAGGCATATGTCGACAAGAACGAGAACGTGTACGGAGAAGGGGTTCTCGAGATACTCTCCGAAGGGTTCGGGTTCTTGCGGTCCACGGATTCCAACTATCTTCCCGGCCCGGATGACATTTACGTCTCCCCATCGCAAATAAAGAAGTTCGGTTTGAGGACGGGGGACACGACCTCGGGTCAGATACGGCCTCCGAAGGACAACGAGAAGTATTTCGCCCTCCTCAAGGTGGAGTCCATAAACTTCGACGACCCCAGCGTCGTGCGCGACAAGATCATCTTCGACAACCTGACGCCCATATACCCCAACGAGAGGGCGAAGCTCGAGACGTTGCACGACAGCCTCTCGACGAGGGTCATGGACCTCTTCACGCCCATCGGCAAGGGACAGCGCGGACTCATCGTCGCACCCCCGAGAACGGGCAAGACGATGCTCCTCCAGTCCATCGCGAACAGCCTGACGAAAAACCACAAGGAGATATACCTCATCGTCCTGCTCATCGACGAGCGGCCCGAGGAAGTGACGGACATGATGCGCTCCGTCAAGGGCGAAGTCATAAGCTCGACCTTCGACGAACCCGCGACACGGCACGTCCAGGTCGCCGAGATCGTTATCGAGAAGGCAAAGAGACTCGTCGAACACAAGAAGGACGTTGTCATTCTTCTTGACAGCATCACCCGTCTCGCCCGCGCCTACAACACGGTGGTGCCGTCGAGCGGCAAGATACTCTCCGGCGGCATCGACGCGTCGGCCATGCAGAAGCCGAGGCGTTTCTTCGGCGCCGCAAAGAACATCGAGGAGGGGGGAAGCCTCACCATCATAGCCACCGCCCTGATCGACACGGGATCGCGCATGGACGAGGTCATCTTCGAAGAGTTCAAGGGAACGGGCAACTGCGAGATATACCTCGACAGGAAGCTGGCGGAGAAGAGGATCTTCCCTGCCATAGACATCAACAAGTCGGGCACCAGGAAGGAAGAACTGCTCCTCGAATCGAGCGACCTGCAGCGCATCTGGCTCCTGAGGAAGGTGCTTCAACCGATGAACACAGTGGAGGCCATGGAATTTCTCCTTGAAAAATTGGCCGATACGGATTCTAATAAAGACTTTCTCTATTCGATGAGTAAAGGAGGATAAGAGACATGAAAAAGGGCATCCACCCGGAACTCAAGACCGCGGCGGTAAAGTGCGCCTGCGGCCACACCTTTGAGACCCTTTCAGTCAGGGACAAGATCACCGTCGAGATATGCGCCAAGTGCCACCCCATATTTACGGGCAAGGAGAAACGCCTTGATTCCGCCGGACAGGTCGAGAAGTTCGAAAGGAAATACGGAAAGAAACAGAAGTAATGTTCGACAAACTCGTTGAGCTTGAGAAACGCTTCGATGAAATAGAAGCGGAGATGGTGAAGCCCGAGGTCCTCTCCAACATGGAGGAGTACAAGAAGCTTGCCAAGGAGCGCACGGACCTCAAGGAAGTCGTCGATCCCTACCGCGAATGGAAAACCGCGAAGGGGGAGCACGAGAAGACATCGGAGCTTCTGAGGCAGGAATCCGACGAGGACATGAAGGCCCTGGCCCGGGAGGAGCTTGCCGATCTCCAGAAGGAGATGGAGCGGATCGAGGGGGTTCTCACCGACAGTCTCCTGAGGAAGACGGAGAAGCAGGCGAAGAGCATGTTCCTCGAGATACGGGCCGGCACGGGCGGAGAGGAGGCGGCGCTTTTCGCGCGGGACCTTTTCGCCTCGTACATGAAATTCGCCGAGCGCTTGAAGTGGAAGACGGAGATCATGAGCTCAAGCCCCTCCGACCTCGGAGGGTTCAAAGAGGTAATCGTCGTCATCGAGGGTAAGGATGCCTTCAATGCCCTGCGCTACGAAAGCGGTGTCCACCGGGTTCAGAGGGTCCCCGAGACCGAGGCCCAGGGAAGGATCCACACCTCGACCATCACCGTTGCCGTCCTGCCCGAGCCCGAGGAACTGGAGGTCACCATCAATCCCGACGAGGTCCGCGTCGACCTCTTCCGCTCCAGCGGGCCAGGCGGGCAGCACGTGAACACCACCGACTCGGCGGTAAGGCTGACCCACATACCGACAGGCATGGTCGTCACGTGCCAGGACGAGAAGTCGCAGCACAAGAACAAGGCAAAGGCCATGCGCGTGCTCAGGGCCAGGCTCAAGGAGAAGATGGAAGGGGAGAAGGAGCAGGAGATCTCCGACGAGCGGCGAAAGCAGGTAGGCACCGGCGAGCGCAGCGAGCGCATCAGGACCTACAACTTCCCCCAGGGACGCGTCACCGACCACAGGATCGGTCTCACCCTGTACAAGCTTCAGGACATCCTCAACGGGAATATAGAGGAGATAACGGGTCCCGTGACCGCGCATTTCCGCTCCGAGGCGCTCAAAAAAGGATAAGGAGCATTGAGGATCAGCCAGATCATCGCGGGCGAGAAGGATCTGCCGGGGACGGACGTCATCGCGGCCGTGTGCCTCGCACTCAACCTCACGAAGGAGCAGCTCTTCTGCCGGATGGACAGCGAGGTCGGCGGAGATGACCTTCGCGCCGTGCGGAAAGTCCTTGGCGAGCGCATGACGGGCAGGCCGTTCGCATACATCAGGGGGACGCGGGAGTTCTTTTCCGAGACCTTCTCCGTGAACGAGGCGGTGCTGATCCCGCGGCCGGAGACGGAAGTTCTCGTGGAGGAGGCCCTTGGCCTCATCGGCGACAGGCGGGACCTCGCCATCCTCGACATGGGCACCGGTTCCGGGGTGATCGGCATTGTTATCGCAAAACACACGGGAAACAGGGTGGTCTGTGTCGACGTATCCGAGGCGGCCCTCACGGTGGCGCTCGGAAACGCCCGGTCGATCGGGGTCGAAGGAAGGACGCGCTTTGTCTGCAGCGATCTTTTCGCGGCATTCGGCGACAGGACGCGATTTGACATGATCCTGTCGAACCCCCCCTACGTGGCCGACGATGAGTGGGACGGCCTCATGACGGACGTCAGGGATTTTGAGCCGCCCCGCGCCTTGCGGGGTGGAAAAGGGGGCCTTGATGTGTACCGTCGCATAGCCGCCGAACTGCCCCGCCGCCTTGCCCCCGGGGGCCGGGTACTCCTTGAGATCGGCTCCCCGGCACAGGCCGGGACCGTCGGCGCCATGCTCGAGGAGGCGGGGCTCGCGGTGAGCGTGAGAAAAGACTATTCAGGCAGGGAAAGGGTGCTTGCGGGACATGGATAAGTTCATCATAGAAGGCGGAGAAAGACTCAAGGGGAAAGTCAGGATAAGCGGCTCGAAGAACGCCGTTCTGCCCGTCCTCGCCGCTACGCTGCTTCAGAAGGGCAGGTATAGCATTGGGAACGTGCCGCGTCTCATGGATGTCACGACGATGATGCAGCTCCTCAGCCTCCTTGGTGCGGGATGCACCTGGCGGGACGAGCATACCATCGACATCGACACCACGGCGGTGGAAAACCACGTGGCGCCCTACGAGCTGGTGAAGAAGATGCGGGCCTCCGTGCTCGTCCTCGGTGCGCTCATCGGCGGCCTGAGGAAAGCGACGGTCTCCTATCCCGGGGGATGCGCGATAGGAGAGAGGCCGATCGACCTCCACCTCAAAGGCCTCTCGGCGCTCGGCTGCGACGTGGCCATCCGGGAGGGTTATGTCGATGTCACGGCAAAGAAGCTCAAGGGCGCGCGCATCGTCTTCGACAACGTCACCGTGGGCGGGACGGAGAACCTCCTCATGGCGGCGGTCTTCGCCAGGGGGGAGACACTCATAGAGAACGCCGCCCGGGAACCGGAAGTGGTCGACCTTGCGCGGATGCTCAAGAAGATGGGGGCGCGCATCGAAGGAGAAGGGACGGCCGTGATACGCATACTCGGCGTGGGAGAGCTTAGCCCCTGCTCCTGGGATGTGATAGAGGACAGGATCGAGACGGGAACGTTCCTTGCCGCCTGCGGCATGACGCGGGGGAGCATCGTCCTCGAGAACTGCTTTCCCGAGCACATCAAGGCCGTCATCGACAAGCTCACGGAAACGGGGATGGAGATACACTGCGACGGGCGGACCATCAGGGCGTCCATGTCGAAGAGGCGGCCCCTGGCTGTCGACATCAGGACGGCGCCGTACCCCGGGTTCCCGACGGACATGCAGGCCCAGCTGATGGCCAGCATGACGACCTCCAAAGGGGTGAGCGCCATAACGGAGACCATCTTCGAGAACAGGATGATGCACGCGGCGGAGCTTCGCCGGATGGGCGCCGACATCAGGGTCGTGGGCAACACGGCCATCGTCCACGGGGTCGAATCGATATCGGGCGCGAAGGTGATGGCCACGGACTTGAGGGCCAGCGCGTCGCTCATCATCGCGGGACTTGCCGCTTACGGCAAGACTGAAGTATCGCGCATATACCACATTGACCGCGGCTATGAGCGCATCGAAGAGAAGCTGAAGAACCTCGGCGCCAGGATCGAAAGGGTGAAAGATGAAAGTATGGGAGCTTGACCGGGAATTCGACAGCCTCATGTCCTTCGTGAAGACCGGCAGGGATGGCAAGAAGCGCGATGTCCGGGAGGCGGTCCTGAAGATAAAGGAGGCCGTCCTTTCCCGCGGGGACGCGGCGCTTGTTGACTTTTCCATGGCCTGGGACGGCTGGAAGGAGCCGCACCCCCTGAAACTGACCTCCCGGGAGATCGCGGAGGCGGCATCGAGGGTCCCGGGACGAGACCTTTCGGTACTCAAGGGGATGATCAGGAACGTCGTTTCCTACCACAGGGGACAGAAGATGCCGAAGAGGGTCTTCCGGAAAAAGGGCCTTCGCGTCGAGGAAGGCCCGGTGCCCGTGGAAAGCGTCATGGTCTACGTCCCCGGGGGGACGGCGTCCTATCCGTCGTCGCTTATCATGGGGGTGGTGCCGGCACAGATAGCGGGGGTGAAGAGGATCTGCGCGGCGACGCCCGGCAGGGGGGGTGCCATAAATGACCACGTAGCGGCCGCGGCGAAGCTCCTCGGGATCGACGAGGTCTACCGCGTCGGGGGGGCGCAGGCCATCTATGCCTTCGCGTACGGGACGGGCTCGGTGCCGAAGGTGGACATGATCGTCGGGCCGGGAAACGCTTACGTGGAAGAAGCCAAGAGAGACGTTTACGGAACCGTCGGCATTGATATGCTCGCCGGGCCGACGGAGCTCGTCATTCTCTGCACAGAGGCCCACTCGCCGGAGATGGTGGCCCTCGACATGTTCTCCCAGGCCGAGCACGATGAGCTGGCGTCGGTGGGGCTCTTTTCCTCTTCCCGGGAGCACCTGGGCGACGTCATGAAGAGCATCGAAAGGCTTGTTCAGGTCGCCCCGCGCAGGGAAACGATCAAAAAGGCCCTCGACGACAACGGGTACATGGTGCACTATGCCGACCTCGGCCGCGCCGTCGAGGCGATAAACGGCATCGCGCCGGAGCACATGGAGCTTGTGGGCGACGAAAGCTGTCTGCCCTCCATCCTCTATCCCGGTGTTATCTATGTCGGCCCGAACACACCCGTTGCGATGGGCGACTACTATATCGGGACGAACCACGTGCTGCCCACGGCGGGTGCGGGGCGGTTCACGGGAGGGCTTTCCGTGGACCGGTTTACAAAGAGGAAGGTTGTTGTTACAATAGACCGGACTTTCATTGAAAGATATGGCGACAGGGCGGAGAGGCTCGCGAGGATAGAGGGCCTGCCTGCCCACGGCGATGCAATAAAGGCGCGAAAGGAGCCCCCCCTATGAAACTCAAGATCGGCCTGCCCAAAGGCAGCCTGCAGGAATCGACATTCCGGCTTTTCAAGAACGCCGGCTATACCGTCAAGCTCCGGGAGCGCTCCTACGTTCCGGTCATAGACGACAACGAGATGGAAGGGCTTGTCATTCGGGCGCAGGAGATGGCTCGCTACGTGGAGGACGGGATCCTCGACATGGGGATAACCGGGGCCGACTGGGTACTGGAGCAGGATGCGAAGGTGGTGGAGCTCGTCCGGCTGCGTTACGGCAAGGTGGGTTTCCGGGGTGTCAAGTGGGTTGTGGCCGTGCCCAACAATTCACCCATCAAAAAGGTGAAGGACCTTCAGGGGAAGAAGATCGCCACGGAACTCGTGGCCTTCACGAAACGATACTTGAAGAAGCAGGGCATCGAGGCCTCGGTGGAATTCTCCTGGGGAGCGACAGAGGTGAAGCCGCCCCTTCTCGCCGACGCCATCGTGGAGGTGACCGAGACGGGGGCGTCGCTGGTGGCCAACAACCTGAGGATAGTTGAGACGATCCTCGAGTCGGAAACGGTCGTGATCGCGAACAGGAGTGCCTGGAAGGATCCCTGGAAGAGAAGGAAGATGGAGAACCTGATCATCCTCCTGAAGGGCGCTCTCCTTGCCGAGGAGAAGGTGGGGCTCAAGATGAACATCCCCAGGAATAAGCTCGGCAGGGTGACGGAGATCCTTCCCTCGCTGCACACGCCGACGGTATCGAACCTTTCCGATGAAAAATGGGTGGCCATCGAGGTCATCATCGACCAGAAGGTCGTCAGGGACATAATCCCCGACCTGAAAAGGGCCGGGGCGCAGGGGATCGTGGAGTATCCCCTGAACAAGGTCATCATGTGAAGGGGGGCGACATGGCGAGAAAGGCCGAAGTGGAAAGGACCACGAAAGAGACGTCCATCTCCGTATCCTGGGACCTCGACGGCTCGGGAGAGTACAGCATTTCAACGGGGATACCCTTTTTCGACCACATGCTCGATCTCTTCGCGAAGCACGGCCTCTTCGACCTCATTGTTGCGGCAAAGGGAGACACCGACGTGGACAACCACCACACCGTGGAGGATGTGGGGATTGCCATGGGGAAGGCATTAAGAGATGCCCTCGGCGGCATGGAGGGGATACGGCGCTACGGCAGCGCGCTTGTTCCCATGGACGAGACGCTCTGCATGACGGCCGTCGATATATCGGGACGGTCCTCCTTCGTCTTCAGGGGGCGTCTCCAGGGAAGGACGGGAGGGTTTGACGTCGACGTGGTGAAGGAATTTCTCCAGGCCTTCGTGAATGAGGCGAGGCTGACCCTTCACGTGAACCTTCTCTACGGGAGCAACCTCCATCACAAGGTGGAGGCGGTGTTCAAGTCTTTCGCCCGCGCCTTGAGGGCCGCGGTGGAGAAGGACGACCGCGTAAAGGGCGTGCTCAGCACGAAAGGCGTGCTTTAGATGATAGTTGTCGTCGATTACGGGATGGGTAACCTGAAAAGCGTCCTCAACGCCTTTGTGAAGCTCGGGGCGCGGGTGACCGTTTCCGGTGATCCCCGGATGGTCGAGGATGCCTCCGCCATAGTCGTGCCCGGGGTTGGCGCCTTCGGCAGGTGCATGGAGAACCTCGAATCAAGGGGTCTCGCGCCGGCCATCAAGGAGCACATCCGCAGGGACAAGCGATATCTTGGCATATGCCTCGGGATGCAGGTCCTCTTCGAATCAAGCGAAGAGGCGCCGGGGGTCAAGGGTCTCGGTGTCATCAGGGGGGGCGTGCCGCGCTTTACGGGCTCCATGAAGGTGCCCCACATGGGATGGAACAGCGTTACCATACGGAAGGAGAGCCCCATCCTCAAAGGAATAGGCTCGGGCGATTTCTTCTACTTCGTGCACTCCTACTACTGCGCCCCCGAGGACGGCTCCGTCATTGCAACGACCACGGACTACGGCAACCCCTTCACCTCGTCCGTCGAGACAGGCTCCCTCTTTGCCTGCCAGTTCCACCCAGAAAAGAGTCAGCGGGTGGGCCTTGCGCTCCTCCAGAATTTCCTCACCCTGGCCGGGCGTTAGAAGCGTCGCAGGCCGCAAGGTCTTTTCTGGCGAAAAGACCGTCTCAAGTCTCAGGTCCCACGTCACAGGTTCAAAGGCCAAAAAGATTCGCCGCGGGTTCTCTTTGGCGACCTGCGACAAAAAAAGGGCTCCGAAACCGGAGCCCTTTTTGGCTATCTCATGTTCTCTTAGTTCTTCTTCAGGTAATCAACGGCGAACTTAACCGCCTCGTCACCAGGAAGCCCTTTGCCCTTGAGAGTCTTTATGTGCTCGTCGAGAAGGGGTCTGACAGCCTTTGCCCATTTCGCGTCTTCCTCTTTGGAGAGAGCAATAACCTGGTTGCCTCTCTTCTTGTGAAAGTCATAGCCTTCCTTGTCGATCTCGTCCCAAACCTTGCCCTGTTTCACGACCCATTCCTTGCTGACGTCTTCAAAGACCTTCTGCACGTCGGGAGGCAGGGAGTTCCACTTTGCCTTGTTCATAACGACGAACATGCCGGTTGTGTAAGCGGAACCGAAGTTCTGGGTTATGTACTTGATGACCTCACCCCATTTCCAGCCGTGTGCGGCCTCGACGGGTGCCATTGCTCCATCGGCCACGCCGGTACGGAGCGCGTCATAGGTCTCAGGCATCGTCGTTCCGACGGGTGCCCCACCGAGCGCCTGGACGACCTTCGCCGCGAGACCGGTCGCGCGGACCTTCATACCCTTCATGTCGGCCATCGTCTTGACTGGTTTCTTGGAGAGAAGGACTCCCGGGCCGTGCGCGTGAAGCCAGAGGACCTTGACATCGGCAAGCTCTTTGGGATTGAACTTCACGTAATAGGCGTTGATGAGGTTTGTTGCGACAACGCCGTTCTTGTAGCCGAGTGGAAGGTCGATAACCTCCATCATCGGGAATTTGCCCCTGGTGTAAGCGAAGCAACTCTCGCCGATGTCCGCGATGCCCTTTACAACGTTGTCATAGGTCTGTGCCGCGGGGGTGAGGGTGCTGCCCGGGAAGTAGGTTATCTTGACCTTGCCGCCCGCCCTCTTCTCGACTTCCTTGCACCACTGGTCCGCGATAATGCTGTTTTTGTGCGGCGCAGGGAAGAAGTTCGAGTAGTTAAGGTTGATGACCTTCTGGGCCGATGCCATTACGGGAAATAAGGCAAGGCAGGTTGCAGCAAAGAAAACAACAAGCAAACACTGTACCCCGAAAAACCGTTTCATAAAACCCCTCCTGAAGTGTGATTTACTCTCTTTATAGTAAACGGGATATCGTTTGTCAACAGAATTGCACAGAAAATCGGGTCAGCGAATCGCTTCGTTCATCGGGCTGAACATAGACAGTGTAATAAAACCCTGCAATTTTATGCGATATAGACATATGTTCATTATGGGGAAAAAATAAACTTGACTTTTGAACAAATATCCGCAATAATTTTGGCACATAATGTTTTTCAGGCATCAACATTCTCTGTCTTGAGGTGTCATCTATGGCCAAGCACAAGATACTCTGTCCTATTTCGGGAGGCGCGTGCATAGAATGCGCGATCTACCGGGGACGCCACTATTATCTCTGTTACTCGAAAAGCTTCCGGGGAACCTCCTTCGACCCGGAACGGATAAAGGAGCTCAGGAGCGCCGAGACGGAGGAGACAAAGGACAAGACGTTCGGTATGCCGACAGGTATACAGGTCGGCTCGCGGTGCATAAACAACTTCGAGGAGTACGTCATCGAGAAGGAATTTGCTGCACTGAAAGGCTGCTGAACCGGAAGATTGCGTTAGTGTTGAAGAAGATAGAATCAATAGAAAGGAGAGAGGACTATGATCAACGATTTTCATTACCTGAAACCTGCAAGCCTGAAAGATGCGCTTGCAATGTATGCAGAGCACGATGATTGCAAGGTCATCTGCGGTGGCCAGTCCTTGTTGATCGTTATGAGGCAGGGCATGGTAGCTCCCGAGTTCCTCCTTGACATCAAACACGTAAAAGAACTGAGCTACATCAAGTACGATGACAAGGACGGTCTCAGGATCGGCGCCACGACAACCCACCGGGAGATCGAGAAATCGGACATCATCGCGAAGAAATACCCCGTTCTCGTCGCCATGGAGGAAAAGCTCGCCTCGATCCAGACGCGCAACTGGGGCACCATCGGCGGGAACCTCGCCCACGCCGACCCCGCGGGCGACCCGGGCCCGGTCCTCATCGCCCTCAAGGCCGAGATCAAGTTCGGCAGCTCGAGCGGCGAGAAGACGGTCCCGCTCGACGAGTTCTTCGTCGATTATTTCGAGACGAAGATGGAGCACGGTGACCTCGTCCTCGAGGTACACGTGCCCGCACCCGAGGCAAAGTTCGGTTGCGCCTATCAGAAATTCAACCTCCTCGACAGCGATATGGGTATCGTAGCGGCTGCCGCATCCGTCGCGCTCAATGCCGACGGTACCTGTAAGGAGGCCCGTATCGTTCTCGGCAACGCGGGGCCCATACCTCTCAGGGTGACGAAGGCCGAAGACCTCTTGAAGGGCAAGAAGCTGGACGACAAGATCTTCGCCGAGGCCGGCGGGATCGCTTCCGACGAAGCACAGCCCGTTGCCGACATCCATGCCTCGGAGGAACACAGGCGGCACGTCCTGGGCGTTCTTACGAAGAGGATGCTGAAGAAGGCCTTTGAGCAGGCCCAGAAGGCTTAAGGAGGAGAGAGATGGAAAAACAGGTACTGCGTTTCAAAGTTAACGGTGACGAATACGAAGTCTTCATACACCCCAAGACACTGCTTGCCGAAGTGATCCGGGATCACCTGGGCCTGACAGGCACCAAGCGAGGCTGCGAGACGGTGTCCTGCGGCGCCTGCACGGTGAACGTCAACGGCAAGTCCGTGAAATCCTGCTCCGTCCTTGCCATTCAGTGCGAAGGCATGGAGGTCACGACCGTTGAGGGTCTCGAAAAGAACGGCAAGCTGAGCCCGATCCAGAGGTCCTTTCTTGATCACGGCTCCTACCAGTGCGGTTTCTGTACCCCCGGCATGCTGATGTCGGCGACAGCCTTCATCTCCGAGGCGAAGAACCCGACGAAGGAGCAGGTCAAGGAGAGCATCGAGGGCAACATCTGTCGGTGCACGGGATACAACAGCATCGTCAGGGCCATCGAGGCGGTTACTCAGGGCAAATATAAGGAGGAGTGATATGAGTCACGCGAAATATTCTGTCATCAATACACATGTACACAATATAGATGGCGTTGCGAAGGTAACGGGCCGGGCCACGTACACCTTTGACGTGAACCTCCCTGGCATGCTCCACGGGAAGATCCTCCGCAGCCCCCACCCCCATGCGAAGATACTGAGCATCGACACGACAAGGGCCTTGGAACTCCCGGGCGTGAAGATCGTTGTCACCGGCAAGGACACCCTGGGTATCAAGCAGGGCATCTGGAGACGTTACGAGGAGCTTTGCGACGAGCAGGTGCTCCCGCTGGAGAAGGTGCGGTACATCGGCGAGCCTGTGGCTGCGGTCGCCGCCATAACGGAAGAGATCGCAGAGGCCGCCCTCGACCTCATCGACGTGGAATATGAAGTGCTCCCCGCCGTCTATGAGCCGCTGGAAGCCATCAAGAAAGAAGCCCCCACGATCCATGAAGGCGTGGAGAGAAACGTCAACGTCACACGCCATATCGAGTGGGGCGATGTCGACGAGGCATTCGAAGAAGCGGACTATATCAGGGAAGACTGGTTCAAATGCTCCGGTCAGGCACACATGTGCATGGAGACCCGCGCGGCCGTTTCCAGCTTCACGCCGGAAGGCAAGCTCACCTGCTGGGCGTCCACTCAGTCCGCATACTATACGCAGGGGCTGCTTGCGGGCGTGCTGGGGCTTCGTGAAGGCGATGTCCGCGTTCTCGCACCCTACGTCGGCGGCGGTTTCGGCGGGAAGTTCGAGCTCGACGCGGCCATGTTCTGCAGCGCCGTTATGTCCATGAAGCTCTTCAAACCCGTAAAGGTTGTTTTCAGCCGCGAGGAAGACTTCATAGCATCGAAGAGACGGACCCCCATGTTCTACTATGTCCGCACGGGCATCAAAAAAGACGGTACCTTCTGCGCCCGCGAGTCCCGCATGTTCTCGAACGGCGGCGCTTACACGGGCATGGGCGCGACGGCCCTCTACCTGTCGGGTTTCTTCCACTCCTTCCCGTACAAATGGAGAGGCTACCGCTATGACGGCTACAGGGTCTATACCAACACCCTGCCCTCCACATCTATGCGCGGTTTCGGCGCCCCCCAGGCCATGTTCTGCTCCGAGCAGCAGATCGACTGGATCTGCGCCGACCTCGGCCTCGATCCCTTCGAGGTAAGGAGAAAGAACGGCCACACCGAGGGCTATGAAGTCCCGGGCCAGGCATTCATCGCAAGCTGCGGTCTCGAGCAGTGCATCAACGAGATCGAGAAGTGGGTCAAATCGAAAGGCAAACTCCCTGCGAACAGGGGCATCGGCATCTCTTCCTGCGGTTTCATGTCGGGCGGTATCTTCAACTGGTTCGACTCACCCTACTCATTCTCCTCCGCCGTCGTCACCATCAACGTTGACGGAACCGTCGAGCTCCACGTGGGCTGCCAGGATATCGGTCAGGGTTCGAACACCACGATGGCGATCATCGCGGCAGAGACCCTGGGTGTGAAGGTCGAAGATATACGGGTCCACTCCGGCGACACCGCGCACTGCCCCGCCGACCTCGGCGCGTGGGGTTCCCGCCAGACCCTCATGGCAGGCAACGCCGTGAAGATGGCCTGCGAGGACGCGAAGAAACAGCTCCTTGAGTTCGCCTACGCCGAAATGGGCATCAACATCGTCTACGACCTCGACATCAAGGACAGGTGGGTGCACATCGTCGCCCGCCCGGAAAGAGGCCTGAAGTACGAAGAACTTGTCAAGAAGGCGCTTCGCGCGAAAGACGGCCAGCGCATCATGGGCCGCGGCTACTATACGCCCCACCGGAAAGGCATGATATCCCCCGCATACAGCTACATGATGCAGGCGGTTGACGCCGAGGTCGATCCCGAGACGGGAAAGATCAAGATCCACGAGGTCATGACGGCACATGACTGCGGCCAGCCCATCAACCAGCTCGGCCTCATCGGCCAGCTCGAAGGCGCCGCCTCCATGGCCCTTGGCTACGCGTACCTCGAAGACATGCCGATGGAAGACGGCAAGCTCATGAACCCGAATCTCGTTGACTACAAGGTCATCAAGGCACCGGAAATGCCGGAAGCGGGCATCATCGAGATCGACACCTACGAGCCCGAGGGACCCTACGGTGCGAAAGAGGCCGGCGAAGGCCTTACGAACCCGACGGCCGCCGCACTCGGCAACGCCATATATCACGCGATGGGCATCCAGATGAAAGAGCTCCCCATCACCCCGGAAAGGGTTCTCAAGGCCCTGAGGGAGAAGAAGGAGCAGGAAGCTCAGAAGAAGTAGGTGTTTATAACAAAGACGATCAAGGAGGTTTACCGTGAGCTTTAAATGTCCTGCATGCAAAAAAGAATGGCCTAACAGCAAACAGGTGGCACGTCATATGTTCGGTACCGGAGACAAGGCGCACAGAGGATGGATTGAATCTCAGGGTTATTCATACATCGAGCTCCTTCTCGCTCAGACCACGGAGCCGGGCAACAAGAGCTACGAGGTCCTGGCGGAACTGATAGAGAAGGCGCAGGATAAGCTGTAATAGAATAAAAGCCCGAAAAGGGGCTCGAAATTTACAGAAGGAGGAACATCCATGATTATAGAGGGCGGTTTCACCCTGAAAGCACCGATCGACAAGCTTTTCGATTTCCTGCTGAAACCGGAGACGATCCTCACCTGCCTTCCCGGCGCAGAATCGGCGAACATGATCGATGACACGTCATACGAGTGCATCGTGAAGCAAAAGGTCGGACCCATAAAGGCGAGGCTGAAGTTCGTCAACAAGATGACCGTGATCAACAAGCCCACGCACATCGAGATCGAGGGCGAAGGCGAAGACATGACGAAGCTGGGCCACTTCAAACAGAAAACCGTCGTTGACCTGACGGAAAAGGCCGGCGGCGAGGTTGAAGTGACATACAAGACGGACGTAAGCATCGTTGGAAAGCTGGCCATGTTCGGTGACAGAATAATGAGGGCGAAGGCGAAGGACACGGAAAAGGAATTCACCAAGAACCTTCAGGAAAAACTCAAAGCGATCGTGTAGTCCATAAGGTATTGACAGGAAAAGGGGTTCCCGCTGCCTGCGGGAACCCCTTCTTTTTGCAGCGCCCCGCCTTACGGAGCCACCGGTCGCTGGCAGCACATCGCGCCTCTTACCGGGCCCTTTGTGGCAGAAGGAATGACAGGAGCCTTTGATATTCGGGAAGAAAGATGATAATACCTTGTGTATGGAAACAGGATGCGCGATACTGGCGGGGGGAAGAAGCGTCCGAATGGGGCGCGACAAGGCGACGACCGAGTTCCGCGGTGCCCCCCTTATCAGACAGGTTTTCGACACGGTGCGACAGGTCTTCGAGGACATCGTCATCATCTCCTCGGTCCATGATGCCATCGAAGGGGTCGAGGCCCCGGTGATACGGGACCTTCTTCCCGTGCAAAGCCCCATGGTCGGCATCGCGACGGCGCTCATCCATTCCGCCCTGCCCCGCGTTTTCGTGGTCGCCTGCGACATGCCGCTGCTTTGCGTCGAGGCCATACGGTGCCTTGTCGACGAAGCGGAAGGGGAGGACATCACCATTCCCATGGCCGAAGGCTACTACCAGCCGCTTCACGCCATATACGGACGTTCCTCGCTCTCGCCCCTCTTGCGGCTCATAGGTCTCAACCGGCTCAAAGTCTCAGACGTCCTGCCCTACATGGTCGTGAAAGCCGTCAGGGACCGCCCGTGCTTCTACACCTCCGGTGGAACCCTTGTCTTCTCCAACATCAACACCCCTCAGGAGCTTGCCGACGTAAGTGCCGGGGAGGTCCGCCATGGCTGATGGCGGCGAGATGGCGATGCGGGAGATGAAGGCCGACGACATCGACGGTGTCCTGGAGATAGAAAGGGTTTCCTTTGTAGCGCCATGGACGCGGGGAATGTTCGAGGAGACGCTCCTGTCGCCCGTCGGCGCGAGTTTCGTCGCCGAAGAGGGCGGGCGTATCGTCGGGTATCTCATCTTCTACCACGCCGCCCGGGAGATCCACGTCATGAACATAGCCGTCCGCCGGGACCGGCGCGGACTCGGCATTGCGTCGTGGATGATGTCGCGGATCATGGACCTTGGGCGGAGGAATTCCATGGAGACCTGTTTTCTCGAGGTGAGGGAGAGCAACGTGCCCGCGCGGGGTCTTTACGAAAAGCTCGGGTTCAGACAGATCGGCAGGCGCAAGGGGTATTACCGGGAGACCGGCGAAGACGCCATCGTGATGGAGCTGACGCTTCGGGACGATACATGACGCGACGGCGCGGCCCTGTTTCGCTGAAACGGGCTCCGCCGCCCGATGACCGACCCTCGCACGATTTAAGAGTTGCGCCCGCCCGCCCTTACAGGTTACAATCGCTTACCCAACACTCAGCCCCTCCATATAATAATGGTACAGTGTACCGGGGACCAAAGGAAAGCCATGGATGACATTCCGGGAAAGATCACGGAAAACGATCGCGTGACCGGCAGCTACCGCCGCCTCACCGTAAGGCTCGAGAGGCCTCTCGGCAGGGTGTCGCCCGGCCAGTTCGTCATGGTAAAGGTCCCGGACCGTGATGTGTTCCTGCGCAGGCCCTTCAGCATCTACGATTCCCGGGGGCGAACACTGACCATTGTGTACCGCGTGGTGGGCAAAGGCACGGACGCCCTGAGTGCCGCCGCCAGGGGAGGGCCGCTCATGGTCCTTGGCCCCCTCGGCCGCGGATTCGCACCGGGAAGGGGAAATACGCCCATCGTGGTCGCCGGCGGCATCGGTTATGCCGGTGTCAGAATGCTCCTTACGCGCCTTGGCAGCAGGGCCACCCTCTTCTTCGGGGTGATGGAAAAAGAGGAGCTTCGCCTGGCGGCAGACCTCGGGGAGACAAGGGTCTTCCCGGCTACCATGGACGGGTCCTGCGGATTCGCGGGTGATGTGGTGAGCCTTCTCGGGCAGCACCTTGATGACTACCGGGGGAAGAGGCCGGAGGTCTTTGCCTGCGGGCCTTCGGGCATGGTGAAAAGCCTCAAGGCCCTTCTGGAGCCCGAAAGAATCCCCTGCCAGGTATCCGTTGAAGAGAGAATGGCCTGCGGCATGGGGCTGTGCTTCGGGTGTGTTGTCGCCACCAGTGATGAGACGAACCCCTACAAGCGGGTGTGCAAGGAAGGACCGGTATTCAGCCTATGGGATCTCTCGCTGTAGACCTTTTCGGCAAAACGCTCAAGAACCCCGTCATGAACGCGTCGGGCACGCTGGGCTATGGTGTTGAGATCGAACCGCTCTGGCCTGTGGATACCATGGGGGCCTACGTGACAAAAGGCCTTAGTGCCGCGCCCCATCACGGCAACCCCACACCCCGCGTCTGGGAAGAGCGTTGCGGGATGCTGAACTCCATCGGCCTCCAGAACGTGGGCGTCGACCGCTTCTTCTCCCATTACTTTCCTTTCTTCGTCGAGAGGCGCTGTCCCATCATCGTCAATTTCTTTGGTTTCAGCGAGGAGGAATACCTCTCCTGCGCAAGGAGCATAGAACCCCACGATCTCATCGTGGCCCTGGAGATGAATCTTTCCTGTCCCAATATCAAGAAGGGCGGCATCAGCTTCGGCAAGGAGGCCTCGGCAGTCCATGCCATCGTGCGTGCCGTACGGGAGGTTACAAAGATACCCCTTATCGCGAAACTGACGCCGGAAGTGAAGAGCCTCGTGGAGATCGCCCGCGCCGCCTGCGACGGGGGGGCGGATGGATTGACGCTTATCAACACCATGCCCGCGGCCGCCGTCGATGTGAAGGGCCGCAGGGTCTCCTTAAAGGGCGGCCTTTCGGGGCCTCTCTTGAAACCCGTGGCGTTGCGCGCCGTGCACGAATGTTCGCAGGCGGTCCCCATACCCATCATCGGGGTCGGGGGCACAATGAACACCGGGGACGCCCTGGCGTTCCTCATGGCGGGCGCCCGCGCCGTACAGGTGGGTACCGCCACGTTCGTAGACCCCTTTGCCATGCCGAAGATCATCGCGGGGCTTGATTCCTGGCTCGACGCATCGGGTCTCGCCGACATATCCGCCATCGTGGGGGCGGCCCATGGGTAACGGCGGCCCGGAAGGTGTCGTCTTCGGTGGCGCCGGTGAAGCAGGGACCATTCGGGAGATATCGGAAGGAGCGGGCGTTCCCAACCTCATCGCCCGCATCCTCGTTGCCAGGGGAGTGAGGACCCCCGAAGAAGCCCATGTCTTCCTGAGACCCCGACTCGCCGACCTGTCCGACCCCTTCCTCCTGCCCGATATGGACAAGGGTGTCGCGCGGCTTGTCGAGGCGGTCGGCAGAGGGGAACGCATCTGCATATGGGGCGACTATGACGCGGATGGCGTCTCCTGCCTTGCCCTGATGGTCAACTTCCTCACCCACCTGGGGATTGTGCCCGTCATCCACATACCCACCCGGGAGGAGGGATACGGACTTCACATCGACAAGGTGGAAGATCTTGCGAAACAGGGCGTCAGCCTCATCGTCTCCCTGGACTGCGGCGCCTCCAATGCGGGGGAGATAGCCCATGCAAAGAGCCTCGGCGTGGATACCATCGTCATAGACCACCACGAGATGGGGCCGGAGGTTCCCCCTGCGGTGGCCGTCATAAACCCGAAGCGCCGGGACTCCCGGTTTCCCACCAGGGATCTCGCAGCATGCGGCGTCACCTTCTTCTTTCTCCTCGGAATGCGCCGTGTCATGCACGGGAAAGGGCTCATGCCGGCGCATATCAACCTGAAGAAAGAGCTCGACCTTGTGACCGTGGGGACCGTGGGCGACATGGTGCCGCTTACGGGCGACAACAGGATACTTGTGCGCCATGGCATGGAGGTGATGAATGCGAAGCCGCGGGCATGGCTCAGATCGATGCTCGACAGCAGGGTCATATCGAAGGGGCTCATTAACGAATTTGCCCTCGGTTTCATCATCGTCCCCCGGATCAACGCCGCCGGCCGGGTCGCGAGCCCTCATCCGGCCCTCGATTTCCTCGTGACAAGAGAGACGGGATCGGCCCTGAACCTTCTGGCGCACCTCCAGAAGCTGAACAGCCTGAGACAGCAGCGTGAGAAGAAGATACACGAAGAGATCGTCAACACCATAGGTCGCGAAGGCCTTTCGGGCAGGAAGACGATCGTCGTCTTCAACGAGACCTGGCATGCGGGCGTTCTGGGCATTGTGGCCCAGAAGCTGACAGAGCAGTTCGAGAGGCCGGCCATCGTCATCACCCGGGTGAACGGTGTATGGAAGGGTTCCGGCAGGGGAGGCGAAGGCATGGACCTCTTCGAGACCATACGCTCCGTATCGTCCTTCCTCCTGAAGTACGGCGGTCACAAGTACGCTTGCGGCATATCCCTGGAGGAGCAGAACCTCGCCCTTTTTGCCGAGGCCTTCGAAAAGGCGGTCAAAGGAGGCATTTCCCCGCGGAAGCGCGCGTTACACGTGGACAGCGAGGCCACGTTCGATGAACTGACGGCGGAAGTGATGGAAAGACTGGAGGACCTCGGCCCCTTCGGTATCGGGAATCCCCGTCCGAACCTCGCTTTTGAAGCCACCGGCATTTCCGTAGCACCGAAGGGATACGCCAGGGTGACCGATGCCGAGAACAGGACCTGGGATGGTTTCTACGCAACGAAGGCGCCGCTTAAGCGTGAAGGCGCCGCCAGAATAATTGCCTCCCCCGTCGTCAAGAGCAGAATGGGCGAGCGCTTCATACATCTCAACATAAAAGAAGTGCAATAGAAGAACCTAAAACGGCTTCTAAGGTTGTATGGCCCGCCGGAATAGTGTATATATATACGACGATGCGTTTTGTCCTTGCCCTTTCCCTCCTGGTTTCCCTCCTTTTCACGCCTTATGTCCTTTGCGCCCAGGGGGAGAACGGCGGCATAACGGCGGTGTCCTACATACTTGTCGAGAAAGACACTTTCCGGATCATCACGGGCAGGGACTATCACCGCAGGCTCCCGCCGGCGAGCACGACCAAGGTGATGACGACGCTCGTCGCCGTCGAGCGCCTCAGCGGCGACGAGATAATCGTCCCCGACAAGCAGGTCCTCCGGATATCCCCGTCCAAGATGAACCTCGTCCCGGGAAGGAAATACCGTTCCGAAGACCTCATGAAGGGAACGATGGTAAAATCGGCGAACGACGCGGCCTATGCCCTTGCAACCCACGTCAGCGGTTCCGAAAGCACCTTTGCCCGGCTGATGACGCAGCGGGCCCGCGAGATGGGCGCCATCGACACGAACTTCGAAAATGCCTCGGGCCTGCCCTCGGACAACCAGTACAGCACCCCCTACGACCTCGCCCTCATCTTCCGGCATGCCATGACCAATGAGCGTTTCATCGAGCTCGTCGCAACAAGGTATTTTCTTTTCGAGGACTCGAAGAGAAAGGTGCGCTACAAGAACCACAACAGGCTACTGTTCTGCTTCGAACCGGCCATCGGCGGGAAGACCGGGTACACCCGGGCAGCGAGGCACTGTTACGTGGGGGCCTTCGAGAAGAGCGGCAGGGTTTATATCCTGGCCCTTCTGGGAAGCCGCAACCTCTGGGGCGACACGGTGGAGATACTGAAGACCATATACGATGACGTTCCCACCGACGAGCAGTTACGCCAGGCGCGGGCCTCCTCCGTCACGCTCTGTTCCACAGCCGTCTCAAAGAAGAAGCCGGCTGCCGGCAAGAAGGTCGTCAAGCACCGCACCGTGAAACCGAAGAAGAACACAGCAAAGAAAAGATGAAGAAACTCGTCGCCATCGTCACGGCATTATTCTTTTCTGTCGCCTCCGTTGCCGCTTTTGCCCTGACCAACGAGCAGGAGCGCAAGTACGGCAGGGAGATCTACCTGGAGATCGCACGGTCGGCCCCCATCAACAACGATCCCTACATATCTCTCTACCTCAACGACATGCGCGCGAGGCTTGAAAGCAGGACGACCATGCCTTTCCCGGTGGTCCTGACCGCTATCGATTCCCCCACCATCGACGCCTTTGCCACGATAGGCGGGTACGTCTATATCGCTACGGGCCTCATTGCCAATTGCGACAACGAGGAAGAGGTCGCCGGAGTCATGGCCCACGAGTTCGCTCATATCAAGAAGCGGCACATCGCGAAGAGGATGGGGAAACAGAAGTACCTCAACGCCACCGTCATTGCCACGATGCTCGCCGCCATGCTCGTCGGTGATTCGGCACGAGAGGCCGTCCTGGTGACGGGCATGGGCACGGCCCAGTCGATGGCCCTCAGGTACTCCCGCGAGGACGAGGACGAGGCGGACCGCGAGGGCTCCATCCTTGCCAACGATGCGGGCTACGGAGGCCTCGGCATCGCGGACTTTCTCAGGAAGCTCCGGGCCGGCGGGGGCGACAAGCTCTACCCCCAGTATCTTCTCACCCACCCCTATCACGAGAGCCGCATCATCAACCTCGAGAAGATGTGGACCAGGAAGCCCCCTTCCGCGGACACCTCTCTCTTTCCTTACATAATCGCGCGGGCAAAGGTCATGCAGTCCTACCGTTCCCGGGGTCTCGCCGACGACATCTGGGTCAGGCTCTACAGCCGGGACAGTGCGGATCCTGTCGCGGCATACGGCGCGGCGCTGTACCACTCCCTGAAGGGAAACTTCGAAGAGGCGGTGCGTATCGCCGGAACCATCAATTCTCCATACAGGAACGTTTTTCTGGGAGAGATCTGCGTCACCGCCAGCAGGTTTCCCGAGGCGGCACAGGCGCTCGGGAACACCACGGAAAAGGTGGGACGCTACTATCTTGCCAGGGCATATGAGGGCATGGGGCGGAACGACCTTGCCACGAGCACCTACCAGTCTCTTGTCGCCTACGCCCCCTCGTATCCCGAGATATACCGCCGTCTCGGCATGATTGAGGGCAGGACAGGCGACGAGGCCGCGGGCCATGCCAACCTCGGCCGGTACTACATGTACAAGGGCAACTACATGCTGGCGAAAACGAATTTCGAAAAAGCCATCTCCCGCTACGGCATCAACACCCGCGAGAGCGCGGAACTAATGCGGCTCATGGACAGCCTGGATGAGAAGAAGTAGGGTAAGGGGTCGGGGGGCAGGATAAAGGAGTGACCCCCTCCTTTTCCACCCTCTCATCTTGTTATCCCGACGACCATCCCGACGAGAGACTCGACATTCACCTTATCGACGCCCGTTCTCAGTGAGATGTTCCTTCCCCTGGGATGCCAGACGGCTGGGTCGAAGCCGGTGAAGATGGTGATCGTGGTAACGCCGCAGGCGCCGGCAAGGTGGGCTATGCCGGAATCGTTGGACACGAAGACGCCGCCGCCGCCGAAGAACTCCTTTACGTCGGCGAGATCTTCGAAGAAAACGGACCCCCGGGCGGGAAGAGACAGCTCGGGCGGCCTCATCAGACACACGTCAATGCCGGCCTCCTCAAGCACCTCCCTGAGGGCCACGAAGTTCTCTACGGGCCACTTCTCCTTCGAAAACCCTTCCTCGGCGTAAAGGATGACCCGCTGTGCCTCCTTTGGGATTATCTCCTTCCCTGCCGGCTCGATCCCCATCCGGGAGAGCTGCCGCAACTGGTAGTCTTCGATGTGCACTGCCTCTGCGGGAACGATCGTGCCGTCGTCGAGGGGAGATGAATCGAATGCGCCCTCGGGGTACATGTCGATGAATACCGGCTCCCCGATGGAATGCGCCTTCCAGCGCGCCCGGATCGAACCGTTCCTGTCCTTGCCGATGAAGACGATCCGCCCCCAGCGAGGCCCTTTGAGTTTCTCGGAAAAAAGGTACAGCCAGTGCCGCGATTCCACCCCGTGAGTCCGTGCAAAATAGTCCCCGAAGAGGTCGAAAAAGCGCCTGTTGCCGAGCCCCACGAGACGGTCCCCGAAATGCCTCCGAAGCGATAGGAAGACGGATTCCGAGAGGCAGACATCACCAAGGCCGCCAAGGTGGACGACAAGGACCTCGTCCCCGGTCGACATTGACGCGAAAGGCTGTAATCCGGTGCCCGGCATGGCGCTATCCGACGGTCCTTGTGGCGATGTGGTGTATATCGGGAATGATGGCGTCGCGTCCCATGGAATGTGCACCATTGTACCGGAAAAAGAGGGTGTTGTTAAAGAAAAAGATCGCGCGAGGCGGGTGAGTCAGACCCGCCCCGCGCTTGAACGCGCTCTTCGCACGTGGGGGTAGTCGCGGTGTAGTTCTCCGATAATGCAAACACCCGGCACCCCGGAGGGCCGATCCCACGGGGATACGGCACCACAGGGCACCACCACGCTTCTTCGCGCCCGGGCACCCGGTCCGGCGCCACCGCGGACGTACGCGCAGAGGGCATTGCCTGGTTTTTGGTTTGGTAAGTAATAACCCCTTTCCCGGCACCAAGTCAACTGGAAAGAACGAACGGACCCGGGAGGGGAAAAGAGAGAACAATCTCCCTTGACAAACCGAAGAAAGAGAAATCCTCTTATTTTACTTTACCGGTACAAAGTAAAATAAGAGGATCCATAATTTACTTTATTCTCTCGCCTTTCGCCCTCAAGCCACCCGGTCTTTAATCGGCTCAAGCGGTTCAAGCGGCTCAAGCGGTTCAAGCCGTCTTTACAGGCTTATGTCTCCAAACCGCATACACCCTTTCAGGGCGTGATACCTCTGTTTGATCTCGGGCATGGTAAGCCGCTTTATCCGGTTGATGCTGAAGTCCTCGACGTTGAAAGAGGCCATGACGGTGCCCATGATGATCGCCTGCTTCACCGTCTCCGAGGTCGCCTCCCCGACGTTGGCGAGGTAGCCCATGAAGCCTCCTGCGAAGGTATCACCGGCGCCCGTGGGGTCGAAGACGTCCTCCAGTGGATACGCGGGGGCAAGGAAGACCTCGTCGCGGTTCATCATGAAGACGCCATATTCGCCGCGCTTGACGACTATGCATACCGGGCCGGTCTCGATGAGCTTTCGGGCCCCCTTGAGGAGGTTGTGCTCTTTCGTTATCTCCCGCAGTTCCGCCTCGTTGATGACGAGCATGTCCACCCGGCTTATTACCTTCATGAGGGCGTCGTACTTGTTCTCGATCCAGAAGTTCATCGTATCGAGGACGAGGGCCACGGGTTTGTTGACCTGATCGATAACGTGCAGCTGGAGGTCGGGGTCGATGTTCGCGAGGAAGAGAAATTCCGCGTTCCTGTAATCCTCGGGCACCTTGGGCTTGAACGTCTCTATGACGTTAAGCTCCGTCTTGAGGGTTATGGCCTGGTTGAGGTCGTATCCGTACCTGCCTTCCCAGCGGAAGGTCTTCCCGTGGTCCACCTCTATCCCGGACATGTCGACGCTGCGGTCCTTCAGGAAGGATATGCCTTCCATGTCGAAATCGCTGCCCACCGTGGCCACTATGCCGACGTCGGTGAAGAAGCTGGCGGCGTTGGTAAAGTGCAGGGCCGACCCCCCGAGGACGTTGTCCGCCTTGCCGAAGGGGGTCTCTATCGAGTCGTAGGCTACCGTTCCCGCAACAAGGAGCTTGATCACGTTCCCATCTCCCAGGACGAAAGATATGTTTTCTGTTCCTCCGTCAGCGTGTCGATGGTTATGCCAGCCGAGGCAAGCTTGAGCATGGCCACCTGCTCATCGATCGCCTTGGGCACGGAGTAGACCTTTTTCTCCAGCTTCTTCGCGTTCTTCCACATGTACTCCGAGCACAGCGCCTGGTTCGCGAAGCTCATGTCCATGACGTCCGAGGGATGCCCTTCCGCGCAGGCAAGATTGACCAGTCTGCCCTCGCCGAGGACGAATATCTTCTTGCCGTTCCTGAGGGTATATTCGTCGATGAACTGGCGGATCCGCCTTTTCGACTTCTTCATCTTCTCCAGGGCGTCGAGGTCGAGCTCGACGTTGAAGTGCCCCGAGTTGCAGACCATGGCCCCGTCCTTCATCTTCTCGAAATGTTCCTTGCGGATGACGTGGATATCGCCGGTGGTGGTGACGAAGATATCGCCGATCGCCGCCGCCTTTTCCATTTCCATGACCTCGAAGCCGTCCATATGAGCTTCAAGTGCCCGAAGGGGATCGACCTCGGCCACGATAACGCGGGCTCCGAGGCCCTTCGCCCTCATGGTGACACCCTTGCCGCACCAGCCGTACCCGGCAAGCACGAAGGTGGCGCCCGCAAACAGGACGTTCGTTGCCCGCAGGATGCCGTCGATCGTGCTCTGGCCCGTACCGTAGCGGTTGTCGAACATGTGCTTCGTCAGCGCGTCGTTTACGGCGACGACGGGGAACTGGAGAACGCCTTCCTTTTCCATGCTCTTGAGACGTATGACGCCCGTCGTCGTTTCCTCCATGGAGCCGACGACATCGCCGATGAGTGCCTGTTTTTCCTTCTTGGTGAGCTTCCTGTACCATTTCTTGATGATGTCGTGGAGGCCCTCGGTGCGGTCAAAGGCGATCATGTGGAGGGCGCCGACAAGGTCGGCCCCGTCATCCATGGTGATATTGGGCATGAAGGCCAGGGCCTTCATGATGTGGTCGTAGTATTGACGGTCCGTCTCGCCCTTGATGCAGAAGGCGGGTATCTTGAAATGTTTGACGATGGCCGCCGCTACGTCATCCTGGGTGCTCAAGGGGTTCGACGCGCAGACCACCACATCGGCGCCCCCGGCCTTCAGGGTCTTCATGAGGTTTCCCGTCTCAGACGTCACGTGGAGGCAGCAGGCGATCCTCACGCCCTTCAAGGGTTTCTTCCTGGCGAACCTCTGTGCGATCTGGCCGAGGACGGGCATCCTTCTTCCCGCCCACTCTATCTTCTGAAGCCCGGCGTCGGCCAGTTTTATGTCTTTCACATCATAATCCATGTACGTTTTCCTCCAATCGATTTCGTTCCGGGAGACCTATATCCCCGCGGCCTTCCGTATCTCTTCCACCATGTCGAGCTTCTCCCAGGTGAACTCAGGATCGTTCCTGCCGAAATGGCCGCCGCAGGCGGTCTTCTTGTAGATGGGCCGCAGGAGGTCGAGCCTCTCGATGATCTTCCTCGGCCGCATGTCGAAGAGGTCGTTGACTATCTGCGCGATCTTGTCGGGGCTTATCTTCGAGGTGCCCTGTGTGTCTATCATGACGGAGACGGGCTCGGCCACGCCGATCGTGTATGCTATCTGCAGCTCGAGCCTGTCGGCAAGGCCGGCGGCGACAAGGTTCTTCGCGATGTAGCGGGCCATGTAGGAGGCGCTGCGATCGACCTTGGAGGGGTCCTTACCGGAAAAGGCGCCGCCGCCGTGGCTTCCGACGCCGCCGTAGGTGTCGACGATGATCTTCCGTCCCGTCACCCCGCAGTCACCCTTGGGTCCGCCGACCACGAACCTTCCCGTGGAGTTGATGAAGATCTTCGTCTTGTCGTCCATGAGATCCGCCGGGATGATCTTCTTGATGACCTCTTCCGTCACGCCTTCGCGTATCCTTTCGATGGTTACGTCGGGGTTGTGCTGGGCCGCGATGACGACGGCGTCCACCCTGACGGGCTGCCTGTCGATATACTCTATGGTAACCTGGCTCTTGCCGTCAGGGCGCAGGAAGGGAAGGGTCCCGTCCTTGCGGACATCGGCGAGCCTCCTGATGAGCTTGTGGGCATACATAATGGACATGGGCATGAACTCCGCCGTTTCGTTGCAGGCGTACCCGAACATGAGACCCTGATCGCCGGCTCCCTGCTCATGGTCGCTCGTCTCGTTGACGCCCATGGCGATATCGGGCGACTGTTCGTCGATCGCCGTCAGGACCGCGCATGTCTCCCAGTCGAAGCCCATCGAGGAGTCGTTGTACCCTATCTCCCTGACCGTCTCACGGACGATCTCGGGGACGTTGACGTAGCTCGATGTTGTTATCTCGCCGCCCACGAGGGCAAGGCCCGTCGTGACATACGTTTCGCAGGCAACCCTGGCTTTCGGGTCGTCCTTGATGATAGCGTCGAGCACGGCGTCGGATATCTGGTCGGAAACCTTGTCCGGATGTCCTTCAGCAACAGATTCGGACGTGAATAAGAACCTGCTCATTCCCATTGTATAATCCTCCTTGATATTAGTCTGTACTGGAATATCTCCTGCTATCCCCGGACCTTTGGAAAATCTCCGGGGAACAATCTTGCCATTTCATTCTTCAGAAGAAGCTCCGCTTCCGCCGGAGAGTCTTTCTTCATGATCTCCTCGAGGAGTTCCCGGCAGTACCCGTGATCGAGTCCCCGAATGGCCTTTTTCGCCCGCGGTATGGCGTAGGGGTTCATGCTTATCTCGTCGAGGCCGAGGCCCAAAAGCACCGGGATATAGCGCGGCTCTCCCGCCATCTCGCCGCAGAGCGCAATGGTGATCTTGTGGGCATGGGCATCGTCGACAGCCTTCTTGATCATCTTGAGGACCGCCGGGTGGAGCGGTTCATACAGGTACGAGACGTACTCGTTGACCCTGTCGATGGCGAGGGCATACTGTATAAGGTCGTTTGTCCCGACGCTGAAGAAGTCGACCTCCGCGGCGAGCATGTCGCTTATCATGCACGCCGAGGGGACCTCTATCATGATCCCCGTCTTTATGTCCTTGTTGTAGGCAATCCGTTTGTGTGAGAGCTCTTCCATGCACTCGGCGATGATCGTCTTCGCCCGTCGAACCTCCTCGATGCCCGAGACCATGGGGATGAGGATGCGAAGGGGCCCGTATTCACTGGCCCTCAGGATCCCCTTCAATTGCGCCTTGAAAAGGGGCACCTCCTTGATGCAGAGCCGAATGGCCCTTAACCCCATGGCAGGGTTTATCTCCTTGGGCATCTCGATCTCGGAGACGAACTTGTCGCCGCCGATGTCAAGGGTCCGTATGGTGATGTACTGGAGGGTCTTGCTCTCCGCGAGCTTGCGATAAATATGATAGTGATCCATCTCCGAGGGAAGGTCGTGCTTTCGTGAAAGGTAGATGTACTCCGTCCTGTAGAGGCCTATGCCGGTGGCGCCGTACTTCTCGACGATGTCCATCTCCTCGAGGAGCTCTATGTTGGCTCCCACCCTCAGCCGGAAACCGTCCTTTGTCTCCGCCTTGAGCCTTGCCACCTTCAGGTGTTCCTTTTTCTGGTTCCTTAGATGGATCTGCCTGGCGGCGTACTCTTTCTGGACCTCTTTGGGGGGGTTGATGATGACGACCCCCTCCTCCCCGTCTATGATGACGAGGTCGTTATTCCTGGCAAGGCTTGTCACGTTGCCCACGCCGACGACGGCGGGGATCTCGAGAGCTCGTGCCACAATGGACGTGTGGGAGGTCCTGCCGCCCACATCGGTAGCGAAACCGGAGATGCGATTGAGGTTGAGCTGGATCGTGTCGGCAGGCGACAGGTCGTGGGCGATGATGATGGACTTGCCCTTGACGGTTTCCGAGCTTATATGCGGTTTCTTCCCCACCACGAGGATCCTGGCGAGCCTCTCGTAGATATACCTGATATCCTGGCCCCTCTCCCTGAGGTAGGGGTCCTCCACCTTGTCGAAGCTGGCGAGGAACCGCGAGACCACCACATCGAGGGCCCATTCCGCGTTTATGTGCTCGCCGCGGATCACGTCGATGACGGAGTTGACGAAGAAGGGGTCCTGCAGGATGAGTATGTGGGCGTCGATAATGAAGGCGTGCTTCCTGACGTCGTCGTCGGGGATGGAGTCCTTGATTTGGTTGAGCTGGTCGATCGCGCCCTGGACCGCGACCCTGATGCGGCCCACCTCGCTCTCCACCTGGCGCGGCGATATGGAACGTTTCGTTATCGCCACCTTGTCCCTGTCGATGAGGCGCACCCTCCCCATGGTTATTCCCGAGGAGACGCCGATCCCTTTCAGGGTCTGATTGACAAGTGTTTCTTCCTTCATTCCTCGTTGAATCCGTCGTCGATAAGGCCGCCCAGTTCACGAAAGGCCTTATCCTCGTCCTCGCCTTCGGTTTTGAGGACAATCTTGCTTCCGAGCGGGCAGGCGAGCATCAGAAGGCCCATGATGCTCTTGCCGTTCACCTCCATCCCGTCCTTTTCGACCATCACAATGGAGTTGAACTTCGCCGCCGCCTTCACGAACATCGCCGCCGCCCGGGCGTGGAGACCGAGCCTGTTCCTGATCGTAAATATTCCTTCCTGCATCGCCCTTAATCCTTTTTCCTGGCCTTCAGCACGTCCGTGGCAAGATTAATGTTCTTCTGCCCGTATTGCGTGATGAAGCTGGCCAGTTCGTCGAGTGCCCTCCCCTCCCGGTACGTGACGAGCTTGATGAGCATGGGAAGGTTAACGCCGGCCACCACCTCGACCCGGCTCTCCTCCAGGAAGGAAAGGCTGATGTTCGAAGGGGTGCCGCCGAACATGTCCGTCAGTATGATGACCCCGTCGCCGGTGTCCACGCTCCTTAAGGCCGAGACGATCTTTTCCTTGGTGTCTTCCACCTGCTCGTTGGGGAATATGCCGACGGCAACGAACTGTTCCTGTTCCCCAACGATCAGTTCGGTGGCGGCCACCATCTCTCGCGCGAGGTTGAAGTGTGCCACCACGACGAGACCAATCATTTCGCCTCCTTACCTCTTCTCTATATCCCGGTGGACGGTGGAAACGCTGTAGCCCATGGCGTTAAGCTGCTCCGCCAGTTCTCCGGCGATGAAAACCGACCGGTGCTTTCCGCCCGTGCAGCCGAAGCAGACGGTGAGATAGCTCTTCCCTTCTTTCTCGAATAACGGAATAAGGTACACCAAAAAATCCCAAAGAAAAAGGAAATACTTCCTGAATACTTCCTGCGACTTGATGAATTCCCTGACCTCTTCGTCGAGCCCCGTGCGGTCCCGGAGCTCTTCCACGAAAAAGGGATTCGGCAGGAACCTCACGTCGAGGACGATGTCGGCCTCAAGGGGAAGGCCGAAGGCGTATCCGAAGGACATGATGTTGATCTTCATCCGCTGTTCGTGGGCACCATATCTCTCCAGTGCCAGGCGGCGCAGTTCGTGGGGGGTCAAATGGGTTGTGTCTATAACCTGATCGGCCATGTTCCTGAGCCAGGCCATCAGTTTGCGCTCCTCGGTCAGGGCGTCCTTCACGTTCGACGAGTCGAAGAGGGGATGGGACCGTCTTGTTTCGCGATACCTCCGAACGAGGCTCTCTTCGGAGCTTTCGAGGAAGAGGACCTTCGCCCCGAAATCTCTCTTGGTCTTTTCTATAATGTCCCGGCCGTTCTCGAAGAAGTCCCTTAAGCGCACGTCGATGACCAGGGCGCACCGTGTGATCTTCTCCCCCTCGTCGCGGTTGAGCTCGAGGAATTTGAGGAGCAGAAGGATGGGGAAGTTGTCGACGCAGAAGAAGCCCGCGTCCTCAAGGGCCCTGAGGAATGTCGTTTTGCCCGAGCCGGATATGCCGCTGACTATGAGGACGTCCTTCATTCCGCCCCGCCCTCCATGGATCTCTGCATCTTCTTTTCCAACTCCACGGCGGTGTTGATACCCTGCCTGCGGAGGATGAAGTTGCGGCATGCCAGTTCGATGATGGCGGAGACGTTCTTGCCCGAGCTGATGGGTATTCTGACGAAGGGCAGATCGACGCTGAGCACCTTGAACTTCTCCTCCTTGAGGCCCACACGCTCGCACTCGAGGGAAGTGTCCCAATCGAAGAGCTCGATAACGAGGTCTATCCTCTTCTTGTCGAGGACCGACGATACCCCGAAGAGATGCCGGATATCGACGATACCCACGCCCCGTATCTCCAGCAGGCTCTTTATCATCTCCGGCGCCTCGCCGTAGAGGTCGATGGCCCCGATCTTCTTGACGTGCACGGCATCATCGACGACAAGACGGTGGCCCCGCATGATGAGCTCAAGGGCATTTTCGCTCTTGCCGATGCCGGGCCGTCCCATGATGAGGGCGCCGACGCCCAGGATGTCCATGAGCACGCCGTGGACGGTGGTCGACGGGGCAAGCTTCTCCTCGAGAAGCTTCGTTATCCTCTCGATGAATATGGACGTGACGAGTTTTGTCCGCAGAAGGGGGATGCCCTTCTCCTCGGCGGAGACGACGAAGAACTCGGGGACTTTCAGGTTCCGGGAGATGATGAAGCACACCACGTTGTTCTTGCAGAGTTCCCTGATGATGCGCCTGCTCTCGGCTTCCGAGAGCGACCTCAGGTAGGAGATCTCGATGTTCCCCAGTATCTGGACCCTGTGGGGATGGAGGTAGACCATGTGACCCGTGATGACGAGGCCGAGCTTCTGGATCCTCGGGTTGTAGATCTTCCGGACAAGCCCCGTTTTTCCGGCAAGGATCTCGAGCTCCAGTCCGTATAGCTCGTCATCTACAAGCTGTTGAACCTCTATTCCCTTCATGTGCCTTTCCCGCAGAGCCCTCTCTCCCGGGGAGACCCGTTTCCCCCGGCCCGCCCCCTACAGAGAGGGTCTTTACAGCTTTCCGTCCTCTTCCACGATGCTTTCGTACAGGGAATGGACATCGGGAAGCTTCAGCAGCTTCTTTCTGAAGGAAGGGTCGCGGAGGATCTTCGAAATCCGCGACAGGACCTGCAGGTGAAGGCTTGCCGAGTCCTCGGGTGCGAGGACGAGAAAGAAGATATGTACCGGCTGCCCGTCGACGGCATCGAAATCGACACCCTGACGTGACCGGCCGAAGACGACGAGGACCCCGCCGGGACCTTTCATCTTGCCGTGGGGTATGGCGACACCGTCGCCTATGCCCGTGCTTCCCAGGGCCTCCCGCTCCATGATGACCCTCACAACGGAGTCGACGTCTTTTACAAGGCCCGCCGCCTTCAGCTGCCCCGCAAGCTCGGTGAGTATCTCCTCTTTGGTAGTGCCCCTGATATCGGAGATAACCGAGGATTCCTTCAGTATGTCGGTAAGCCTCACGGTCCTTTCCCTGCCGTCTCTATAAGGCTGAACTTTCCGTCCTTCCGTTTGTAAACGATGCAGACGTTGTCGCGTTCCCTTTCCCGGAAGACCATGAACATGTCCCCCGAGGCTTTAAGCTGCATCACGGCCTCCTCGGGGTCCATGGGCTTGGCGTCCACGGTCCTCGATACGATGATGGCCGGCTCCTCGCCGGCAGGCGGCGCGGCGGTGCGTTTCAGCTTGCTCTCACGGTACTCCTTCATCTTGTCGCGGTACTTTGTGAGCCTCCGCTCCAGCTTGTCCAGTATCTTGTCGATCGCCGCATAGATATCATCCATGACCTCATGGGCATTAATGACGACCCCGTTGATGGTGAACATGACATCGATACGCTGGCGGTATTTCCGCTCGAGGGAGATGACCACGTGGATGTCGAGGGGTGTCTCCACGTACTTCTGCAGACGGGAGAGCTTCTCTTCAACATACCGTCTTACGTCTTCGCTGGTATCAATGTGCCTGAAGCTGGTTGTGATATCCATAGTGCCTCCGCTTATAAAAATAAGGTTGGCGTGTACCAACCCTGGCGCTTATTAATAACAGATATGCCGGATGGTGTCAATCCAGTTCCCCGAAAGTATTACGTTAATCGATGAGGAGCGTATACGCTCCGCCAAAGTTTCCCCGTATCCGGAATCTGTTCCTTTAGTCTATCACCGTCCTTTCCCGTGAAGACCGTATATTCAGTATCTCCCTGTATTTCGCGACCGTACGGCGCGCTATGTTGATATCGTGGCGCGATTTCAGAATGTGGGCTATCTCGTCGTCGGTCAGCGGCTTCTTCTTGTCTTCCTTCTTGACGAGTTCCGCCATGAGGTCCATGACGACGTTCGTCGAAAGGGGATCCCCCTCTCCCTTGTTGATGCTCGTGGGGAAGAAGAACTTCATCTCGTACACGCCGTGGGGGGTACTCATATACTTGCTCGTTGTTATGCGGCTTACCGTCGATTCGTGGACCCCCACGTCCTGGGCGACGTCTTTGAGGATAAGGGGCCTTAAACTCCTCAGGCCGTTCTCGAAGAATTCGCGCTGGAAGTTCACGATGCTCTGCGCGACGAGAAAGAGGGTCCTTTGCCTCTGCTGAATGCTCTTGATGAACCACTCCGCCTGCTTCATTTTGTTCTTTATATATCTCTTCGTCTCGCCGCTTACCTTCCTGTCCGTCGCGAGCTCCAGGTAGTAGCGGCTCATCCTGAGCTCCGGGACGTCGTCGTTGTTGAGGGCGATGTCGAACCCCTCCTCGCCTTTGACGACATAAACGTCGGGGACCACATAGGATATGAACTCGTCGCTGAAGTTCCTTCCCGGTTTGGGATCGAAGGACTTTATCTTCTCGAAGACCTCCTTGATCCTCTCTATGGGGAAACCGGTCGCCTTTGCTATCCCTTTAAGATTGTTGTGCTGGAACAGGTCGAAATGGTTCGCAACGACGTTCTCGAAGACGGGGTCCTTCTCTCCCGACGTCTCGTACTGGATGAGGATACACTCCTTCAGGTCCCGGGCGCCCACGCCGGCAGGCTCGAGCCTCTGCACCTTTCGGAGGACCGGCTCGAGGACGTCGACGGGGAAACCGGAATCCCGTGATATCTCCTCGAGGCCGCAGATGAGGTAGCCGTTGTCATCGATGTTCTCGATGATCCATTCCGCCACCACCCTTTCCCGGGGGCTGAAGTCCGAAAGACCGATCTGCCACCTCAGGTGGTCCCTGAGGTTATACGTCTTCCTGACCATGTTCTCGTAGTCGGGGGCCTCCCTGTCTTCGCCGGGGAAGAAGTCCTCCGAGGGAGAGTATCGCTCCAGGAGCTCCTCCATCTCCCTTTTTTCATCCTGGCTCTCCTTTTCCTCTGCTTCCTCACGCGGCTCTTCCTCGGTGATCTCGAGGATGGGGTTTTCCTTCATCTCCAGTTCGATGGCCTCGACAAGCTCGAGTTTCGAGAGCTGCAGGAGGCGGATGGCCTGCTGGAGCTGCTGGGTCAGGACGGGCGAGAGCTTCTGTGTCTGTTTAAGCTCCAACATCGATGTTGAATTCCTCACCAAGGTATACTTCACGGACGATCCGGTCCTGGGCCACGCTCTCCGGCGTGCCTTCGAGGAGGACCTTTCCCGCGTTGACCACGTACGCCCTGTCGCAAATGGGGAGCGATTCCCGGACGTTGTGGTCGGACAGCAGTATGCCGATGCCCCTTTGCTTGAGGCCGAAGATTATCTTTTTCAGGTCCGATACGGATATGGGGTCTATGCCGGAGAAGGGCTCGTCGAGGAGCATGAAGTGCGGCGATGTCATGAGCGCCCGCGCTATCTCGAGGCGCCTTCTCTCTCCTCCCGAGAGGGAATCGGCGCTGTTGTTCGCCAGGTGTTCCAGCTTGAAGGATTCGAGTATCTCCATGACGCGATGGTTTATGAGGTCGCTCTCCTCGCCGAGGAACTCGAGGATCGCCTTGAGGTTGTCCCTGACGGACATCTTCTTGAAGACCGAAGGTTCCTGGGGCAGGTAGGTTATGCCCTTGCGCGCCCTCATGAACATGGGCAGGTCGGTGATATCCTCCCCGTCGAGAAGTATCTTGCCGCCGTTGGGCTTTATGAAGCCGATGATCATGTAGAAGGATGTCGTCTTTCCCGCTCCGTTGGGGCCGAAAAGTCCCACGATCTCGCTCGTCTCCATGTACATGCTGATGCCGTCGACGACCTTTCGCGCGTTGTATGTCTTCATGAGACCCTGCGCGGACAGAGTTGCCTTCATTCCCGCTATTTTCCCCTCTCCATTCTTATCTTCGGCCTCTCGACGGACAACTTGCCGTCATTGGTCGTGTAGATCACACGTTCCCCTTTCATTTCCACATTGTCTTTGAATACCCTCGGAGATTGGGTGAACACTATCCTGCCTTCCTTAAAATGATATACTGCCTTCTCGCTTTTCGCAACAGTGCCCTTCGATATGACGCGAACGTTGCCGTCGGCTTCGATGCGGTCAACCTCATCGTCGGTGCTGTATATGTGGACGAGGTCGCATACCATGTCGAGATCCTCTCCCTTGAGGACGACCTTTCCCTCGAGGACGTACATGGCCTTCTGAAAGTAGTACAGAAGCGTGTCAGACTGAAAGTGGTATTTCGCCTTCTCCGTCGCTATGATGCCGTCGACGTCGGACAGGAGTCGCAAGGTTTCCTCGTTGGTGTTGGCGAGAAGCCCGATGCCCCGCATGTCGACCTTTTCTCCCTTGATGTTTACCACGTCTTTTGTCGTCGTGACGCCATTCCTGAAATCGAAATCCATGTAAGGGCTCTTCAGGGTATACTCGCCCTTGTAGAAAACCTCCACATTGTCGACCCTGCCGGACTCGTTCTCGGTGTCCATGAAGCCTTTCGTGCCGGTGAACTCTATGGATACATCCGGTTTCGGCTTGTACAGTCCCTTGAGCTCTTCGAGCTCGATAACGGGCCTGTCTATGTACTTGCGGGCAACCTTCGCCGTGAGTTCCCAATCCGTGACGCCGCGGCGCTCTCCCGCGTACTTCACATTTTTGAAGACAATCGCCTTGCTGCTGTCCTCCACCACGGGGACCGATTGCCTTTCAGGCTTGTTCACGAAGTAATAGAGGGCAAGCAGGAGACTTGCCGCGATGCAGCCGAAAGCGACGAAGATGATGATCTTCCTGTTGCTCATGTATCCTCATATGCCATTTACACCACCTTGGCCCTTAAGAGATCGTGGATGTGTATGATGCCCACGGGCCGCGCGCCATCCTCGTCATCCACGACGAACAGGGATGTGATCGAGAATTCCTCCATTTTCTTAAGCGCGTAGGCGGCAAGGGCGTCCCTGCGGACGACCTTGGGTTTGACGGTCATCACCTCGCCGGCCGTCTTCGCCAGGAGGGAATCGTCGTGCCGTTCGATGGCGCGCCGCAGGTCTCCGTCGGTTATGATTCCCGCGAGGCGTCCCTCGGCGTCATAGACCCCCGCGACGCCAAGCCTCTTCGACGTTATCTCGAGTATGGCGTCCTTCATGGACGTCTCAACGGACACGCGGGGGACGGCCTCACCGGTGTGCATGAGGTCCTCCACCCTGAGGAAGAGCCTTCTCCCCAGAGAGCCCCCGGGGTGGAGAGAGGCGAAATCCTCCACCTTGAAGGCGCGCCTTTCCATGACGGCAATGGCGAGGGCATCGCCGAGCGCCAGTGTCGCCGTGGTGCTCGACGTGGGCACCACATTGTAGGGACAGGCCTCCTCGACGTTCACGACGAGAGCGACGTCGCTGAGCCGGGCGATGGTGGACGCGGCGTCTCCCGTTATGGCGACGAGCGGGATGTCGAGGCGTTTCACCCAGGGTATGATCTTGAGCAACTCTTCCGTTTCCCCGCTGTTGCTGACGACGACGAGCACATCGCCGCGCTGGAGCATCCCCAGGTCTCCGTGAAGGGAGTCGGCCGGGTGGACGAAGAGCGCCGGCGTGCCGGTGCTCGACAGAGTGGCGGCAATCTTCTTGCAGACGATCCCCGACTTGCCCATCCCCGTCAGGACCACCCTGCCGGTGCAGCCGAATATGATCTCCGCCGCCCCGGTGAACGTGTCGTCAAGCCCTTCCATAACCTTCAGCAGGGCCTCGGCCTCCTTTCTCAGAACGTCTTTTCCCGTTCTCACGTCGTCCACAGGGCCTCCTCTATCCTCTTGAGGGTCCGAAGGACGCCTTCGAGCTTGTCGAGGGGAAGGGAATTGTCGCCGTCGCAGAGGGCCTGCTTGGGATCGGGATGAACCTCCATGAATATCCCTTCCACGCCGACGGCCACGGCTGCCCGTGCCAGGGGGATGATGAAGCGGGCCTCCCCGCCGGAGCGGTCCGTCATTGCAGAGGGCTGCTGCACGCTGTGCGTGGCATCGAAGACCACGGGATACCCGAAGTCCCGCATTATGGGTATGGCACGGAAATCGTTGACGAGGGTGTGGTACCCGAAAGACGTGCCCCGTTCGGTGACCAGTATGTTCCTGTTTCCCGTGGATTCCACCTTTCTGATGGCCTGGACCATGTCGCCGGGGGAGAGGAACTGACCTTTCTTGATATTGACGGCCCTGCCCGTCCTGCCGCATGCCGTGAGTATGTCCGTCTGGCGGGACAGCAGCGCCGGCACCTGGAGGACGTCGGCCACCTCGGCCGCCGCCGCCGCCTCGCCCGCGGAGTGAATGTCGGTGAGGACGGGGACGCCCACCTCGCTCTTCACGTCCCGGAGGATGGCAAGCCCCTCGTCAAGCCCCGGTCCCCTGAACCCCGATATGGACGTTCTGTTCGCCTTGTCGTAGGAGGACTTGAAGATGAAAGGCACGCCGAGTTCGGCCGTTATGCGCGCGATGCTCCCGGCCGTCCTCAGGGATATGTCCCTGCCCTCGATGACGCAGGGGCCGCCGATGAAGACGAAAGGCCTGCGGCCCACGGTGACGTTGCCTATGGTTATTTCTTTTTGCACTTCAGCCTTTCCTGCCTTCGTTTCAGCGAGGCCTTGATGAAATCCCGGAACAGCGGATGAGGGTCAAAGGGTTTCGACTTGAACTCGGGATGGAACTGGCATCCCAAAAACCAGGGGTGGCCCTTCATCTCCACGATCTCCACGAGCGTTCCGTCGGGGGAGATGCCCGACACGATCATGCCGTTCTTTTCGAGGAGTTCGCGGTATTTCATGTTGAACTCGTAGCGATGGCGGTGGCGTTCCTGGACGATGTCCTGCCCGTAGGCTTTGTGCGCCAGGCTGCCCGTCTTGAGGGCGCAGGGGTAGGCGCCGAGCCGCATGGTCCCGCCCTTGTCGGAATACTGGTCCCGCCTCTGAACCTGGTTCTCCCTGTCCGTGAACTCTTCGATGAGATATATGAGAGGGTAGGGTGTCTTTTCGTCGAACTCGCAGCTGTTGGCACCCTTGCAATTTGCGAGATGGCGCCCTATCTCGACGACGGCAAGCTGCATGCCGAGACAGAGGCCGAAGAAGGGTATCTTCTTTTCCCGCGCATGCTCGATGGCATTGATCTTTCCCTCGATGCCGCGGTCTCCGAAGCCGCCGGGCACAAGGATGCCGTCGACGTTGAAGAGGTCCGCGGTTATCCCCTTTTCGATGTCCTCGGAGTCGACGTAGCGGATATTCACCTTGCAGTCGTTGGCGATGCCACCGTGGACGAGGGCCTCGTTGAGGCTCTTGTAAGAGTCCTTGAGCTTGACATACTTTCCGACGAGGGCGATGTCGACCTCTTTCTTCGGATGCTTTATGGTATCGCCGATGGCCTCCCACTTGGAGAGGTCGGGTTTTTTCGCCCAGATGTTGAGGAGCTGCGTTATCTTCTCGTCGAGCCCCTCGTTATGGAAGGCAATGAGGACTTCATAGATGATGTCGGCGTCCTTGGCGGCGATGACGGCGTCCTTCTCGACGTTGCAGAAAAGGGAGATCTTGTCCTTGAGGCCCTGCGAGAGAGGCCTCTCGGTTCTGCACAGGAGGATGTCGGGCTGGATACCTATCCTTCTGAGCTCGTTCACGCTGTGTTGGGTCGGTTTCGTCTTCATCTCGTCGGCGGTCTTGATGAAGGGGACGAGGGTCAGGTGCACGAAGAGGGAGTTTTCCTTTCCGAGGTCATTGCGAAGCTGGCGTATCGCTTCGAGGAAGGGCAGGCCTTCGATGTCGCCGACGGTGCCCCCGATCTCGACGATGACGACGTCTATGCCCTCGTCCACGTCGAGGACCCTGCGCTTTATCTCGTCCGTGATATGGGGGATGACCTGGACGGTTCCGCCGAGGTACTCGCCTTTGCGTTCCCGGGAGATGACCGTATCGTAGACCTGTCCCGTGGTAAAATTGCATTTCTTCGAGAAAGTGGCGGTGGTGAAGCGCTCGTAATGCCCGAGGTCGAGGTCCGTCTCCGCCCCGTCCTCGGTAACGAAGACCTCGCCGTGCTGGAAGGGGTTCATCGTGCCGGGGTCGACATTGATGTAAGGATCGAGCTTCTTTATGGTGATGTTGAGCCCCCGGGACTCGAGAAGCGCGCCGATGGATGCCGCCGCTATGCCCTTGCCCAGCGACGACACGACGCCGCCCGTCACAAAGATGAATTTTTGTCTCACTGTCTTCCCCCGATCAGTATGCGTATCATTTCTTCACCGCTTATCACCGCCCCGCCCGTATTTTCATCGTAATCACCGCCCGCCCCCGAGGCGGGGTTGTTCCTGTCGTAAACGGCGAAGGGCACCGGGGTGGCATAGTGGGTCTTCATCGCGATCGGCGTGGCGTGGTCGGTGACGATGAGAAACCGCGTGTCCCTGTCCGTTTCCTTGAGAAGGACGCCGAGCACGTCCCTGTCGATGCGCTCGATGGCCTTTATCTTCTCGGGAATGTTGCCGTTGTGGGACGCCTCGTCGGGCGCCTCCACGTGGATGTACACGATGTCGTGGTCTTCGAGGAGTCTCAAGGCCGCCCGCGCCTTCGCCCCGTAATCGGTGTCGAGGTATCCCGTGGCGCCTTCGACGACGGGGGTCGTGAATCCGACGAGGCTCGAGATGCCCCGCACGAGATCAACGGCGCAGACCGTCGCCCCCGTAAGGCCGAACTTCTCCCTGAATGACGGCAGACCGGCCCTTTTCCCCTGGCCCCAGAGCCATATGCTGTTCGCCGGGAGCTTGCCGGCGTCTATGCGCTTCCTGTTGATGTCGTGGGATCCGAGCACCTTGCGGGAGCGGTCCATAAGGGAACGGACCACCGCAGCCGAGTCGCCGTCGGGGAGGTACCCTGCGATCTGTTTCCCCGTGATGTCGTGGGGTGGCGTTGTCGACAACTCCGAGGCACCCCCCTTCCATATCATGATATGGCGGTACCCGACCCCGGGGAAGAAGGTTATCTCTTCGGAACCCAGTTCCTCGTTGAGGGAGGCGACAAGGACCCGCGCCTCCTCTGTGGAGATATGCCCGCCGGAGTAATCGCCCATGGTATCGTTAGCACCCCCCGTCCCGATATGGACGAGGTTGCACCGGTAGGCGACATCGTCGGGCCCCATGGGGATGCCCATGCCGAAGGCCTCTATGGGGGCCCGCCCCGTGTAATACAGCGCCGGGTCGTAGCCGAAGATGGACATACCCGCCACGTCGCTGCCGGGAGAAAAGCCGTCGGGCACCGTCTTCACCTTTCCTGTGAGGCCCCATCGGGCCGCCATGTTCATGTTCGGTTTATTCGCGGCCATGAGCGGTGTTTTCCCGCCCAGTTCCTCGAGGGGGAAATCCGACATGCCGTCGCCGATAAGAACGATGTATTTCATGCGCCGCCGCACCCCACGCGGCCCGAAGGCACAGGCCCTTTCACAGGCTGCCTTCCTCGATCCTTATGTGAACACTCTCTCCTTTGGTCAGGGAGAGGCTGTCTATCTCCTTTTTCGCCTTCATGAGGCCCTCTTCGGGGGCATCATGGGTCACCATGACGACGGGGACGTAACCGCTGAGCTTCCGGCCCTGCTGGGTCACCGCCGATATGCTTATCCCGTACTTCGAGAGGATGCCCGATATCTTCGAGAGCACGCCCGGCGTGTCCTTCGCCATCACCCTCAGGTAGTAGGGGACGGAAGAGGCCCTGCCTTCCTTGAACCTGCCCGCGACGGCGAGCCGCCGGGTGCGGGTGCCGCCCTCCCCGGAGATCCTCTTCGCGATGTCGACGATGTCGCTGACGACGGCGCTCCCCGTTGGGTCGCTCCCGGCGCCCTTCCCGTAGAAAAGATTGGGGCCCGTCATGTCCCCGACTATGTAGACGGCGTTATAGACGCCGTTCACGCTGCTCATGGGGTGGTTGACGGGCAGCATCGCGGGCTCGACGCGGGCCTCGATCCCTGCCCCCCGCTTCTTCGCTATGGCCAGGAGCTTGATCTTGTAACCGAAGTCCCGGGCGAAACCGATGTCGACGGGGTCTATATTCGCGATGCCCCGGGTTGTGATCCTGTCCATGGTCACGGGCGACGCGAAGGCGAGCCTCACGAGGAGGGAAAGCTTGTGCGCCGCGTCTATCCCTTCGACGTCGAAGGTCGGGTCCTTTTCGGCGTACCCCTTCCCCTGGGCGTCCTTGAGGGCATCGGCAAAGGATATCCCTTCGTCGGTCATCCGCGAGAGGATGTAGTTGCTGGTCCCGTTGAGGATCCCCAGGATGTAGCTGAACTCGTTGCCGACGAGTCCGTCGCGGATCGCCCTGATGACGGGGATGCCTCCGCACACGGAGGCCTCGAACCCGATCTCGCTCCCCTTTTTCGCCGCGAGAGCGAAAAGCTCGTCGCCCCTCTCGGCAAGGAGGGCCTTGTTTGCCGTGACGACCTGTTTGCCGAGGCCGAGGGCCGCGCTGATGAAGTCGCTGGCGGGACGCATGCCGCCTATGAGCTCAACGACGATATGGACCCTCTCATCCCTGATGAGCTCCATGGCATCGGACGTCACGATATCCCGCGGCAGGCCCTTCCCTTTGAGCTTGCGGGAGTCCAACTCGGCCACCCTGACGACGCGAAGGTCGAGCCCAGTTCTCCTGCGAATGAGCGCCGCATGTTCCGTCAGTATCCGGTATGTGCCGGTCCCCACTGTTCCCAGTCCAATTATTCCTATTCCGATCATGATCTTCCCGTGGGATGAAGGAAATTCCGGATCCCCTTCACCGCTTGTTTTATTCTGTGCTCGTTCTCCACGAGGGCGAACCGCACGTATCCTTCGCCGAACTCGCCAAAGCCGATCCCCGGCGATGTGGCCACCTTCGCCTCCGTCAGGAGGAGTTTCGAGAACTCGACAGACCCCATCGCCGCGAACCGCTCGGGTATCTTTGCCCAGACGAACATTGTGGCCCTTGGTTTCTCCACCTCCCACCCGAGGCGGTAGAGCCCCTCGCAGAGCACGTCCCGGCGCAGCCTGTATCTTTCGACGATATCGGGCACGTCCCTGTCCCCCTCGTTGAGGGCGATGATCGACGCGATCTGGATGGGTTGAAAAACGCCGTAGTCGAAATAACTCTTGATCCTGCCAAGGGCGTTTATCATCCTCCTGTTGCCTGCCGCAAACCCCACCCGCCAGCCGGGCATGCTGTAACTTTTCGACATGGAGAAGAACTCCACGCCCACATCCTTCGCTCCGGGGACCTCGAGAAAGCTCGGAGCCCTGTAGCCGTCGAAGACAAGGTCGGCGTACGCGAGGTCATGGACGACCATCATGTCATGCTCCTTCGCGAAGGCGACGGTCCTTTCGAAGAAGCCCCTTTCCACCACCTCCGTGGTGGGGTTGTTGGGAAAACTGATGATGAGCATCCTGGGCAACGGCCAGGTGGTCTTCACCGCGATGTTCAGCCGGTCGAAGAACTCCTCCTTCGGCAGAAGCGGAATGGTCCTCAAGTCTCCGCCGGCGATGACCACTGAATATGAATGGATGGGGTACGCCGGGTTGGGGACGAAGACGACTTCGCCCTGGCTGATAGTGGCCAGCACGAGATGGCCGATGCCCTCCTTGGCACCCATGGTGACGACCACCTCGTCTCCGGGGTCGACATCTACGTTGTAGCGCCTCTTGTACCAGTTGGCGATGGCAAGGCGAAGGTTTGTTATGCCCCGCGTTGCGCTGTAGCGGTGGTTCCTGGGGTTCCGCACCGCCTCGACGAGCTTCGAAACGACATGTTTCGGTGTCGGCAGGTCGGGATTCCCCATGCCAAGGTCGATAATGTCCTCACCTTTTCTCCGTGCTTCTATCAAAAGGTCCCGGACGATGCCGAACACGTAGGGCGGCAACCGGGATATCCTGTAAAATTCTTCCATTTATGTTGAAAATTACCACATCCAGGCGAGCACAATCAATATAAAAGCCAAGCAAGAATTGTTCCAAAACCCCGGCGCGGGGTTTTGGAACGTGAACGGGCACACGGGTCGGCGCTCAAGCGCCTACGGGCACACGCGGCAACGACAAAGACCCTGCCCCGGAGAACCCCCTGAAGCCTTTAACGGGTCCTGTATGTCCTATTGGTCCTATTGCAAAACATCCCCGGCAACAATCCCTGCTCTTTTCATCTTCTCCCCGTGTGCTCGTTTGCGTGCGAAGCACGCAGACCCGTGTGCCCGTCTACAGTTACAAACTGTAACCTGTTACAGTTTGTACCCGAACCTCCTCAACATCTCCTTCCGGGCCTTCTTGTCCTCGTCCCTTTCTACTCCCGCCGGCCTCGAGCCGTCTACGACGCCCATGATGCCGCGGCCACCGGTTGTTTCAGCCACCACGACCTCGAGGGGGTTCGCGGTGGCGCAGAAGATCCGGCAGACCTCCTGGCATCCCTTCACGGCATTGAGGACGTTGATGGGAAAACCGTCCTTCATGAAGATGACGAACGTGTGCCCGCAGGAAAGGGTGAAGGACGTGTCGGCGGCGAGCTTCGCCAGGGCCTCGTCGTTGCCCTCGTACCTCACGAGGCAGGGCCCGCTCGCCTCGGAGAAGGCGACGCCGAACGTGAGCGACGGCGCGCTCCCGACGAGGATCTCGTAGAGGTCCTCGACGGTCTTGATGAAGTGTGACTGACCGATGATGATGTTCAGTCCTTCGGGTATATCGATCTTAACGGTCTTGAGTTCCATCATGCCTCCTTTGTTGTTGATGCGGGTAATTGGCTATAGGTAATAGGTAATAGGAAAGAGAACGGGTCTCTCCCCATCACCCATAACCCGGAACCCATCACCTGCTTTGGTCATTTAAGCGCCTTTCCTCCCCGGTGACCGAAAGGCCGTTCCTTGCCGAAGTCGGGGACGTAGAGGGGGGCGCTTTCGAGGTCCTGGGTGAAGACGTTGTCCATACCATTATTTATAAGGAAGGAAACGAGGTCGTCGTATTCCTCCTGGCGTATCCGTCGGGAGAGGATCGGGTGCTCGCCGGAGCGGTGGAGGGGGAGGTACTGGGACATGAGACCGATCGAGGTCTGTCTGCCGAGGTTTTCGGCGATCCAGGCGAGTGCCGCACGGGATCCGGCAAGGCCGCCGGGCAGGACGAGGTGGCGCACGAGGACGCCTCTTCTCGCGACGCCGTCCTCGACGAGAAGGTCCCCCACCTGGCGCTTCATCTCGATGAGTGCCGCGCGGGTGTGTTCCGGGTACGGGGCGTGTTTTGCCGCGGCGGAGAGCCTCTCGGCGATGGCGGGGTTTGAGTACTTGAGGTCGGGCAGGTAGATGTCGACAAGGCCTTCGAGGGACCGAAGGGCATCGACACTGTCGTAGCCGTTCGTGTTGTACACGAAGGGTGTCCCGATCCCTCTTCTCTTTGCTTCTCCGATGGCCGCGGCGACGAAGGGGACATACGGCGTCGGGCTCACGAGATTGACGTTGTGGCACCCCATCGCCTCGAGGGAAAAGAACATCTCCACAAGTTCATCAAGGGTCACCGGGTTTCCCCGACCCTCGTGGCTTATCTGGTAGTTCTGGCAGAAGACGCACCGCAGGTTGCAGAAGGAAAAGAATATGTTCCCCGACCCCTTTGTCCCCGAGATAGGCGGCTCCTCCCCGAAATGGGGCCCGAAATGCGCCACAAGGACATCCTTCCCCGCCCCGCAGAACCCCCTTTCCCCGGCAAGCCGGTCAACCCCGCACCGACGGGGACACACGACGCAGGGTGCCAGCATGGAAAGATCGGCTTGCATGGCAAATAGTATAGCAGAAATGGAAGGGCAGGTAATGGGCAATAGGTAACAGGTCATGGGTCATGCCATCACCCGTCGCCTGCCTTCAACCCACTATATACGATCCCGTTCCCACCGCGATGAGCTCTCCCGTGGCGTTGGTCAATTCCGTTCTCGTCACGGCGACCTTGTTGCCCGTTCTCAGGGTTCGTGCGGTGGCGGTGAAGGTCGTGCCCGTGCCGGGGCGGAGGAAGTCGACGCGCAGGTCGATGGTGCTCACCCGCCCGAATCTCTCAAGCCTGGCCTCCAGCGTTTCGTCCATTCTGTCCTGCGCGCCCATGAACGCGACGAGTCCTCCCGTGACGTCGATGACGGAGGATATCACGCCGCCGTGGACCATGCGGCGCTTCCGGTGTCCCATGAGCTCGTTGCGCATCCGAAAGGACACCGTCACGCCTTCGGGACCCATCGATTCAATGCTGAGTCCGAGCAACCTGTTGAAAGGGATCTGCTCGCTGAACATTTCATTGATCAGACGGAGGAATTCATCATCACCGCCGGGTTTCTTCATCGTTCCCTCAAAGCCCGAGGAATTGGATCATCAGGCCGCAGGTGAGGATCGTCAATCCCGCTATGGCATGGGTGTAGCGCTCGGCCCTTTTGAGGACCTTGAAGTTAAGGCCCGCCCTCATGAGCAGCACCGCCGCCATCATCGTCGCGATCGTCACGGCCCCGAAGGTGAGGCTCACCATGGCGACCCCCATGGCGCTCTTCCGCGCTGCGGGATAGATGAGAAGGGGTATGAGCGGTTCGCAGGGGCCGAAGACGAATATTATGAAGAGGACCCAGGGTGTGACGGTCTTTCCTTCGTCCTCGTGGAAATGGGCATGGCTGCCGTGATGGGTGTGCTCGTGCTCGTGGACGTCTGCGGTGCCGTGGACATGGATGTGCCTGTGGGGTTTGTTGAGGACCGCCCTGCGTATGCCCCACACGGTGTAGGCGAGGCCGAAGGCGATAAGGAGCCACGCCGCGATAGTCCCCCGCGTCGACTCTATGAACTCGAGCCTCTCGAGCGCCACGCCGAGCGCCACGCCGACGAGACCCAGCACGATGGAGCTGAGGATGTGTCCGAGTCCGCAGGCGAAGGTCACCAATGCGGTCTTCAGCGTCGACCATTTCCTCGACCACGACAGCATCACGAAGGGCACATAATGGTCGGGCCCCAAAAGGGTGTGGAAGAACCCGATGGACACGGCGGCGATGAGGAGGGCGGACAGTTCAGGGGACATGAGGGTCCTTGGGTGTGGTCTTAGAGGGTGCTGCGAGAGCTATAGGACCTATAGGAGGGATAGGACCTATAGGGCATATGGGACATATAGGACACATAGGACGTATAGGACGCATGGCACCTGTTGTGGTTTCGTGTCATTATAATGGCTTTGTGGCTGATTGTCCACATCGTGTTGACAACCGTCCTTCCTTGACCGTCTTTCTTCTGAACCCTTGAACCCTTGAACCCTTGAACCGTCCTTACTCTATCCCAACGCGTACCAGCCTGGGCTTCAGCGTTCTCGCTATGTCGTGGGGGTCCATGTCGATGAGGTAGCCGCGCCTGCCGCCGTTGATGTAGATCTTCGGCAGGGCGAGGATGGTCTCTTCCATGTAGACGGGCATGGCCTTCCTGGTGCCGAAGGGGGACGTGCCGCCGACCATGTAGCCCGAGTGTTTCTGAGCGGTCTCAGGCGTGCAGGGTCCGACCTTTTTCACACCCATGACGCGGGCAAGCTCTTTCGTGGAGACCTCCCTGTCGCCGTGCATGAGGACGACAAGCGGCCGCCTCTCCTCGTCCTCCATGATGAGGGTCTTCACCACCATGTGCTCGTCGACATGGTACTGCCTCGCGAAGGTCTCTGTCCCCCCGTGCTCCACGTAGTGATAGGGATGCTCCGAAAACTCCACCCCCCTCTCCCGAAGGAACCGGACGGCAGGTGTCACATAGGTTTTATCTTTGCTCATCTTACCCTATCATCTGCACCGTCCCGTCGGGTATAACTGCCGCCCGAACGGGTCTGCCCGCATATTCTCTGTCGAGCTCGCCTATGAGGGCCGAAAGGTCGTCGACCCAGATGATGTCTTCCTTCTTTCCGAACCAGTAGGAGCCGGCGTGGTCCCTGTGGCGGGAGTAGAGGAAGAGTCTTCTGACCCGTTCGTGGATCGGCCTTTCGCCCCGGCCCAGTCTGCCCCAGAGGTTCTTCCCGAATCTTCCCATGAGGTAGTGGATGACCTGTCCCTCCCCGATATCGTTGAGGATTACGAGACAGCCGCCGCTCCGGGAGAGGATCTCCTCCGATGTGGAGGCGGCGATGACGGCCTCGTTCGCCTTGCCGAAGGTGTTGGCGAAGACGATGTCGTATTCGCCTGAGGCCTTCGTCGCGTAGTGAGTGAGAGCCCCCTCTATCATAGCGGGATACAGGGAGTCCGGGGGGCCGGCGAAGACCCGGGTGGCGCGGGAGGAGCTGTTCACGAAGACATCGATCTTTATGTCGAGGCGCGCCATCCTTCCCGCCTCGCGCATGTCCGACAGGATGGCGTTGCAGGAATGGTTGCCGAGGCCCCAGCAGTTCTCCATGTTCTGCTGGAGGAGCAGGCCATGGTGATACTCAATGGCGTCGATGTGGGCTATGCCGGGAAAGACTATCTTGTACCCGCCGCCGAATCCGCAGAACTGGTGGGGGATGAAGGACCCGATACCTATCCTGAGGTCGCAGCTCAGGTATTCTCTATTAATGGTAACGGGTGTCCCCATGGCCGTTCTGCCCAGCGTCTCACAGTTTTCGTAACAGTTGTGATTGTAGACGGGAAAGCGGTTCAGCACTTCGCTGCCGAGCTTCTTCCTGAAATCGGCGTTATTGTGGGGGGAGTGCGTGCCCAGGGCGCAGAGGAACCTGACCTGCGAGTCCTTAATGCCAGCGTTTGCGAAGGCCTCGAGAAGGGTGGGGGCTATCTCGTACGTACGTGTGGGCCGGGAGAGATCGTCGAAGAGAATACAGACCTCCTTCGCGCCTTTCATGAGCGGCACGAGAGGCGTGATGGCGGTCCGGTATTCCTCTTGTCCGATGGGCTCTGCCCTGTCACCCTCCATCGAAAGCACATCGACGTCCCAGCGGGGGGGAAGATCCGCCTCGAGGGTGTGCTCGCCGTTCCAGAGGCCGTGGGGCAGGGATACTTTCATAAATTTAGAACTTGTAATGATAACAACAACTAGGGTACAGTATACGAAATTAATGAGAAAACTGATAATAAAAAAGGATAAGACCATACGGCAGAAGGTCTACCACCACATACGCGAGGAGATCCTTAAAGGTGCCATCGCCCCCAGGGAGAGGCTTATAGAGGCGAAGATCGCCGGGCAGATAGGCACGTCCCGGACGCCCGTGCGTGAGGCGCTCCACAACCTGGAACTGGAGAAGCTCGTTGTTTCCATTCCCCGCGTCGGTTACGTGGTCAGGGGCATGGACATGGAGGAGGTGGAGCAGATATGCGAGATCAGGGCCGCCATAGAAGGCCTTGCCATCGCGTGGGCCACGGCCAGGCAGCGCGACAGGCTCATAGAGGCCTTGAAGAAGAACATCGGGAACCAGAAGAAGCGGATAGCAAAGGGCGACCTTAACGGCTACGTTGAGCTGGACGCGCAGTTCCACGACATCATAGCACGCCTTGCCGGCAGCGACCGCCTGCTGGAGCTCACCCAGACCCTGCGCAGGCATATGCTGAGGTATCGTATCCAGTGCATCTACATGACCGAGACGGCGGAGAGATCGATGCACGGCCACGAACGGATCGTGGCCGCCATCGAAAAGGGGGATCCTCAGGAGGTCTCCGCCGCAGTGAGAACACACCTCATTCAAGCGAGGGACGACATCCTCTATTACGTCTTTCGCGAGCCCGAGATCGACGCCGGCGGACAATGACCCCCGCAGCGGACGTTTTGATTGACAAAAGAGGGTTTCTGTGCAAACCTCACATTAACGCATAAAAACCAAACGGAGGTGCTGGTATGAAGAGGTGTTCATTCTTTGCACTCGCGTCGGTGTTCCTCCTGTCTGTCCTGTGTGTATGCTCCCCTTCCCAGGCGGCGAACACCATAAAGGTAGGCATCGTCGACACCTATACGGGGCCTGCGACTACCTTCACCAACGACGTCCTCGACGGTTTCAAGCTTGCCGTACAGAAGATTAACGCCTCGGGCGGCATCCTGGGGAAAAAGATCGAATTTACAACGAGGGACGAGAAGTTCAAACCCGATATCGGCCTTGCGATGGCCAAGGAGCTTGTCCTCAAGGAGAAGGTTGATATTCTCATGGGCACCATCAACAGCGCCACCACGCTTGCCATCTCCGACTTCGTAAGGAAAGAGAAGATCCCCTTTTTCGTCACCTTCGCGAAGAGCGACAAGATCGTGGCCGAGAAAGGGCACCGCTACATCTTCAACATGAACGAGAACACCGAGATGGCAGGCAGGGCGGCCGCCATCGCGCTCGCGAAGAAGCCCTACGTCAAGTACTGGATAGCCGGCGACGACTACGAGTACGGCCACGCCATCGCCGAGGGTGTCTGGAACAACCTCAAGAAGCTCAAGCCCTCCGTCCAGAAGGTGGGAGAGACGTGGTGGAAGGTGGGCGAGGCGGATTTCACCCCCTACATCACCCAGATACTTGCCGCGAAACCTGACTTTATCATCGTCGCCACGGGCGGTTCCGGCATGGTGAACTTCCAGAAGGCGGCCAGGGCCACGGGTCTTTCGCAGAAGGTCCCCTTCTACCAGCACACGGCAACGGAGCTTTCCGTTCTCGCCCCCCAGGGCCAGAACGCCCCCGAAGGTGTCTTCGGCACCGCGAACTACTTCTTCTACTACCCCGACACGGCGCAGAACAGGGCCTTTGTGGCCGATTTTAAGAAGGCCTACAACCGTAATCCCCGGATCGGGGCCCTCTATGGGTACATGACGGCGCAGTTCATCGCCGAGGGGTACAAAAAGGCCGGCAAGATCGACAAGGAGAAATTCGTCACGGCCCTCGAGGGCATGACCCTCGACAGCCCCGTCGGCAAGCTCGAGATCCGCAAGTGCGACCACCAGCTCCTGCTCCCCATGTATTTCGGCGTCACGAAGAAAGACGCGAAGTATGAATTTCTGATCGCCAGTGGCATTGAGACCATAGAGGGCAAGGACTACGTGCCGTCCTGCGAGGAGGTTCTGAAACACCGGAAGCAATAGAAGAGGGGGAAGGCGGAAGAGATGGAGAGCATCTTTGGCTTTGTAAGCCCGAAGATCTTAAGCCAGATACTTGTGGGCCTGTCCCGTACGGTCATCCTTTTCATCGTCTCCTCGGGCCTGTCCCTTATCCTGGGAGTCCTCAGGATCCCCAATGTGGCGCACGGTTCCCTCTACATGATCGGCGCCTTTATGGCCTACACGGTCTCGCACCTCTTCGGAGGGGGCAACATGGGTTTCTGGATGGCCCTTGTGCTGGCCCCCCTCGGGGTAGCGGTGGTCAGCTTCGCAGCCGAGAGGTCCCTCTTTCAGTTCCTCTACGAGCGCGAGCACCTGATGCTCCTGCTGCTCACCTTCGCTCTGTCCCTCGTTTTCGGAGATCTTGTGAAGATGGTGTGGGGGGGCGAATACCGTTCGGTTCCCGTGCCTTCCGTATTTCAGGGCTACATAAATCTCTTCGGCGGGCTTCCCTTTCCCGTCTACAGTTTCTTCCTCCTTGTCATCGGGCCCGTCATCGCCATATTGCTGTGGCTCCTCACGAACAAGACAAAGATCGGCAAGATATCTCGGGCGGCCGCCGTGGACAGGGAGATGGTGGGTGCGGTGGGCATCAACGTGAGCTGGATTTTCGCCACCGTCTTCATCATCGGCTGCTTTTTGGCCGGTCTCGGCGGCGTTCTCGTCGCCCCCACGGTGAGCGTTACCCTGGGGATGGACCACACCCTTATCATGGAGGCCTTCCTCATCGTCATCATGGGCGGTCTCGGAAACGTCTGGGGCGCCCTTCTCGGCTCGCTCATCTTCGGACTCACCCAGTCCCTGGGTATTCTCGTATGGCCCCAGTTCGGGATCGTGTTCCCCTACCTGGCCGTTGTTGTCGTGCTCCTTTTTCGGCCAACGGGTCTTCTGAGGTCGACATGGTGAGAGGTTACCCATGAAGAGTCCCCTTCTTCGCGGCAAGCTCCCCTGGGTAGGCGGGGCACTCGTCATCCTTTTTCTCCTGCCCCTCTTCCTGGACAGGTTCTACGTCTACCTGGCGGCGATCATCCTCCTGACGGGCCTCAGCGCGACGAGCCTCAATTTTGTTCTCGGTTACGGCGGGGTCTTCCAGTTCCACCATGCCGTCTTCTACGGTATCGGCGCCTACGGCACGGCGCTCATGATCATCAAGTCGGGACTATCGCCCTGGCTGGGGTTCATCGTCGGGCCCGTTGTCGCGGGCATCCTGGGACTTGTTATCGGGGTTATCTGCATCCGTCTTTCCAAACTCTATTTCGGGATGCTCCAGATATCGCTGGGGTCGCTGGTGTGGGCCATCGTCTACCGGTGGTATTCCTTCACCGGGGGCGACGACGGCATCCACGGCGTCCCTCTTCCCGACATCATCTCCTCGCCCAACGGGGCGTACTACTTCACCCTGATCGTCACCGCCGTGTCCATGTTCATTCTTTACAGGATGATACGGTCCCCCTTCGGCAGCGCTCTGCAGGGGATACGGGACAACCCGGTGCGCTCCGAGATGATCGGCGTCAATGTGAGACTCCAGCAACTGATCGCGCTGACCATCGCCGGTTTCTTCGGAGGTGTGGCCGGATCGCTTTTCGTCGTCGTGGACAACACGGTCTTTCCGGACATGATGTTCTGGACCCTATCCCTGGAGCTCATCATCATGTGCCTGCTCGGCGGGTGGTTCTCCTTTCTCGGCCCAATGGTGGGCGCCGGCATCATAGTACTCCTGAGGACCTACGTCAGCGGCATCACCATGTACTGGGCACTTATCCTCGGCATCGTCATGATGCTCGTCATCTTCTTCCTCCCCAACGGTGTCCTCGGATACCTCGACAGGTTCGTAAAGAAGACGGCGAGGAGCGCATGATGCGCGCAAGGAGTCTCACGTGCTGGAAGTGACGTCCCTTCAGAAATCCTTCGCCGGCTTCAAGGCCGTCAACGATGCCAGCCTGTCAGTGAAGGAAGGGGAGATTGTCGCGGTCATAGGGCCGAACGGGGCCGGCAAGACGACCCTGTTCAACCTGATCACGGGCGTACTGAAACCGGACAGCGGAAAGGTTCTCTTCAAGGGCGAGGATATAACCGGGCTTCCCTCGTACAAGGTCTGCCGTAAGGGCATGTCGCGGTCCTTCCAGGTGGTGAACGTCTTTCCCCGGCTTACGGTCTTCGAGAATGTCCAGGTCTCCGTCCTTTCACAGCAGAAGAGGACATGGAACCTCTTTACCCCTTCGGCGAGGCTTGCCGTGGACGAGACGGAGCGGATTCTCGGCGACGTGGGTCTCATCGACATCCGGGACGCGACGAGCGCGGCCCTTTCCCACGGCGAGCGCAAGGTCCTCGAGATCGCCATTGCCCTCGGCGGAGACCCCCAATTCCTCATCCTCGACGAACCCACGGCGGGGATGTCGCCGGAGGAGACGACGCGCTGCATCGATCTCATCAGGCAGCTCAAGGAGAAGCTCGGCATCACCATCCTTTTCTGCGAGCACGACATGGAGATCGTCTTCTCCATCTCCGACCGGATCATGGTCATGGTGCGGGGGTCGACGATCATAGAGGGCGCCTGCGACGACGTGAGGTGCTGCCAGGAGGTGCAGGACGCATACCTCGGCGGGAGCGACGCATGCTTGACGTGAACGCCATCGACACCTATTACGGCTTAAGCCACATCCTCTTCGGTGTGACCTTGAACGTCAGGGCCGGCGAGGTGGTCGGCCTTCTCGGGCGCAACGGTGCGGGAAAGTCGACCACCATGAAGAGCATCATGGGCATCGTGCCGCCGCGGAAGGGGACGATCACCTTCAAAGGGGCTGAGGTCGCCGGGCGCAAACCCTACATGCTGTTTCGCCAGGGCATCGGGTATGTCCCCGATGACCGCAGGGTCTTCGCCGACCTCTGTGTCGACGATAACCTGGAAATAGTCCACCGGCGGGGCAGCGAGTGGGACAAGGAGAGGGTATACGGTCTCTTTCCCGCCCTGAAGGAGATACGGTCCCGCCGCGCCGGGCACTTAAGCGGCGGCGAACAGCAGATGCTCACGATTGCGAGGGCGCTCATGGGGAGCCCGGAACTCCTGCTCCTCGACGAGCCCACGGAGGGCCTTGCCCCGCTCATCGTCCGGGACCTGGAGGAGCAGATCTTGCGGCTCAAGGAGGCCGGAATCAGCATCCTCCTGTCGGAGCAGAACGTCCGCTCAGCCCTCAAAATGATCACCAGGGCCTATGTCATCGACAACGGCAGGATCCGCTTCGAAGGAACCGTTCAGGAACTGGAAGCGAATGAGGAGGTGAAGCGGAAGTATCTTATGATCTAGTTTTCGCCTTCGCGAAAACCAGATACGTTCCAGGTTCAAGGGTTCAAGGGGAAGGACGGGGAAACGAAGTTCCTGATACTCTTGAACCCTTGAACTCTGGAACCGTCTTTTTTGTCTTTCTTTTGTCCCGGTTTTCCTATAGAATTTATACATGTTCATGGCTTTAGCGAGAGTATGGAGGCTTCTTTTCGTCGGGGTGTTCGTCCTCGCCTTCGGCATTTCATCCGTCCATGCCATGGGCGATCTCGGCATTGTCGTGGAGACGCTCAAGGACCCCGAAAAGGAGATGTATTGCCCCGTCTGCGGCAGGCCCATCAGCTCCGGCGTTGTTCATACCGACGCCCCGGCCATCATCAGGGAGAGGCTCAAGACGGCGCTCACGGACCGCAATATCGGGTACTCCGACGGGATGAAACCGGACCAGCCCTACATCCACGTTCTTGTCTACCGTTTCCAGGAGCGCAAGGGCGGCAATTTCGCCGTGGACAAACCCGCCTCGGTTGCTTTCCATATGCACCTCATGAAGAACAGGATGGTGGGCAAGATCTTCGCCTACGCGGAAGAACAGAAGGCCCTCACGCAGAACCTGCTGACAGTGGGGAAGTTCTTTCGCAGGGGCGCGCGCTGGGTAACGGCGGAGGAGCTTGCCGGGGAAGGCATCAACGCGGGACTCGACGATCTCATCGAGCCGAAGGAGACGACGGAGTCCGCGGAGTGAAGGCGCTCTTCGCGATGGACCTCATGGGCGGCAAGACCGTGCGTCTCAGGAAGGGTGATTTCCAGGAGGTGACGGTCTACAGCGACGATCCTCCTTCGCTGATTGAGGAGATGGTCCGCCGCGGCGCCCGTGACTTCCATATCATCGACCTTGACGGCGCAAGGACGGGCAAGCCCGTCCACGGGGAGATCATCACAAGGATCCGTTCCATAGTGAAGGGATACATGGAGGTCGGCGGCGGCATTCGCACCGACGATACCATCAAATACTACAGCGACCTCGGCATCGACGGCATCATCGTCGGCACCCGCGCCCTCGAGGATGAGGAGTATTTCGAAGGTCTGTCGCGTTTTTCCAACATCGTCCTCGGTCTCGATCTTCTCGACGGCAAGCCAATGTCGCGGGGATGGAAGAGCCCCGTCGACAGGGACCCGGCAACCATCCTCAAGGCCGCCGAGCGCATCGGGATCATGGCCGTCCTGTGTACGAGCATCGAGCGCGACGGAATGCTGACCGGCCCCGATCTTGCGGGCCTCAAGGCAATATCGGGAATGACGCGGTTGCCCCTGATAGCGAGCGGCGGCGTGTCGAACATAGACGACGTCGGGCGCCTCGCGGAGATGGATGTCTGGGCGGCGATCATAGGAAAGGCCTTCTACGAGGGGTTCATAGGCATCGAGGAGGCCATGGGTTATGCTGACTAAGAGGATCATCCCCTGCCTTGACGTCATGGAGGGCAGGGTCGTAAAAGGGACAAATTTTCTCGAGCTCAAAGACGCCGGCGATCCCGTGGAGAACGCGAAGGCATACGAGGAGCAACTGGCGGACGAGCTGTGTTTTCTTGACATTACCGCTTCCCACGAGAAGAGACGGACCATCATCGACGTCGTCGAGCGGGTCTCCCACGAGGTCTTCATGCCCCTGACGGTGGGGGGCGGCATACGCTCCATAGATGACATCCGGGACATCTTAAGGGCCGGGGCGGACAAGGTGACCGTCAACACGACGGCGGTGGAGAACCCCGGATTCGTCAGGGAATCGAGCGAGATCTTCGGGAGCCAGTGCATCTGCGTCGCCATCGACGCGAAGAGACGCGAAGGCGGAGGGTTCGAGGTCTACACCTACGGAGGCCGCAGACCGACGGGGGTTGACGCCGTCGGCTGGGCAAAGAGGGTGGAGGAGCTGGGCGCCGGGGAGATACTCCTTACCAGCATGGACCGGGACGGGACAAGGATCGGCTTCGACGTTGAGTTGACGCGGACCATCGCCGAGTCTGTGAACATCCCCGTTATCGCCTCGGGCGGAGTGGGGACCCTGGAACACCTCTACGAAGGGCTTGCCGCGGCAAAGGCGGACGCCGTCCTCGCGGCGTCGATATTCCATTACCGCGAACACACGGTGGTCGATGCCAAGCGCTACCTGAGGGAGCGCGGTGTGAACGTGAGGCTGTAGAAGACCCGCCGGCCAAAAAAACAGGTCAAAAAGAAGACATGATAAGTAATACGAATAGAAACGAGGAGTCGCCATGGATGATCTGAAATGGGATGAGAAGGGGCTTATGCCCGCCGTCGTGCAGGATGCCGGCTCAAAGGACGTCCTCATGGTCGCCTACATGAACAGGGAGGCCCTTGAGCTCACGCTGAAGACGAAGACGGCCCATTATTATTCGAGATCGCGGCAGAAGCTCTGGCTCAAAGGCGAGACCTCAGGCCACACGCAGGCCGTGAAGGAGGTTCGCATCGACTGCGACAACGATACCATCCTCCTTATCGTGGACCAAAAAGGGGCGGCCTGTCACACCGGGTACTTCAGCTGCTTTTTTCGCGCCTGGTCGGATGGATGGAAGGTCATCGGGAAGAAGGTCTTTGACGAAAAAGAAGTCTATGGTGAAAAGAAGACCCATTGATGCGATCCTTTCCTTCTTCAACACCTGTTGTTTCGTGGGTTTTATCCCCGGTGCGCCGGGAACCTACGCGTCGGTTCTCGCCGCGGCGCTGATCTGGCTCTTCCCGGCGGTCTTCGGCGACGCCGTCTTTGCCGTTCTCCTTATCGTCTTCGCCGTTGCGACGGTCACGATGGAGCGGTATGAGGGTGATGATCCCGGCCATATCGTCATCGATGAATTCGCCGGCATGTGCGTCGCCATGGTGGGACACAGTGCCACGCTCCTTACCGTGGCCGTTGGCTTCGTCCTCTTCCGCATCTTCGATATCCTCAAGCCCTTTCCTATAGGTCGCATGGAGAGACTTAAAGGGGGTTGGGGTGTTGTGGGTGATGACGTGGTCGCCGGCATATTCGCGAACATCCTTATTCTCCTGTGGACGAGGTTCATATGAAAATAGAGGAGAGACTGGTCAGAATCCTTGCGGCGAGGCGCCTTTCGTGGTGTACCGCCGAATCCTGCACGGGAGGACTTGTCTCCGGCCGGATAACAGCCGTACCGGGCGCGTCGGTGTCGTTCGAAGGCGGAGTGGTTACGTACAGCAACAGGGCCAAGACCCTCCTCATCGGCGTTCCCCCGCGGGTGATAGAGGAGCACGGCGCGGTAAGCAGCGAGACGGCGCGGGCGATGGCGGAAGGGGCGAGGGAAAGGCTGAAGGTCGATATATCCGTCGCCGTCACGGGGATAGCGGGTCCCGCCGGCGGCTCACCGGAGAAGCCCGTCGGGACCGTCTTCATATCCCTGGCCGCGGCGGAGACGACCTCTGTGCGCGAGTTCCGTTTTGAGGGCACGAGACGCGATATTCGCAGGCGTTCGGCCGACGAGGCCCTCCTTTTCGTCCTCGACCACCTCGAGGGGAGGGTGAGCGGATGAGATCATTCCTCGCCTTCGAGATCCCCCCGGAGGTCAAGGCATATCTCTCGCAGGTGTCAAGGGTCATGGCGAAGACCGTCCCCGGTGTGAGGTGGGTGAGATCCGAGGGTCAGCACATCACCATCAGGTTCTTCGGAGAGATATCGGAGGCGCAAGCGCGGGAATTACAGGACATTGTCGGTGCCGCCGGACCCTATCCGGGGGTCGAGGCGACGCTGAAGCGGATCGACGCTTTTCCCGACAGGCGAAGGCCCCGGGTCATTGTCGCCACCCTCGATGAAGGAGTTGACATCATCCGTGCGATATACCATGATATAGAAAACCGGCTTACAGCCCTTGGCTACGAACGAGAAAAAAAGGGTTTTACCCCTCATATCACCTTCGGGAGAATGAAAGCGCCCGCACCTCTTCTGGAGAGAGATACCCCTCCCCTGGAATGTCCGCGGTTCGCGATCGAGCGTATCATTCTTTACAAGAGCATCCTTGGAAGCCAGGGCGCGACATATGAGCCGCTCTTCGGGAAAGAGCTGGGCGCCGCGACCTGAAGCGGCGGCGGAGACGCGACGAAAAGAGACCCGACATAAGGGACGAAATAAAGGAGAAAGATGAACCCGAAAACTCAGAAGGGAGGCATCGACATGAAAGAGGAAGACAACAGAGGCAAGGCCATAGACATGGCCGTGTCTCAGATAGAGAAGCTCTTCGGCAAAGGCGCCATCATGAAACTTGGAGCGAAGGCCCTTGAGGCCGTCCCCGTTATTTCCACCGGCTCCATAGCCCTTGATCTCGCCCTTGGCATCGGAGGCATCCCCCGGGGCAGGGTTGTCGAGATCTTCGGGCCCGAGGCATCAGGCAAGACGACGCTTGCCCTTCAGGTTGTCGCCGAGATCCAGAAGACGGGGGGCAGCGCGGCATTCATCGATGCCGAGCATGCCCTGGACGTAAGCTACGCCAGGAGGATCGGCGTCAACACCGACGACCTTCTCATATCGCAGCCCGATACGGGGGAGCAGGCACTCGAGATCAGCGAGATACTCGTGCGCAGCGGCGGTGTGGATGTCGTGGTCGTCGACTCCGTTGCCGCCCTGGTACCGAGGGCCGAGATCGAAGGGGAGATGGGTGATTCCCATATGGGTCTCCAGGCAAGGCTCATGTCGCAGGCCCTCAGGAAGCTCACGGCGATCACCAGCAAGTCAATGACCACCGTTATCTTCATAAACCAGATCCGTCACAAGATCGGGATCATGTTCGGAAATCCCGAGACCACGACGGGCGGAAACGCCCTGAAGTTCTATGCCTCGCTGCGCCTCGACATCCGCAGGATCGCAGCGATAAAGGACGGCCAGGAGGTCGTAGGGTCGAGAACGAGGGTCAAGATCGTAAAGAACAAGCTTGCACCGCCTTTCAGAGAAGTGGAATTTGACATCATATTCGGTCAGGGGATATCCCGTGAAGGCGACGTCATAGACCTCGCAGTGGAGATGGGCATTGTCGAAAAGGCGGGGACATGGTACTCCTACGGGGATTCAAGGATCGGTCAGGGCAGGGAGAACGCCAAGGAATACATGAAGACACACCCCGAAACGATGAAGGAAGTGGAAGAAAAGATCATGATGCAGGCGGGGCTGAAGAAGGGAGAGACGGGTGACATCGCGACAGATCAGAAGTAGATTCCTGGAGTATTTTGCACGCAACGGCCACACCATAGTCCCCAGTTCGGCACTCCTGCCGGAGCGGGACCCCACCCTGCTTTTCGTGAACGCCGGGATGGTCCAGTTCAAGAACCTCTTTCTCGGCCTGGAAAAGAGGCCCTACGTCAGAGGAACATCGTGCCAGAAATGCGTAAGGGCCGGCGGCAAGCACAACGACCTGGACAATATCGGCAAGACCTTAAGGCATCACACATTCTTCGAGATGCTGGGGAACTTCTCCTTCGGCGACTATTTCAAGAAGGAGGCCATTGCCTTCGCATGGGAATTCCTGACGAAGGAACTGAGCCTCGACACATCGAAGATGTGGATAACCGTCTTCCGCGAAGACGACGAGGCGGATGAACTCTGGAGGAAAGCGGGGGTCAGGCCCGAGAGGATCGTGAGGCTCGACGAGAAGGACAATTTCTGGTCCATGGGTGACGAAGGACCCTGCGGCCCCTGCTCGGAGATACTCTATGACCTGGGTGAGAATGTGGGATGCGGTCAGCCGACGTGCGCCGTGGGGTGCGACTGCGACCGGTTCCTCGAGATCTGGAACCTTGTCTTCATGGAGTTCGACCGCAGCGCCGACGGCACGATGACGAAGCTGCCGAAACCCTCCATCGACACCGGTATGGGGCTTGAGCGCATTACGTCCATCATTGAGGGCAAGATCGGCAACTATGACACGGACCTCTTCGTCCCCATCATCAGGCGCATCGAGGACATCGCGGGCTGCGCATACGGTGAGGATGAAAAGAAAGATATAGCCATTCGCGTCATCGCGGACCACGCGCGGGGAGCCACCTTCATCATCAACGACGGCACCCTTCCCTCAAAGGAGGGCAGGGGGTATGTGCTGAGGAGGATCATCCGCCGGGCGCTGCGGTACGGCAGAAAACTGGGCATACAGAAGGAGTTTCTCCACGACCTTTCGAAGAGTGTCGTTGACATCATGGAAGAGGCCTATCCCGATGTGAAGAACAACCATTCCTACATCGTGAGGGTTATAAAGGGCGAGGAAGAGCGCTTCATCGAGACCCTGGGGATGGGGATGAAGCTCTACGAGGAGTTCACCGGCGGTCTGAAGAAAGAGGGCAGCGTCGTCATCCCCGGCGAGCTTGTCTACAAGCTCTACGACACCTACGGCTTTCCCGTTGATATAACGACGGACATGGCTCTGGAGGATGGTCTTGTCCTCGACAGGGAAGGGTTCGAGAAGGCCCTCTCGGAGCAGAAGGAGCGTTCCAGGACGGGTTCGAAGATCAAGGGCGAGGAATGGAACGAAGGCCACCTCGCCATACTCGGCCAAGGTCTTACCAGCGCCTTCACCGGCTATGGCACCCTGAAGGACGAAGGCGTCATCGGGGCCATCCTGGTCGGCAACGACACGGTGAAGGAGATATCCGAAGGGGAAGAAGGCGAACTTTTTCTGGATACGACACCCTTCTACGCCGAAAGCGGCGGCCAGATCGACGACTCGGGGAGTATCACCCTTGCCGGTGGCGGGGCGGCCGCACGCGTGACGGCCGTGACGAAGGTAAAGGAGGACCTCTTTGCCCACCGTGTTGTCGTCGAAAAAGGGTCATTTCACGGGGGAGACAGGGTATCTCTCACCGTCGATGAGGAGAAGCGCAGGGGCACGTCCCGCAATCACACAGCGACGCACCTCCTCCAGTACGCATTGAGAACGGTCCTCGGCGACCACGTCAAGCAGTCGGGCTCCCTCGTCGAGGCGGGCAGGATGCGCTTCGATTTCACCCACTTCGAGGCGATGAAGGAAGACCAGATACGGGCAGTGGAGGACATCGTCAACGAGAAGATCATGGACTGCGTTCCCGTCGTTGTCGACGTGAAGAGCCGCGATGACGCCATTCGGGAGGGAGCGACGGCCCTGTTCGAGGAGAAGTACGGCGAGACGGTGCGTGTCATAACCATCGGTGATTTTTCCCGGGAGCTTTGCGGCGGCACCCACGTTGCGAACACGGGTCAGATAGGCAGCCTCTATATCCTCGGTGAAAGCTCCCTCGCATCGGGCGTCCGAAGGATCGAGGCAACAACGGGCAAGGGAGCCGTTGCGTACAAGCGGAAGATGGAAACAACCCTGAAGGCCATCGCGAAGCGGACGAACACGGAGTTTGACCGCGTCGAGGAGCGCGTCGAGAGTCTCCTCGGAGAGATCGCCCTCACGGAAAAGGAGCTCGACAGGTTCAGGCAGGACATCATCGTCCACAGGGTCGACGGCGCCATCGCCGAAGCGATCGACAAAGAGGGCGTGAAGATCGTCACCCTCTTCGTCGAGAACGCCTCCGCCGACGACCTGAGAAAGGTTACGGATGTCGTGCGGTCGAAGGTGAAGGACTGCATCGTTGTCGTCGGGACGGCAGGGGCGGACGACAAGGGGCTCATCGTGGCGTCGGTGAGCAAGGACCAGCAGAAGCGCTTCAATGCCGGCAAGGTCATCAGGAATCTCACCGCACATTACGGCGGCAAGGGCGGCGGCGGCGCCAACATCGCACAGGGCGGCATACCGGGGGCGAAGGTGCTGGAATCCCTCAAAAAGGTTGAACAATTTATCGACAGTTAGTATCATGAAAAAAAGATCGACGGGGGAGAGATGAAGCGGTACGCGGACAATCTCAGAAGCGTCAACCTCTTTACGGGTCTCAAAGACAACGAGCTGGAGACGATCTCGAGGATCCTCTATGTGAATACCTATCACCGGGGTCAGCTCATCTTCCAGGAGGGAGAGGACGGCAACGCCCTTTTTGTTGTCCTGAAAGGACGGGTGAAGGTCTGCCTCTACGATGAGGAAGGACGCGAGTATGTCCTCGATGTCATTGGAAAGGACGGTTTCTTCGGCGAACTCGCCCTCATCGATGAACTGCCCCGCTCGGCGAACGCCATCGCCATGGAGGCCTCGGACCTGCTCGTTATGCGCAGGGCCGACTTCACGAAGCTCCTCATGGAGAACCCGTCCATATCGATCCACATACTGAAGGTGCTCGCGGGCAGGCTGCGGGTTGCCGACGAAAGGATCAAGTGGCTCGCTTTCCTCAACGTCGAAGGCCGCATCCTCAAATACCTCCTGGAGCTCGGCGAACGCCTCGGCATCAGGATGAAGGACTACATCATTATCGAGAGAGGCCCCTCGCAGATAGAGATCGCCAACTCCTGCGGCTGCTCCCGGGAAACGGTCTCCCGCATGGTCTCGTCGCTGGTGAAAAAGGGCCTGATAAGCGTGAGGAGACGGCAGTATACGCTATACCCGGGAACAAGAACCTTCTAGGTCCTGCTTCATATCGAGGCGCTCCCTTCGTTGCCTTCGTCGGGACTGTCCTCGACGTACGGTCGTACGCCTCCGGGAGTCCCTCCTCGTCGCCTCGGTATCATCCTCGATCTGAAGCAGGACAGACAAGATCCTCCTTCGCCCGAGGCGCTCCCTTCGTTGCCTTCGTCGGGACCGTCCTCGACGTTTGCCACCCGCCGGAGCAAGCTGGGAAAGCGGGTACCCGGCTTTTACTGACGCCTCCGGGAGTCCCTCCTCGTCGCCTCGGTATCATCCTCGATCTGAAGCAGGACAGACAAGATCCTCCTTCGCCCGAGGCGCTCCCTTCCGCCCTTTCCTTTGTTCAATTGGTCATTGGTCATTCCTCTCGCCATCCTTCACCATCCCTCTTTTATTGACAACGGGTCTCTTCTCCTCTAAGATAACATCTTAAAAAGGGCTATCCATTCATGGCTTCCACTACCAATCAGAAACTTGAAGCGAAAGAGCAGGAGTTGAAGATCCTCCACGAGGTGGCGAAGGATATCAGCGACAACCTCGACCTGTCGGAGCTTCTAGATCGCATTGTCGGTACGGTTATAGACTTCGTCAAGGCCGACTCCTGCCTTGTCTACCTCTATAACGATGAACACGGCGAACTCGTCCTGTCTGCATCGAGCGACCCGAAGACGGAATCGGTGGGGTCGATAAGCTTAAAACTCGGCGAAGGCGTCACCGGCTGGGCGGCCAAGGAGAAGCAGCCTGTCCTCCTGGCGAAGGAGGCCTACCGGGACAAGCGCTTCAAGGCCTTCACCTCTCTCAAAGAGGACAAATACGAGGCCCTCCTTTCCATACCCATCCTCGCGAAGAACAGGATCGTGGGTGTCATGAACCTTCAGAACAAGAAGGAGCATGTATACCCCGAGGCCCAGATAAAGCTCCTCTTCACCGTCGGCAGGTACCTCGGCAGCGCGATACAGAATGCGATCACGTATGACGAGGTGGTGAAGAAGGCGAAACAGCTCGACCTTCTCTCCGAGGTCTCCCGGACCATCGTCTCGGATCATTACATCAAGGAGATCCTCCATCTCATCGTGACGATGACGGCAAAGGTCATGGATTCGAAGATCTGTTCCGTCATGCTCCTCGACGAAAAGAAAGAGGAGCTTGTCATCGCCGCCACGCAAAGTTTGAGCAACGAGTATGTGAACAAGCCGAACCTCAAGGTCGGGCAGTCCATAAGCGGCAGGGTGGTCCTGGAGAAGAGGCCGCTGAAGGTCCTCGACGTGACGAAGGAACCGGGCTACATGTTCCCCGATGTGGCAAGGAAGGAAGGTTTCGTCTCCCTTCTGTCCGTTCCCATGATGATCAAGGACCAGGTCGTGGGTGTCATCAACAGCTACACGACCAGGGAGCACGTCTTCACGAAGGAGGAGATCGACATACTTCAGGCGGTGGCGAACCAGGCGGCCGTTGCCATCGAGAACACGAACCTCAGCCACGAGATACTTGCCGCCAAGGAGGCGCTGGAATCGCGCAAGCTCGTCGAGCGCGCCAAGGGCATACTGATGAGGGAGCTGGGACTCAACGAGGACGAGGCCTACCGGAAGATCCACAAGAAGAGTATGGATACCCGAAAAACCATGAAGGAAGTGGCGGAGGCGATCATCCTTGCCTTCGATATCCAGAAAAGAACTTGACAACGGTGTGCTCGCACACTATCATATTGACAGATTATCCGGGTTTTTAGCAGAGTTGCTAAGAATGATTGGACAAGGGCGTCCAGGGCGCTTAAAAATGCTTTGGACGCCCTTCTTACGTTTGGAGGGGCGGTAAACATATGGAAAAGGTGCTGCGAATCGGTCTGGGCCAGATGAATTCAACAGTGGGCGACATAACGGGAAACGGTGAGAAGGTCATTGAGTGGGTGGAGAGGGCAAAGGCTGAGGATGTGGACATTCTCGCACTGCCGGAGCTTGCCATAACGGGCTATCCCCCGGAAGATCTGCTCCTGAAAAAGGGTTTCATTGACGCGAACGTGAGAGCCATCAACGAGGTGGCATCGAGGATCGACTCTCCTGCCACGATCGTTGGTTTTGTGGACAGGTCCCCGTCGGGTGTCCATAACGCGGCTGCCGTCATCTATAAAGGAAAGATACGGGGCGTTTTCCGCAAGGAACTCCTTCCCAACTATGGCGTTTTCGATGAAAAGAGATACTTCCTCCCCGGCAACCGTCCCCGGGTGTTCCGCTATGGCAATGTCCTCTTCGGCATCGGGATCTGCGAGGATATGTGGTTCAGAGAGGGCCCCATACACGCCATGGCCCGGGCGGGCGCCCGGCTCATTTTCAACATTAACGCGTCCCCTTACCATACGGGAAAGATATACGTCCGCGAGGATGTCGTCAGGACACGGACCCGGGAAGACAGGGTGTGGGTCGCCTACATCAATCTCGTCGGCGGTCAGGACGAGCTTGTGTTCGACGGGCAGAGCTTCGTGATGGACCGCTCCGGCTGTGTCGTTGCTTCGGCGGCTGCGTTTCGGGAGGACCTCCTTGTCGTCGACATTCCGGAGAAGGAACTCGCGAGGAAGACCCGCGCGACGGGTGGTGCCGAACGGGTCACGACCGTGGCCGCACGGCCCGGCGGGACCCGTCCCCCGGTCAAGAAGCCGCTTGCCGGTCATCGCGTCGCTCGCCTCGATGTCGTGGAAGAGGTGTACGAGGCGCTAACGCTCGGTCTTGCCGACTACGTGAGGAAGAACGGGTTTAAGGGAACCGTGATCGGGCTTTCCGGCGGGATAGACTCGGCGCTGGTGGCCGCCCTGGCGGCGGACGCGCTCGGCAGGGATAACATCGTGTGTGTCTTCATGCCTTCGAAGTTCACGTCCCGGGAATCTTCGGAAGACGCCTTCGATCTCGCGAAGAGGCTGGGTGTCAGGATCATCGAGGTGCCCATCGACCCCGTTCTCTCCGCCTACAAGGCAAGCCTCGGCAGGCTTTTCCAGGGTCTTGGGGAGGATGTCACGGAAGAGAATCTTCAGGCCCGTATCCGCGGCAACATCCTCATGGCACTGTCGAATAAGTTCGGGTGGCTCGTGCTCACGACGGGCAACAAGTCGGAGATGAGCGTGGGCTACGCGACCCTTTACGGCGATATGGCCGGGGGCTTCGCCGTTATCAAGGATGTTCCGAAAACGCTCGTATACCGGTTGTGTGCCTGGCGCAACACCCGTGGCGCGGTCATCCCTGAAAGGATACTGTCGAAGGAGCCGACGGCGGAGCTCAAGGCCGGTCAGAAGGACCGGGACAGTCTTCCGCCCTACGACCATCTCGATCAGGTCCTGAAGAGTTATGTTGAAGAGGACAAGGAGCCTTCCGCGGCCGATTTCCCTGACCTGCCCGCGGAGGAGATCACCCGCGTGTTGAGGATGGTGGACCTGAGCGAATACAAGCGCCGCCAGTCTCCACCGGGGATCAAGATCACACCCAAGGCATTCGGCAAGGACAGGAGGATGCCTATTACCAACAAGTACAAGGGTTCGCAATGAAATTCGAGTTTATGGTAAAGAGGCTTTCACCGGTTCTGAAGAGGATAACGAAAAGATTGAACGGCCATCACGCATATTTTGACGAGGAAGACCTCTACCAGGAGGCGCTGAGCCACCTGTGGGGAGCGTTTCGCAAGGGTTCCATCGACGACAAGACGGACAGCTACATCCTGCAGGGTTGTTACTATCACCTCAAAAACCACCTCCGGAAGGTCCGCGAGAATGTGGTCTTTGTGAGTCTCAGCGACCCGGCGGGGGAAGACGGCATCTCTTGGGGAGAGATCATAGCCTCCGACGAATCCTCGTCCTTCGGACGCCTCGAGGAGAAGCTGAAGTATCAGGCGATCACTGACGCCTGCAGTTCGGAACGGGACCGTCAGGTTCTGAAGCTTCTTATGGAGGATCTGTCAGTGAGGGAGGTAGGCACGCGGCTCGGTATCTCTCACGTCATGGTCCTCAAAATCCGCAACAGGATCCGCGACAACTATTTTCGAAGGGTAGGAGAAGAATAGTCCCGGGTTTCACGTCTCAGGCAGAGGCGAAAGACCGCGGGAAACCATGCTCTCCCATCGCCATGACCAACCACCCGCATTTTTCCCTATCATTTATTTCCGACTTGGTTTATATATCTTTCTAATGCTCCCAATACAATGAGGAAGGAGGTGAAACAGAATGAAGAAGGCAATGGTACTGTTCTTTGCAGTCGTGATCGGTCTTTCCTTTGCATTCACGGGGTTTGCGCAGGAGAAGAAGGCAACACCGGCAACGCCCGCAACGCCCGCGGCACCCGCCGCCAAGGTAGAGGCACCGGCCCCGGTTGAGAAAGAAAAACCGGCAAAGAAGGAAAAGAAGGTCAAGAAGGCAAAGAAGGAAAAGAAGGTCGAGGGAGCTCCCGCAGAGGAGAAACCGGCCGAAAAGAAGTAGGCAAGCAAGCAAATACCCGGAAAACTGTTTCACGAAAGGGGAGAAGAGATTCTCCCCTTTCTATCTCTTCTCCGACCCCCAGCGGCTCCTTACAGGTGCCATCTGTTTTGTGGTATAATGACTCTCTTATGCGAAGGATCGTCATAGACATCGACAATACCCTGTGGGATCTGGCACCCGTGCTTTACGAGCGGCTGGACGCGGCGAGCCCCGGGTTTCCCCACCATTCTGAGTGGCGCAGCTGGAGTTTCTGGAAAGGACTCATCCCGGCCGACCGTCTGTATGGAATCATACGGGACGTTCACATGGAACAGGATGCCTTTGAACCATACCGCGATTCCCGCGACTTCCTCGACAGTCTCCGTGAGCGAGGTTTTCACATCATTATCGCCAGCCACCGTGAGCAGGAGACCTACGCCTCGACGCAAAGGTGGCTCCATAAGCACGACCTGCCCTTCGACGAGATCCACCTGAGCTATGACAAGACGGTTCTCTTCGACGACTGCTGGGCAGTTGTGGACGACAGCCCTTTGACCCTGGAGGCGGCGAAACGGGTGGGGATCGTCCGGGCGGGCCTTAAGAACCCCTGGAACGAATCCGAAGACCACCCTCTCTTCGCCGATCTGGGGGAGATATACCGGTACCTTGAGACCCAGTGTACCGCGAGAAAAAGAGACTGACCCGAGGGTTCTTAAAGTGTCCTATAGGTCCTAGGTGTCCTATAGTCGTATTGGTCCAATAGGTCCCATTCAGAAGCGATAGGATTCTTATAGGACCTATGGGACATATGAGACCAATAGGACGCTTAGGACCTATAGGACACACACGGGCCCACAGGACGCAGAGAGGGGAGAAGGTTTGAAAAGTTACAGAAAAGAGCTCTGGTTCAATGTACCCGCCCGGCGGGGTTTCGTCAACATTACGCCGCAGGTGGAGGAGTGCCTGCGCGAGAGCGGGGTCTCCGAGGGCCTCGTCCTCGTGAACGCCATGCATATCACGGCGTCTGTCTTCATCAATGACGACGAGTCGGGTCTCCACCATGACTTCGATGTCTGGCTCGAGAAGATCGCCCCCCACGAGCCGGTCCCGGGCTACAGGCACAACGTCGGCGAGGACAACGCCGACGGACACTTGAAGCGCCAGATCATGGGCAGAGAGGTGGTCGTAGCCATAACGAAAGGCAGCCTCGACTTTGGCCCCTGGGAGCAGATATTCTACGGCGAATTCGACGGCCGCAGGAGAAAACGGGTGCTCGTCAAGATCATGGGAGAGTAGGAAAGACGGCTTGAGCCGCTTGAACGTCAACGGAATTGTCCGTTTTTCCGTATTGTCGCCACCATGTGGAGTTGCGTGGGGGGCGCCCGGGACAGCCTTCCCTGAGCAGTCGTGCTGCGCGTAGCCCCCGTCAGGCGATCCCGGCTCGCTCGGGCAGATTCTTTTCATGTTCCTTGGATGAGGGCAGTTGAGGGCTGGCGAAGCAAAATTCCTGGTTCCGCTCAAATAGACGATGAATCACACTTTTCTCTGTGATATCATTACAAACGGAGGGTAGCACAATGAATAGAGAGTTCAGCGTGGTCATCGAAAAGGACGAGGACGGGTATTTTGTGGCATCGGTGCCGACATTGCGCGGGTGTCACACGCAGGCAAGATCCCTCGATGTCCTGATGAAAAGGATCAAGGAAGCAATTGAGCTCTGTCTTGAAGTGGAAGAGCCTGCAACGACGGAGTTTGTCGGCGTTCAGCGCGTGGCGGTTACGGCGTGAGCGATTTTCCCGCCGTCACGGGCAAGCACCTCATTAAGGCACTTGAGAAAATTGGGTTCAAAGTGGTCCGCAGCAAGGGGAGCCACAACTTCCTTCAACACACAGACGGCCGATGTACGGTGGTGCCTGTACATTCAGGCGAGACGATCGGTCGCGGACTTCTTGCCCGGATCATGCGTGACTGCGAATTGACAGCAGAGGGATTGAAGAAAATATTGTAGCGAGCAATTTGCTCTGACCCCGAAAAAAACCCCCTTTCACCGAAATATCGGCTGAAAAGGGGTTTTCGTTTCTATCCGAGGCTACTTTATTGCCCTGTGGTAGGATTGCAGTGATTTGACCTTGATCTCGCCTTTTTTGGCCACGGATGCCTTGATGCCCTCGGCGGTCGCCTTTGCGGCTGCTGTTGTGGTGATGTAGGGTATCTTGTACTTTATGGCAGCCTTGCGGATGTAGGAATCGTCATACTTGCTGCTCTTGCCCGATGGTGTGTTGATGACGAGGTGGATCTCCTTGTTGTGGATGGCGTCGACGATGTTGGGCCGGCCCTCGTGGACCTTCTTGATGTGGGTGCTCTTCACGCCCTTTTCGGTGAGGAACCGGTGCGTCCCCTCGGTGGCGACGATGGTGAACCCCAGCTTGACAAGCTGTTTAGCCACGTCGACAATGTCCCCCTTGTCGCGGTCCACGACGGTGATGAGAACGTTGCCCTCCCGGGGAAGCTTCTGGCCGGCCGCCTCCTGGGACTTGGCGAAGGCAAGGCCGAAGGAGTTTGCCATGCCCAGGACCTCGCCGGTGGATTTCATCTCCGGGCCGAGGGTCGGGTCGACCTCGGGGAACATGTTGAAGGGGAAGACGGCCTCTTTGACGCCCACATGGGGGTATTTCTTTTGCGCGAGATCCATGTCCTTGAGCTTCTTGCCCAGCATGAGCTGCGTTGCGATGCGGGCCATCTGGACGCCCGTTACCTTGGAGACGAGCGGCACCGTCCTCGACGCCCGGGGGTTCGCCTCGAGGATGTAGACCTTGTCGTTGGCGATGGCGTACTGGATGTTCATGAGGCCCACGACCTTCAGTTCGATGGCGAGCCTTTTCGTGTATTCATTGATGGTGGCGATATGTTCTTCCGATAGTGTCCGGGGGGGTATTGCGCAGGCGCTGTCTCCCGAGTGGACGCCGGCGAGTTCTATGTGTTCCATGACGGAGGGGACAAAGGCGTCCACACCGTCGGAGATGGCGTCCGCCTCAACCTCTACAGCGTTCTCCAGGAACTTGTCGATGAGAATGGGCCTGCCGGGAGAGATGTCCACGGCGGCGTTCACGTAGGCCTTGAGCATTTCGTCATCATAGACGACCTCCATGCCGCGTCCGCCAAGGACATAAGAGGGGCGGACCATAAGGGGGTAGCCGATCCGTCGCGCGACCTGAAGGGCCTCTTCGAGAACGACGGCGGTGCCGCTCTCGGGCTGGGGGATGCCTATCTTCTTTATGATCTGGCTGAAGCGTTTGCGATCCTCCGCGATATCGATGCTTTCCGGGGACGTTCCCAGGACCTTGACCCCGGCGTCTTCCAGCTGCCGTGCCAGATTGAGCGGGGTCTGACCGCCGAACTGCACTATGGCGCCGATGGGCTTCTCCTTCTCGTAGATGCTCAGGACGTCTTCAACTGTGAGGGGCTCGAAGTAGAGCTTGTCCGAGGTGTCGTAGTCGGTGGAGACCGTCTCGGGATTACAGTTGACCATGATGGATTCAAATCCCTCGTCCCGCAGGGTGAAGGCGGCATGGACGCAGGTGTAGTCGAACTCGATGCCCTGGCCGATGCGGTTTGGCCCGCCGCCGAGGATCATCACCTTCTTGCGGCCGCTCACCGCCACTTCGTCGGGAGCGTTGTAGGTCGAATAATAGTAGGCAGCGTCGGCGCCGCTGACAGGCACCCGGCACCACGCCTCATTCTTGCCGAGGGCCTGCCGCCTTTTCCGAATGTCCGTCTCCGGGACGTCGAGGAGGAAGGAGAGATACCTGTCGGAGAATCCGTCCTCTTTCGCCTTGACGAGCAGGGCTTCAGGGAGCGTGCCCCCCTTGTGGCGGAGAATCTCTTCCTCGAGGTCGAGTATCTCTTTCATCTGCTCGATGAACCACCGCTTGATCTTCGTCTTCTCGAAGAGATCTTCGATGGTGGCACCCTTGCGCAGGGCCTCGTACATGATGAACTGCCTTTCGGAGGAGGGCTCGTTGAGCATGCGCATGAGGTCGTCAAGAGGCAATTGGTTGAAATTCCTGGCAAAACCAAGACCGTAGCGTTTTGTCTCCAGGGATCGGATCGCCTTCTGGAAGGCCTCCTTGTACGTTTTGCCGATGCTCATCGCCTCACCGACAGCCTTCATCTGGGTGCCCAGTCTATCCTCGGCCTCGCTGAACTTCTCGAAGGCCCACCGGGCAAACTTGATGACCACGTACTCTCCTGAAGGGACGTATTCGTCGAGGCCGCTGCCCCGATAGTAGGGAATGTCCTTCAGCGTGTAGCCGCCTGCCAGCTTGGCCGAGATGAAGGCGATGGGGAAACCCGTCGCCTTCGACGCCAGGGCCGACGAGCGGGAGGTTCTGGGGTTGATCTCGATGACGACAATGCGGCCGTCGTCGGGGTTGTGGGCGAACTGTACATTGGTGCCGCCGATGACCTCTATGGCCTCCACGATGCGATAGGAGTAATCCTGGAGCCTCTTCTGTACCTCTTCGGAAATGGTGAGCATGGGCGCGCAGCAGAAGGAATCACCGGTATGGACACCCATGGGATCGATGTTCTCGATGAAGCAGACGGTGATCATCCTGTTGTCTGCATCGCGGACGACCTCAAGCTCCAGCTCTTCCCAGCCGACCACGGCCTCCTCGATAAGGATCTGCCCGATGATGCTGGCGGAGATACCCCGGCTCGCTATCGTCCGCAGCTCTTCCTTGTTGAAGGCTATGCCGCCCCCGGTCCCGCCCATGGTGTAGGCGGGGCGGATGACCACGGGATACCCCAGCCTGTCCGAGATCTCGAGGGCCTCTTCCACGGAATAGGCGAGCGCGCTCTCGGGCATGGGAATACCCAGTTTCTTCATGGTCTTCTTGAACTCGTCGCGGTCCTCTCCGCGCTCTATGGCGTCCGCCTGGACACCTATGATGCGGACACCGTGTTTCTCGAGTATCCCCCTGCGGGACAGCTCCGCCGCAAGGTTGAGTCCCGTCTGCCCGCCCAGATTCGGCAGGAGTCCCTGGGGTTTTTCCTTTTCTATGATCTTTTCCAGGACGTCGATAGTGAGGGGTTCCACGTAGGTGTGGTCCGCCATCCCGGGGTCAGTCATTATCGTTGCGGGGTTGGAGTTGACGAGAACTATCTTATAGCCCGCGGCCCTCAGGGCCTTGCAGGCCTGAGTACCGGAGTAGTCGAACTCGCACGCCTGCCCAATGACGATGGGGCCGGAGCCGATGATGAGGACCTTGTCGATGCCTTTGATCTTGGAGGGTTTTTTCATTGCCGGGGATTCCTTTCGGATTTGCTCTGCATCGTAACAGAACGATGACGGTCAGTCAAGCGTTTTCAAAGGAGTTCAGATTTTGGTAACCGGTGGGAAAAAATAATAACCAATTGAGCAAAGAAAAGGGCGGAACGGACCGCCTATATCATTTCTTTGGTTATTGTCTTTTTACCGGGTTATTGGAATTTGGTCATTGGTCATTCTTGTTCTCCTGGATTGCTCCGGAGAGTCGGCATGCTCGTTGCCGTAGACCTGTTTTGGACAGGTGTGGGAATTCGGTCATCGGTTATTATCTTCTCTTACAGCAAGGCAAGGTGATAGAGCCACTCCCGGCTCCATCCGCCGGGGATGGTTAGACAGAAAAGAAGGATCGCCACGAAGAACATCACCCTGAACCAGATTCCCCCGTTAAAGCGCGAAGGGATCGTTGCGATAAGCGACGCAGGTGCGAAACGCAGGGTGTTGAGCTCCGTGGTCTTTCTGGAATTCCTCCGCGCCGATCTCGCTATCAGCAGGAGGCCGATGAGGGCGAAAAGGGCGCTCAGGATACGGCCGGTACCGATCTCCCTGAAAAGGGGACCGGGGTTCTGGAAGATGTCTATGGCGAGATCGAAGATTCCATACCACAGCATGAAATGGCCGAGGAGCCGGCCCTGTCCCTGGGTGCCCCCTCGCGCCACGGCAAGGAGGATGACCATGATGATGAAATTCTTGAACGCCTCGTAGAGGGCAACGGGATGCCGGAAGCCCTCTACGAGGGGAAATTTCACAGCCCACCATGCGGTGGTCACGTAACCGTACACCTCTCCGTTCAGGTGGCCTCCGATGCGCACGAGGGCGAGGAGAAGCGCGAAGGGGATGACCATCTCGTCGGCCACGAGAAAGAAGCTCTTCCTGTGGAGAGCACAGAAGAGGACCACCCCCGCCAGCGCTCCGACCATGATTCCCTCATATGCCAGGCCCCCCTTCCAGAAGGCCAGGACCTCGGAGTACCTGCCGTTGAAGATCTCCCATTCGTAGACAAATACCTGAAAAACACGTCCAACGACAAGGCAGGACAGGGAAAAGACGAGGGAAAGGTCCCAGACCTGTCTGGAGGACAGACCGACATAGTTGCGCCGGAGCATCATCCAGAGGAAGAGAGCGAAGAAACCGAGGGCCCAGGCAAGCCCGTAGTACCAGAGCCTTACCCCCCAAACCTCGCCAAGCAAAGGATCCATCATCAGGACAAAAGGACCTTCCAAGTCGATCGCAACCCCCGCCGCACATTATTTGAGAAGAATCTTGTTTTTCTGTACTTCTACTACTAGCGGTGCATTCCTGTCAACCCAAAAAGATCGTCACAGGTCGCAAGTCTCAGGTCACAAGTTTAAAGGCAAAAGAATCCCCTTCCCGGTCAACAGCTGTGTTGACATGCCCCAGTCAGTAATTGTGTTGACAACCGGTCTCCTTCCATCACCTTTCTTTGGCGACCTGCGACCTGCGACCTGCGACCTGCGACCGTCTTTACGATGAACCCCTCCCGTTGCGGGAGGGAATTGGGGTAGTGAAGAAAATGGGGTAGGGGTAAAAGGGGTAGTTATGACTCGGATTTTTCGAAAGCGTCCTTTGGAGCGTTGCAGATGGGACAGGCCCAGTCAGCGGGAAGCTGTTCGAAGGGCACCTTCTCAACCTTTTCATCGTACTGATAACCACAAACGGAACATGTCCAGACCATATCATCCTCCTGTTGTTATTGGTTTATCTCTATCGTTCCTCTTTGCTCGTCAGAGCACGATCTACATATCCCGTAAAAATCGACACGGTTGCCGATGATCTCGAACCCCTGCGTCTGTGCGTCGGGAAGGGTGAGGGGGAACTCGACAAAGACGTCTACTATAGTCTTGCACCTGATGCACATAAGGTGATGATGGGGTTTCGGATTCGGATCGAAACGTTTCTTTCCCCGGTCTATGGAAAGCTCGATGACAGCCCCCTTTTCTTTCAGGGTCTCCATGGTGTTGTACACGGTGGCCAGGGACATGGTGGGGAACTGTTCCCTGAGGGCCCCGTATATGTCGGCCGCGCTGGGGTGATACGTGTTGCCGTCGAGGTATTTCATAATCGCCAACCTCTGTGGGGTCATTTTCAGGCTCTTGTTGCCGGGACTGTCTTCCATGCCAGTAAAGGTCCTTAATAAAGAGACTATACTACCTAATAATGATTCCTGTCAAGTATTAGTTACAAAATAAATGATCCCGGGAGAAAAGACGCCCGTGTCCATTACCCGCCGTCCATGATGGTGTGTTCGACCTTGACGAACCAGGCGCCGGGGTTTTCGAAATACTCTTCAGCATCGCGCAGGGACAGGAAATGTTCGTACTCGATCATGGCGAGAAGCTCGAAGAAGTCCCTCTCCCGTTTGTCCACCGAAGCGGCGGCAAGCTGCCTGTATAACCGGACGCCCTTGTCCTCGAAATCTGCGGCGATCTTCACGGCCTCGAGATCCCCGGCATCCGTCGGGGCCGATCGGTCGATGGCCTTGAGAGTGCTGACGAGAATCTCCTTTATGTTCGTCGTGTTCACCACCAGGGGGACCGTTTCCGGCCACTTCCCTTCGGCCGCCCATTTCTCATGAAGCTCCTTCAGTCGCTGATAGTGTTCGAGTTCATCCTCGGCTATCCGTCTGAACATCGCCTTGCCCAAGGGGTTCTGCGTGCGATCGGCATTGCTGAGGTAGAACTCGCGCTCCTTCATCTCGTTTCCGAGCGCCGTTTCCAGCGCGTCCAGTCTTTCCCTGTCGTTCATGCTGTCACCCTTGACCCTTGTTCAGTCGATAAGAACAATGCCGTATACGTCCCGGTCCTGAGCATGGTTGCGGACGACCTCGATGGGGAGGCCATCCGCGTTTGCATAAGATACCTAAACTATAGGACAGCGGTCATGCTCGGTCAAGGCAGCAAAACGGTGGCAACCGCTTGAAAGTTCAAAAAAAGACAGAGAAGGGGGCAGGAATGAAGAAGCCGGAAGTGTCTAGCGCTCAAGCAGTTCAAGCGGTTCAAGCGGTCTTTCAGACGAGGAGCCTGTCAGGTATCACTTCCCCTATGGTCTTTTTTTCCAGAAGGGCCATGAGGAGTCTGTCGAGGCCGACGGAGACGCCGGCACAGGGGGTGCCTATCGTTTCGAGGGCGCCGAGGAAGGTTTCGTCGACAGGGAAGATCCGTTTCCCCATTCCGGCCCGTTGCGTGTTGTCTTCCTCGAACCGTTCCCGCTGCTCACCGGGATCGGTGAGCTCTGTGTATCCGTTGGCTATCTCGAGGCCGTCGATGTAGAGCTCGAAGCGTTCCACGGCGGCGGCGTTGTCATCGCACCTTTTTGCCATCGTGGAGATTGAAAAGGGCCATCCCGCCACAAGATACGGCCTCGGGCTTCTGATGGCACCGTCGATCTCCTGGATGAGGGCCTTGAAGAAGAGGCTGCTCCAGTCATCCCCGTCGTCGATGCCCGGGAAGCCCCTCTCCCTCAAGGCGTCGAAGAAGGCATCCCGGCCGAGGGGAAAGGGGTCGAACCCCATCGTCTTCCGGAAGACGTCATCGAGCTCGTGCACGGGATAAGGCGGCAAAAGATGCTCCGGTACGGGATGAAGGAGCCTTTGGGCGACGAATGCCACGAGTTCCTCAGTTTCCTTCATGGCCTGCAGGTACGTGCCTTCACGGTACCATTCCACCATGGTGAACTCGGTGTTGTGCACCTCCTGGTGGTCCTCGACGCGCCAGACCTTGCATACCTGAAAGATGCGTCTGTGGCCCGAGCGCAGGAGCTTCTTCATTCCCATCTCGGGCGATGTGTGGAGAAAAAAGGGACCTTTTGTCCCGATCTGGACATGAAGAGGGTCGATGTGAGGGTCGGGCGGCGCCGTGGCCATGAGGTTTGCCGTCTCCACCTCGATATACCCCCGCTCGTAGAAGAAATCGCGCGTCGCCCGGAGGAGTTCGTGGCGTTTCGCCAGAATGTAATGGATGTCCTGCATGTTCCTGATTCCCATCGTCTTGTGCGCGGATGCGATATTGCATTTTATACAGCAAACAAGTATACTTTGTCCATCTTAAGGTTCTTGCGGAGAGGTGACCGAGTAGGCCGAAGGTGCTCGCCTGCTAAGCGAGTGTACGGATAAACCCGTACCCAGGGTTCAAATCCCTGCCTCTCCGCCATTAAAAGAGCCGTTTCGGGTTTCATGTTCCAGCAAGGTCAAGAGAAGAGACAGGAAAGGCGGAACCGATGGACAGGAGGCTTCCCCCCCCGTCCTTTCAGGCATCACGCCCCAGGTTTCGGGCCAGGATAAAGACGACCCTCCGGGAAGCGCAACATAACCCCTGCACTCGCACAAAGAGGAATCTTCCGGTTCTTGACCTGAAACGTGAAACTTGGGACGTGAGACCGTCTTATCTTCCCGTCAGCGACCTGATGCGGGGCAGGGCCGCTTCCGTTGCCTTCATTCCTTCTTCCATCAAGGTCTTTTTCCGGGAGAAATCGAACATCGATATACCTTTTGTATCAGGCTCGATAACCACGTCGGCCTGGGCCAGCTTCGACCTCGTATTGACATGCATCATGATGGAAATGGATTGGGCGATGACGTCGATGACGGACGTTATGTCCGTGTCGCGCACGTCCTTCTGGAGATTGACGGCGATTATGACGTTGGCTCCTTTCGCGCGGGCCACGTCACAGGCTATGTTGCTCGTGACGCCGCCGTCCACCAGGGTCCTGTTCCCGAAGCTGACAGGGACGAAGATGCCCGGTATGGCCGAAGAGGCGTGAATGGCCTTTGCCAGCGACCCTTTTTCGAGGGTCACCGTCTCCCCCGTATTGAGATCGGTGGCCACGGGGTAGAAGGGTATCTTCGTAGCCTCCACGAGCTTGACTTTCGCGTTCTGCTCCACGAAGGTCTCGAGTCGCGCCCCCTGGACGGGGCCCATCTTCGACGAGGTTATGGAATAATCGAGAATATCCCCTCTCGCGATCTTGAAGGCCGCCCATTCCAGCTGGAAGCTGTCGGGGTTCGACGCGTAGATGCCGCCGATCAGACTGCCGACGCTCGTGCCCACGATCATATGGATGGGGATCTTCTCCCTTTCAAGGACGCGGAGCACGCCAACGTGAGCAAAGCCCTTTGCCGACCCGCCGCCGAGAACGAGGGCGACCTTGGGTTCCGTCTTCCCGGCAGTCTGGGGAAACATTGCGCAGGAGCAGGTCAGGAGAAGGATAGCGATACAGAGAAGGCACCTTTTAATAACCACCTCGTAACCCGACAAAGGGGTTGTACACCTTTTCCCGCCCTATGGTGCTGCGCGTCGCATCGCCGTAGTTGTGTCCCGGCGCCACGACAGTATCGTCGGGCAGCGCGAAGAGTTTGCTCTTGACCGATGCCAGCAGCGTTTCCCATGATCCGCCGTCAAGGTCGGTCCTGCCGACGCTGCCCACGAAAAGGGTGTCCCCCGTGAAGACCATGCCCGGGTGGTACAGGGAGATGCTCCCGGGCGAGTGCCCCGGGGTGTGTATAACAGAAAGGGACGTGTTCCCCACGGTGATGGTGTCTCCGTCCCCGACGGTCCTGTCGGCGGGGGGCGAGGGCTCGCCGCCGAACATCTGGAAGGAGTGCGGGGACTGGTGGACGAGCGCGGGCGCCTCTATCTGGTGGATGACGATTTCGGCCCCCGTGAGCTCTTTCATGCGTTTGTTGCCCATGATATGGTCCACGTGACAGTGCGTGTTGACGATAAATTTGATGGTATACCCCCTCGCCTCAGCCTCCTTGTATATGCGGTCGCATTCCGAGGCGGGGTCTATGACGAGGGCCTCGTTGGTTTCCTTGCAGGCCACGATGTACGCGAATATCGCGAAACTGCCCACTTCCATCTGTTTTACGAACATTGAAACCTCCTTGTCATGCAGTTAAATCTAATACTTTTTGGTGCCCTTTTTCAATTTTTTTGGTAACATTCTACGCAGCATCCGAGACAATCAGAGAGGGAGGGATGATGAGGCCAGTGTTCATCGAGGCGCGGGACCTGCCGGACGCCTGGTTCCAGTGTATATACCGGATATTCGAGGACGACGGGGTGCACGAATATGTCATCGACCGCGGCTCCTTCGAGGGGAACAAACGCCGGGAGTTCGACCTTGTCATGGTCCATATCAGGCATCCCGGGACGGTGCCGCTCATCCCCGACATCCCGGCCGAGCTCGGCGTGCCCGCACCCACCTCCATGGATTACGTTGAGGAGTACCTCCAGTATCTCATGACCGACAAGAAGGCGCCCAACGAACTCTACACCTACGGTGAGAGGCTGACGAATCCCAAGGTGTTCGTCGACGGGAGGGAATGCGCCTGCGGGGTGAACCCCGTGGAAGAGGTCATCGATATCTACAGAAAGGGCAACTACGGGACGAACCAGGCGATTATGGAGATCGGCATGCCTTCGGACATCACCCTCGAGGACCCTCCGTGCCTGAGGCTCATCGATACGCGCGTGACCGACGGGAAACTCCACTTTGTCCTCTACTTCCGCAGCTGGGACCTTTGGGCCGGTTTCCCCTCGAACCTTGCCGCCATCCAGCTTCTCAAGGAATACATGTGTCAGGAGATAGGCATCGAAGACGGTACCATCACCGCCGTCAGCAAGGGCCTCCATCTCTATGAGTACACCTTCGGATTTGCCCTCCAGCGTCTTCGCAGGGACGCAAAGTGATGTTGCTGTGACCGCCCGTCAGCCGAACTGACCCTTGGAGGTCACGGCCAGCATCGCGTACCGCTCCCGGATGGTCTTCTGGATATCCTCCACGTCCGCCTCTGCCCCAACCTGCCGCGTATCGTACGTCCCGGACCGGGGATCGAGGATGGAGAGTACGAAAACATGTCCTCCCGAAGGGATGAATTCGAGAAGGACCTTGTTCTGGAAGAGGAAGACGATCCCGTAATGGCAGGGGGTGATGAACCCGTCCCTGCATGAATAGGCCGTGAAGCTGAGGAGGTCGTTGAGCACCGTTGCCGCCCCGGGTGAATCGAGGCGGTCAAGGTGCCCGGTGACGGAAGGGTTGTGCAGGCTGTCCGCGAGGTCCCTCTCGATGCAGGAACTGCCCGGGGTCGGTGGCTGCCCGGGAAATCTCTCTTCCAGATGGTAGCTCAGGTCGACGATCTCGGGATAGGTGAACATCTCCCTTGACCAGAGGGAGTCGAATATCTTCCCCGCCTCGGTCCATCCGAGGCGGCTTTCGAGGTCGATGAAGAGGTTCCTCCTCAGGCCCCTGTCGAAAAAGCTCTCGATGCCGAGGCGCTCCATCCTGCTGTCCACGTAAAGGCTCCATATCTGGTTGTAGCGGTCCCGGACGAAGGGCTCCTTCTCTTCATCGGGTGTGATGCGGGAATCGTAGAGGAAAGTCTCGTCCAGGACATCGGCCACGTAGAGGAAAAGCCTGTAGATACGGCCATACAGAAAGGCCTCGTCCATCCAGATGTACGTCTTGACGTCGAGGATACCCTTCTTTCTCTTGATGAGCGCCTTTTCGAGCCAGGGTGAATCCGTTCCTTCAATGACGACATTGTTGATATGCCGGGCGATGCCGAGATCTTCTATGACCGATCGGACGAGGGACTGTTTCTCTTGCACTTAGAATTCGCCTTCAAGGCTGTAAAGCTCAAGAAGGAGAGTTTTCGCTTTCATCCATTTCGAATCGCGGCTTGTCGAGAAAGGCGTTGTCTGCAGGTATTCGGTGAGGTATTTCCGTGCCCTCTCCGATTCGTTGCGTTTGGCGTAGATATAGCCAAGGTTATACAGGGAGTTCTCATAGGCGGTCGTGTACCGGGGGATGAGCTGGTTCAGACCCTTGAGCTTGAGATAGAGCTGCTCCTTATCCTTCGTGGGAACCGCGGGGTCGTTGACGGCCTTTTCATAGTGACCCTTGATGACCTTGGCCGTCGCGAGGACTTCTCTCGTGTACTCGTTTATCTTCAGGGTCGTTCTCAGAGAGGTGACATATTCGTTCTTCTTGAGGAGGTCTTCCACCCCCTTCGCGCTTGCCTGAAGGTTGGCGTCGTTGATCGCTCCGCTTTCTTTCTGGGCGGCAGGCTTCGCCTTCTTTTCCGGCGCCGCCTGGGCGCGGCAGAGGGGGCCGGAGATGAAAAAGGCGGCGACGAGGAGGAGAACGACCGCAGGGAATACCGCTGTCCTGCCGGGGTGTCTGAAACGTGGAGAATCTGATCTCATGTGAACCGTGGCCTCCCCTTTGGACAAGGAAAATGGCGGTGCAGGGATTTGAACCCCGGACACTGCGGATATGAGCCGCATGCTCTGACCACCTGAGCTACACCGCCTCGCCTTTTCATATAAGCCATAAAGGCCTGTATTGTCAACCAAAAAGACCGCTTGAACCGCTTGAGCAGCTTGAGTGACTATGTTATAAAAGCGCCTTGCACGACAGACAGTTAAAAGGCTACCATCTTTCTTGGATCTTAATAGTGGTGCACCAACACCACAACTAAAAGAAAGGGAGGTAGCCAAATGAAC
>Ga0228536_1000258_pt1 | contig 127369 bp, 129 predicted proteins | sample SJ1Smetagenome_FD_168611 | JGI IMG/M metagenome (GOLD analysis project Ga0228536, IMG submission 168611) | Enriched culture of PCE-dechlorinating microbial communities from Ithaca, New York, USA - SJ1.S | ecosystem: Engineered > Modeled > Simulated communities (microbial... > Unclassified...
TGTGATTGTTCATTTGGCTACCTCCCTTTCTTTTAGTTGTGGTGTTGGTGCACCACTATTAAGATCCAAGAAAGATGGTAGCCTTTTAACTGTCTGTCGTGCAAGGCGCTTTTATAACATAGTCACTGAAACGGTTCAAGCGGTTCAAGCTGTCTTCTCAAGCGTTCAAGCGGTTCGAGCGGTTCGAGCGGTTGCAACCGTCTTTCGGTTTGGGTTATCATGTTCCTTCATCATGGAGATATCGGAAAATAATTTCATTAAGGGCATTCGAAAATTCTCCCGAAGAAGTAATAGTGTCGTACGAGGTATCGGTGACGACGGCGCCGTCGCGGAGCTTGGTGCCGGCCAGTACGTCTTCGTGCAGGACGCCATGACGGAGCATATCCACTTCGAACTCTCCTTCATGGACCCTTACTACGTGGGTAAGAAGGCGCTCTACTCCAACATATCGGACGTCCTGGCCATGGGGGCCCGGCCGCTGTTTTATCTCGTGACCGCCGGCATACCCGCGAAGATCACCTCGGGGGACATGGAAAGGATGTACCGTGGAATGGACAGGGCCGCCCGGGAATTCGGCGTCACCCTCCTCGGGGGAGACACGGTCGCCACGACGAAAGATCTTTTTGTCGATATCTCCGTGATCGGAAAGCTGGCCGCGGCGCGATACTTCGGCAGGGACAAGGCGCGAAAGGGTGACCTCATCGCCGTCACGGGAAAGCTCGGCGAGGCCGCACTCGGCCTTCGGGCACTCAAGGAAGGGGAGGACACGAAAGGCCTCAAGGGTTGTATCAGCCGTTTCCTGAGCCCCAGGCCTCCCTATGCCCTGTGGAAGGAGATCGTGAAAAATGATATAACTGATGCAATGATGGATGTGAGCGACGGGCTCATCCTCGACCTTGCGAGGATGATGGACGAGAGCAGGAAACAGGCCCGCATCCACTGGGAAAAGGTTCCCGTGCCCCGCCCGCTCAGGCAGAGGGGTCTCGAAGACCTCGCCTTCGGCGGCGGAGAGGATTACCAGCTTCTTTTCACGTTCCCCCGGGACAAGCTTCCTGTCATAGAGGCGATGATGCAACAGGGAAGGGCCGTCACCATCATCGGAGAGGTCACATCAGGCAGGGGAGTGAGGGTCTACAGGCAGGGTTCGGAGATCACGGGTCCCCCGCGGGGCTACGATCATTTTGGGGGTAGGATGTGAGCAAGAAAACGTTTGTACGGGACATAACGGGAAATCAGAACGAGGTCAACGACCTCTTCGTCGTCACCAAGAAGGGCACCTATACCTCGAAAAACAACACCAGATACATGATGATAGGCCTCAAGGACGCCACGGGCTCCATTGACGGGAGGATATGGGAGCGTGTCGACGAACTGGAAGGCCTCTTCGAAAGAGGCGACATCGTCTCTGTCCGGTCTAAGGCCAGGGACTACCAGGGCAAACCGCAGCTGCACATCACCGACATCCGCAAACTCGACGCCGACCTGGCGGTGGGAGATATTGCCCATTTCTACCCCTCGGGCGACAGGGATAGAGACTTCCTGGAGAAGGAGTACGGACAGATGGTCGCGGAAGTAGGAAACCCCTGGCTCACAAAGCTCCTCGAGGTCTTCCATGACGACGTACAGCTCCGGGAAAGGTTCTTTTCCTACCCCGCCTCGACCACCGTGCATCATGTCTACATCGGGGGGCTGCTGGATCATTCCCTCTGCATGGCAAAGATGGGCATGGCCGCCGTATCCCTGATCGGGGGGGACCGCGACATAGTGATCGCCGGCTCTATCCTCCACGATATCGGAAAGATACAGGAACTGGACATAACCCGGGGGTTCAGGTTTACCGACCGGGGCAGGCTCCTCGGCCACATCACCCTCGGCGTCATGATCCTCGAAGACCTGATCAACCGTGTCGACGGATTCCCGAAGGAGCTGACGGATATACTCACCCACATCGTCGTCAGCCACCACGGCCTGGAAGAATGGGGGTCGCCCAAAAAGCCCATGTTCCCCGAGGCCATCATCATCCACCACCTCGACAATCTGGACGCGAAGGTGAAAGGCGTAAAGGAACATATGAAGGACAACATGGCGGACGAACGCTGGAGCGAATACCACCGGCTTTACGAAGCGAAGTACTACAAAATAGGTTGAGAGTCGGAAACACCCATGGAGATCAGAAGAGTCTTTGTCGACAGGCTAAAGATCAAGAACGGCATGGTCCTGCTGGCAGGGCCCATGCACAAGTACATCATCGGGGTCCTCAGAAAACACCCCGGAGACAGGATAGACCTCATTGACGGAAAGGGTTATCTTTACCGCTCCACCATCCAGAGTGTCAAGGGGAGGGAGCTTTATCTCCAGGTACTCGATGTGGTGCATGATCCCGAGGAGATAAGGCCGAAGGTTACCCTCTGCGTAAGCCCCATCAAGGGACCCAGGATGGACTGGCTCATCGAGAAGGCGACGGAGCTCGGGGCCCGGAGGATCGTTCCCACCGTCTTCAAGAGAACGGTGGTGAGGCTTACCGACAACGGGGGAGAAAAGATCGAACGATGGAGGAGGATCACCGTCGAGGCCGCCCGCCAGTCGGGACGGTTCACCATCCCGGAGGTATCGGAGCCGACACCGCTTCGGGGCATCACCGATCTCATAGACGATACCAAAAAACGCATCGTCCTTTACGAAAGAGAGAAGCGCATAACCCTCAAGGATGTCTTCGGCTCGAAAGGAGGAGATGCCACCTGCGTCGTCATAGGGCCCGAGGGCGGCATTGAAGAGACGGAGATCGAGTGGCTCAAGGAGAACGGGTTCATTACCTGTACTCTGGGAGAGAACATATTCCGGACGGAGACGACACCACTTGTCGTCCTGTCGGTGATCCTCTACGAATATGCCCGCGCAGGCAACGAGAACCGGGAGGCCGGCACCGGTGCCTGAGGGGCAAGGCTCAGCAAAGGGGAGGTACGCGAGGCATATGGGCGTCAAGGGCAAAATCGGTTGCGGGTGCCTCATCGGCATCCTTGTCGTGATAATGATAGTGGCGGGTGTGTCTATGCACCCGGTCAGCCTCAGGTTCATGGGAAAGAGCCTCCGGTATGAGGACAAGATAGTCCCTGCCGATGCCATTTTCGTGCCAAGATTCGTGGAAGACCACAACGGGGAGCTTTATGTCGAGGCTTTCAGGGAATACTTCGCAGGCAATGGAAAGGTCGTCTACATCGAGAACGACAAGGTCCTCGGGACGGACATATTCGATCTCGTGTCGCGGCTGGCAAAATCCCGTGGGATAAAGGATAACGTGACAAGGCCCCTGTCTGCCGGGGACATGGGAGACCGCAAAACGGCCTTCTTCAAACAGAAGTTGAAGGAAGCCGGCCTTAAGAAAGTGATTGTCGTGGTCCCGGAATACGCGTCGAGACGATACCACAACATGTACGATCCCACCCGGGACGGGGGTGCTGTCCTTTACATGATCAAGCCCGCGAAGGTCAGCTATTTCAGCGCGGACAAATGGTGGCGCGATGACCTGTCGCGCTCTCTGATCGCCCGCGAGATCTATACCTCTCTCCTGTACCATTATTCCCTTCTCCGAAAAGAGAAGACCGGATAGGACATCGCCTGTCCCCGGGCACGGGCTCCGGCGGCAGGACGGCCAAGGACAAGTGTCGCCATGGATGAACGACGCGCTCTCATCGCACTATCCCGGGTAAAGGGTCTGACCCGCCTGGCGAAACGCAGGATCTGCGATTCATACCCCGACATAACCCGGCTCTTCCGGCCCGACAAGGATACGGCCGCCCCTGCAGGCATCGCCTCGCGTTTCGGCGACTGGGGAAGGATCGACAAGGACCTTAAGCTTCTCGACATGGCGGGCGCCCGGGTCCTCACCATACGCGATGACGGATACCCGAAAGCCCTGCGGCACATACCCGACGCCCCGATCGTCCTGTATGCCCGGGGCTCGCTCGTGCCGGAGGACAGGGCACTCGCCGTCGTGGGTTCGCGAAAGGCCTCTGCGGAGGGCATGAATCTCGCCGGGAAGATCGCCGAGACGCTCTCACTCGCCGGGATAACAATCGTGAGCGGCCTCGCGCGGGGTATCGACACGGCGGCACACACACGGGCGCTTGCGGGACCGTCAGGAACGGTGGCTGTCCTGGGATGCGGAATAGATGTCTGCTATCCTCCCGAGAACAAGAAGCTCTTCGAGAGGATCGGCAAAGAGGGTCTCGTGGTGACGGAATACGCGCCCGGGGAGGAACCCCTGCCCTATCATTTCCCGGAACGCAACCGTATAATAGCAGGGCTCGCACGGGGAGCGCTCGTCGTCGAGGCGACGGCCAGGAGCGGCTCCCTCATCACCGCGAGGCTGGCCCTCGAGTACGGCAGGGAGGTCATGGCGATCCCCGGAAGCGTTCTGAGGATCGAGCACGCAGGCTCCAACAGACTGATCAAGGAGGGGGCAAGGCTGGTCGACTCCGTGGAGGACATCCTCACGACCTGTTTTCCCGACGTCCGCCCGCCGGAGACGGGACAGGTGGAACTGGACAGCCGCGAAGACAGGGTATATTCTCTGATAGGATTTGAAAAAGTGCATGCAGATGAGGTAATAGAAAGAAGCGGCATGGAGACAAAAGAGGTCATGGCCGCCCTTACCCGGCTCATCATGAAGAATGTCGTGGCCGAGGTGACGGGAGGCTTCTTCATGCGAAGATAAGATCCGTGGATCCCCTGGAGAAACAGGGGGTTTAGGAATATAAGGAGACATGGATGGGAAAGTCGCTTGTCGTTGTTGAGTCACCGACAAAGATGAAGACGCTGTCGAAGTATCTGGGAAAGGATTACGTCATCAAGGCAACGTACGGCCATATCAAGGACCTTCCGAAGAGCACCCTCGGCGTCGACGTGGAGGAGGGGTTCAAACCTCATTTCCACGTCCTGAAGGGTAAGTCTAAGGTGGTCGAGGAGATAAAGAAGGCGGGAAAGGAGGCGGAGAGAATCCTGATCGGGTCAGACCCCGACCGCGAAGGGGAGGCTATAGCCTTCCACGTTGCCGAGGTCATCGGGAATGATGACCGCATCGAGCGCGTCCTCTTCCATGAGATAACGAAGAAGGGGGTCCTCGACGCCATGAGCTCTCCCATCAAGCTCGACCCGGCGAAGTACAACGCTCAAAAGGCACGGCGCATCCTCGACCGGCTGGTGGGCTACAAGATAAGCCCCCTTCTGTGGGAGCGGGTCAGCTACGGGCTTTCCGCGGGAAGGGTTCAATCGGTGGCCCTGCGCCTCGTATGCGACAGGGAAGAGGAGATCGAGAGCTTTGTAAGGGAGGAATACTGGGTCGTCGATGTCGTCCTCGAACTCCCTTCGGGAGCGACATTCACCGCAACGCTGGAGCGCAGGGTTGCCGGCGCCGATTCAACGGCACTGTCGCAGGGGAAAGGCACCGAGAAGTTCAGGATAACCTCCGGCGATGAAGCCGCCGCCATCAAGGCCTATATTGCCGACAAGGATTTCATCGTGACAAAGGTGGAGTTGAAGGAGAAGAACATCTCGCCCCAGCCGGCCTTCATCACGAGCAGACTTCAGCAGGAGGCCTCGAGGATGCTCCGGTTCTCGCCGAAGCGCACCATGATGCTCGCCCAGAAGCTCTACGAGGGGATAGACATCGGCGAGGAGGGCCCGGTGGGGCTCATCACTTACATGAGGACGGACTCCGTGAGGGTCTCCATGGAGGCCATCGGCGAGGCACGAGAGTACATAAAGAAAGGCTTCCCCGGCAACTACCTTCCGGAGAAGCCAAACTTCTTCAAGAACAGGAAGACGGCCCAGGACGCGCACGAGGCAATACGGCCCACATCTGTCTTTTTCACCCCCGAGAAGGTGAAACCCTATCTCGACAAGGAGCTCTTCGCCCTCTACGATCTTATCTGGAAGCGCTTCGTTTCCTCGCAGATGACGCAGAAAAGAGTGGAAACGAAGACGGTGGAAGTCGCGGCGGGCGATTATATCTTTATGGCCAGAGGCACAACCGTGCTCTTCGACGGCTTCACGAAGATATACGAAGAGATCGGAGAAGATGAAGAAACCGAGGCCACCCTTCCCGAGGTCAAAAAAGGTCAGAAGGCGGCACTGAAGGACACGGCCATGGAACAGCGCTTCACCAACCCTCCCCCCCGTTATTCCGAGGCATCCCTCATACGCACCCTTGAAGGCAAGGGCATCGGACGACCTTCCACCTACGCAACTATCGTAAGCACCGTGCAGGAACGTGATTACGTGACGAAGGAAAAAGGCCGGCTCATGCCCACACCCCTTGGCCGGACTGTGAACAAGCTCCTCTCCGAGTTCTTCCCCACCGTCCTCGACGTGGGTTTTACCGCCAGGATGGAGGTGCGCCTCGACGAGATCGAGGACGGCAAAAAGGACTGGGTCAAGTCCCTGGAGAAATTCAACAGTTCCTTTGAGGGAGAGCTTCAAAGCGCACAGAAGCAGATGAAAAGCCTCAAGAAAGAGGAGAAGGAAACCGATATCGAATGTGACAAATGCGGCAGGAAGATGCTGCTGCGCTGGGGGAAGAGCGGCGAATATCTGGTCTGCTCGGGGAAACCTGAGTGCAAGAACAAGAAGAACGTCAAGGTCGAAGCCGATGGAAAGATAACCATCATCGAAAGCGAGGCGAAGGGGATCTGCCCGAAATGTGGAGGAAAGCTCATAGAGAAGAAAGGACGGTTCGGCCGCTTTCTCGCCTGCAGCAACTACCCCGAATGCAAGCACACGCAGGCATACTCGCTCGGGTTTGCCTGCCCTGTGGAAGGATGCCCCGGCAAGCTCGTTGAAAAAACATCGAAGAAGAAGAAGAAATTCATCAGTTGTTCGGAATATCCCACATGTTCCTTCGCTACGAACCGGGAACCGGCGGAAGGCGAATGCCCCTCATGCGGCGCCCCGACCCTCTTTTCCTTCAAGAAGAACCTCTTCTGCCTTCGCAAGGATTGCGGATGGAAATCACAGTAATCGGGGGAGGACTTGCGGGTGTCGAGGCTGCACACCAGATCACCCGCATGGGAGGGAGGGCAGTACTTTTCGAGATGCGTCCCGGCGTAAACACCCCGGCACATCAGACCTCGCACCTGGCGGAGCTTGTCTGCAGCAACTCCTTAAAATCAATGGATTTCAACAATGCCCACGGGCTCCTCAAGGAAGAACTCCGCCGGTCGCGTTCCGTCATTATGCGGGTGGCGGATGAGACAGCAATTCCCGGCGGTAAGGCCCTCGTCGTCGACAGGAACCGGTTCGCCGGAAGGCTCACCGAAATGGTCGCAGACAACCCCGGCATCCGCCTTGTCCGGGAAGAGGTGCGCCGGATACCCGCAGAAGGCACGGTGGTCGTTGCCTCGGGGCCGCTGACAGGTGAAGCTCTTGCCGACGAACTGAGATCTCTGACGGGCGCTGACAACCTGGCATTCTTTGACGCCATATCCCCCATAGTCGACGCCGCCAGCATCGACTATGGCAACGCCTTCTATGCATCACGGTACATGAAGGATGACACCGGAGACTACCTCAACTGCCCCCTTAACCAGGAGGAATACGACCGCTTCCACGAGGCGCTCGTGAGCGCTGAACGGGTCGACCTCAGGGAGTTCGAGAAGACATCCTATTTCGAAGGCTGTCTGCCCGTGGAGGTCCTCGCCGAACGTGGTAAGAAAACGCTTGCCTTCGGACCGATGAAACCCGTGGGCCTTACGGACCCCCGGGACGGAAAACGGCCCTATGCGGTTGTGCAACTCAGAAAAGAAAACGCGTCGGGAAGCATGCTCAACCTCGTCGGTTTTCAGACAAAGATGAAGTACCCCGAACAGGAACGGGTCTTCAGGATGATACCCGCGCTGAAGAATGCTGTCTTCCTCCGGTATGGCAGCATCCACCGGAACACGTATATCAATGCTCCGCTGTGCCTGAACGACAGACTCGAGCTTAAGACCGACCGGCGGATTCTCTTCGCCGGACAGATAACAGGGGTCGAAGGGTACATGGAATCTGCGGCAATGGGCCTCGCCGCGGGCATCTCCGCCTTCATGTCCGCGACGGGCAGGGAATTCCACGCGCCTCCGCCAGTGACCTGCATCGGCGCCCTCATCCGCTACCTCACCACCGAGAACAGGAACTTCCAGCCCATGAACATGAACTTCGGCCTCATCGAGGGCTATTCGAAGAAGAACAAAGAGGCAACGGTGGCAACGGCCCTGCAGGAAATAGAAGAATGGAAAAACAGTTTTAAGTTGGAGAAACAGTTTTAAGTTTCAAGTTTTAAGTGTTAAGCTAAGAAAAATAGTTTTAAGTGAGAAAAACAGTTTTAAGTTTTAGGTTTTAAGTTTTAAGTAAAAGACTAAAAGAAAAGAGACAAGATAGTGGAGCGCTCCGGCATTACTCTCACCGCATAAAGGAACCGATTCTCCCTGCCTTTGACCTAAAACTTAAAACCTAAAACTTAAAACGGTCTTTTGACTCTGAACAGGAGATGAAGCTATGACTTCCCTTTTTGATACTCTGGCCGATCGGGCGATTGCGGCGAAGGATGTATCCACGAAAGATGCCCTGGAACTCTATGAAGCGGCAAAGAAGGATCCCTTCGGGCTGATGGCCCGGGGGTCCAGAATACGGGAGCATTTCAAGGGCAACGCGGTGAACCTCTGCGGGATCGTCAACGCGAAGTCCGGCGTCTGCCCTGAGAACTGCAGGTTCTGCGCCCAGTCCGCCCATTATCATACCGACGCGCCCGTCTATCCCCTCATGTCCGCGGAAGAGATCGCGGAAAAAGGTCGGGTCGCCAAAGACGGCGGCGCCCACATGTTCAGCATCGTAACGAGCGGAACGAGGATAGAAACGGACGCCGAATGGCAGACCATCTACCGCGCAATAGCGATGCTCTCCGAAATGGGGCTCAAACCCTGCGGCTCCCTCGGCATGCTGAGCGAGGAAACGGCCTTAAGGCTCAAGAAGGCCGGTCTCTACCGATACCATCACAATCTCGAGACATCGCGGAGCTTCTTCGACAGCATCTGCTCGACCCATGAATACGACGAAGACACCACGACGGTGCGCGTCGCACGGGCAGCGGGCCTCACCGTCTGCTCCGGCGGCATCATCGGCCTCGGGGAGACCATGGAGCACCGCATAGAGATGGCGATGACCTTGAGGGAACTAGACGTGGATTCCGTTCCCATAAACATCCTCAACGCCATCCCCGGCACGCCCCTTGAGAACGTTCCGGCGCTGACACCGATGGAGATCCTCCTCACCGTCGCACTCTATCGCTTCATCCTCCCCGACAAGGACATAAAGCTCTGCGGCGGAAAGGAGAAGAACTTAAGACAACTCCTCCCCCTCGCCATGGTCGCCGGCTGCAACTCGCTGCTGACCGGCAACTATCTCACGACCCTCGGAAGGGACACCGCCGCCGACCTGGAAATGATCCGCGACCTGGGGATGGTAGCGGAATTCACGTAGACGGGTCTGCCCTTTGGGCAAACGGGTGAAGAAGCACACGGGTCTTTCGCTTCGCGAAAAACGGGCACACGGGCACACGCGTAAAGACCCTGTCGGTACCCCGGGAAAGCCGGGGAACCTGTCTTGCGCTGGTCCGCGCATAATCTCTCATTCTATGCAGTGATGTATAAATCTTCCGGCAGTCTCTGCGGCAGCAGACAAAGAGTACATATCCAGATCGGGACGGATCGGTGGTCCAACGGCTGTCCTTCGCGGCCCGTCTGCGTCTCTATCCGACCGCCTGGCCGAGTTTGAAGATGGGGAGGTACATGGCGATGATGAGGCCGCCGAGGACAACACCAAGGAAGACCATGATCATCGGCTCCATCATGGCGGTGAGGTTGCCAACCATCGTGTCCACGTCGTCTTCGTAGAAATCGGCGATCTTGTTGAGCATGCTGTCCAGGGCGCCCGTCGATTCACCGACCTGGACCATCTGGACCACCATGGGAGGAAAGATGCCCGCCTGTTCGAGAGGCTCGGCCATCGTGCGGCCTTCGCTGATGCGGGAGCGTGCCACCAGAAGGGCCTCCTCGACGATCTTGTTGCCGGCAACCTTCGCAACGATGATCATGCTCTCGAGGATCGCGACACCGCTCATGAGGAGCGTCGCAAGGGTCCGCGTCACCCTGGCCACGGAGGCCTTGATGGTCAGGATCCCGAAGAGAGGGAGTTTGAGGATGATGCGATCGATGTTGCGGTGACCGCTCTCCGTCTTATAATAGTATCTCAAGGCCAGAATGAGGCCGATGACGCCCCCGATGATGATGTACCAGTAGGATTGCACCATCTGGCTCAGGTTGATAACGATCTGTGTCGGCGCGGGTAGCTCCGCCCCCATCTCCTTGAACATCTTCTCGAAAACGGGGATGACGAAGAGAAGGAGTACGATGACGACGACGAACGCGACGACTATGATCGCGACGGGATAGATCATGGCCGACTTGACCTTCTTTTTCAGTTTCTCCGTCTTCTCGATGTAGATGGCGAGCCTTTGCAGGACACTGTCGAGAAGACCGCCCTCTTCGCCCGCCACGACGAGGTTGACGAAAAGCTCGTCGAAGCATTTGGGGTAGTCCCTCAGGGCGTCGGCGAACCGCGCGCCCCCTTCGATCTTCTCCTTGATCTCCTTGACGATACCCCTGAAATTGATGTCCTCTATCTGGTTCGCCAGGATCTCCAGGGACTGGACCAGCGGCAGTCCCGAAGTGATCATCGTTGAGAGCTGCCGCGTAAAGAGCAGTATCTCAACGTTCTTTATCTTCTTCTGGGGATTGTACTTCTGCTTCCCCGCCTCCTTCGTCTCCTGCATGGAGGTGAGAATGACGCCTTCCTTTCTCAGCGTCGCCCTGAGGGCGTCGCCGGACGCCGCTTTAGAGACGCCCTTGCGCGTTTCACCCGATGAAGTCCTTCCTTCCCATTGAAACTGCGGCATGACTCAATAATACATGAATAAATCCCGTTTGCAAAGAGAAAATTATCAAAACAGGTGGTTAATGGAGAAACGAGTTCCAGAGTTTGAGTTTTACAGTATAAGAGTCGATAATAATTGAACAATTATGTGACGAGGATCACAGAAAAGCCGGGTTACAGGTCATAGGTGATAGGGGGAAAGGCCCGATCCTCTCCTATCACCTATCACCTATCCATCACCCGCCTCTTCTTCCTATTCCCTGATCACTGCATAGAATGTTGCGTTCTCGCGTTGGATGAGCATGACGACACCCTCCTTGACGTTGGACCGTTTGACCGCCTCCTTGAAGTCCGCCACGCTTCTGACGGGTCTTCTCCCGATCTCCCTGATGACATCGCCGGAACGGATATCCGCCTCCTGTGCTGGCGAACCGGGGAGGACATCGGTCACGATGACACCTTTCCTATCCTTCAGGTTGAGATGCTTCGCGATCTCCGCGGTGATGTCCTGAACGACGAGCCCGAGGTCTTTTTCAACCTCTGTCTTTCTGGACGCCCTGAGACCCTCCTCCTGCAGCTCGCCGATGACCACGGTCACCTCCATCTCCTTCCTGTCCCTGATGAGGACGATCTTCGCCTTCGCGCCTATCTCCGTCGCAGCGACGAGCCGGGGAAGGCTCTCATTGTCCTTGATCGTCTTGCCGTTATAGGAAATGATGACATCGCCACGCTTGATACCTGCCTTGTCGGCGGGGCTCTGGTCCATGACATCGGCGACGAGGGCTCCCTCGGATTCTTTCATTCCAAAGCTCTTCGCAATCTCCGGCGTCATCTTCTGGATGACGACGCCGAGCCAGCCCCGGGCCACTTTGCCTTTGCTCTTCAGTTGGGCCAGCATATCCTTCGCAACATTGACGGGTATGGCGAACCCGATGCCCTGCCCGCCCGACACAATGGCGGTATTTATCCCCACCACTTCCCCCTTGAGGTTAAGGAGGGGTCCGCCCGAATTGCCGGGGTTGATGGAGGCATCGGTCTGGATGAACTGATCGTATGGTCCCGCCCCGATGATCCTGCCCTTGGCGCTCACGATACCGGCGGTGACGGTATGTTCGAGGCCAAAGGGATTACCGATGGCAACAACCCAGTCCCCCACCTGCAGGGACTCGGAATCACCCATTACTGCGACAGGGAGGGACTGCTTGACATCGATCTTGATAAGGGCGATGTCCGTCTTCGGATCCCGTCCTACTATCCTGGCGTCGTACTCCTTCTCGTCCGAGAGCTTCACCTTGATCGTCGTGGCCTTTTCAACAACATGGTTATTCGTCAGTATGTATCCTTCCTTGTCGATGACGAATCCCGATCCGAGGCTGCGCTGTCTGTACTCCCGGCGGCCCCCGTTGCCGAAGAACTTGTCGAAGAAGTCGTCCCCGAAGAAATCCCTGAAGGGGTTGTTAGGCCCCATCATCGGACCCTGCCCCCCCGGGCCCCTGAGGACCGCGGTGGTGCTGATGTTGACAATCGACGGCTTGGCCTCATTGACAAGCCCCGCCAGACTGGGCAACCCGCTCACATTGGAAGCGGCCACCGTCCGGACGCTCTGCTGTGGGGGAGCAGCCAGCCTGGCTTCGGGCAATACCTGGGCCCTGACATAGGCAAAGGTCAGTGCAGCCGCGATAAGGATACAAACGGTTACAGCGAGTCGTTTGTTCTTCATGGAATCTCCTCCGTCATGACATGGGCAGTTTGATGGTGAACAGGCTCCCGGCGGCGGGCTTCGATTCGACCTCAATGGTGCCCTTGTGGATCTCGGCTATCCATTTGCTGATGGAAAGGCCGAGACCACTGCCGCTTTCCCGCTTGCGCGACCTGTCCGCGCGGTAGAACCTGTCGAAGATGTACTTTGCGTCCTCCGGCTGTATGCCGGGACCGTCGTCCTCGACATTGATACATGCGAAACCGTTCTGTTTGTATGATGAGACGAACACATGCCCGCCGGGGTGTCCATACTTGATGCCGTTCTCCAACACGTTGGTTATCATCCGGCGCAGTTTCAGCTCGTCCCCGACGATGCGGATGTCCTCAAGCTCCCTGACGATCACCTCCACCCCTTTGTTCTCACCGAAAAGCTTCATATTGAGGCAGACATCGGCGAGAAGGTCTCTCAGGTCCACCCTCTCGAGGTTCATCCCAATATCCTTCGTTTCGGCTTTGGAGAGCAGGAGCAGGTCGTCGATGATCCGGCTCATTCTGTCGATCTCTTCGAGATTGCTCTGCATGGAGCGCCTGTATTCCTCGTTTGTCCTTTCCTTCCTCAGGGCCAGCTCCGTCTCGCCTTTCAGGATGGTAAGCGGCGTCTTGAGCTCGTGGGACACATCGATGCTGAACTGGTTGATCCTGTGGAAGGAGTCTTTCAGTCTCGAGATCATGGCGTTGAAGGTCTCCGCGAGGCGGCCAAGCTCATCCTTTCGTCCCTTCTTGATATCGATCCGTTCGTCGAGGTTGGTCGAGGATATCTTGACCGCGGCCCTGCGGATCTGGTCCACGGGCTTCATTGTTTTTTTCGCCATAAAATAGCCGACAACGATGGTAGCGCTGATGGAGGTTATGATGCTGATGATCATGATTATGAGGAGACGCTTCATGGTGTCCTCAAACTCCTCCAGCGACGAGCCCACCTGGACAATACTGGTGACCTTCTTGCTGTCCAGGATCGGCATCGTGATCATGCGCAGCCGGGGGCGGGCGCTCTCCAGCGTCTCGTAAACGGTCTCTCCCTTGAGGGACCTCTCGAGGGTAACGAAAGTGACGGGTACGGCCTCCGCCTCGAGGTCGTTCAGCCTCGCGCCGATCTTACCCGACGCGTCTATAATCTGGATGAACTTGCCCTTCGGCTTTTTGCCCAGGGCGTTCTCGAGATAGCGTTCGAAATTGCCGAAGAGGCTCTGGCCGTGGGCCTCCGTCATGGACGAGGCGAGCACCTCAGCTATCGATTTGATCTTCGTGTCGATGCTCCTTTGGAGACTCTTCTGGAAGTATATGTAGACCCCGCCGGAGAAGATGACGAGTATCAGGGCCAGGATGCCGCCGTACCAGAGGGTCAGTTTCCACTTGATGGGGAGACTAAAGCTTTTCATCTTCCTTGAGGATATAGCCCACCCCGCGGACAGTGTGGATGAACTTTCTGGTTGTGAGGATCTCGATCTTCTTCCGGAGAAAATTCACGTAAACATCGACGATGTTCGACGAATCGTCCTGGCTCTGCCAGGCGTATTCGGCCATCTCCTTCCTGGCGAGCGGTCTTTCGCTGTTGCGAATCATGTACTCCATGATGAGGAATTCCTTCTCCGTGAGCTCCGCCTCCTTGCCCCCTATGGAAAGCCTCCTGTTGTATGGATTGAGAACAATCTCCCCATACTCGAGGGTAAGCGGGACCGCCTTCCGGCTTCTCCGCAGGAGCGCCCGTATCCTGGCCAGGAGCTCTTCAAAGGAGAAAGGCTTGGTCAGGTAGTCGTCGCTGCCCGTGTCGAGCCCCTTGATAACATCCTCCTTCGTGCTCTTCGCGGTGATGATGAGAACCGGCGTCTCGATACCCGACTCGCGCATCCGCTTGAGCACCTCGAGGCCGTCGATCTCGGGTATCATGAGGTCGAGGAGAACGATGTCATACTCCCGCGTGGTGACAAGGTCAAGACCCGTCCTGCCGTCACCGGCCACATCCACGCTGTACCCTTCTTCCTCGAGGCCCCTCATCACGAAATTGGCGACCTTCGATTCGTCTTCCACAAGAAGAACTTTCATATCTTCAATAATATAGTATAAAAATACCCATTGTACAATTCTTCCGTTTCACCGCCGCTCCCACATCGATCCGTCCTATGGGTCCCAGGCGTCCTATAGGTCCTATTGGTCCCATAGGTCCTATCCTCTCCTGTTGGTCCTATCAACACCCCTGCCCCCTCATCCCTGCCCCATCCTTTCTCTGAATTTCTTTGACAAAACGGGGGTGATGCTATTAAGTATTAAGGTTTCCGGGTGAACAAAAGGGGATATCTTCCATACCAAAGGCAGAGTATATGAAGTGACACGGGGAGGTTTGCATCCATGAGTCTTCTTGAAGCGTATATTATCACTTTCATCGCCAGCTTCTGCACTCTTGTGATCGAAATGGTCGCGGGGCGTATTCTTGCGCCTTTCGTGGGGGTTTCGATCTATACGTGGACGAGCATCATCGGCGTCATCCTTGCCGGCATCAGCATCGGCGCCTACATCGGGGGCAGGCTCGTCGACCGCTATCCCTCCAGGAAGACCCTGGGGTGGCTCCTTTTCATATCGGGCGTGATGGCACTGACGATCATTCCACTCACCTATGCCATAGCCGCCTACCGGTTTCCCGTTTCCCTGATGATGAGGATATTCATGGTCACCTCCATCATCTTTTTCATCCCCGGCTGCGTCCTCGGCACCATATCGCCCGTCGTCGTGAGGCTCACTCTCAAGAACCTCGAGAACGCGGGGAACGTCATTGGCAAGATATACGCCGTCTCGACCCTGGGGGCGATCATCGGGACATTCGCAACGGGCTTCTTCCTCATCTCCTTTATGGGCACGCGCACGATCATCCTGTCCATGGGGATTATCCTGCTTGTCGTGGCCGTTCTGGCGGGCGACATCTTCCGAAAGAAGGTGAGCATGGCCATCTTCGTCGTCATCGCCGTGCCGAGCCTCTTTTTCATCAACTCTTACCTCTACGCCATCCCGGCGAGCGGCAAGACGTACCTTTACAGGGAAAGCGACTATTATACGATAAAGCTGTCGAAGACAATGAGCTCGGACCGGAAGACGGAACTCGAGGCGATGGTTCTCGACAACCTTATACACTCCTATGTGAATCTCAAAGACCCGAAGCACATCGAGTACGAGTACGAACGGATCTATGCCGACGTTCTCACCTGGAAGTTCACCGAGGAAACACCTTTCAAGAGCCTCACGATCGGAGGGGGCGGATACACCTTTCCCCGGTACATGGAGATCACCTACCCCAGGGCAAAGGTCGATGTCGTCGAGATAGACCCCGAGGTGACGAAGATCGTCTACGACCATCTCGGCCTGCCGAAAGACACGAGGATAGTGAGCTACAACACCGACGGCAGGTGGTTCGTCATGAACTGCAAGGAGAAGTACGACCTCGTCTTCACCGATGCCTACAACGACATTTCCATCCCCTACCACCTGACGACGAAGGAGTTCCTCCAGCAGATCCACGACATCATGAACCCCGGGGCGATCCTGATGTCCAACATCATCGACAACTTCCAGAAGGGGCTCTTTCTGCCTTCCTATATCAAAACCCTGCGACACGTCTTCGGCGAAAAGAACGTCCATCTCATCTCCGTGAGCCCCAACTTCAGAAAGGTCCGGATCAGCACCTTCATCGTCATCGCCGGAAAGGGGAATTTCGACATTGCCAGCTTCCAGTCCTTCATCAAGCACGGCCTGGGCTCCCGGGCCACATCCTCCATCGTGCCCGAAGACCTCATGGACGAGTTCATAAACAGAAAGGATGCCATCGTCATCCGCGACGACCACGCCCCCATAGACAACCTGGTGGCCCCCGTCTTCGAGGAAAGGTTCGGGTATAACAGAAAGAACTAAAAAAAACCGTTTTAGGTTTTAAGTTTTAGGTAAAAGACAAATGAAAAGTGGTGGATGCGCCGGTATCCCCCGGAAACCCCGGGTTCTTCCTGCTTTTAACTTAAAACCTAAAACCTAAAACTTAAAACGGGCTTCAACACCTCCTTTTCCTTTGCTTTCTTCCTTCTTTTCTTTTAGAATTATACTTCGGTGCGGGCGTAACTCAGTTGGTAGAGTGCAAGCTTCCCAAGCTTGATGCCGCGGGTTCGAGCCCCGTCGCCCGCTCCAGAAAACCCCTTCCTTCATTGACATTCTGTCCGTCCTCCAGTTATTCTTGCGCATGAACCGTGCGGGCGCCATTCAAGTATGTGCCTGTCTCCGGGTGGCCCTGTGAAGGACGCCGGTCAGGCGAAGGGCAGGCCACCGGGACTGAGAACTTTCTGGATAAAGGCTGCGCTCGTCGTGGCCGTGGGCATCATGGCCATCGTTCGTCCCGATCTCCTCAGGGCCTTCTTCACCTTTGTCCTCGTCGGCCCCGTCAGGGTCTATCACATCCTGTGGGCGCTGACCATGCTCATACTCGTCAAGAGGATGATGCCCCGGTTCAACAGGAAGATCTCCTCCCGGAAGATCTTCGGCCGGTTCTACCGTCAGGCCGGGAACATCACACCGAGAAGAGATGAACAACTCCGCTCCCTGAAAGCGAGAACCGACCGGGGAGCCTTGAAGTCAGCCTTCTACTGGCTTCTCCTTCTCGGTGATATAGCCCTGTGGCGCATGGTGGGTATGCTCAGCGACACCTGGATCTACGTCATAGTGCTCTTCTTCGTCTTCATGGACCAGTTCTGCGTAACCGTCTTCTGTCCATTCAAGTGGCTCGCGGGCGGCAAGTGCTGCAGCACCTGCCGCATCAACAACTGGGGCTACCTCATGGCCTTCTCTCCCCTCGTCTTCATACAGTCGTTGTGGGCATGGTCCATCGTCGCCATTTCGATCATTGTAGTCATTCAATGGGAGTACCTCTATCACCGGTTCCCCGAACGGTTCTATGAGACCCACAACGCCGCCCTGATGTGCAGGAACTGCGCGGTGGAGTGCACGGGGCACAGAAAATTACGTTGAATAATGCGGGGGGATTCCTTACAATGAGAGACACGGCAGGCGGCCTCACAGGGGGGTCGCCGCGGTTTCTTCGGGAGGTTTTCGGACATGTCGGAACAGTATGAAGCGGTAGTCATCGGCGGCGGGCCCGCGGGGCTCACAGCCGGTCTCTATCTCATGCGGGGCGGGATAAAGGCCGTCCTCTTGGAGAAGGTCCTTACCGGTGGGGCGCCCCTCAACACGTGGCGAATCGAAAACTATCCGGGGTTCCCCGAAGGCATATCGGGCAGGGAACTGATGGAAAGGTTCACCGCTCACGCGAAGGCCTTCGGCCTTCCCGTCAGGGAATTCGCGGAGGTCCTGAGCATCACGCGTGAGGAAGGCCTCTTCACGGTGACGGTGAACGACGGAGCCCTCAAGACCCGGGGAGTCATTGTCGCCAGCGGCACTGAACCCGTCAGGATGGGAATCCCCGGCGAGGACGAACTCGTGGGACGGGGCATCTCTTACTGCGCCACTTGCGACGCCATGTTCTTCCGGGACCTCGATGTGGCCGTCATCGGCGGCGGTGATTCGGCCATTGAAGAGGCCCTGTCGCTCGCCAACATCGTGCGGAAGGTGTACGTGGTCCATCGCCGGGATGCGCTGAGGGCTCAGAAGATACTACAGGAACGGGCCTTCCGGAACCCGAAGATGGAATTCCTCTGGAACAGGCGTCCCGTCGAGATCGCCGGCAGTCAGCAGGTGGAGCGCCTTGTCATCGAGGACACGAAGACGGGCCGCCGTGAAGACCTGTCTGTAAGCGGCGTCTTTGTCTATGTCGGCAGCCGGGCCAACACCGGTTTTCTCGGGGACCTTGTCGAACGCGACCCCGCCGGCTTCATTATCACCGACGAAGGGCTCGCCACGGCGACACCGGGGCTGTACGCGGCGGGAGACATCCGGAAGAAGATGCTCCGTCAGGTCTCCACGGCTGTCGGCGACGGGGCGACCGCGGCTGTCGGCCTGGAAAGGTATATCCTTGGCGCAAAGCAATAGACCCTTCAACCCGCCGAGGCCGCGAAGGCGTTCGTCCCTGATCGGCGGACTTCTCCCCTGCCTTGCCGGCCTCTTTCTCCTTGCCGTCGTGCAGCCCCTCTCAGCCACGGAACATATTGTCCTTTACCGGGCGGGCGCGACCGACGACGCCATGTGGAAGGACTTCAGGAAATACCTGGCAGGCAAGGGATTCACCATGGGTGTCCATGACGCTCCCGTTTCGATGGAAAAACAGATCGAGTCCGCGAACAGGGTGAACAAGGAAAAGGCGCTCTTCATGCTCGCTGTCGAGCTCGTGTCGTCGGACCACACCGATGCCTTTATCGCGGTAAGCAACGCCAGGAAGGGGAAAGGCCTCATATTGAATGTGGACGAAGTCCCGGGATCCCACGCAGACCGGTCGGGCGAGCTGGCGTCGTTCATTGCCGCAGCGTTCCAGAGGAAGGTGCGAGCCATTCCCCTGTTCATGTTTCTCGGAATGGACATGCCATGCGTCTTTGTGAGGCTTGAGATGGAAAAGACGAGGCCCGCCGATGCCTTCGGCAGGCTCCATGAAGGTTTGCTCAATTATATGAAAAGAGGTAGAGATGAGAGAGAACGCCAGGGCGAGCGACGAGATTCGGCACCTTAGGATAGAAAAGAGCTTCCTCAGATATCCCGAGGGTTCAGTCCTCGTCGAAATGGGGGCCACAAAGGTCATCTGCGGGGTCAGCGTCGAGGAGAAAGTCCCCCCCTTCCTGAAGAACAGCGGGAAGGGATGGCTCACCGCCGAGTATTCCATGCTTCCCCGCGCCACCCACAACAGGTCGATGCGGGAATCCGTCTCGGGGCGCATAGGAGGCAGGACCCATGAGATCCAGCGCCTCATCGGGCGGGCCCTTCGCGCCGTAGTCAATCTCGATATTATCGGCGAGAGGACCATATGGGTCGACTGCGATGTCATTCAGGCCGACGGTGGAACGAGGACTGCCAGCATCACGGGGGGATACGTCGCCCTCGTCGAAGCTCTGTGGGGAATGAAACGGCGGGGCATGATCGACAAGATCCCTTTGCGCGACAGCGTGGCCGCCATCAGCGTGGGTATTGTGGGCGGGAATATCGCCCTCGACCTGTCCTACGAGGAAGACTCGAAGGCGGAAGTGGACATGAACTTCGTCATGACGGGCAAGGGGCAGCTCATCGAGGTTCAGGGCACGGCCGAGAAGAAACCTTTCACGAAAGAGCAGTTCGACGTCATGTATCAGTATGCCCTGAAGGGCACAGGCGAGATAACGAGGCAGCAAAAAGCCGCCCTCGGCACCCTCTTCCCCGCATGAAGAACGTCATCATAGCCACCACGAACAGGGGCAAGTTCGAGGAGATCCGGCGCCTCATAGCGGCACAATTCGACAACATCCACTCCCTTCTCGATTTCGACGACACCGTGGTGGTCGATGAGGACAGTCCCCGCTATGCCGAGAATGCCATGAAAAAGGCGAGGAAGGTCGGGGAGCATTTCGGCATGCCCGCCCTCGCCGACGACTCGGGGCTGGAGGTGGCCGCCCTCGGCGGCAGACCCGGTGTTCATTCCTCGCGCTACGGCGGGAATGATGAGGAACGCATACGGCGCCTTCTCGGCGAGCTCGAGGGCGTGCCCTGGGAAAAGCGCCAGGCAATCTTCAAGGCCTACGTGGCCCTTTACCTGCCGCAGAAGGACCGCTGCTACGTCTTCTATGGGGAGCTTAAAGGATACATCGGCCTCGAGGAGCACGGCTCCGGCGGCTTCGGGTACGACCCCGTATTCTACTCCCCGGAACTTGGAAAATACCTCGCCGAACTCTCCACCGAAGAAAAGAACACCTTAAGCCACCGCGGAAGGGCAATAGCAGCGCTGAAGAGATTTATCGGGAACACGTGAGGGGTCGGGGATAGGGAATAGGACCTATAGGAATGGATAGGACTGATGGGACATATAGGACTTATAGGACGCGTAGGACTTATAGGACGCGCCAGGCCATAATTGCTGCTTCTGTCTCTGGCCTGTGACTTGAGACCTGTGACCTGTGACTTTTTTTATCTGGTCCCAACGAGAATCGAACTCGTGTTTTCGGCGTGAGAGGCCGACGTCCTGGGCCGCTAGACGATGGGACCGCCAAGCATGAATAGTATCAGAAATGGATTCTCATTTCCAGTAAAAAACCGACAAAAATCTATACATTTTGGTTGTTTCCTATTATAATGGGTAGACATCATTGATAAGGAGGAAGCAATGTTTGGCCTCGGAATGCCGGAACTGATCATCATACTCGTCATCGTGGTACTCATTTTCGGCGCGGGCAGGATCTCGGAGATAGGCGGGGCGATAGGGAAAGGGATCAAGGGCTTCAAGAAATCCGTCAACGAGCCCGATTCCATCGATGTCACGCCGGACCAGAAAGACAAGCAGGAAAAAGACAAGGACTCCCAGAAACCGAACGAACCGAAGTAAAACCTCCCTATCTTCCCCAACGTCAAATACAGGCAACACCCGGCCCCTGCCTTCCTGCTTCAAACCGGCTGAACGTGAAGACCCATGGAGATCCTGAACGGCACAGAGAAAGCGTCGATCGTAAGGGCGGTTAAGGCCCTCGAAGCTGGGGACATTGTCGCCTTCCCTACGGAAACGGTGTACGGCCTTGGGGCCGTCGCCGATAACCCTTACGCCGTCGCAAAGATCTTCGAGGTCAAGAGAAGACCTCACTTCGACCCGCTCATTGTGCACCTCGACGGACCGGATCGGCTCGGAGAGTATGTGACCGACGTGCCCGGCGAGGCACGACGGCTCATGGAGGCATTCTGGCCCGGCCCTCTCACGATGATCCTCAGAAAAAAGTCCTCCATTCCCGATATCGTGACCGCCGGCCTCTCCACGGTCGGTGTCCGCGTCCCTTCCCACCCTGTGGCGCTCGATCTCATCGGCACGTTGAGAAAGCCCATCGCCGCGCCGAGCGCCAATCCCTTCGGCTACATGAGCCCCACCCGTGTGCGGCACGTAGCCAGGTCTTTCGCGGACCGCGTACCTATCGTTCTCGACGGCGGCAACTCCGCCTACGGCATCGAGTCGACGATAATATCCTTCCGCGAGAAAGGGGTCTTCGTCCACCGCCATGGGGCCGTAAGCATCGAGGAGCTTTCGGAGCACGTGAGGATAATCGATGAGGAGCGATCCGCCGGCATCTGCGAGTCCCCTGGCGAGCTTCCCTACCATTATTCCCCCATTAAACCGCTCAGGCTCGTCACCGGCCCCTCCGACGCGCGGCACGAGGCATCGTCCTACCTTGCCTTCCGGCAGCCGGTGGAAGAGGTGAGGTCCCGGCACGTGAGGATCCTCTCCCCGTCGGGCGACCTCAGGGAGGCGGCCTCCAATTTCTTCTCAGCCCTGATCGATCTCGATCGCGACGATGTGGACGTTATCTATGCGGAAAAATTGCCGGAGAAGGGCATCGGCCGGGCGGTCATGGAACGGCTCAGGAAGGCCGCCCGCAGGCACCCGCTTTCAGGCGGCCCACAACCCGTTGAATAATCGGATAAACCGTGATAAGGTATCACCGAAAGCTCGATCGGAACAAAATGGGAAGCCGTGATGAAAGCCTTTGATAAGATTGAAAAAGTATTTTTGCACGGTCTTTGGGCAAAAGGGAGATAGTATGAACACAATCAACGGGTTACGAGCGTCTTTATACAATTTGTCAACAGCTTTTCCACAAAAATTGTGGAAAACTCTCAAAAGTCCCCGCTTTTCAATGACCTGTATTGTACTCCTGTCCTGTTTTGTTCTGCTTTCCTGTTCATACGTGAAGAAGGTTACGGGAAAACCTCAGCCGCTCATGGAGAACTCCCTCATCTCAATGAACGAGGACGACGTCCGCAAGAAACTGGGCGAACCCACCATGGTAAGCCTTACGCCGGAAAACAGGATCATCTGGACATATCGTCCCGAGTGGAAGATCATGCCCGACAACAAGGGGACGGTCTACGTGGAATTCGACAACGGCAAGGTAACAAAAGTGATCAAGGCGGAGCAATGACCATGCTATGCGAGACATGTTCGAAGGAATTCGAAAGAGCGACCTGCCCCGGCTGCAAGGAAGACGTCTTCCGGTTTGGCTCTTACTGCTATCTTTGCGGAGGAGCGCTGGTGCTCGAGGCACCTGTCGGGGAAGAGGCCGACGGAGATGACGACTTTTCGAGGAGGACCCTGTGCAGCGATGGAGCCTGCATCGGCGTGATAGACGAGAGGGGCATCTGCAAGGTATGCGGAAAGCCGTACACGCCGGAATCGGAATAGTCCTCGTCATCTGTCTTTCCTGTTCCTGCACAACCTACAGCATTTACTCACGAAACGTTGCGGCCGGAAAGAACCTCATTTCCGGGAAGAACTACGATGATGCGACGATGTACCTCAGGCAAGCCGCCCGCTACAACGTCGACGGCGCGGCATTTACATACCTCGCCGTCGCAGCCTACCGTCAGGGTAAACCGGAAGAGGCCCTCGGCTACGTGACGAGCGCGGAGAAGTCACCCCCTGACATGCTCACGTCGCTTCGCATGTACGCCTACAGGGCAATCATCCTGACCAGTCTTAAGGACCCGGGGGCCATGACGGCGCTCAAGGAATACACCGACCGCTATGACTCATTCTACCCTCTTGAATCCATCAACGAAGTAAAGGCCATGTGGCGGACGGGTGCCGTCGATCTGCCCCGCCTTGAGGCCATCGTCGAGGAACAACTGCAGACGCATGAACAGGACCTGGAGCTTTATATATATAATAATGTAGGTTTCTATGCCCGGGACAACCGGGAAGGAGCTTACTAGGGGACGATATCATGGGTTTTTTTGAAAAGATAAAGAACGGCCTGACGAAGACCCGGGACCAGCTCAAGACGAAGATCGAATGGGTGGTCTCGGGAAAACCGATCGAAGAGGATGCCTTCGATGAGGTCGAAGAGGCACTTATACTGGCCGACGCCGGCCTCGAGACGACGGAGGTCCTCGTTAACGCCCTTAAGGGCAAATGGAAGCGCGGGTCCATCCGCACCACCGAGGACATAAGAACCTCCATGAGGGAAGAGGTGGAAAAGCTCCTCACCCCCATCGAGGCCCCGCTCAGCGCGAACGGCAGCAAACCCTTCGTCATTCTCACCCTGGGCGTCAACGGTGTCGGCAAGACGACGACCATCGCCAAGATGGCCGGAATCTATCTTAAGGACGGCAGGAAGGTCCTCCTGGGAGCCTGCGACACCTTCCGGGCGGCGGCCATCGAGCAGCTCGACGTCTGGGCGAAGAGGCTTAACGTGGAAATGGTAAAACACGCCGACGGTTCCGACCCGGCGGCGGTAGCCTTCGACGCGGTCAAGGCGGCGAAATCCCGCGCCGCGGACATTGTCATCCTCGACACGGCCGGCAGGCTCCACACAAAGGCGAACCTCATCGAGGAGATGAAGAAGATCCAGCGCGTCATCGCGAAGGAGGTTCCGGGCGCCCCCCACGAGGTGCTCCTCGTCGTGGACGCTACGAACGGCCAGAACGCCATCGCCCAGGCGAGGACCTTCAACGACGCCGTGGGCATCACGGGCATCGTCATCACAAAGCTCGACGGGACGGCAAAGGGCGGCTTCATCCTCCCCATAGCGCACCTCCTGAAGATACCCGTAAGGTACGTGGGAGTGGGCGAACAACTCGACGACCTCATACCCTTCAACGCAAAGGAATTCGCCAAAGCGATGTTCGAGTGAAAGGCGGACGGGTGAAGAAGCCCACGGGTCTTTCGCTTCGCGAAAAACGGGCGGACGGGCACACGCGTAAAGACCCTGTCGGTGCCCCGGGAAAGCCGGGGAACCTGTCTTGTGCGTTTCCGCGCACAATCTCTCATTTTATGTAGTGGTGTATAAATCTTCCGGCACTCTCTGCGGCAACAGACAAAGAGGCCATATCCGGATCGGGACGGATCGGTGGTCCAACGGCCATCCTTCACAGCCCGTATGGTTTTTTCTCGTATGCCCGTTAGGCGCGTAGCGCCGACCCGTTTGCCCGAAGGGCAGACCCGTCTACGTCCTTACCGGCCCTCGCCGGTAAGGACTATCTCCCCCGTCGCTATCTTCTCCAGCGTTGCCGGATAGATGAGGTGTTCCTGTTCGAGGACGCGGGCGGCCAGGGTCTCCGGGGTGTCGTCGGGCATGACAAGGACACGCACCTGGGCAAGAATGGGGCCCCTGTCGTATTCCTCGTCGACGAGGTGCACCGTTGCGCCGGACTCCGTCTCGCCCGACGCGATGACGGCCTCGTGGACGTGCATGCCGTACATCCCCCTACCGCCGTGTTTCGGCAGGAGCGCCGGGTGGATGTTAAGGATGCGCCCCTTGAAACGGGCCAGCGTCCGCGGCCCCAGCTTCTTCATGTAGCCCGCGAGGGCGACGACATCGACCTTGTGACTTAGAAGCGTATCCAGGATGGCCTTGTCGAGGCTCTCTGTGTCGGGATGGGTCAAGCCGCTCAGGTGGTAGCCGGGGATGCCCTCGGTCCGCGCGCGCTCAAGGGCCCGCGAATCGCCGTTGTTGCTGATGACGACCACCGGCGCGGCATGAAGCCTCCCCGCCTTGCAGGCATCGATGATGGCCTGCATATTGCTCCCCCCATGCGACGCAAGAAACCCGATATTCATGAATGCCCCCTCACTGGAAGTACGGTTCAGGATCCCGTTTGGCACCGGGCCGAACCACTTGAACCCTGGAACTCTTGACCCCTTGAACTATCTTTTCAGGATAAACCCCCTCCAGGCGTTCTTTCTCACCTCGACCACGGGCTCCCAGGGGACAAAAAGCCGCAGGGCCTCCTTCTTCTCGCGGCCGATGATGCCCGATACGATAAGAGTCCCCTTCTTTTTCAACAGGCCCATGATGTGCCCCGATGACAGGGCGAAGGTGCGTATGTCGAGGTTGGCAAGAACGACGTCGTACCTGCCGCTTATGTCCATGAGGTCGGCACAGACGACCTCCACGCCCGACGCCTCGTTGACGAGTACGTTCTTTTGTGCCGAAAGGACGGCATCCAGGTCGTTGTCCACCGCGAAGACGTGTCTCGCTCCCTTCAGGCGGGCATACAGCGACAGAAGGGCGGAACCGCAACCGAGATCGAGTACGTTCTTGCCCACGAGGTCGGTCTGTCTTATGAGCTTCATCACGAGCCGTGTCGATTCATGTCTGCCCGTACCGAAGGCCATGCCCGGCTCGATGGTGATGTACGTGATGCCTTTTCGCTTTCCGTTCCAGGGCGCCCGGATAACGATGTCCTCCACCGTGACGGGCCGGAAATACCGCCTCGCCACCTCCGAGTAATCGCGATCCGGCTCTTCGGTGATACGGACCTTTCCGATGCGGATCCCGCTTTGCCGCATCGCCGCCAGAAAGGTTTCCACCTCTTCCGGATATGCCCTCACGACCGTCTTCCCGTCCTCTTCCACAATCCATATTCCCGACGGGGAGTGGAGCGTGTAGACCTCTTCGGGAAGCAATTCCTGCGCGCCCTCGTCCACCTCGACATCAACACGCCTCACCGTCTTCGCCACATCACCTTTCACCCGCACCTCCCGGCGGATCTCCTCCACATCGGTCGCATCGCCGCCATCTTTGTCGTTGTTGTCCATCGATACCCTGTGCGAGATTATAGCGGAAACACCCTGCATTATCAATCAGGATAGCATGGAAAGAACGCTCTCGGCGCGGACCTCCGCGCTCCGGGTCCCTCCGGCCTCTGTGCGTCTCTTCAGTCTGGAACCTTGAACATGGAACCTTCTTTTATCTCGCTTCATTGACACCAACTCACCCTCCTGTTATAGTACAAAAACAGTGTCACATCGAGGGCAGTCCCCGGGGAAACCCTTCATGGAGACCGCGGCTTAAGCCATGTACGAGGAAAGATTCTATCGCCGGATATCGAAGCCCGCGGAGCTCGCCTGCTACGAGATACGATACAGGGAGACAGACCTCTTTTGCTGCACCGACAGCGACCTGAGCCCCTTCATGAAGGAGCGGGTGCTCTTCTACCGGAACCAGCTCGAGGAGTACATCCGCGCAAGGCCTTCCTTTGAGGAAAGTCTCGCGCCTATCGGGGACGACCGTTTCGCGCCCGCCATCGCCTCGGAGATGATACGCGCCTCCGCCCTCGTCGGGGTGGGACCGATGGCGACCGTCGCCGGCGCCATCTCCGAGTTCCTGGGCCGGGATATCATGCCGCTCACCCGGGATTTCATCATTGAGAACGGGGGCGACATCTACTTGAGGACATCGGAGACACGCACCATACAGATCCATGCAGGGTCCTCTCCCTTCAGCGGGCGTCTCGGGATCGCACTCGGGCCCTCCCCGGAGCCCCGGGGTGTCTGCACCTCGTCGGGAACCGTGGGCCACTCGTTGAGCCTCGGCAAGGCCGACGCCGTCTGCGTCGTCGGCAGTTCCTCCCTTTTCGCCGACGGACTTGCAACTTCCCTCGGTAATAGTGTAAAAAAAAAGGACGATATCGCTGCCGCCGTCGAAAAAGGACAGCGCTTTCCCGGTGTAACGGGGATATTGATCATACTCGGCGATCAGCTCGGTGCCTGGGGAGATCTTGACATCGTCGAAATATAACCCTTGAGTCCGCCGGCAGGGCTCTAACGAAATATGCGAGGACTCCATGAAAAAGAGGATCATTCTCCGCTTTAAGAAAGATACCATCGACAAGCCCATCGTCTACCGGCTCGTCAAGGACTACAATCTCGTCTTCAACATCTTGAGGGCCAACATATCTCCCAGGGCAGAGTCTCTCATGGTCATGGAAGTGGAGGGCACGGAGACGAATTTCAAGAAGGCCGTCAGGTACCTCAAGGACCTCAACATCGATACGGAACCCATGGAGCAGGACATCAACCGCGACGAGACGCGGTGCGTTCACTGCGGCCTCTGTACCAGCGTGTGCGCCCCGGGGGCCCTCTCCATCAGGGACAGGAAGGCCATGAAGGTGGAATTCGACTACACCCGGTGCGTCGCCTGCGAGCTCTGTGTCAGGGTGTGCCCCGTCAAAGCCATGAACGTCTCCTTCGAGTAAGAACGTGTCAATACCCCGGATATACCTGGACAACAACGCTACAACCCCCATCCATCCCCGGGTGGCGGACGCGGTGAGGCCCTTTCTCGACGGTCTCTTCGGGAACCCTTCGAGCATCCATTTCGCGGGGCGGGACGTCAAAGAGCGCTACGAGGCCGCCAGGGAACAGATAGCCGCCATCATCGGGGCAAAGGTGAATGACATCGTCATCACGAGCTCAGGCAGCGAGGCCGACAACCACGCCATCAAGGGCATCGCCTTCAGGGCGGGGAAAGGCCATATCATAACATCGGCGGTGGAACACCCCGCCGTGCTCAACTGTTGCAGGCACCTCGAGACGCAGGGTTTTCCCGTAACCTATCTTCCCGTCGACGGGCATGGCCTTGTCGATCCGGGGGACGTGAAGGACGCGATCAGGAAGGACACCATCCTCATCTCCATCATGTACGCGAACAACGAAACGGGGACAGTGATGCCCATCGCCGATATCGCCCGCATCGCCCGCGAGAGGGGGATCCCCTTTCATTCCGACATGGTGCAGGCCCTGGGCAAGATAGATGTGGATATGGCGGCCCTCGGCGTCGACCTCGCCAGCTTCTCGGGGCACAAGGTGTACGCCCCGAAAGGGGTGGGGGCCCTCTACATACGCGAGGGCCTCGCCGTTGACAACCTCATCCACGGCGGCCACCAGGAATCGGGAAGGCGGGCGGGGACGGAGAACGTCATCGGCATCGTGGCATTCGGCAAGGCCTGCGAGGTGGCAAGAGAGGAGATGAGCGCGCGGATTGAGACGATCGAAGGGCTGCGGCAGCGTCTTCTCGATGGTATCCTGGAGCGCATCGATAACGTCCGCCTCAACGGACATCCCCTGCAAAGGGTCCCCAACACGCTCAATCTCAGTTTTGAGTTCGTAGAGTCGGAATCGCTTCTGCTTGCCCTCGATATGAAAGGCGTCGCTGTGTCGTCGGGCTCGGCCTGTTCATCGGGTTCCTCGGAACCCTCCCATGTCCTCACGGCCATGGGAATACCGGGCCCCCTGTGCCAGAGCGCCCTTCGCTTCAGCCTGGGACGGAGCAACACACAAGCCGACGTCGACTACGTCCTCGGCATACTCCCGGGAATAGTCGCCCGGCTGCGAGAGATGTCACCGTTCTACAGGAAGACGTGAACAATACGTCGCCCTTCGGGCGCCGCGCACACGGGCCCACAGGAAAACGTGGAAAGACCCGGAGGAAACCTGTCAACCAATGAAGATGCAGGGACACCTTGATTATTCTTCTTTGATGAGTTCTCGTCTCTACCTCGTATGCCCGTATGCCCGTATGCCCGTATGCATGTGCCCATGAAAAAAGCCTTTTTCATCCATACCACCGGCTGCAGGGCGAATCAGTGGGATTCTTCCGTGATCGCGGGGAACCTTGAGGGGGCGGGTTACGCGCCGGCGGGCGTCGACCGGGCCGATCTGGTGGTGATCAATGCCTGCACTGTCACTGAAGGCGCCGTCAGGGACATACGCCGTTTCATCAACCGCGTAAGGAGGGAAAACCCGGGCGCGAAGGTGGTCCTTGCCGGCTGCCACGGACAGGCCTATCCCGATGACAGGTTCGGGGCGGATCTCGTCCTGGGACAGGCGGAAAAGCTCTCGCCCGACCGGTACGCCGCGGCGGGCGGCACCTTTGTCGGCCCCCGGGAGTCCCTCGCCATGGACGAGGCGCCGGAGCACCCGGCCATGGTGGGCAAGACAAGGTTCTTCTTCAAGATCCAGGACGGGTGCGACAGATTCTGCAGCTACTGTGTCGTTCCCTACGCGAGGGGCGGGCCGCGCAGCAGGACTCTCGCAGAGATACTCCGCACCATGGAGGCCCTGACGGTTAGAAGGGTACAGGAGGTGGTCCTGACAGGGATCGAGATATCGGCCTGGCGCGACCCCGAGTCAGGGGCTGGCCTGACGGACCTCGTCACCGTCCTCGAGGATGCCCCTACCCCGCCCCGAATACGCCTCAGCTCCGTCGACCCCCTCATGTTCGATTCTGTCTTTGTCGAAACGGCCGCCTCCTCGCGGAAGCTGGCGCGAAGCTTCCACATCCCCCTGCAGAGCGCGTCGGACACGGTGCTTGCTGCCATGCGGCGACCCTATCGTCAAAAGGACGTGAAGGACATCCTCGACAGGGTCCTTGCGAGGATGCCCGACGCCGGGATCGGCATGGATGTAATAGCAGGGTTCCCCGGTGAGACAGAGGATCTATTCGATCAGACCCGGGTATTCCTGGATTCATACCCCATCTACTACCTCCACGTCTTCCCCTATTCCTCACGGCCGGGGACGGCGGCGGCACTCATGGACGCAACGGTCCCGCGAGGAACCGCGAAGAAACGGGTAAAGGCCCTCAAGGACATCGACGCAAGAAAGCGGGACGCCTTCCACCACCGCTTCACCGGCAGCCGGGCGCGCATCATCCCCGAAAGCAAGCTCCGCCTCGGCGGCTACATGCGGGGATATACGGACAACTACATGCCCGTCCACATCCCCTATGACAGCAGGCTGGAGAACAGGATGGTGGAGGTGAGGATAGACAGGGTGGAGGGAGGGATCGTCCTGGGGGAACCAATACGAGATAATGACCAATGACATCCGGCGTAAAGGCGTAAAACCGCCCCTTTTCTCCCGGGCCCTGGAACCCTTGAACTCTTGAACCTTTGAACCTTCTTCATTTTGGTGATTGTAATTTGGTCGATTGGTCATTATCCTTTAATGGTTATTGATTATTACGTTCTCAGGAGTTGTCCATGTCTGCTTTCGGTGTCTTTGTCGTCTGGCTGGCCAAGATCCTCAACGCGGCGCTGACCATCTATTTCTGGGTGATCTTCGCGCGGGCGCTCTTCTCGTGGATACGGCCGAACCCGTATAATCCCATCGTAAGGACCGTGGTGAGGCTCGTCGATCCCGTCACGAACCGCATAAGGAGGATTCTCCCCACGCGCTTCGGTATGATCGATGTCGCCCCCTTCCTTCTCATGCTCACCATCATCTTTCTCCAGGAAGCGGTGACGAGGCTCTTGCTCCACCTTGCCCTGAGGCTCTAGGGAGCCCGTAGTGAACGTGGAGATCAAAGTGATACCTAACGCGAAGAAGAGGGCGATAGCCCGCACTCCGGCGGGCATCACCGTCAGGCTCACGGCCCTGCCCCTCGAGGGCAGGGCGAATGATGAACTGATCCGGTACCTGTCTGAGATCTTCAAGGTCAAACGATCGGCCATCAGGATACTCAGAGGCGAGAGGGACAGGCGCAAGGTGCTCGATATCCCCATTGACGAAAAGGAGCTCGAAACCCTCCTGGGCGGGCCCCGTGAAGGGTGACCCCGACGGGCGGGACCACTGCCCCGATTCGCGCCAAAACAACCGCTCCACGGCCTTCTTCCAACAAAAAGGCAAGGGTTTCAACAGGTTAATTTCCTTGACAAGAAAATGCTAAACTCTTTATATTATCTATCTTCAAAAGAAGGCGACCTGTGTTGATACGACTTACGGAAATAGAGGACATACTGGTCGTGAAGGGTGAGATGGATACGACGCGATTCCCGAAGACTGACGATACCGAATTCACACTGCTTACGCCGGTGCGCTACGAGCTCTCCGTCAAGAAGTTCGACGACACCGTCAGCATCGAAGGGCCCGTCACGGTCGAGGCATCGCTCGCCTGCTCACGGTGTCTTGAGGATTACAACCTCTCGATGTCTCTTCAGATGGCCATCAAGCTCACCCCGAAAAGCACGCTTCCCGAGGGGGCGGAAATGGAGCTTCGCAACGACGACCTCGACGTCTACTATTACGAAGGCGATGAGATAGACCTCGATCCCTTCATTTACGAAGAGGTCATGCTCAACATCCCCGTGAGGCCGCTGTGCAGCGAGGAATGCAAAGGGATATGCCCGACCTGCGGCAGGAACAGGAACACGGAACCTTGCGATTGTCCCGAGGCGCCTTCGAGCCTCCTCGGTGAGAAACTGAAATCTTTTTTAAACTGACAAGGAGTAGACCATGGCTGTACCAAAACGAAAAACTGCGAAGGCAAGACGGGACAAGAGACGCACGCACTATACCGCATCGCCTGTTGCCGTAGTGTCGTGCCCGAACTGCAAGGCGCCCAAGCTTCCCCATGCTGTTTGCCCCAGCTGCGGAATGTACAAGGGCAAACAGTACATAGCGGTCGAGGAAGCCTAAAGTCCGGGATGATACGGATCGCCGTCGACGGAATGGGTGGCGACTTTGCGCCCCGGGAGATCGTCAGGGGGGCACAGTCGATCTCCCGTGAGGGTCTGGCTTCCATCGTTCTCGTAGGCGACGAGCAAAAGATGCGGCCCTTCGTGACGGACCATGCGAACCTTGACATGGTCCACGCTCCGGTCTGCGTGGAGATGAACGAGGCCCCCTCCAACGCCCTCAGGAAGAAGAGGGACTCCTCCATGAACAGGGCGTTCGAACTGCATAAGAATGGAGAGGTTCAGGCCGTCGTTTCGGCGGGAAATTCCGGCGCCGTTATGGCCTTCGCCATATTCACCCTCGGCCGGATCCCCGGCGTCGACCGGCCCGCAATAGCGACGCTTCACCCGCGCATGGGTGAAGGGGTGTCCATCCTCCTCGACGCCGGCGGCACCGTGGACTGCAAACCCACACACCTCGCCCAGTTCGCCCTGATGGGCAACGCCTTCGCCTCTTCCGTCCTGGGGATCGCTTCCCCCCGGGTGGGCATCCTCTCGAACGGCGAGGAGGAGACGAAGGGCAACGAACTGACCCGGGAGGCGCACGGCATCATCAGGGAGTTCGGTCTGAACTACCTGGGATACGTGGAAGGCACCGACATGTACAACGGCAGGACCGATGTCGTGGTGAGCGATGGTTTTGTCGGCAACATCGCCCTGAAGATAAGCGAGGGGGTCGCGGACCTGATCTTCGAGTTCTTCAGGGAGGGAATAAAGAGAAGCCGGAAGGCACAGGTGGGCTATTTCCTTCTGAAGAACCTTTTCAAGGAATTCCAGAAGAAGGCGGATTATTCCGAGACCGGGGGGGCGCCTCTTCTCGGCGTCGACGGGGTCTGCATCATATGTCATGGAAAATCGAACGAAAAAGCCATGCGCAACGCCATACTGCTGGCAAAGAAGTTCGTGGAGAAGGGCCTCAAGGAATCTGTAGGCGAGGCCATGCAGGACTACCAATCGTTTCAGAAAGTAAAGGAGAGGTAAGGTATGGATTATTTTCTATCTGAAGACCAGAGGAGCATACAAAAGCTGGCCCGCAGGATCGCGGAGGAAAAGGTCGTTCCCGTTCGCGCCGAACTTGATGAAACGGGGCAGTTCCCGTGGGAGATAATGAAGCACTGCGCGGAGACCGGGCTCTTCGGCGTCAGCATCCCTGAGGAGTACGGCGGCATGGGAGGGGGATCCTTCGAGAACTGCATTGTCGTCGAAGAGCTGAGCAAGGCCTGCCTGGGTGTATCGGTCAGCTATGCGGCGAGTCTGCTCGGTGCCTACCCCATCCTGCTCGGCGGGTCTGAGGAGCAAAAGAAGAAGTACCTGTCACAGATAGCAAAGGGCTCGAAACTGGCTGCCTTCGGACTCACCGAGGCGAACGCCGGCAGCGACGCCCAGGGCATAAGGACCGAGGCGAAGAAGGACGGCGATTATTACATCCTCAACGGGACAAAGCAGTGGATAACGAACGGCGGCGAGGCCGAGATCTACACCGTCATCGCCATGACGGACCGCAGGAAGGGCGGCCGGGGCGCCACCGCCTTCATCCTGGAAAAAGGCATGGAAGGATTCACTTTCGGTAAGAAAGAGAACAAGTTAGGCATCAGGGCGTCGGCCACCCGGGAGCTGGTATTTCAGGATTGCAAAGTCCCGAAGGAAAATGTTATAGGTAGAGAAGGTCTGGGTTTCATCCTGACAATGAGAACGTTCGACAGGACCCGCCCAGGAATAGGTGCGCAGGCGGTGGGGGTTGCCCATGGCGCACTTGAGGCAGCCGTACAATACGCGCGTGAAAGGGAGCAGTTCGAGAAAAAGATCATCTCCTTTCAGGCGATACAGCATATCCTTGCCGATATGGCAATACAGGTGGAGGCGGCACGGGCACTCGTGTACGCCGTGGCCCGGTACATCGACAGCAATCCCAGGGATTTCTCCAAGGTGTCGGCCATGAGCAAGGTGTTTCCCAGCGACGTCGCCATGAAGGTCGTCGTCGATGCGATACAGGTCTTCGGCGGATATGGCTACATGAAGGAGTATCCCGTCGAGAAGATGATGCGCGATGCCAAGATACTCCAGATATACGAAGGCACGAACCAGATACAGAGGAACATCATCGGTCTCGAGCTCATCAAGGAATCGGCATCGAAGAAAAGGTCATGACGTGAGACACTGATCTCGCGAGGAAATGAATCCACACGGCGAGAGAGGATAGATGAAGAAGACAGGTATAGTATTTCCGGGACAGGGTTCCCAGTACATCGGCATGGGCAGGGACCTCTACGACAGGTTCAACTATGTCCGCGACATGTTCGCGACCGCCGACAGGGTGCTCGGTTTTCCCATGACGGACCTTTGTTTCAACGGTCCCGAGGATGACTTGCGCCAGACATACAACACGCAGCCGTCACTCCTTCTCACGGGCTATGCCGTATACGAGGTCCTGAGGAGAGAGGCGGGCGTCATGCCTTTTCTCGTCGCGGGTCACAGTCTCGGCGAGTATACGGCCCTTACCGCGAGCGGCTTCTTTACCTTTGAAGAGGCACTTGCCATAACGAGGAAAAGGGGCCTCCTGATGGAGGAGGCCTGCCCGAAAGGCAAAGGCGGCATGGTCGCCCTCATCGGCGCCGATATGGAGAAGATAACCCCGGTCCTCGCGGAGATATCCCACGACGACTACGTGGCAGTCCCCGCCAATCTCAACTCCGCCGAGCAGGTCGTCCTCTCCGGCGACGCCGGAGCGCTCAAAGAGGCCGTGGAGAGGCTGAAAGGGACGGGATACAAGAAGGCGGTCTTCCTCAATGTCTCGGGGCCTTTCCATTCGCCCCTCATGAAGGCGGCCGCGGACCGTCTGAAGAGCGAGCTCGCGGCCCTCGGCCACGGGGAGCTTTCGGTCCCCGTCGTCTTCAACGTCGACGCGAGCCCCGGGAGAGACAAGGGTTCGGTGGACGACAGGCTCTACCGCCAGATGTTCTCCCCCGTGCTCTGGGAAAGGTGCGTCCGCGCGATGGCTGACGAAGGCGTTGAACTCTTCGTCGAGGCAGGCCCCGGCAAGGTCCTGTCGAACCTCGTCAGGAGGATCGTACCCGGCGTCCCATGCGTAAACGCGGAGAAATTCGAAGAAATAGAATCGGTAAAGGGGCTTCTGGGATGAAAGGAACAGTGACCATTATTACGGGCGCGGCGCAGGGCATCGGCAGGTCGATCGCCGAGCTTGTCGCCGAAAAGGGCGGCGATGTCGCGATCTTCGACGTGATCGACGGGTCCGGGACCTGCGAGGCCATCAGGTCGAAGGGTGGGCGCTCAGAGTTCTATGCCGTCGACGTGTCGGACACCCGGGCGGTCCAGGGGGCTGTCGACCAGGTCGTGAAGGACATGGGAAAAATCGACTGCCTCGTCAACAACGCGGGCATCACCGCGGACAAACTCCTTCTGCGCATGAAGGAGGAGGACTGGGACCGGGTCATGACGGTAAACCTCAAAAGCGTTTTCAACTGCACGAAGGCCGTCGTCAGGCACATGTTGAAGTCGGGAGGCAGCATCGTCAATATCTCTTCCATTGCCGGCGTCATGGGAAACGCGGGACAGGCAAACTATGCGGCGAGCAAGGCAGGCATCATCGGCTTCACGAAGAGCGTGGCAAAGGAATACGCGGAGCGCTCCATCAGGGTCAACGCCGTCGCACCCGGATTCATCAGAACGAAGATGACGGACGCCCTCGATGAGAAGACGAAAGAATCGATGCATGCGGCGATTCCGCTCAAGCGGCTCGGCGAGCCCGAGGATATTGCCAACGTGGTATATTTTCTTCTTTCGAAATACGGCAGCTACGTAACGGGGGAGGTGATAAATGTCAACGGCGGGTTGCACATGTGATCAAAACGTGACCCGGGACAGGACGTTCTGACGGAACGGTATCCCGGGAGTTTCAAGGAAGCTTTCAATAAAACGAGGAGGTGGCTTAAATGTCAGTAACTGAAAAAGTAAAGAAGATGATTGTGGATCAGCTCGGGGTAAGCGAGTCGGAAGTCGTTCCGGAAGCTAAGTTCATCGATGACCTCGGCGCGGATTCTCTTGATATCGTTGAGCTCATTATGGCCCTGGAGGACGAGTACAGCATTGAGATCCCCGACGAGGATGCAGAGAAGATGGAGACCGTGGGGGACGCGATCAAGTACATAGAAGATCGTCTGGCGGGCAAATAATCCAGCGAGGTGTCGTTTGAAAAGACGGGTTGTCATCACCGGTGTTGGTCTTGTAACGCCCCTCGGAGTGGGGATCGACAAGGTCTGGACGGAGATCCTGAGCGGGAGATCCGGGATCGCACCGCTAACAAGATTCGACAGTACGCAGCATGATACGAAGATAGCCGGCGAGGTCAGGGATTTCAATGCCGAGGAGTATATCTCGGCAAAAGAGATGAAGCGCATGGACCTTTTCATCCAGTACGCCCTCGCCGCCACCAAGATAGCAATGGGAGACTCCGGTCTCGACGTCTCGAAAGAGGATGCCGAACGGATCGGGGTGATCGTGGGCACGGGCCTCGGCGGTCTGCCGACACTCGAGAAATACCACAGTATCCTGCTCGAAAGAGGACCGGGGCGCATCTCCCCCTTCTTCATCCCCATGCTCATCGCCAACGAGGCGCCGGGCCACATCGCGATCCAATACGGGATAAAGGGGCCCAACCTCTCCATCGTGACCGCCTGCGCCACCGGCGCTCATTCCATAGGCGACGCCACGAGGGTCATTCAGTACGGTGACGCCGACATGATGGTGGCGGGCGGCTGCGAGGCGAACCTGACGCCGCTGACCGTGGGTGGGTTCAACGCCATGAAGGCCCTTTCCACCCGCAACAGCGAACCCGAAAGGGCTTCCCGTCCCTTTGACAAGGACCGCGACGGTTTCGTCGTGGCCGAAGGCGCGGGCATCGTCATCCTCGAGGAACTCGAACACGCCCGGAAAAGAGGGGCAAAGATCTACGCCGAGATCGCCGGGTACGGGTACAACGGGGATGCCTATCACATAACGGCCCCCTGCCCCGACGGAGACGGGTTCATCCGGTGCATCAACATGGCGCTCCGCGACGCCGCGCTTGACGCGGACGCGGTGAACTACATCAACGCCCACGGGACCTCGACGGACCTCAACGACCAGACGGAGACTCTGGCGATAAAGAAGGTCTTTGGCGAGAGGGCCTACAAGGTGCCCGTGAGCTCCACAAAATCCATGACGGGCCACCTTCTCGGCGCCGCGGGTGCGATAGAAGCGATCTTCACCGCGCTCGCGATCAAGGATCAGGTCTGCCCTCCCACGATCAACTACGAAACACCCGATCCTGAGTGCGATCTCGACTATGTCCCCAACGAGGCGCGCAAACACACCATCAACGTGGCGCTCTCCAACTCCTTCGGGTTCGGGGGCACCAACTGCGTTCTCGCCCTCAGGAGGTTTGAAGGATGAAGATAGCGGTCGGCTCGGACCATGCCGGTTTCGAGCTGAAGGAACATATCAAGGGCATTCTCCCTCCCGGGGAGTACGAGGTGACGGACGTGGGAACGCACTCCCCCGACTCCGTCGACTACCCTGATCTTGGTTTCGAGGTGGCAAGGCGCGTGGCGGCCGGTAAAGCGGACCGGGGCATACTCATCTGTGGAACAGGGATCGGGATGAGCATCGCGGCGAACAAGGTCAGGGGCATCCGTGCCGCTCTCGTTCACGACCTTTACACGGCTGCCCAGAGCCGCAGGCACAATGACGCCAACGTGCTCGTCCTCGCGGGCAGGATCACCGGAAAGGGCCTTGCCGAAGAGATAGTGAAAACCTGGCTTTCCACTGAGTTCGAAGGCGGCAGGCACCTTGGCAGGTTGAGGAAGATAGAGACTTTCGAAGAAGACACTGACAGGTAAGACATGAAACTTGACGGAAAAGACAAGAAGGTGTTCGAATTGATGAGGCGCGAACTGGACCGCGAGGAATACAGTCTCATACTCATCGCCTCCGAGAATTACGTCGGCGAGGATGTCCTCACGACACAGGGATGCGTCCTCACGAACAAGTACGCCGAAGGGTACCCGTCGAAGAGATATTACAGCGGCTGCGCCTATCTCGACGAGATAGAGAGCATCGCCATAGAGCGCGCCAGGACACTTTTCGGGGCGGAACACGCCAACGTCCAGCCACATTCCGGTTCGTCGGCGAACATGGCCGTCTTCTATGCCGCCCTGGAGCGCGGCGACACGGTCCTGGGGATGGACATCGCCCACGGCGGCCACCTCACACACGGCGCAAAGCCGAGTTTCTCGGGCAAGTGGTACCGGGCGGTGTCGTACGCGGTATCGGCAAAGGACGAGATGCTCGATTACGACGAGATACGAAGCATCGCCCGAAAGGAAAGACCGAAGCTTATCATCGCGGGCGCCAGTGCTTATTCAAAGATCATAGACTTCGCGAAGTTCAGGGAGATCGCCGACGAGGTGGGAGCCTACCTCATGGCCGATATCGCCCACATCGCCGGCCTCGTTGCGGCGGGGCTCCATCCGAGCCCGGTAGGCCACGCCCACTTCACCACCACCACCACCCACAAGACCCTGAGGGGCCCGAGAGGGGGACTCGTCATGTGCAATGCCGACCTGGCGAAGAAGATAGACTCCGCCGTCTTCCCCGGCATCCAGGGAGGCCCTCTCATGCACGTCATCGCCGCCAAGGCGGTGGCCCTCGGCGAGGCCATGACGGAGGAGTTCAGGGAGTATCAGCGCCAGATCATCGCGAACGCGAAGCACATGGCGAAATGCATGGCCGAACTCGGATTCCGCATCGTGTCGGGAGGCACCGACAACCATCTCTTCCTCGTGGACCTCACGCCGAAAAACGTGACGGGAAACGAGGCCCAGACAGCCCTCGAAGCGAGCGGCATCATGGTCAACAAGAACCTCATCCCCTTCGACACGAAGACCCCCGGTGTCACGAGCGGTATCAGGCTGGGAACACCCGCCGTCACCACCCGCGGTATGAAGGAAAAGGAGATGGAGGTTATCAGTGAGATGATCGATGCCGTCCTGAAGCGGCCCGGCGACACATCGTTCATGGACAGCACCCGCGCACGGGTGAGGGAGATGTGCAAAAGTTTCCCCTTTTACTCACGCATATATGACATATGAAGAACCATCGTCCTGACTGGGGTTCCTATTTCATGGAGATAGCACATATCATCTCCATGAGGTCGACCTGCCTGCGCCGGAACGTGGGGGCCGTCATCGTAAAGGACAAGCGGATCCTTGCCACCGGCTACAACGGAGCCCCTTCGGGATTGAAACACTGTCTGGAAGTCTCCTGCCTCAGGGAAAAGCTGAAGGTGGCACCGGGGGAGCGTCATGAACTGTGCCGCGGCCTCCACGCGGAACAAAATGCGATCATACAGGCAGCGTATCACGGCGTATCGATAGACGGCGCGCATCTGTACTGCACCCACCTGCCCTGCTCGATATGTATAAAGATGCTCATCAACGCGGGTATCCGGGAGGTCTATTACGAAGACGGATATCCCGACGAGCTTTCCATGAGCCTCATCGAAGAGTCGGGGATAGCGCTGAAGAGGATAAGCAGGGTCGCGGCAACAGACCCTTCGGCCCGAAGATCGCCCCCGGCGTCGAAGGACAGGACAAAACGAAAGACAACGTCACGCATCACCTGAGGATGGTCGGGGTGGCCTCATGAAGTGTCCCTTCTGCAACTACGTGGAAAGTAAGGTCCTCGATTCGAGGATGAGCAAGGAAATGGACACGATCCGGCGCCGCCGCGAGTGCCTCAAATGCGGCAAACGGTTCACCACCGCCGAAAGGCTCGAGGAGGGACTGCCCCTGGTCGTCAAGAAGGACGGGAGGCGGGAAGTCTTCGACAGGGCAAAGATCCTCGGAGGGTTGAACAAGGCCTGCGAGAAAAGACCCATCAGCGTCACCAACCTGGAGAAGATCGTATCGAGGATCGAGTACAATCTCCTCGAGAAGGGCGAGAGGGAGATAAAGGCCGCGGAGATCGGCGAAATGGTGATGAACGAGCTCAAGAGCCTCGATGAGGTCGCCTATGTCCGCTTCGCTTCCGTTTACAGGCAGTTCCGTGATATAAATGAGTTCATGAGCGAGCTGACGCAGCTGCTTCTGAAGAAGGACGAGGAGTGACTCAACCGGTGAAAGACGAACAGTACATGCGCATGGCCCTTGCCCTCGCGAAAAGGGGCATCGGAACAGTGTCCCCCAATCCCATGGTCGGGGCCATCCTCGTCAAGGACAAAGCCGTCGTCGGCAAGGGCTACCACAGGAAGGCCGGTTCCCACCACGCGGAGGTGGGCGCCATCGAGAGCGCCGGCGACAACGTCCCGGGCTCGATACTGTACGTCAACCTCGAACCCTGCGTCCATTATGGCAGGACACCACCCTGTGCGGACCGGATCATCGCCGCCGGCATCAAAAGGGTGGTGGTGGCCATGCTCGATCCCAACCCGCTCGTCAACGGCAAGGGAGTGGAGATGCTGCGCAAGGCGGGTATCGATGTCAAGGTGGGAATACTCGAGGACGAGGCGCGGCGTCTCAACGAAGTGTTCGTAGGCTCCATGGAAAAGAAAAGGCCCTTCGTTACCATGAAGGCGGCGGTAAGCCTCGACGGCAAGATCGCCACCAAGACCTGCGATTCCCGGTGGATATCCAACGAGGAATCGAGGCGGCAGGCGAACCTTTTGCGCTGCATCAACGACGGGGTGCTGGTAGGCATCAACACGGTCATCTCCGACAACCCCCTTCTCGTCCCGAGGCTCAAGAACCCGAAGAAGATCCCCGTGAGGATCATCCTCGATTCCAAGCTCCTGATCCCGCTAGCATGCGATGTGGTGAAGACGTCGGAGAAATACAGGACCTGGGTGTTCACCAACGAGGATTCCCGCACCGACAAGGAGACGAAGCTGACCGCCCTGGGAGTCGAGGTGATCAGGGTGCCGAAAGATGAGAACGGCAGGGCTTCGGTACGGCATATCTGCGAAGAGCTCTATCGCCGGGAGTTAACGAGCGTTCTCGTCGAGGGGGGCGGTGAGGTCAACTCCACTCTTCTGCGCGAGGGGCTCGTCGACAAGGTGGTTCTTTTTTACGGTACCATCCTCATAGGCGGCAAGGGGGCCCTGAACCTGGTGGGCGGCAAGGGTATCGATTTCCTGAAGGATGCCTACCGGATCGACGTGGCCACCCTGAAGAGACTGAAGGAGAATATCTACATAGAGGGATATGTTCACAGGAATCATTGAGGATAAAGGAGTGATCGCCGCGATAGAGAAGAAAAGCGGCAGCTGGGTTTTCGTTGTCAGGACCTCTTTCGAGCCCGGCAGCGTCCGGGAAGGCGACAGCGTGAGCGTCGACGGTGTGTGCCTGACGGCGACAGCTGTCCGCGGTCAAACCTTCAGTGTCGACGCCTCCCTCGAAACCCTGCGGCTGACGACCCTCAAAAACAAGGCCCCGGGGCAAAAGGTGAACCTCGAGAGGGCGATGTCGGCTGACGGCCGCTTCGGCGGTCACATAGTGACGGGCCACGTCGACACCGTGGGAACGATCACCGACATACGCAACGAAGGGGACTCGATCAGGATGACCATCGAAGTCCCCCCTGAAACGGCACGTTCCATTGTGAAGAAAGGCTCCGTTGCCATCGATGGAATAAGCTTGACAGTAAACGAGCAAAGTGATAATAAATTCACGATCAATATTATTCCGTACACCGCTTCCCGGACTACCATTCTAGAAAAGAACCAGCGGGATAAAATCAATATTGAGACCGATATCATCGGTAAGTACGTGGAAAGTTTCCTGGCGAAGCGGAACGGCAAGGGGATCGATCTCGACTTCCTTGCCCGTCACGGGTTTGTAAAAGGAGAGTAGCGCATGGCAATCTCGAGCATCGAAGAGGTTCTTCAGGACATACGCCAGGGCAAGATGGTCATAATCGTTGACGACGAGGACAGGGAGAATGAAGGCGACGTCATGATCGCCGCCGAGAAGGTGACGCCCGAGGCGATCACCTTCATGGCCCGTTTCGCCTGCGGTCTCATCTGCCTGTCCCTCACCGAGGAGAGGGTGAGACAGCTCGACCTCCCCCTCATGGTACAGGAAAACACATCTCCCTACAACACGGCCTTCACCGTCTCCATCGAGGCAAAAGAGGGCATTACAACAGGCATATCCGCCTACGACAGGGCGCGGACCATTCAGGTCGCCATTGATCCGGGATCCACCGCCGACGACATATCCCGGCCGGGCCACATCTTTCCCCTCGCCGCACGCAGCGGCGGCGTCCTTGTGAGGGTCGGCCACACCGAGGCGTCCGTCGACCTCGCCCGGCTCGCGGGGCTCAACCCCTCGGGCGTCATATGCGAGGTCATGAAAGAGGACGGGACAATGGCACGCCTGCCCGACCTCGAGATCTTCGCCGAGAAGCACGGCCTCAAGATCGTCACGATAGCCGACCTCATCAAGTACAAGACGAAAAACGAAAGGCTCGTGCGCCGCGTGGCCGAGACGCGGATACCCACCCGGTTCGGCGGCGAATTCACGCTCATCGCGTATGAAAACGACGTGGACAAAAAGACTCACCTGGCCCTGGTCAAGGGAGATATCAGCCCTGACGACGCGGTGCTCGTGCGGGTTCACTCGGAATGCTTCACGGGAGACGTCCTGGGCTCCATGCGCTGCGACTGTGGGGAACAACTCCAGAAGGCCCTGAAGATGATCGAGCATGAGAAGAGGGGCGTCTTCGTCTACATGCGCCAGGAAGGGCGAGGGATCGGGCTTGCCAACAAGCTCAAGGCGTACAGCCTGCAGGATTGCGGCCATGACACCGTCGAAGCGAACATCGCTCTCGGTTTCTCTCCCGACCTCAGGGATTACGGTATCGGCGCCCAGATACTCAGGGACATCGGCGTGCGCAAAATGCGCCTTCTCACGAACAACCCGAAGAAGATAAAGGGCCTCGAGGGATACGGCCTGACCGTCGTGGAGAGGGTTGCCATAGAGATGGTACCGACGAAGGACAACATTGCCTATCTTACGACCAAGCAGAAAAAGCTGGGTCATATCCTAAACAATATATAAGGGGTGAACATGGTACGGGAGGGCAAGCTCAACGCAAAAGGCTTCAGGTTTGCAATCGTCGTAAGCCGGTTCAACAGCTTCATAACGGACCGGCTGGTCGAAGGCGCTCTCGATGCCTTGAAGAGGCACGGGGCCGATGAGAACAGGATCGACATCTACCGGGTACCCGGTTCCTTTGAGATCCCGCTGGCAGCCAAACTGCTGGCAAAGAAGAAAGACATCGACGCCGTCGTATGCCTCGGTGCCGTCATCAAGGGAGCAACGCCTCACTTTCACTACGTCGCGTCGGAAGTGACGAAGGGGATCGCCCAGTCGTCCCTCGAGCTGGAAAAGCCCATCTCCTTCGGGATCATAACGAGCGACAGCATAGAGCAGGCCATCGAAAGAGCCGGCACCAAGGCGGGTAACAAGGGTTACGACGCCGCCATATCGGCCATCGAAATGGTGAACCTCATCAAGGAAAGCAACTTGTGCGCAGACGGAAAGCGAGAGAGCTAGCCCTGAGGATGCTCTACCAGGTGGAGACGGCCGGGGACGACCCGGAACGCGCCCTTGTCAGGTACTGCTCACTTTTTCCGTACCAGCAGGATATCGTCGATTACGCAAGGCTGCTTCTTACCGGGACCAGCGCCCACCGGGAGCAGATAGACGAATTCATCCGGAAGGCGTGCGAGCACTGGAGAATAGAGCGCATCGCCTACGTGGACAAGAACGTCCTGAGGATCGGGGTATTCGAGATGATATTCTCCGGCGACGTCCCCCCGAAGGTCGCCATAGACGAGGCCATCGAGATGGGCAAGAAATATGGCAGCGAAGACTCCCGGGAATTCATAAACGGCGTCCTGGACAGGATACTCAAGGATTTCTATGAGGAGAGAAAGCTTTAGATTTTACGTTTTAAGTTTTAAGTCAAAGGCATAAAAAAGACCCGGTTCCCTTGTTTGGAGACCGCGGGCCGGACTACCCTTCCCCCTCGTCTGTTCCTGGTCTTTTACTTAGAACGTAAAACCTAAAACTTAAAACGGGTTTTTTATGCATCTCGTCATCGACGGCTATAATTACATCAACCGGGTCAATGCATCCTCCGTGCAGAAAGGGGCGTCGATGGACCTTCTTCGCCGGGATTTCCTGGAGAGGTGCGCGCGGTACAAGAAGATGAGGCCCGCGCGGATAACCGTCGTCTTCGACGCCTGGGATACCCCCTACCCGGGAAGGCACAGCGAGAACGTGAGGGGAATAGAGGTCGTCTATTCCCGGCAGGGCGAGACGGCGGACGAGGTCATCATCGGATGGATCCGCAAGAGACCGGCGGGCCTCATTGTGGTAAGCTCCGACCGGGTCATCATCGACGAGGCAAAAGCGCGGGGCGTCGCGTTTCTCACCCCCGTGAAGCTTGCCGAAATGATTGCCGCGCCCGCCTTCGAGGCGAAAGACGAAGACGACTACGACGAAGCCCCCCACCCCAAGAAAGGCAACCCCCGCAAACTCCCCAAGAAAGTGCGCAAAGCGGTAAAGGCGATAGACAAACTCTAATCAACCCCCGCAACCCCTGTCCCAAGTCCTATTCGTCCTATTCGTCCTATAGGTCCTATAGGTCCAATATGTCCTATAGGTCTTATAAAAGACTTATAGGACCAATAGGAGTCCTAGGACCAATAGGACAAATAGGACAAATAGGACGCTTAGGACCTATAGGACAAAACAATGGGCCTGCGGGGGGAGAAAACATTTTTTTGCCCCCTTCGTACCTGCTTGTTGATTCTTGGTCCCTGCCCCCTTTTATTGGCCTTGACAAGCGCGGGGGGCGCTGATAAAAATTAAAAAAACTTAATGAAGGAGGTAGACCGGCACACTGTTTCATGCATCAAAGGCCGCACCAGTAGTTTCAAAGACTGCCCGTAAGGGCACCTTCAAAAAGTAATTTCAAAGAGCATTTTCAAAGACGGCAGCCTTAGCAGAGTTTCTAAAAACATTATCCCAAAGGGGGAAACCATGAAAAGAACCACTTTCCTTCTGCTTGCGATGCTCCTTATCATTCCGGCAGTGAGCAACGCCGGCAGCATGACAAGCAGGTACGATGTCACATTCGGCGGCTTCGTGAAGTTCGACCTCGGCTGGACCTCACAGAACGCCAACGCGGACGCAGTCAACGCTTCCCGGTCAAGCTCAGCCTCACGCAAGGTCCTTGCCGACGAGTACGGCAACACCTTCATGAGCGGTGCTGAGACCCGTTTCAATTTCCTCATCAAGGGTCCCGACCTGTGGGGCGCCAAGACGAGTGCCTTCATCGAAGGCGACTTCCGCGGCACGTCAACGGGCAACCAGTATGGTGGATTCCAGCTCAGGCACGCCTTCATGAAGTTGAACTGGCAGTCTGCAGAGTTGATGATGGGCCAGAACTGGCAGCAGTGGGGCATGCCCTACTACGTCCCGACGGTCAGCATCCTTGACTATGCCCAGTACCTGAAGGGCATCAGGACTCCCCAGATCGCTTTCCGTTATTTCTTCACGAAAGAGTTCAACGCCATGTTCGGCCTCACCTCCGCGACGGAGTGGTCACAGGCGCTTCCGAATCGTACCCGTCAGTCCAATGACGGTTTCGCCAGAAGCAGCTGGCCGGGGCTCCAGGGCGAGGTTGCCTACTGGACCGACCGCTGTGGCAAGATCGGCCCCCACAACCTGAAGTTCGCATTGGGCGGCTACTATGGAAAAGACAACAGCACGAGCACGACATACCTGACCGCAGCCGGCAACGACTACAGGGATGACACCCTGAGTTCCTGGGCAGTGGCCTTCCGGTATTCAGTACCCATCGTTCCCGAGAAAGCCGGCAACAAGGCAATGTCCGTCCTCCTCAACGGTAACTTCTGGGTTGGCCAGAACCTGAACGGCAGCGGCTGGCTCTATGACTCCAACTACGCCTCCTACCAGAGGCCCGACGGCACCTACGCCGCCCCGACACTCTTCGGCCTCCAGGCGAACCTGTCATGGTGGATCACCGACACCCTCCAGCTGAACGGCAACTACGGGTATCTGAAACATAACGCCAGCAACTACGCCCGGAACATCACCACCGCCGTCAACAACTACAACATGACCCAGAGCTACGGCGCAAACCTGCTGTGGGATGCGAACCAGGCTGTCAGGTTCGGTATCCAGTGGGTCCGGAACTACACGGGCTACAACGGATACGGCAACCCCACTACCGGCAGCGTGGGCACGGGTAATGCCGACCGCACAGGCGTCGCCGATGTCTACAGATTCGGCGCCTGGTACTTCTTCTAAGAAACAAAAAGGGGCCTTCGGGCCCCTTTTTTGCTTGAACCGCTTGAACAGCTTGAACCGTTTCAACCGCTCGGAAAGGCAAGAACATCCGGGGACGTTCGTAGAGCAATCATTCCATTCTTTCCTTGAACGCTCAAACAGCTCAAGCTGTTCAAGCGGCTGCAACCGTCTCTATCCGGGTGGTTCCACCCATTCCCCGTCGTCCCTGTAGGGGATGATGGTCTTCATGATCTCTCTTTTCTTTTCATTGAATCGTTCCTTCATCCCCTTTAGCCACTCGCGGTGAAGGAGCATATGCTCGGGAGGCCCCAGGATGCCGCCCTCCTTCGCTTTCACGAAACGGCCTTGCGGCCCCATCGTGAAAGAGCCGTGGCAGACCGTGCAGACAAAGCCTTTCGGGACGACGCGGACTATCTCGCAGCCGCAGAAGGGGCATCCCCCTCCCCTTTTCCTCTTTCTTGGTGAGAAAAGCTGCTTTCCCAGGCGGGCAGCCAGGGCCGTGTTGGCCTTGTTCATGAGGGCCTCGCCGGGGAGCGCCGCCTCGATGGAAAGGCTCGCCTTGACGGAGAGTCCGAGAAAGGCCGCAAGGGTCTCCAGCATCTGGGGCGCTGCTCCGATCCGCCCCGGCATACCGTAGAAATTGAGAAGGACCGCCGGTTTGCCGTGGGTCTTCCCGAGGATGTCGAAAAAGAGGAAACCCCTGTCGAGAACAGCCTTGATGCTCGCGTTTGCGCCGAGGTAATAGACCGGGGAGGCGATGATGAAGGCGTCGGCCTTCGCGATCTCGTCAAGGAGGAAGGCCATGTCGTCCTTGACGGGACATTCTTTGCCCACGACACATCCGTAGCAGGCCCGACACTTTTCTATCTTCAACGATGGTAGCCTGATCAGTCTCAGCCCGTGCCCTTCCGGTATTTTCCGGGACACCTCCTTGGCAAAGGAATCACAATTGCCGAGGACCCTCGGTGAAGCAATGAGAGCAAGAACTGTCGGATTTTTGTTGTCCATAGCCTTTGGGCCCTCCATGCGACCCGTATCGTTCTTATTGCACACCACGGTGTAAAAAACAAGGGAGAAAGAGGGGAGCTGAAGGGCAGGGATCGGAAGGCATAATGGCCCTTCTTGTCCCGAAAGTACAAAGGTTTCCGTTGTCTTTTCCCCGTTCTCTTAACCTCAAGACCTGAATCCTCACCCTTAATCCCTGACAATATTGAAAATTACGGCCTTCTTGTGGTAAACTCTGACCTATGTCAAAAGCCACCGGACAAGGACCCACAAACAAGAGCATCATCACCGTGCTGGTGATCGTATTGCTCGGCCTCTTCATCTTCCAGGTCTACAACAAACCGAAGAAGAACCTGGAAAGCGTAGCTTTCAGTGATTTCTCGGAGGCCGTGCGCTCCGACAAGGTCGCATCTGTCCTGATGCAGGGACGGAGCATCACGGGAACGTTCAAGGACGGCAAGGAATTCAAGACCTTCGCGCCCGAAGACCCCGATCTCGTGAAAACGCTCCGGGAGCGGAACGTGAAGATCACCGCCAAACCCGACGAGGAATCGGGATTGTGGCAATCCATCTTCATATCCTGGTTTCCCATGCTCCTGCTCATCGGCGTCTGGATCTTCTTCATGCGCCAGATGCAATCCGGAGGCGGCAAGGCCATGGCCTTCGGAAAGAGCAAGGCGCGGCTCTTCACCGGCCGCGAGAACAAGGTGACCTTTCACGATGTGGCCGGGATCGATGAGGCGAAGGAAGAGCTCCAGGAGGTCATAGACTTCCTGGTGGACCCGAAAAAGTTTACGAAGCTTGGCGGACGCATCCCCAAGGGGGTCCTTCTCGTGGGACCTCCCGGCACCGGCAAGACGCTCCTTGCCCGCGCCATAGCGGGTGAGGCCAATGTGCCCTTCTTCAGCATAAGCGGGTCCGATTTCGTCGAAATGTTCGTCGGCGTCGGTGCCTCGCGCGTTCGCGATCTCTTCAACCAGGCAAAGAAGAATGCTCCATGTATTATTTTCATCGACGAGATCGATGCCGTGGGGAGACACCGCGGGGCGGGGCTCGGTGGAGGCCACGACGAGCGGGAGCAGACATTGAACCAGCTCCTCGTGGAGATGGACGGTTTCGAGTCCAATGAGGGCGTTATCGTCATGTCCGCCACGAACAGACCCGACGTCCTCGATCCGGCCCTGCTTCGTCCCGGCCGTTTCGACAGACAGATCGTCGTACCCACTCCCGACGTCAAGGGCAGGGCGGATATCCTGAAGGTCCACACACGCAAGACCCTCATCGACGAGAACGTCGATCTCTCCATCATTGCGCGGGGGACGCCGGGGTTCTCCGGGGCCGACCTCGCCAATCTCGTCAATGAGGCCGCCCTCATAGCCGCGCGGCGGGACAAGAAGGCCGTCGAAATGGACGACTTCGAGCATGCCAAAGACAAGGTCCTCATGGGGGTCGAAAGGCGCAGCATGATAATCCCCCTGGAGGAAAGACGGCTGACCGCCTATCACGAGGCAGGCCACACCCTCGTCGCAAAGATGATCCCCGGCACCGATCCCATCCACAAAGTCACGATCATCCCCAGGGGCAGGGCGCTGGGGCTCACCCAGCAATTGCCCATCGACGAGCGTCACACCTACTCGCGGGATTATCTTCTCAACAGCATTTCCATCCTCCTCGGAGGGCGCGTCGCCGAGGAACTCGTCATCGGCCAGCTCACAACGGGGTCGGGCAACGACATCGAACGCGCCACCCAGATCGCCCGGAAGATGGTGTGCGAATGGGGCATGAGTGACAAACTGGGACCCCTCAACTACGGCAAGAACGAAGAACACATATTTTTGGGCAGGGAAATCGCCCGCCACCGGGATTTCAGCGAACAGACCGCGCAGGGCATCGACGAAGAGCTGAAAGAGCTTGTCGGCAGATGCTACTCACAGGCCAAAGACATTATCTCCAAGCACATCAGCTCCCTTCACGCCCTGGCGAAGGCACTTCTCGAAAAGGAAGTCCTCGACGGCCTGGAGATCGATGCTATCATCAGGGATACCGATGGCGTGGGCGTTCCGGTGTAAGACAACCCCCGTCATCATGGGGATCCTCAACGTCACCCCTGACTCTTTTTCCGACGGGGGGAGACACCGGAGCGTGGAGGATGCCCTCGACCACGCCCGGTTGATGATCGAGGAAGGCGCGGAGATCATCGACGTCGGCGGAGAATCGACCCGGCCCTTTTCAGAACCTGTAACCGAAAAAGAAGAGCTCCATCGGGTACTACCTGTTATAGAGAGGCTTCACGAGATACCCGGTGTGTTCATATCCGTGGACACCTGCAAGGCGACCGTCGCCCGGGAAGCCCTCAAGGCGGGGGCCAACATGGTCAACGACATCAGCGGTCTTACCTACGATGAGGCCATGGCCGGGGTCATCGCCGAGTACGGCGCCCATGCTGTCATCATGCACATCAAGGGCACGCCACGGAACATGCAGGAGAACCCCCGGTACGATGACGTCATCGGAGAGATCAGGGAATTCCTCCATGAACGCGTCGAGCACGCGGTACGAAGCGGAATTGACAGGGAGAAGATCGTCGTCGACCCGGGCATCGGTTTCGGAAAGAGGGTGGAGGACAACCTGCGCATCCTCAAAATGATCGAAGCTTTCAGGGAACTGGGCAGGCCCGTCCTCATCGGCACCTCAATGAAGTCTTTCATAGGAAAGCTCACGGACATGCCCCTTGAAGAGAGGGTGGAGGGTACCCTGGCAAGTCTCGCCGTCGCCATCATGAACGGGGCGGACGTATTGAGGGTACATGACGTCAGGCGGGCGAAAAAGGTCCTCAAGATCGTGAAGGCGGTAATGGAAGCATGATACCCAACGTCAGATGGCAGGACATTCTCGATATCATCGTCGTCGCCTTCATCATCTACCGCATCTTCGTCATCATAAAGGGGACGCGGGCGATACAGCTTCTCCTTGGTCTCGTCATCGTCATGTTCGCCTTCGCCATCGCGAAGAGGATGGAGCTCTTCACCTTGAGCTGGATATTCAACAGCTTCATAGGCTCCATCGTGTTCGTTGTCATTGTTATATTCCAGGACGACCTGAGGAGACTTCTTCTCGCCCTCGGGAGGAGCCCCTTCTTCCGGAAGATCAGCTACGTCAAGGAGACCCTCTTCCTCGACGAGCTTGTGAACGCATGTCTTGTCATGAAAAAACGCACCATGGGCGCCCTCATTGTCATCGAACGGGAGGTCGGACTGGAGGAGTTCATGGAAGCAGGAGTGCGCTTCGACGCCGAAGTGAACGCCGAGCTCGTTGTCAGCATCTTCCAGTTCGCGTCACCCCTGCATGACGGAGCCCTGATAATCCGCGAGGGAAGGATCGTCTCGGCAGGGTGCGTGCTTCCCCTGACAACGGCGGACGAGATAGACAAAAGCCTGGGCACCCGCCATCGGGCGGCGATCGGCATCACCGAGGTCACCGATGCCGTCTCCATCGTCGTCTCCGAAGAGAGGGGCGTGGTATCCTACGCGCGGCACGGGCAGATCCACGGGAACATCGGCACCGACGAACTCAAGCGTGTCCTCAAGGAGGTCCTGAGTTGAAAGAGGGATCGAAACGACCATGATGAAGACCCTCCTCGAAAGATACGTGGTCAAGGACTGGAAGCTGAAGCTCCTTTCCCTCACCCTCGCCGTCATGCTCTGGTACACGGTGTTCCAGATAGGGGAACCGAAGAAGGACATAACCGTTCCCCTCACCGTCTCAAATCTCTCAAAGCACATGGTGATAACGAAGGTGGTTCCGGAAAGGGTCCTGGTCACGGTGAGCGGACGCGTTTCGATGCTCAAGGACATCAAGGAACGTGACGTGACGGCCATCATCAACCTGAACGGCGTGAAGGAGGGCGAGACGGTCTTCGAGATATCGAAGGCCAACGTGGCCCTGCCGAAGGGGATAGATATTGTCGATGTGAAGCCGGGAACCGTCAGGGTGGTCATCGACAGGGTCATCGAAAAGAGGTTGAAGGTCATCCCGGTCCTCGATAAGAAATGGACCGGCCGCTACGATATCACCCTCGCGGCCCCGGAGCACGTCGTCGCCGAAGGTCCGCGCAAGGTCCTCGATGAGGTGGCAACGGTGGAGACGCTGCCGGTAAACGGCGACCTCAGCCGTGCAGAGGAGACCGTGAATGTCGGGTTCAACACGGAGAGTCTCCCTCGTGTCAGGATACGGCCGGATTCGGCGCGGATCGTCTTGAGGAGGCAACCGGGAAAAGAGCCCCGCTGGAATTGAACATCCCGCGGAACGCCTCTCTGCCGGCCGGCGGCGGACGATCTACGTTTCGAAACCCGGACGAATAGAACGGGGCGAATCAAATACACTTTCTGAAGGAGTCAAGATGCCTGAACTCATGGTGAACATAGATCACGTGGCCACGTTGCGGGAGGCGCGGGGCATCCACTATCCCGACCCCGTTTTCGCGGCGGGTATCGCCGAGATGGCGGGGGCCGCGGGAATCATCACGCACCTGCGCGAAGACCGCAGACACATCAAGGACCGGGACCTCGGGATTCTTCGCGACGTGGTGCGTACGAAACTCAATCTTGAAATGGCGGCGACGCCGGAGATGACGAAGATAGCCGCCTCCGCGAAACCCGACATGATCACCCTCGTGCCCGAAAAGCGACAGGAGCTCACGACAGAGGGAGGCCTCGACGTCATCAAGTTCGCCGCGAAGATCGAGAAGGTGATAGCGGCGGTCAGGAAGCGCGGTATAGCCGTCTCCCTCTTCATCGACCCCGCGGAAGCGCAGATCAGGGCATCGGCCGCGATCGGCGCCGATATGATCGAGATCCACACGGGGGCCTACGCCGATGCGCGCACCGCGAGAATGAAGAAAAGAGAGCTCGACAAGGTCATCCGGTCGGCTCTCCTCGGCAAAGAGCTGGGACTCGGTGTCAACGCCGGCCACGGGCTCCACTACCACAACGTCCGTGAGATCGCCGTGATCCCCCAGATAGACGAACTGTCGATAGGCCACAGCATAATAGCCCGCGCCATCTTCGTCGGCCTCGACAGGGCGGTGAGAGACATGATAGAACTGATAAAGACAGGAGACAATAGACAATAGAGACCACCTTATTGGTCGTCCTATAGGTCCTAAGCGTCCTATAAGCCCTATATGTCCTATAGGTCTTATAACCTCCTGTTGGTCCCATAGAAACCTGTCACGAGAACCACGGCCTATAGGACGAATAGGAAGATAGGACCAATAAGACCTATTGGACCGATAGGACGCTTAGGACGTATAGGACGCACTAAGAGAAGAGACTTTCGAGCATGGTTGGGATCGATATCGTTGATATAGCGCGGATTGGCGGGGTGCTTGAGCGGCACGGGGAGAGGTTTCTCGAGAAGGTCTTCGCACCTTCGGAGATCGCCCGTGCGCGGGAAAAGAAACAGCCGCAGGAATACCTTGCCGGGAGGTTCGCCGCGAAGGAAGCCTTCATGAAGGCCCGCGGCGGGCGGCTTGCCTGGCGCGATATCGAGGTGCTAAGCGAGAAGGGCAAGCCTTTCATCGTATACCGGGGAAGGCGCTATGACGAGGTCAGTATCTCCCACGAAAGATCGTACGCGGTATCCGTCGTGATCTTGAGCGACTGACATAAGGGGGCAAAAGGCACATGAAGGTCCTTTCACCGAAGAGGATGGCTCGCTATGACGAATATGCAATCAAGACCTGGGGCATTCCCTCGGCGGTGCTCATGGAGAACGCCGGGAGGAACACATACCGGCTCTTGAAGGAACGCTATCTTACCGGCGGCGAGACGATCGCCGTTGTCTGCGGTCGGGGCAACAACGGCGGCGACGGGTTCGTCATCGCCCGATATGCCCTCATCGACGGCTTCCGGGTACGCGCGTACCTCGTCGGGAGGAAGTCGGACCTGAAAGGTGACGCGGCCCTCAACATGGGGCTTTTCGAATCCCTCTCGGGCGAAGTCATCGAATGCACGGAAAGGCCGAAACCGGTCAAAACAGGTATCACGGAAGCGGACCTCATCATCGACGCCATCTTCGGAACGGGCCTCTCCAAACCCGTGGGCGGGATGGAAAAGACCGTCATCGACGCGATCAACACCTCCGGAAAGCCCGTCATCGCCGTCGACATCCCCTCAGGGATCGACGGGGCCACGGGCAAAGCTCTTGGAAGCTCCATCCACGCGCTCCACACCTTCACCTACGCGTACCCCAAGCTGGGCCAGGTCTTGAGCCCCGGCGCCGACCAGTGCGGCAGCCTCACCGTTATCGACATATCCATCCCTCCTTTCGTCGAGAAGGAGGTCGGGTTCGACGGAGAGATAACCGACGGCGCCATGATACGGGGCTTTCTCAAGAGGCGCCTCTCTTCGTCGCACAAGGGGAGCTTCGGCCACGCCGTCGTCGTTGCCGGATCGCCGGGGAAAACGGGGGCGGCGCACATGGCGTCGCTCGCCGCCCTCAGGATCGGTGCCGGACTTGTCACGCTCGTCATCCCCGAGACATTGAACGCCATACTGGAAACAAAAACGACGGAGGTCATGACACACCCCGTCGCGGATGACGGCAGGGGTTTCTTCATCCCCGGTGCCTTCGAGGAGATAGCGGCCTTCGTGGAAGACAAGGACGTAGTGGTCATGGGCCCCGGCCTTTCCCGGAACGAGGGGGTCATGGAGCTCGCCCGAAGGATATACCGGGAGATCGATAAACCCTTCGTCATAGACGCCGATGGTATCAACGCGTTCCGGGGACACACAGGGCTTCTGAAGAAGAAAGGAGGCGAGGCCGTCCTGACGCCGCACCCGGGCGAGCTGGCCCGCCTCATCGACAGGACGCCAAAACAAGTGAATGACGATCGGATGGGGGCGGCACTCGCCTGTGCCCGCGCGTGGGGCGTCGGCATCCTCCTCAAGGGAGCAGCCAGCGTGCTCGCCATGCCCGATGGCCGCATGTTCCTGAACCCCACAGGGAACCCTTCCCTCGCGAAAGGAGGAAGCGGCGATATCCTCACGGGCTTTATCGGCGGGCTGGTCTCCCAGGGCTACAGCCTTACCCGGAGTACCCTCCTTGGGGCTTACCTTCACGGGTACATGGCGGATACCTGGGTCGAGAACCATTCCGACATGGACCTTCTCGCCCTTGACCTCCTGACGGGACTGGGCGACGCGATCGAGGAGATCCGTAATGGGACGGACAGAATATATATCGAAAGATCCCTCTGAGACGATAGACATCGGCGAGGCCATAGGCCGCCTGGCCGAAACGGGCGAGGTCTACGCGATCTACGGCGACCTTGGAGCGGGAAAGACCCAGTTCGTCAAGGGCATCGCGCGGGGCCTTGGCGTCCCCGACTGGGAATACGTGGTGAGCCCCTCTTTTACGCTCATGAACGTGTACGAAGGCGCGATGACGCTCTGTCACGTGGATCTCTATCGCCTCGAAGAGACGGACCTTGCCGACCTCAACATCGAAGAATTCCTCGCCGGCGGGATTGTCGCCGTCGAATGGGCGGAAAGGTCCCGCTGGTGGGAGTCAGTAATAGAGGTGCGCATAGAAATTAGTGGAGAAATGGAACGAAAAATTGTTATTATCAAGCAGGAAAAACCGGGGTGGGACGCGCCGGGACAACGGCGGCAATGACCCGTAATTCCTGACGTTATCACGCTCATTCTATACCTGGAGGATACGATGCTCGTTGTTCAGAAATACGGTGGCACGTCGGTCAGGGACGTGCAGAGGATACAAAATGTGGCAAGGCGCGCCATAGAGTACAAGGGGCGCGGCATGGACGTCATCGTGGTTGTCTCCGCCATGTCCGGCGAGACGGACAGACTTCTCAACCTGGCCCACGAGATAGCGAAATTCCCCGACGAAAGGGAAGTGGATGTGCTCATCTCTACAGGGGAGCAGGTCACGTCCGCACTTCTCGCGATCACCCTCAGGGAGATGGGCCACAAGGCCGTTTCGCTCCTTGCCGACCAGATAAGGATCATCAGCAATTCCAGCTACGGGACCGCACGCATCGCCAGCATCGAGGACGCGAAGATCCGAAGCGAGCTCAAGGAAGGCAACATCATCGTCGTGCCCGGGTTCCAGGGCGTCGATGACGGAGGAAACATCACCACCCTGGGAAGGGGCGGCTCGGACACCACCGCCGTCGCCCTTGCGGCGGCCCTCAAGGCCGACCTGTGCGAGATTTACACCGACGTGGACGGCGTCTACACCACAGACCCGAACATCTGCGAAAAGGCCAGACGCCTTGACAGGATCTCCTACGACGAGATGCTGGAAATGGCATCTCTGGGGGCGAAGGTCCTCCAGATACGATCCGTCGAACTCGCACAGAAGTACAACGTCCCCATCCTCGTCAAATCATCGCTCGTCGAGGGAAAAGGAACACTTGTCTGCAAGGAGGACATGATCATGATGGAAAAGGTCGTCATATCCGGCATCACTTACAATAAGAACGAAACGAAGATAACCATCAACAAGGTGCCCGACAAGCCGGGTATCGCGTCGAAGATATTCAGCGCCCTGAGCGCGGCCAACATCGTCGTCGACATGATCGTCCAGAACGTCAGCCGCGAAAACTACAACGACATTACCTTCACCGTGGTGAAGGCCGACGGCAAGAAGGCCTTCAAGATCACCGAGGAGATAGGGGCCGAGATAGGGGCGAAGGTCGCGATGGACGAGGATATGGCCAAGGTCTCCATCGTCGGGCTGGGCATGCGCTCCCATTCAGGTGTCGCATCCAGAATGTTCACGCTCCTTGCCGACGAAGGGATCAACATAGAGCTCATATCCACATCGGAGATCAAGATATCCTGCGTAATAGAGAGCAAGTACGGCGAACTTGCAGTACGGGCGCTCCACAAGGGATTCGACCTTGACGCCGAGGACATCACGGAGGAGAGTTGAAGGTCGACTTTTACGATACCACCCTCAGGGATGGGGCCCAGTCGGAGGATATCGCCTTCAGCCTCACCGACAAACTGAGGATAACGGAAAAGCTCGACGAATTCGGCATCCATTACATTGAAGGGGGATGGCCGGGCTCGAACCCGAAAGACCTGCAATACTTCAAGGAGGTAAAGAAACTCTCCCTCAGGAACGCCCGCATCGTGGCCTTTTCGAGCACGGTGAAGGCGAATGCCCGGCCCGACACGGACCCCGTCATGAAAGCGCTTCTCGACGCGGGAACCGACGCGGTGGCCATTGTCGGAAAAGCCTGGGATCTGCATGTAACGGACGCCCTCAGGGTCAGCCTCGATACGAATCTCAAGATGATAGGGGCAACCATCGCCCACCTCAAGAAGGTGGGCAAGACCGTCTTCTTCGACGCGGAACATTTCTATGACGGGTACAAACGCAACACGGAGTACGCCCTCAGGGTGATACACACCGCGCGGGACGCCGGCGCCGACGTCATCATCCTGTGCGATACCAACGGCGGGGCCATGCCCTTCGAGATCTTCGACATTACCCGAACGGTGGGAAAAGACATAGAGACAAAGCTGGGAATCCACACACACAACGACACCGAGCTCGGTGTCGCCAATTCCCTGATGGCGGTAAAGGCGGGATGCACCCTCGTGCAGGGTACCATCAACGGTTACGGGGAGCGTTGCGGAAACGCCAACCTCTGCTCCATCATCCCCAACGTTATCCTCAAGATGGGGCACACAGGCATCAGCACGGAGAAGATCGCACGGCTGAGGGAATTGAGCCTTTTCGTCGATGAGATGGCCAATTTCATACCCGACAAGCACAGACCCTACGTCGGAAAGAGTGCCTTCGCCCACAAGGGCGGCATACATGTCAGCGCCATCAGGAAGAATCCCGAGACCTACGAACACATCCGGCCGGAGCTCGTCGGCAATTCCCAGCGTGTCCTCATCTCCGATCTTTCAGGCGAAAGCAGCATCCGATACAAAGCCAAAGAGTTCAACATCGACATCGACAAGGATCCGAAGGTCATCAGGGATGTCGTCAAGAGGATAAAGGATCTTGAGATGGGCGGATACCAGTTTGAGGGGGCCGAAGGCTCACTGGAACTCCTCATCAAGAAGAAGCTGGGCATTCACAGGTCCTACTTCGAGCTCATAGGTTTCCGGATCATCGTTGAAAAGAAGGAGACCTCCCAGCCCGTGACGGAGGCCACGATCCTCGTCAGGGTCGGCGACCGTGTGGAGCACACCGCAGCGCTCGGCAAAGGTCCCGTCAACGCCCTCGACAATGCGCTGAGAAAAGCCCTTCACACCTTCTATCCCCAGTTGAAGAAGATGGACCTCGTCGATTACAAGGTGAGGGTCCTTTCCACGCGGGAGGGCACCGGCGCTCCCACCCGGGTCCTCATCGAAAGCTCCGACGGCAAGCACACCTGGGGAACGGTGGGCGTGTCGGAGAACATCATCGAGGCGAGTTGGCGGGCCCTCGTCGACTCCATCGACTACAAGCTTCTTATTGAAGAGGAAAAGAAGCCGTGAGAAAACTCGTCAATGTTATCGACGCCACGAAGGAACTCAACATCCTGAGGTCGAAGAGGAACTACGAGAGGCCCTTCGAGGTTGTCGGCACCTACAGGCTCATCGACGACGGACAAAGACCGGAGGCGACGGTCATAATCAAGACCCGGGAAAGGGAGACGCACGAGGCGTCCACGGGAGTCGGCCCCGTCGACGCCCTCGCCAACGTCCTCAAGAAATCCCTTTCGTCGATCTTCCCCGTGATCCAGGAAGTGAAGCTTGTTGACTTTTCTTCCCGCATCCACGATTCGCGGTCGGGGACATCGGCGAACGTCGAGGTGAACATAATCTTTTCCAACGGCGAGACCATCTGGAGCGTCGTCGCCATATCGGAAAACATCAACATGGCCTCCTTTGTAGCCCTCATCGACGGATTTGAATACGCCATCCTCGCGAAAAAGGTGAAACGCTCACGAAGGAACTGAGAACTGAAGGGGTCCACCGGACACCGCGGCAACAAACCGTGAGGACACGCCTGTGAACCAGGAAGAAGAACACGCCGCACCCCAAGAAGATACGTCCCGTCAGACAGAGGCGGGAGAATCGGAAAGGTCCCTGCATGCCATCCTATCGGCATCTCCCATAGGGATCTGCCGCGTCCGGGGCAGCGTGTTCGAGTGGGTGAACGACGCCATGTGCCGCATGACCGGCTACCCGATGGAGGCCCTGCAGGGAAAAGGCATGGGGTTCCTCTTCGAGAGGGAAGACGAATGTCTGCGTGTATCTGACGCCCTGCACGACACCGGCTATGTCGAAACGGCACTGCGAAAAAGGGACGGCACCATCATCGACGTCCTCGCCCAGGCCGCATCCGTTGATGATGCGTCGCAGATTATCACCATAACGGACATAACCTACCGCGCCCGGTCCGAACGGGAGCAGGCCAAGATCGGCAAGCTCGAATCGCTGGGTGTGCTTGCCGGCGGCATTGCCCACGACTTCAACAACATCCTCACCATGATCCTCGGGAACATCACCCTGGGAAAGATGTACATGGACAAGGATCAGGAAAGGGCGAAGGACAAGCTTACCCTTGCCGAACAGTCCATAGCGCGCGCGAAGGAGCTTACCCAGCAGCTTCTCACATTTTCCCGCGGGGGCGCACCCATTACGAAGGTCGCGTCAATAGCCGATCACCTGAGGGAGACGGCCCAATTCACCCTGACGGGCACGGGCGTCACCTGCAGGTTCGATATCGCCGACGACCTCCTGCCGGTCGCCATCGACGAAGGACAGATAAACCAGGCCATCGGCCACATCGTCATCAACGCCCACCAGGCGATGCCTCAGGGAGGAACGATAGTCATTGGCGCCCGGAACGTGACCTTCGAAGATGCCGACGTCAACCTGCCGGCCGGCCGATATGTCCATATCAGCATCACAGATAATGGGATCGGCATCCCCGAGGAACATCTCGACCGCGTCTTCGATCCCTATTTCACAACCAAGCAAAAGGGGAGCGGCCTGGGGCTTGCCATCTGTTATTCCGTCATCAAGAACCACCACGGGAGCATAACCGTCGAGTCAACACTGGGCGTGGGGAGCACCTTTCACATATATTTGCCTGTGCACGATGCACCATCTTTGGGCGAAAGGAGAAACAAAGGGGACATGACCAACGTGATCGAGGGAAAAGTCCTCGTCATGGATGACGAGGAAGCGATACTGGAGATAGTCGGAGATATCCTTGCTTATCACGGCTTCACCGTGGATTTCGCCCGGGACGGCGAGGAGGCGCTCTGCCTGTACCAGGAACGACGGTACGATGCGGTGATACTGGACCTGACCGTGCCCGGCGGAATGGGGGGACAGGAGGCGATGAGGGAGCTTCTCAGGATAGACCCCGCAGTACGCGCTATCGTATCAAGCGGCTACTCCAACGACCCTATTATGTCTGATTACGGTCAGTACGGGTTCAAGAACGTTATCGCGAAACCCTACGACCTTGAGGAGTTGGGCGAAGTACTGAGGTCGGTGATAGGGGGAAACTAGGGGAATGACGGCTTGAATGGCGTGAGCCGCTTTGAGCCGCTTGAACGTTAGAAGAAAAACCTTTCAGGGGATATACGGGACGGTTGAGGCCGCCGGTTCAATGTACAGCGGGACGCCGGGCCTCACCTTTCATCCGGCGGGACAGGGTCAGGAGGAAGTCGCGGATGTCCCTTTTTTTTGCGTCCACCTCGGCAGGATGGATACCGAGGTTGAGGGCGCATGACGTGAGATACCTGTTGGCCTCGTCGCTGATGACAGGGTCAACCCCGAAACGAAGAAGCTGGATCCTTCCCGGCAGCATCCTCTCCTCGTTATCCTTCGCGGTAATGAGGGCGCGCTCTATCAGGTTGTCGACATCGAACTGCACGACGCTGCGCAGCATCACGCGGTCCCCCCCGTCATAGCGGGCTAGAAGCCTGTCAAACTGCTGCAGGACCCACCCGTCAATGCTCCCCATGTAGCCCGCCGCCATGCCGGCGACCATCATGACGAAATGCTTCTGGTCCCAATCGACGCATTGCTTGATGAGGTCACGGACCGTTTGTCTTTCCTCCCCGGTGATCGCAATGTTGCCGGCAAACCCGTCACGTTGGTCGGAAACGATCTCCGCCAGGAGCAGAAGGAGCATGGCCCCTCCCCTTATCATCTCCCCGGGACGCATGGCCTTTCGCACCTGTTCCAGGAGTTCCGGAAAATGGGAGCGGATCCTGCCCGTCAACTCGTCTTCAGCGTCGCCCCAGCGGTAGACCTGGTGCAGGCAGAAACCGATGAGGCCGCTCGCGCGGGTCCCCATCACGCGGACCATCCGGTCCACATCGTCCGTCGTCCTGACCCTCAACTGCCGGACCACATGGTCCGGCAGACCCGAGAGGATGCCGATGATGGAACGACGGGTCTCTGGCGTGAACCCGGCCCAGTTGAGAAGATACCCCGTCACGGCCTCGGCCTCCAGGCACTCAACCGGATCCGAGACGATCTCGTAGATCTTCACGCGGTCGAAGACAAAGATGTCGTGCATCACCTTCGATATGTAGGCGCTGACCATCTCGAAACGCGGGTCCTTCTCGCGGCCCAGTGTCCAGACGTAGACAAGGAGGCTCTTGTTCACCTTCGTCAGGACCTTGAGGAGCATCTTGTAATCGTTCCTGAAGACCTTCGGCGCATTGATGAGGTCGTACAGGAACGTCCTTAAGAGGAGCCACTCGCTGACATCCACGACACACCTGTTGTCGAGGCGGCCCGTGCGCAGAAATTCAGCCAGTTGCAGGTGGTCAAAGCCGTCGCTGCGCAGTATCTCGATCAACTTGCCGTGATTGATGTTGTTCCGCACCAGGGTTGTGTTGAGCTCCCGGACTGTTTTCGACAGCCGTTCAAAGTAGGCCGCCCCCCCGCCATGCCCCTCGTCGGGATCTTCCGGCTTCCCCGGGAATCCCTCCCGGGAGGAATGGAACCGGAGTATGATGAAATCGTCCACACGCTCCCTGCCCTTGTCCTCTCTTCCGACCATGCATTCCGACAGGTTTCGGCATTCCTGCTCCCTGGTGGACCGGGAAAACCCGCACAGTTCACGCACGCCGGGTTGTTCCGTGGATTCGTCAAAACTGAGGTACCGGTTCCAGGTCTTCATGAGGGCGAGGTGTATGCATTTCTCCTCGTTACCCCCTGCCGGCGAACGGAGCATGGCAAGCATGATCGCGTGTCCCAAACTCAGGTACACGACGGGCCTCCAGTCGGATTGATAGATCAACGGATGGATGTTGACGACGATGTCCCTGCCCTCGTACATCACCATGCCCTGCCCCGAACGGGCACCCAGGGTGATCCTGTACCGCTGTGTCCAGAGGTAATCCCCGTAACGGAAGGCGTAGTTCTTCACGATCCTGTGAATAAAAGCCGCAAGCTCGTCCAGGAATTCGGGGCCCACAAAGGGGGCATCCTCCGCATCGGAAACGTCGATCTCAAGGCGATAGACATCGTTCGCCGCAAAGACCCTGCTCAACCAGACCCGTGTCGGGCGGATATGGTAGATCGTGGGTTTGTTGAAGATGTCGAGCGAAGCGAGAAGAAGCTCCGGCTCTGCCCTGTAAGCGTCGATGACGCGGTCCCTCGATCCGTCCCTTGCCGTTCCGCCCTGTTCCATGGTGAGACCCATGTAAAGAAAAGCCGCCGCGGCAAAGGTGTCCAGTATCTCGGGATGGACGACGGGAAGGGACTTGATATGGTCAAAATAAGGAACAAGAAGGTTCCAGTGGATCTCTACGACAACGGCCGGCCCCTTCCGGGTGATCTTCGCGAGCGGCGACCGGCGGCCGGTGATGGTAACGGTGACGGCCGAACCCCGGCATTCCGACAGAACCGGCGCGAGGAGCGTCTTCAAGCGGGCGCCGTCGACACCCTTCACCCTGTCGGCCACGGAGGCGCTTGCCCCGGAAAGAAGTCCTTCCACCGTCACCGATGGAACGAAGTCGTCCCCATCCGCGCTCCTCAGAAATGTCAGTTCCGGCAGATCGACACTGTCCGCCACCGCCGGATAAACGATGACCCTGGCCTTCTTCACCGACGCGCCCCCTCGCGCTCAACAACAACCATTCCCTCTACCCCTTTTTGACGCATCCCCCAGTATAGCACGGACCGCCTCTCCAATTCCTCACCCAAATCACCCGAACCACCGTTGGTAACATGAGACCACTCTCTTCGTCTTTGTCCCTTCCCCTTGAACTCTTGAACCTTGAACCTGGAACCGTCTTCATTTGCTCCTCAACGCCTCCACGATGTTCATGTGCGCCGCCCTTAAGGCCGGCAGGACGCCTCCCGCAAGACCCATGACGACTGCAAAGAAAAGGGCCCTTGCCGTTATGCCGGGGGTGAGAGAGAACGTGAAGGCAAGCTCCGAGAAGGTCTGGAAGTTCACCGTAGACACCTCCACAAGCTGCATGAAGGAGGCGAAGATCACTCCCGCCGCTCCGCCGATAAGGCCCAGCAGGAGGGCCTCCACCAGGAAGGACAGGAGGATGCTCCTTCGGCGGAAGCCGAGCGCCCTCAAGGTGCCGATCTCGCCTATCCTGTTCGCCACGGCGGCGTACATGGTGATCATGGCCCCGATGATGGCCCCGAGGGAAAAGATGAGCGTCAACGATATCCCGAGGATGCGCAGGAACCTGGCCATCATCTCCGACTGCTCCAGATAATAGCGGGTCTCCCGCTTCACCTCCTGTGTGAGACGGGGGTCCGTCTCGATCCTCTTCTTGAAATCCTCGAACCGCGACGGGTCGTTCAACTTGAGGATCATGGACGAGAAAACGGGGCGCCTGAAGGCGGGCATGAGCTGTTCCACGTCGCCCCAGATCTCGGATGTAAAGCCCGTGTTGCCCGCGTCGAAGACCCCCACGATACGCCATTGCCGCATCCCGAAGCGCAGCTCCCCTCCCAGGTCGGCGTTCTTGAAACGCTTCGCCACGCTAGCGCCGACGGCCACCTCGGATGAGCCCATCCGGGGCATCCGGCCCCTCACGAGGGTGACCTGGGGACGAAGGTCCAGCGAGCCTTCCCCGATCCCGCGGATAGTCACGTTGGAAGCCTTGCCCGTATCCTTCTTGGGAAGTGCGATGAGAACAACGAGCTCCCTGGCGACGAGACGTTTCCCGCCGGACCCCGTCGCGACGATGGGGTCCGTCTCGATGATCCCTGCCTGGGCGCGGTCGATCCAGCTCTGCACCTCCGAGCCCGAGCCCTTCCGTATGATGACGACGTTATCATACGACCCCGTTTCGACGAGGGTCCTTTCAAGACCCTCGGCGAGCATGAGGATCGTCGTGAAAACGAAGACGACAAGCGCCATCCCCGAGACCGTCAGCACCGTCGTGAGCCGGCGGGCCCAGAGGTTCCTCATGCTGTAGGAAAAGGGGACGCCCCTCATTCGATCATCCTCAACCCGTCGGCGATCTTCATCTTCAGTGTCCGGTACACGGGTATCACGGCGGCGAGAACCCCCACGGCGAGGGAAAAGACGACGTCGAGGACGATGGTCCCGGGCTCGACGTTGAAAACGGGGAAATAGGCCCCCATCGCCTTGCCGAATGCCGCCGACGCGGGGTACGTTGCCGCTATTCCGGCAGCGCATCCCATCATTGTGATGACCACCGACTCTCCCAGGATAAGTCCGACGATACGCCAGCCGCCGAAACCGAGGGTCTTGAAGACGGCATACTCATTGGTGCGCTCCCTCACGGACATGGCTACCGTGTTCGCGACGACGGCAAGGATGATGATGATGACGACGAAAGAGACGAGCTGGATGGCCGTTATGATCGTGTCCGACATGGCCACGAAACCCAGGGTGAATGCCTTTTCCGTTTCCGTGATCGTCTCGGCGAAGGAGTTCTTGAAGAGGGCGTCTATGGACCCGGCGGTGGACACCGCCAGTCCGGGGTCCTCGACACCTATCATGTAGAAACCCACCTGATCGGCCCTCGCCGGTGCCATCTTCTTCAAAGACTCGTTGAGGTAATCCCAGTGGAACATGAAGACCGTCTCGTCCGCGTTCGCTTCCCTCCCCCGGTATATGGCGCGCATCACGAATTCCCAGTTACCGGGAAAGATGGTGCCCTTGAGGACGATCGTGTCGCCTATCTTCCACCCGAAACGCTCGGCGAGCTTCTTTCCCGCGACAAAACCCTTGCGGTCCCGCAGGAAGGCTGCCTTCTGGTCATCGGGGATCGCGTATTCGCGATAAAGGTCGAAATAGCTCTTCGCGTCGACGGCGAAATTGGCGAAGAAGTTCTTCTCGTCGATATAGACGCCGCCGAACCAGTTCCCCCAGGACACCTCCGACACGCCGTCGACCTGGCGTATCCTGTCCTTGTATGACAGGGGAAGGGGGAAGATGATGGAGACGGCGTTGCGTGTCACCAGCCGGTAGGCGCTCGATGCCTCCACCCCCGAGTACCAGGCATTGACGACGGTCCTCAGGAGCCCGAAGGCGAGAAGGGCAATGGTGATGGAGAGGATGGTGAGTCCCGTGCGGAGCCTGTGCCTGAAGGCGTTCTTAAAGAGTATCTTGATGATCTGCATTGGTGAGGATACCCTTGTCGAGGTGCCTGATGACGTGGGCCTTCTTCGCCGCCCGCGGGTCGTGGGTGACCATGATGATGGTCTTCTTCGACTCCCCGTTCAACCGGTCCATGAGGTCCATGATCTCCTCGGCGGATCTCCTGTCGAGGTCTCCCGTTGGCTCGTCGGCAACGAGTATGGTGGGGTCGGTGACGATGGCCCGCGCTATCGCGACGCGCTGCTCCTGCCCGCCCGAGAGCTGTGACGGGTAGTGGTCCATCCGGTCGGCGAGGCCCACCACCCTCAAGGCCATCTCGACGTGCGCCTTACGCTCGGAACGCGAAAGCGGTGTCAGCAAGAGCGGCAGCTCCACGTTCTCGAAGGCCGTCAGCACGGGGATGAGATTGTAGAACTGGAAGATGAAGCCGACGTTCAGGGCGCGCCATTTCGCAAGCTCCGTCTCCGTCAGCGTCGTGACGTCGACGCCCCCTATCACGATGGAGCCGCTGTCCGGCTGGTCGATGCCCGCGACAAGGTTGAGGAGAGTGCTCTTGCCGGAACCCGAGGGACCCATGAGCGCCAGGAACTCCCCTTCGGCGATATCGAAGCTGATGTCGCTCAAGACCGGGATAACCTGATCTCCGCGATGGTAGGACTTGCAGAGCTGCCGGATGGAGACTATGTTCCCGGCTTCCATCTACTGCCCTGCTATCTTTACCCGGGAACCATCCTTAAGGCGCTCCGGAGGGTTGAGGACCGCCCTGTCACCCGAGGCGGCGCCGCTTTTCAACTCCACCATGTCGCCAAAGACCTCTCCCGTTGTCACAGCCGTCATGACGGCACGCCCATCCTTCACGACAAAGAGGTATTTTCCGCCCTTTCTTTCCACGACGGCCTTGCCGTTCACCGCCGTCCGCGGTCTCTTCTCATCGCTGCCGACCTCCCGTGACAGAAAGGCAACCTTCGCGCTCATCTCCGGAAGGATCCTGTTATCGAGACGGCTGAAGTTCACCTTCACCATGACAGTCGCCTTCGTTCTGTCGGCGGTGGGAACGATCATGTGGACGCTCCCGTCGAAACGCGTGTCAGGGACCGCGTCCAGTTCGATCTGGCAGGGCTGACCCACCTTGAGTCTTTCCAGATTCGATTCGGAAACGTCGGCCTCCACCTTGAGCGACGACATGTCCGCCAGGGTGACGACCGCCGCTTTCGCCGTCGCCGCGGCGCCGATGGGGGTGACGATGTCGCCGATATCGGCGTTTTTCGTGAGGACAACGGCGTCGAAGGGAGCACGTATGTACGTGTATTCCAGGGAAACCCTCGCCTCCCTGACGGCGGCCTGACTTGCCCGCACCGATGACTCGGCTCCCGCGACGGCCGCCTTAGCCTTCTTGTACCGGGCCTCGGCGGCGTCATGGACGGAGCGGGTGGTGAACTCTTTGGCGAGAAGGCGCTCCTCCCGTTCGAAGTTCAGTCTGGCATCGTAGAGCTCGGCGCGCGCCTGATCCACGGATGAGCGGGCTACGCTCAGGTTGGCCTCGGCCTGCCTCAGCGCGGCGCCGAGGTCGGCGTTCTCGAGGCGTGCCAGCACCTGGTCCTTCTTCACCTTGCTGCCCTCTTCGACGAAAAGCTCCTCCAGACGCGCCGTGACCTTCGAGGCGACGGCCGCTTTGCGCTGGGGTACGACGTAGCCGCTGGCATTGAGGAGTGTGAAGGACTGCGACGGATAGAACTGCTGCACGCTGACCGCATCGACCCTGACGGCGGGTGAGAAGACCCCCGCCGCCGCAAGGATGATAAGGAGAGCGATGACGGCCGCCGCCACGACATAGACGGTCCTCCTTTTGCCTCCGCGCGACCGGAAGGCGGGGCGGCTCTTGTCTATCCTCAGTTGTGACAGGTCGTCTTCAGCCATCTGTGACCGATCCGGCTAATAGCATAACAGGTAGTTAATGGTAAACGACCCGTAAAGCTCCTGTCAATAGTGTTGGAGGTAGCGGACGACCGATTGACTTGAAAAATCGCCACTTTTGCACCATAATAGAGGTATGGACGAAAAGCACTGGTATGTCGTGAACACAAAGGCCAGAAACGAAGAGCGTGCCGCCGTGAATCTCGCGCAGGGGGGGATCGACGTCCTCGCCCCGAAGCTCCGGTTCAAGCGCTGGCGCGAGGGAAAGTTCACGGATATCATAGAACCCATGTTCCCCGGGTACATCTTCGTCAGGTTCCACCCCGTTGACGAGTTTCGCCTCGTCAAGTACACCCGGGGCATAAAGACGATCGTCAACTTCAACGGCAGGATCATCCCCCTTCAGGAAGGACTCGTCGATTTCATCAGGGAGCGCCTCGTCGAGGGCGTGGCCACCGTAGAGAAACCGACCTTTCGGAAAGGAGAGAAGCTCATCATCCAGGAAGGCCCTTTCAAGGGTTTCAGCGGTATCTTCGAACAGGAGCTCGACGGCAGGGAAAGGATCGCCATCCTCCTGGAGGGCGTCGACTACTGTTCGCGCATGGAGATAGACCGGGAACTCGTGGCGAAGGCGTGACAGACAGAGGTATGCCATAGAGCTTTACGGGAACACCCAGGGTCTCAACCACCTTATAAAAAGACGTCTCACCAACCTTTACAAGAAACGTGTCGAGTCTTCCGCCGTCATTACGGCCGACCTGGCGCGGCAGCTCATGGACATTTCGAAAGAAACATCGCGCCAGATAGGCATTATCATCAACCGACGGGGCCTCATCGAATACGTCATCGTCGGGGACAACCGCCGTATCGAGATCCCTCCCCTCTCCACGGAGCGGACAGGGCGGGCGCGCTTTCGCGGGGTAAGGTTCATCCACACCCACCTGAGGGGCGAGTTCCTCTCCCGGGAAGACCTGACGGACCTTGCCCTCCTGCAACTCGATCTCGTGGCCTGCATCACGGAGATGAGAGGGGAGAAGGGCGAGGCGATCCATGCCGGGTACCTCATACCGGAGAACAGGGAAGGCAGGGCCTGGGACTTCATGGAACCCGGACCGGTCTCGGAGATGGACCTCGATTTCACCGAATTCATCACCGAGCTGGAGAACGAATTCGTCAGGGAGCGGGGCAGGTTCTACGTGACGAAGGACAAGCACGACCGCTGCGTTATCGTAAGCGTCGTCATCCCCGGCAGGGAAAAGAACGTCGACGACTACATCGCGGAGATGAAGGACCTGTGCTACTCGGCGGGGATCACCGCCCTCGACGCGGTGGTGCAGAGACCGAAGGAACTCCACCCCCGGTACCTCATCGGCAGGGGCAAGGTCGAAGAGATCGTCATGAAGTGCCAGCAGCTCGGGGCGGACCTTCTCGTCTTCGACGAGGAGCTGACGCCGGGGCAGATAAAGAGCATATCGGAGATAACGGAGCTGAAGGTCATCGACCGCAACCAGCTCATCCTGGACATATTCGCCGGACGGGCCAATACCACGGAGTCGAAGATACAGGTGGAGCTCGCCCAGCTGCGCTATATCCTCCCCAGGCTCACCGAAAAGAGCACTGCGTTCTCGCGCCTGATGGGAGGCATCGGCGGCCGGGGCCCCGGCGAACAGAAGCTGGAGGTGGACCGCCGGAGGATCCGGGACCGGATAGCCTTCCTCGAACGCAGGCTCACACAGATACGGAAGGTGCGCGAAAAGAAAAGGGAGCGCAGGCGGTCATCGTCCATCCCCATCGTCTCCATCGTGGGATACACCAACTCCGGCAAATCGACGCTCCTTAACCTCCTCACGAAAAGCAGGGTGGAGGTTGAGGACAAGCCCTTCTCCACGCTCAACCCCACGACACGGATGATAAAGTACCCCGAGCGCAAGAGGATAATCCTTACGGATACCGTCGGCTTTATAACCCGTCTGCCTGAGGTGCTCCTGCGCGCTTTCATGGCTACACTCGAGGAACTGGAAGACGCACACCTGCTCCTTCACCTCGTCGACATAAGCGCCCCCGAGCTCGAAGACCGCATCGCTTCCGTAGATGGTGTCATCGACGGCCTCGGTCTTGCGGGTAAGAGACGGCTTATCGTCTTCAACAAGACGGACAGGGTGGACCCTGCCGTCGTCGCCAACGTGGAGAGACGGTACGACGCCGTTTCCATATCCTCCCTCAGGAAGGAAGGGATCGACCGCCTCATATCGGCCATCGAAACAGCTGTCGCTGCAGAGAGTCTCGCCGCGAATTGATTTTTCTCCCGATCTGGAATACAGTTAACATGGTTTCGGGTTGGAATAGTACGATGGAAATGGCTACGGAGGGTGCGATGGAAGGACAGAACGGGACGAGCGAAAACAAGGCTCAGGGGCGGTATCAGGTGCTCGGCGAATATGTCGCCCAGGCGTCGATGGGCTCCCTCGACGGCTTCATTGAATTCGCATGCAACCATGCGGCCCAGCGCGGGTTCAGCGACGACCGCCTTGAGGAGGTTCGCCGCGTCCTGGCGGAAGTCCTCGCCAACATCGTCACCTTCACCTTCGAGAACGTGCCGGGAGAGATAAAGCTCTCCTGCAACATCGACAGGTTCGGAAAGTACGTCCTTGCCCTCGTTGACTCCGGACGGCCCTTCAACATGCTTCTCGAGGATGACCCCTTCATCGGCTCCCTCGGCCCCACCCCCGATACACCGCGCCCCACGACGAAGACAATGAAGCGTTTCTCCAGCAACATAGAGTACAAACGCCTGGAGAACAAGAACCACCTCATCATCACCCTCGCAAGGGATATGAAGAAGGGGAAAGAGTAGGGGTGCGTTCAAAGACATTATCTCACGCCCGTTCGTCGCGGTCGCTCCTCTCTCAAGATCGCAGAGACCGCAAAGAGAGGAGAAAAGAGAGAAAAGACTGCCACCGGATCTCGGAGCCTGCCAGGATCCGGCGGCCTTCTCGTCCCGCCGTCCCGGCGGGAGAGAAAGATAATATCCTTATCCTTGAACAATCTGTCCCCCTCACCCCCCCCTGTAGTCATAGGTCCTATATGTCCTATAGGTCCTATGCTTCATCCTATTAGGTCCTATTCTCTCTCCTCCACTTCCTGCTTTCCGTCCTGACAAGACCTGCCCCTCGTCTTATGAGTTGCATTCGAAAGCCCGGTGCGGTAGAATTATTTTGGAAAGTTTGACAGTTAGACAGGGGTGTCAGTATGCTAGTAGATTTGAAGCAAAAATCACAGGTGACCATTCCAAGGGGGTTGGTGAAGAAGTTGAACCTGAAGGTGGGTGACAAGTTGGAAATTGAGGAAAGGAACGGCAGGCTTATCATTACGCCGGTCGTTGTCGTACCCAAGGACCAGGCCTGGTTCTACGGCCCCGAATGGCAGGAAGAGGAACGTGAGGTCGACAGACAGAAGGCGGAAGGGAAGCTGCACAAGGCTTCCGGCAAGGAGGAGCTGTTCGATAAACTCGGGTTGGACAAGGTTTGAATATCTACTTTTCCGACCATTTCCTGAAGAAGGTGAAGGGGTTGCCTGATGATGTGAAAAGAGCTTTGAAAGAGAAACTCGTCCTGTTCGCGGAGAACCCGTCCCATCCATCACTGAGAACAAAGAAGATAAAAGGCCGTGATGAGATATTCGAAGCCAGCGTAACCATGAGCGTCAGGATGACGTGGGAGTACTACAAGGACGGTATCCTGCTCAGAAACATCGGTGAGCACGACAGGACGTTGAAGAGACCATAGGAGCGCATGACACAGGAAGCCCTTCCCTTTGATGTCTCCCTCAACCTCTTCAAAGAGGTCTTCGAGAATGTTCCCGATATTGCCGTCAATGTGCTCAACCGTGACTTTACGGTCCTGTGGGCGAACGGGGTTATGGCGGCCAAGGTCGACACGCCTCTTGCGGAGATGATCGGGAAGCCCTGCTTCAAGGTGTGGCGCAGGCGGGATACACCCTGCCCGGTATGCATGCTCAGGATCGTCTGCGATACGAAAAGGCCCTGTGTCATGGAGAGGTGGCTCGATCTGCCGAACCGGGAGCGCCGTTATGCCCAGGTGCGCGCATATCCGGTATTCGATGAAAAGGGGTCCGTCAAGCACGTCTTCGAGATCCTCATACCCATGGACAGGGAGAAGAAGAGCGAACTGGGCCACAGGCGATACGTCGAATCACTGGAAGAGACACTCCGAAAGATGAACGCATCCGGTCCCTCAGCAGGAGAGGGGCAGCACCCCTCTCCTGCGGGCGCCTCTCTCACCCCGCGGGAGACTGAGGTCCTGCGTCTCGTGGCTCAGGGGTTCTCCAACAAAGAGATCGCCGATATCCTCCTTATCAGCCACGACACCGTCAAGACCCACCTGCGCAATATCTTCTCGAAGACGGGCGCTACGGACCGCACTCAAGCCGCCGTCTGGGCCGTCACCAACGGGATCACCAACCCTTAAGGGTTCAAGGGCAAGATAATAGTCCTCGAAATCAGCTGTAAAGGGTTTTCGTGGGCAGTGCATCTGTATGTTCTACGGCTCCTCTTTCCTTCTCCTGTCGATCGTACTCGGGAAAGGTGTCTTTTTGCCCCCCGTCGAAGACGGGATGCAAAGACGGCCGGATCTTGGTAGCTCCGAGATCCGGCCGAATCTTATCTCTGTGTGCTCTCCTCACGAGTTCTGCGCCCTCGAGCGAAGCGGGCGTGAGATTATGAAAAATCCCGTTCTTCCCCCGCTCGTTCGATGCAGCCGGCCATGCCCTTCATGTAGAGCCTGCCGACAGTCTCGAAGAGGATGTATTGCGTTGTCAGGAGCGGGATGTGCAACTCTTCCGCGAGCTTGACGGTCTCCGGCTGGGGACGCTTGCCGCGGACCATGACCACGGCGGCCGCATCGAGGACCTCCGCCGTGCGAATGACCTGATGGTTGGTAAGGCCGGTCAGCAAGAGGCTTCCCGTTTTGCAGTACACGAGAAGATCGCTCATGAGATCGGCGCAGGCACCTTTTTCCACTTCCATATCGAGCTGATCGTCACCGACAACAACCTCCGCATCCAGTACCTCTCTAACCTCCCGCAGCTTCATGTTATCCCCGCTCTGTGAAAGCATCGTATACTGTTTGAAAATATCATATGCCAAGACCGACAGCACTTCAACCTTTCTCTCCACCCGAAAGACCGTTTCAGGTTTCAGGTGAAAAGGATCAGACGAAAACGGCAAACGGAAATGGTTCCTGTCTTTTTCTTGGAACCTGAAACGGTCTTTCGTTGATGGATAAACCCGTCCGCCCGTGGTATATTGGTTTCGCATGGCGGCGGAATCGTTCTACAGGAGTCAGGGAAAAGGTCTCTTGATCGGGTTGGCCGGCGGAGCCTTCGGGGGCCTCATCGGGCTCGGAGGCGGTATCATCATGATCCCTCTCATGGTCATACTCGCCGGACTCACCCAGCACCAGGCCCATGGCACGAGTCTTCTCGCGATTGTCTTTACCGGCCTCATCGGTTCTGTCACGTATGCCCTTCACGGCTTCGCCGATTGGCAGGCGGCGCTCATCCTCGCCGCCTGCGCCATGACCACAGCCCGTTTTGGGGCCCTCTACGCCCATTCTCTTCCCGAGAAGAGACTGAAGAGGGCCTTCGGATGGTTCCTCGTCGTCGTGTCCCTTCTCCTCGTTTTCAAGAGCGCCATCCTCAAGTCCTCCTATCACGTCGGTCCCTTCCTCCACTATGCGACCCTCATCGGCACCGGTGCATTTACGGGATTCCTCTCGGGGATGATGGGTGTCGGGGGAGGCGGCATCATGGTACCCTTTCTTGTCATCTTCATCGGCATGCCCCAGCATCTCGCCCAGGGCACGTCTCTTCTCGCGATGACCCCGGGAAGCGCCGTAGGCGCCTTTACACACTACAGGCTCGGCAACATCGCAAAACATATCGGTCTCGGCCTTGTCCTCGGCTCTGCCATCGGCGGCTACATCGGCGCAAGCTTCGCCCACCTCGTCCCCGAGTTCTACCTCAAGATCATCTTCGCCCTCGTCGGCCTCTGGATGGGGATCAGGTATATAAAGACGGTTTAAGCCGCTTGAACCGCTTGAACCGCTTGAACGCTAAAGGCTTTTTCCTTCTCATGTTAGCACGTTGAAAAAACCGTTGCAGCGGCTTGCACGGCCTGAGCGTAAGAGACATTTCTTTGTTGTCTTATCACGTTCGAGCGGCTCAAGCGGTTCAAGCGGTTGCAACGGTCTTTCCGGTTCAAGCGGTTGCAACGGTCTTTTCAGTCGCTGAGTTTGTTTTCCAGGATCTGGTCGGTGGTGAAGTTTTCGAGGGACATGTAGTAGGCGGCGCTCTCGGTCAGGGCGTCAGAGGGGACGAGACCCACTATCTCGCTGCCGATGACGTTGACACCGTACCGCTTCGCCTCCATCCTCACCATCTCCAGGGCACGGTAGAGCGGAGTGCGGGTGTAGTCGGTCATGTTCATGGATACCTGGACGATGCCCCGCTCCTTGAGGTTGATGGCGATGGCGCGGCAGTAGCGCAGGCCCCCGTTCTGGTTGCGCACCGCGCGCGCGATGGCGGTAGCCACGGCCATGCTGTCGGTATCGAGGTTGACGTTGAAGGCGACGAGCGGTCTTCTCGCTCCCACGGCAACCACACCCGCCGTAGGATGGACGGCCGTGTCGCCGAAATCGGGTTTCCATTGAGGGTCCTTGACCTTCTCCTTCATCCCCTCGAACTCTCCCCTGCGGATGTCGGGGAGCGCCTTCCTGTCGGGGCGGGAGGCCGATTCCTCGTAGAGGAACACGGGCACGCGAAAACTCCGCCAGATCTCCTTCGCGACATCGACGGAGAGCGCGACGGCCTCTTCCATGGAGGTCTCGCCGATGGGAATGAAGGGTATCACATCGACCGCCCCCATCCGGGGATGCTCTCCCCTGTGCCTGCGAAGGTCGATGGTCTCCACCGCAACCCCCACGGCGTCGAGCACGGCCTTCCTCACGCGCGCCGGCTCACCCGCGGCCGTCACCACCAGGCGGTTGTGGTCCTTGTCCTTGTGATGGTTGAGAAGCTTCACCCCTTTGACGCCGGTGAAACAATCGAGGATCTTCCTGATCTTTGCCGGATTGCGCCCCTCGCTGAAGTTGGGAACCGTCTCGATGATCTTCTTCATGATGGTCTTCATTGTAACCTTTAGCAGGCTGTCGATAAAGTGTTTTCTGCCGTCGGGCCCCGGGAAGAAAGGCAGGTCCTTTCTTCACTTGCACAGAAAGTTGCAGACGTCCTTATAGATCCCCTGGACCGGTCTCCAGGCCGCGTCCGCCTTCAAACCCGATCCGGCTCCCCGCGACTCGTCCACGTGATCGTTCTTGTAGTGGATTACGCTCATACGGCGCGACAGGCGTTTGCCGCAGTCGAAATCCATAGCGTACCTAACCGCGATGCTGTCTTCCACCAGCGATATGTTCCAGACATCGGCGCTGATGATCCTATCGGGAAGTTTCCGGACTGTATTCTGATCCACGCAATACTTGCTGAAGCTTCCATACCCGAACCTGGTGTAGTTGCATGCCAGTCTGCGGTCCCCGTCCTTCACCTTCTCGGCCGCGATCCATTGCCTGTACATTTCTTTGGAGACCAGGACCGCTTTTACCCACGTTGAAGACCCGTAGTCCGCCTCGGCGAAGGTCTGTGCGGAATCCCAGGCGCGTCTTTTAAAATGTTCGCCGTCATACGCGTCGGTCGGTTTGCCGAAGGTCGTGCCCAGATCCTTTTCGACCTGCTCCCATAAACCTGTCAACCGCTTTCCCTCGACCCGCAGCTTTGCAGCCATGAGAAGGTCGTTTCGGAAAAGCAGCTGCCAGCGAGCCGCAAACTGGTCAGGTCTGTCCTCCATCTGATATATCTGTATGCTCTTATCATAATAGCTGCTGACCTTCCTGACATTCTTTACGGCGCTCACATGCGATCCCCATGTGTTTCCCATGAACCCGTCCGTATTGCTGACAATTGCCTGGGACCACACCGCAGGCGTTGAAAGGAAACAGAGCAATACGGCGAAAATAACAGAGCTTGGAGCGATTCTCTTCATAGGGCCTCCTGTGTTCACTCCTGTCGGATAGCATACCTCAGATCTCATTGTAACGAAAACAAGGCGGAAGTCAATGGCCTCAATGATCTTCTTCACAATGTCCGGTCATTGCAGCTCATTTGAACGGAGTTTGAGAATTCTTGTCAGGCAACGGTCCGCGGGCTGTTCATGTTGACTTCCGATTGGGAGGGCTTAGCTTTCCATGAGAAGCCCTCCCTGTCATGCCAGGCCGGTGAGGCAAAATAAACCGCTAGAGGGGGACATTATGAGAAGATCCATTCTTGTATCGACGGTCATGCTTTTTGCGGTCATCGCCCTGGCCGCGTGTCAGACGCCTGCCGGCAGGTCGGCCGGTGAGGTGGTCGATGACGCCTCCATAACGACGCAGGTCAAAGCGAAACTTCTCGAAGACGACATCACGAGGGGCCTCGCCGTCTCCGTCCAGACCTTCGGAGGGACGGTGACGCTCATCGGGGCCGTGGATACGAAGGCGCAGATAGAGCGCGCGGGGTCAATAGCCGCAAGCGTCAAAGGAGTAAAAGGGGTGGATAACCGGCTTAAACTGAAGACCAGGTAGCTGCCGGACATCCCTTCAAGGGTCCGGTCCCGCTATTTCAGGGAATGCAGCAGTCTTTCAAGCAGGTCCGTCTTGCTCATGCCCTCCGGGGAACCTGCGGCGGGGACATCATCCGTCGTGAGAGCCCGCGGGCTGCTACCCTCATCGAGGCACGCCCTGACGTTTTGCGCCTCGATGAAACGGGAGAGCCTGTTAAAGGTGTGGATGCCGTTGTTGCGGCCCTCGTGGTGGGCAAGGATGTAGAGCCGCTCCCTGGCGCGCGTCACCGCGACGTAGAGAAGCCTGCGCTCCTCTTCGAGGCCTTCGTCGTCGCGGGTCGTGTAGCTCGAGGGGAGGACGCCGTCCACGGCGCCGATGATAAAGACGTTGCGCCACTCCAGCCCCTTCGCGGAATGGATCGTCGACAGGATGAGCGGCCTTTCCCATATGGTGTCGTGGAAGTCCCTGACCCCCCGCTCGGGCGGCTCGATGGCAAGATCGACGAGGAAGTCGCGGACGGAGCCGTAGCGACCCGATATCTGCGCCAGGGCGTCGAGGTCGTTCTTCCTCAGATTCCAGTCGAGGTCGAATTTTTCTCTCAGGATGGGATCGTAGTAGTCGATCACTCTTCGCACCACGGCCTCGGGCTCTGTCTCGGCGGCTTCAAGCAGACGTGCGAGCCGGGTAATCCCCGCGGAAGACCTCCCCTTGGCCGCGCCCACCGCCATGATGACGTTCTCCACGATGGAGCTCAGGGTCTCCGGGGCGGCCATCTCCCCAAGCATTCTTTCGGCGGTCTTCGGGCCTATCCCCGGCACGAGCAGGAGGACGCGGCTCCATGCCAGCTCGTCCTTCGGGTTGACGAAGAGCTTGAGATGGGCTATGAGGTCCTTCACATGTGCCGTCTCGTAGAACTTCAGGCCTCCATAGACGGCAAAGGGGATGTTGCGCCTTCCCAGTTCCGCCTGCAGCGGTATCGTTATGTAGGAGGACCGGAAAAGGACGCACTGATGGGACAGCTCCATCCCCTGGTCGTAGAACTCCTTTATCCTCTCCACCACCCAGGCGGCCTCCTCGTGGGCGTCCCGGGAATAGATGAGACGGGGCCTCTCTCCGTAGTCTTTTGCCGCGGCCTTGAGGCATTTCTGGTACTTGTTCGCCATGTTGTCGAGGACGGCATTGCCCACATCCAGGATCGCCTGGGTGCTCCGGTAGTTGTCCTCCAGCGTGATGACCCTGCACCCGTCAAAGCGCTCGGGAAAGCGCATGATGTTCTCGTGGGAGCTTCCGCGGAAGGCATAGATGGATTGGGCGTCGTCGCCGACCACCAGGATGTTGCGGTGGGCGGCCGCCAGGTGGTAGGCGATGTCCCCCTGCATGGCATTCGTGTCCTGGAACTCGTCGATCATGACGTAACGGTACCGGGCGGCGATGCGGGAACGCACGTCCTCGTTCTCGAGAAGGAGCTTGAAGTAGAGCAGGAGATCGTCGTAGTCGAGGCACTGCGAAGCCACCTTGTACCCGGTGTACTTGCGGCGCAGTTCGCCTATCTCGTCGGCGAACTGCAGGAACTCCGGGTAGTGCCTCTCCAGAACTCCCTCGAGGGTCATCTCCTTGTTGACCGCCATGCTGAGGATCCTCCTGAGCATGTCCTTCCGGGGGCGCCTTTTCTGCCTCTCGTAGAAGCCGAGGCTAACCGCGCACCGGTGGATCGCCTCCTCGGCATCGGACTCATCATAGATGGTGAACGTGTCGGGAAGTCCGAAGAACGCGCTATGCCTGCGCAACATCTTGTTGGCGAAGGAATGGAAGGTGCCCCCTTCGACACCCTCGCACCGGGGGTCGTGGCGCGCGGCGCGGGATATCATCTCCTTCGCGCTTCGCCTCGTGAACGTGAGAAGGAGGATCGAGGCAGGGTCGATGCCCGTCTCGACGAGATACCTCACCCTGTATTCGATGACCCGCGTCTTCCCGCTGCCCGCCCCCGCGATGACGAGCACCGGCCCGTCGACGGCGGTCACCGCCTCGTATTGCCTCTCGTTGAGCTCTTCCCTGAGATTGCCGTCTGCCATGTGCCTCGAATATTATACATGATTTCGCCCGTGGCGTCACGGCGCGGACTTTGCTCGCTCACCGCGTCCGCAGAGCCTCGAGAACCTCTCGCATGTGGTCGGCGTGGAACTGGAGATGGTAGTCCAGCAGGCCGCCGATCATTGCCTCCAGTGTGGGATATTCTCCCAGGTCCGTCTCCTTGAGGGCGGGGACATGCGCCTTCCTGTCGAGTTGCTCCGGTGAGAGCCCTGCCGCGAGGTCCGCGACATCCCGGTATAGTCTTTCGACATCCGAGCGCAGTTGATCAAAGGTCATGCGGGCACGCTCCTCCGAAAAATAGGGATTCTCGGCCTCAAGGTCGATGGTCGGGACATCCTGGTCGAGAAAGGACCTGAGGTCCGACATGAGGCCGGGTCCTTCGGGGCCGAGAATGTGGGAAAGGATCTCCGCGGGGGACCACCTCCCCTCGGGCGCACGCGAAGCGGAGCTTTCATCCACCCCTTCGCACGCCTTCATCAGGTCCTCCAGTCTCCTGCGAATGGTTTCAGCCAGTTGCTCACCTGTTGTCGTAGCCATCTTTCTCCTCCCTCGCTGGTGCCCCACGCGCCCGCCCCAGCCGGGGTCACGTCGCGCGCGGGTATCTTCCGTTCGTGCTTCCCCAGTTGACGCTCACGGCATAGCGCATGCACCGTTCGAAGACGGCGTAGGTCATCTCCGGGGCGGAGAGACCCGCCGTCAGTTTCGCCGTGTTCCTCCTGTCGAACCTGCGGGTGTCCGCCAGGTACGGAAGGTAGGGCTTGACAAGCTTGTTGAACACCTCTTCCGCCGGGTTCTGAACGGTCATGCCCATTTCCTCCCCGCAAACCAGTTCGATCCCCCTGATCCTCAGGAACCTCTCGCAGTACCCGGCAAGTTCCTCCGTCGTCCTGGGAGCATCGCTCGTGACGTGGTAGATCGTGCCCGTCCGCGGATCGCGAAGGATCTCCGCCATGACTGCAACGAAGTGGTCCACCGGAATGAGGTTCACCTGTCCCCTGCGGGGGACGAAGATGCGCAGGGGCAGGTGGAGAGTCCCGTCATCGTCGAGACGAATGCCTGCCCCCCGGGACCTGAGCCCGCCGTGATTCTCGATATCGTTAAGATATATGTCCCTGATAATCTGCAGGGCCCGCACATGATAGTAGACGGCATTGAACCGGTTCGACCGGCCGGTGGCGGAGTCTCCATAAACGATGGCGGGGCGCGCGATCGTGTAGGGAACGGCGTGCCGCGAGCACAGTGCAGCCACCTCCGCCTCGGCGAGGGTCTTCGTCTCCTCGTACACGTTTGCGAATGCCCGCGGGCCCGCCGGCACCTCCGCGCAGAGCGAAGGTGAGGTCGGGCACACGTAGGCGGTACTGACGTAGTGAAAACAGCCGGCACCTGCGTCCCTTGCCAGCGTGACGATGCCGTGAAGGGCCGCCACATTGATTTCCATCGATTCCCTGCGGCAGCGTTCCGAGAAGCGCGTGTCCGAGGCGCAGTGGATGATCCCGGCCGTCAGGGGGCAGAGGGCATCATAGCGGCGGCGGTTGAGACCGAGACGGGGTTCGTGAAGGTCCACCTCGACGGCATCGATACGCTCCCGGCAGCTTTCCAGACCGAACCAATCGAGCAACGCGTCCACCCTGTCGGCAAGACCTGTCCCGTTCCGGGAACGTCCGAGGACCACAACACGGTGACCCGCCCTGATGAGGCCGGCCATGAGGTGGCTCCCCAGAAACCCTGTCGCTCCCGTCAATGCGAACAGGCGGCCCCCGTCCATCTCATTCAATGTCCCGGCTCCCCGGTCAGGGGCTTCATGCATAGAGCAGGTTCTCCTTTCTGCAGTAGCCCTGCTGAAAGATATACCGCATCCAGCGTATCGTGCCCGTGCGGTCCGAAAGGTCGTCTATCAGGGCACCGGCCTCGGCCGCAGCCTGCCGCATCAGTTCTATTTCTCCCCCGTCATTCTGATCGAGAAAATAGTCGTACTCGAGAATGCAGCGCTTTCCACTGTCCACGGGTGTGATGAAGCCAAGGGCGTTCTTCAGGCCCTTGGCCCCGGCTATGGCCTGAAGGCCGCCCGATACCTCCGACACCAGGCCATGGTCGAGGGGAAGATACATGAGAAATGGGAGGAAATGCTTCTCCCGTCCCACCCTCGAGCTCGTGATACGGAACATATTGAGCCACACGAGGTCCGTGAGGTCCGGGCGTGAGTAGACCTCCTCATAGACCTGCCTCAGGTCGGGATCGAAATCCTGTACCAGCCGCGACGGGGACGGACAGAGCGCCGTCTCCGCAAGGTCGGCAAAACCGCCGGTCTTGAGATACGAAAAAGGCTCCTCCTCTTCGAGTGCGGCGACAAGGTCCAGCCACCGCGCTCCGGCCAGCGAGGGAAGGCCGAGGCTGAGGGTGGTGAAAAGCCGCTGGTCGATGAGCGGGTGACCCATGGCCCGGATACTCCCAAGCGCGTAGGCATCGCCAAGCACGAGAACGGCGCAGGCCATTCCCAGCTTCCTCGTCAGAACATCCCTGGTCTCCAGGGCGAGCCGGACCGAGGGCGACATGAAAGAGGAAAGATACTCTGTTCCGAGCACCCCTATGGCTATACCGATCCTCCGGACCGCGCACTCCCTCGAAAAGTCTATGGCTTTCTCGAGAGAATCGAAAGGGACGAGGACTCCCCCCTCATCGGTTGTCACGGGATGGAGCTTCACCTTCAGGGAACAGCATATTCCCGGACTGTCCGAGCCAGCCCGGTCAAAAGCATAGAGGTTCGGCGCGTTCTTCTCGTTGAGAGAGAAAAAGGAGCCGTCCGTGGCCACGAACTCGGCATCCACGTGGCTGTCGGCAGAGGCGCCATAGGCCGTGGAGAACAGCGACACTATGCCGGCGCACATCATGCTCGCGCATACCAGGGCCGCGGGCTCCGCGACATTCACGCGATAACCCCTGCCCGCCGCCTCCCTCTGGAGATCGAAGGCCGTCACTCCCGGGCCTATCTTCACACACCAGTTCTTCTCATCGAACTCCATCTCCTTCATCCGGTTGAGATCCAGCACCGCCCCTTCACTGAACCCGAACCCCATGAGATTGGTCGCGTTGCCGCGCGCCACCCAGGAAATCCCGGCGTCACGAAGCAGCCTCACGACCGACGACACTTCTTCTCTCGTGCCCGGTAGGATAACGTATCGCGGCATCCTGAAGAGGGCCAGCGGTGACGGGTCATGCGCATAGGTGGCCCTGATCGCCGGATCGTTCGTCGCCCACCGCTCTCCCACGATGTTTCTTATGCGTGCCAGCAGGAGATCCCCGGCAGGTCTTTCAACTGGCCAGCCTGCCGCGAGATGGGCCGCCACAAGCGATCTCAGCGCTTCCATAACCCTGGTAGGGCGCAGGCCTGTGATGAAACAGCATTGCTTATCGCACCTGCCGCAGAGATCACAGCTCTCGGCGATACGCACGCACTCTTCGGTGACGGGAACACGGTGCTTCGCCAGCGCCGCGTAAAGGTCCATCCTTCCCTCGGGATAGAAGCTCACGTAGTGGTGGGCAAGCCCCGACGGACACACTCCCGTGCCAAGGAAATCGATCTTGCACATGGCATAGTGCCTGCAGTTGACGGCGATGCGAAGCGCTTCGTCCATAATGTCCTCCACTCCGTAAGGGCGGTCGTGACCGGCAGCCGCGTCATCAGGCTGATGCCGGCCCCCGGAGAACCGTTGGTACGTCCAGCCTGAGCAGGACCCTCAATAATGCCTTGGTTAGGATTTATAGCCGATACTGCGGCGAGTCAAGTGCGCCCCTTCATCGGGCGGCACCGGTTAACGCTCGGCGAGGGAGAAGCGGTCTTCCGCCAGGAGCTCCTTTTTGAGGAAGCTGCCTCTTCAGTTGTCCTCGAACACCGCGAGGCCCGTCTGGCGTTCCCGCTCGGCCACGTACTCGGCGATACCCGTTGAGGCATCGTCGGACAGGGAGGAAAACTCGACCCCGATCCGGGTGAGGTCCATGAGGTGTACGACGCTCCTCACCGTGGCCCGCGCGCGCACCTCTCCGAATGGGGGGACCGTGATGGTAAGGTCGAGGGCATCGCCCGATTTGAAGCGGGCCACCTCTTCCGTCATCATGAAGGATATGCCGCCGGTGCTTATGTCCACGGGTTCCACGTGGATGGCCTCGCCGTCGCCGTCGGCGATCCGTGCCGACACCGGGCGGGTCGCAGACGGACGGACCCTCACGTGCCTGCGTCTTTCCCTTTTGGTCACCCTGTCGGGGTACTGGATGGTCAGGTGCATGCGGCGGTGTTCGGCAAGCTCTATGGAAAGGACCTTCGTCGCAAAGGTGTACAGGGAGCTGTCGCCCGCGCAGGTAACCGTGGCCCGTCCTGTTTCCGGGTATTCTCCCGGCGCCAGCGACGCCTCGATGAGAAGGTCTCTCTTCGCGCCCCCGAGCAAGACAAGCCGGCAGTCGTCGAGAACGATGGTGTCGTCGATGACGACCCTGACGGGCATGTTCTGCTCTGCTATCTCCCGGATGTACTGGTCTACCTGATGCTTCTCACGAAGGACGATGAGACTCTTTTTATCGTTCGTTGCCATGATGTCACACGGTCTCGATCTTTATCCTGTTAATTTTCTTTCAATTACTCACCATTTACAAGAGAAAAGTGCGATTGACTTTTCTCGCGCCGTCAACTACGCTATCTTCAAAACTGGAGCCCATGAAGAACAGGTATCTCCTTTCCTTCCTTATCCTCGCAACCCTCCTGTCACTCCCTTCAGGCGCCGGGTGTGCGGAGTATGGCAAGGACGTCACTGTCAGCCTCTGTTTCACCCCCGGCGGGTCCTGCACCGACAGGATCGTGCGCGAGATATCCTCGGCGCGTTCCGAGATCCTCATCCAGGCGTACTCCTTCACCTCCGCGCCCATCGCGAAGGCCCTCATCGAGGCCCACAAGCGCGGCGTCAAGGTAACCGCGATCCTCGACAAGAGCCAGCGCACGGCGAAGTACACCTCCGCCACGTTCCTGGCGAACATGCGGATACCCACGTACATCGACACCAAACACGCCATCGCCCACAACAAGGTCATCATCATCGACGGCGCCGTAACGATAACGGGCTCCTTCAATTTCACGAAGGCAGCCGAGGAGAAAAACGCCGAGAACCTCCTCATCATCCGCTCCAGGGAGATAGCAAAAGCCTACCGCGAAAACTGGCAACACCACCTCGCCCACTCCGACCCCTACGACCCCAAATACTAACTCACCCCCTCACCCCCTTTACGTCCTATAAGTCCTATAAGTCCTAAGCGTCCTATAGGTCCTATATGTCCCATAGGTCCTATCCCACCGTCCCATAGGTCCTATATGTCCCATAGGTCCTATCCCACCGTCCCATAGGTCCTATCCCGTCCTATACGTCCTATTTTCCTTTTTTCCACACTTACTGTATAATATTGCGTTTTTGCAGGTACATCCAACGGAGGACGCATTGATAACAGCATTGATAGATAACAGGACATGCTCGGCAAGGGAAGGCAGCACCATCATCGACGCAGCCCGGGAGAATGGAATTGACATACCCAGTCTCGGGTATGACCCGCGCGTAAGCCCCCCGACAAACATCGAAATATCCATGGTGGAGGTGGTGGAGAACGGAAGGCGCCGGACCGTCTCGGCGACATCCACCATCGTGGAGGACGGGATGGTCATCACCACCCGGTCGCCCGCCCTTGAAAATTTCAGGAACATACACCTTCAGGCGCTTCTGAGGAACCATTACGGAGATTGCGTCGCTCCCTGCGTCGCGCGGTGCCCCGCACACATCGACATCCAGGAATACCTTTACCATGTGGCCAACGGCAACTTTACCGAGGCCCTGGCCGTGATCAGGGAGAGTAACCCTTTCCCTTCGGTGTGCGGCAGGGTCTGCCCGCACCCCTGCGAGGCTGAGTGCCGCAGGAACGCCGTGGATTCACCCGTCAACATCAACGGGGTGAAACGCTTCATCGGCGACTTCGACAGTTACCGGACCGTTGAGTTCACTCCCCGAGTGGCCCCGGACACGGGGCGCAGGGTGGCCGTCATCGGCGCGGGCCCGGCGGGGCTCACCTGCGCTTATTTTATGCGCTGTCTCGGACACAGCGTCACCGTCTTCGAAAAACAGGAGGCCGGCGGCGGCATGCTCCGCTGGGGCATCCCCTATTACCGCCTTCCGGAAAGTACCCTCGACCGCGAGATAGGGGCCATCCTCAGTCTCGGCATAGACATACGGTACGGCAAGGAGCTGGGAAAGGACTTCACCCTCCTGTCCCTGAAACGGGACGGATACGAGGCGATATTTCTCGGCATAGGCGCACAGAAGACCTCCCGTATGGCAATCCCCGGCGAGGACCTTCCCGGCGTCATGACGGGCCTTGACCTTCTTGCCCGCATTGCGAGGAACGAAACACCCGATCTCGGTGACACCGTCATCGTCTTCGGAGGGGGAAACACGGCCATGGACGCCGCCCGCAGCGCCGTCCGGCTGGGATCGAAAAAGGTGGTCGTCGCCTACCGGAGGACGAGGACCGAGATGCCCGCCGAGGATGCGGAGATAGAGGAAGCCCTGGAAGAAGGCGTGGAGATGATGTTCCTCACCGCCCCCATGTCCATCAGCCGCGAGAACGGGTCGCTGACCTTGAGGTGCATGAAGATGGAGCTTGGCGAGCCCGATGGGAGCGGCAGGCGACGTCCCGTTCCCATGGAAGGCTCCGAGTTCGATCTTGTCTGTTCGACCGTCGTCAGCGCCATCGGACAGATCGTCGACAACGAGTGTATCGCCCGTGACGACCTGACAACGAAACACGGCACCGTCCTTACGAACCCGGGCACAACGGAAACCTCCATCACCGGAGTCTTTTCCGGGGGCGACTGCGTGAGCGGCCCCGACATCGCCATCAACGCCATCGGCGCCGGCAAGCGGGCGGCCATGCAAATGGACGAATACCTCCGAACGGGAATGTGCACCCCTGTCCCGGAACCTTACAGCTGTTCAAAGGGACACTGGCAGACGATACCCCGGGAGGAGTTCAAACAGGTAACCCCGTCGGAAAGACTCAATATTCCCACCCTGTCGGCCGAGATGAGGAAGACGAGCTTCCAGGAGTCGACGCGTACATGGGACAGCGAAAGCGCGGTGCGGGAGGCATCCCGGTGCCTCGCCTGCGGCTGCACGGAGCGCTACACCTGCATCCTCAGGAACCATGCCAGTGAATACGGGGTCGAGTTCAACCAGCCGGCCCCGGCACGGTCACTCCCCATCGACGAGAACCATCCCTTTATCGTCCGCGACCCCGGGAAATGTATCCTCTGCGGCCTGTGCCTCAAGATATGCCGGGAAATGGAAGGATCGTCGGCCCTGTCCTTCTACGAGACGGACAACATCCTCACGATAGGTCCCAACGACCACCGGCCCCTCGACATGACCGTTTGCGTCGCCTGCGGCCATTGCGCGACGGTGTGTCCCACGGGCGCCCTGTCCTTCAAACCCGTCATCCCCCGGATCTACCGCGCCCTTCACGACCCGAACCTCACCGTCGTCGCGCAGATAGCGCCGGCGGTAAGGGCCGCTTTCGGGCAGCACTACGGCATAGACCCGGCCTCAGTCATGTCGATCCTTTCAGCGGGGCTCAAAGAGGTGGGGTTCAATTTCGTTTTCGATACATGCTGGGCAGCGGACCTCACCATCATGGAGGAAGGCACGGAATTCCTGACCCGTGTGGCCGAGGGCGGCGTCCTCCCCCAGATTACATCCTGTTGTCCCGCCTGGGTCAATTACTGTGAGAAGATGGCCCCCGACATCCTTCCCCACCTTTCGTCCTGCCGGTCTCCCCAGCAGATGTTCGGCTCCGTCATGAAACACTACTTTGCCCGGGAACTCAAAGTTCAGCCTCAACACCTCTTCTTCGTTTCCATTATGCCCTGCAACGCCAAGAAGTACGAGGCGCTGCGGCCGGAATTCAACCAGGAGGACCTGGCCGACGTGGACGCAGTGCTCACCACGACGGAGGTTATCAGGCTCTTCGAAGAGCGTGGGATGGACCCGAGGACCTTCAACCCCGTACCCGTTGACGCCTTCTTCGGCAAGGCAAGCGGCGCGGGAATCATCTTCGGCGCCTCCGGCGGGGTCGCCGAGGCGGCCCTGCGCCTCGCGGCCGAGCGGGTCATAGGGAAACGAATGGAGAGCTTCACCTATGAGGAGGTGCGGGGACTGAAAGGGGTCAAAAAGACCACCGTCGACCTCGGGGAAACAAAGGTACGCCTCGCCGTTGTAAGCGGCCTCACGAACGCACAGGACCTCATCGACCACATACGTTCCGGCGACGCGCCCTATGATCTTATCGAGGTCATGGCCTGCCCCGGCGGCTGTATCAACGGATCGGGGAACCCGGCACCGAAACTCACGAGCGATCCCGGGGACAGGCTCGAGGTTCTCTATCGCCTCGACGAGGCGGCTCCCATAAAGAAGAGCCAGGACAACCCGACAATCCAGGTCATCTATAAGAACTGGCTCGGCAAACCCGACGGGACCCTGTCCCATCACAACCTCCACACCACCTATCGCCGTCGTTCCATGCGCGTCCAGGAGACTGTCGAGGAGCTTCTCCGGGACGACTCCCCCATCGACGTGGGTGTCTGCCTCGGCACGAACTGTTACCTGAAGGGCTCCTTCCACCTTCTCGAAGGACTCTCGGCGGAGCTGCGCAAGCGCGGCCTCCTCGATCGCTTCAGGATAAAGGCCCGTTTCTGCACCGACCAGTGTTCCGGCGGCCCCAATGTCGTGGTTGGGGCAAATGTGATTGGCCGCGTGGACCCCAACAACCCCGTCGCCTTCATCGACACCTACCTCATTCCCGCCCTGGAGGCGGTGGAAGGCAAAGGGACGACGCCTTAAAGGCCGCCCTGTCCTCGCGCCGCCCCGCCGATTCGGGCCAAAATGCTAACGTATCCGCCGGATGATGCGAGAATAGTTGAGAGGAGTACGCAGATACGTAAAGCACGCGGGTAACCGGGCGATGTGATACAGGCGTCCGGTGCGCCACTTAACGGTATCACATCCGGCCTTCCCTGTTTCACCGGGAACTCTCCCCGCGGAGATGTCTTGGACATATCGCAATGTTGCGTGTAACATAGTGATAGACAGGATGAAGCATGTTTAAGAATGTAGCCCTCAAATACAGAATGATACTCGGCGGCGTAGCCGCGGTGCTCATTCCTTTCCTGATGGCAGGAGTGATCGTCTACGTTCTCCTCTCCGGCTCCCTCATGGAAATGACACGGGAGAAATCTGTCCGCATCGCCATGGATATAGCCGCTCTGATCGATGCGAACCTGATGCAGGAGATCAAGCTGGCCTCGTCCATTGCCGCCGACCCAACGGTGGTCAGGGCCTCCCGAAGCGGGGACTACCGTGACGTCCAGGCGAAACTCGAGGCCGTGCATAAACGTATAGGCAGGCCTTTCTTCACGCTCTTCGTGCTCGACAGCAAAGGTTTCGTCAGGGCTGACGCGCAGTTTCCGAGGCAGATGCTGGTGGATCTCTCGGACCGCGAGTATTTCCTCCGCGCAAGGGAAGGTAAAACGAGCATTGCCGGTCCCTTTCCTGCCAGAGGGCCTTCAACGCCGGGAAACCCCGTTGTCATCGTCTCCGCTCCGATTGAGGAAAACAATGAGTTTCGCGGAGTCGTCTGCATACCCTTCGATCCGACTTTCCTTGAGGCCATAGTGTCGCAGGTAAGGACCGGCAGGACGGGGTATGCCTACCTTCTAAACTCCGAAGGGCTCGTGCTGGCCCACCCGAAGAAAGAATTCATCCTTCGGGTACGACTTCCGGAACAGCCCGGCACCGAGGAGATCTACAAGCTCGTGCAGGCCGGGAAGACAGGAACGGCGTCTTACTATTCCGGCGGGGCACGGAAGGTAGCCGGGATGACCTCCATGGATCTCACGGGCTGGACAGTCGTCTTTGCCCAGAACAGAGATGAGATAATGGCCCCCGTCAACAGGATCCTGTCGATCATGCTTGTCAGCGGGGCACTCTTCCTCATCATAACGATCACCACCATAGTCATTGTTTCGAGCAGGCTTACCTCTCCCGTGCAGAGGCTTCTCGAAAGGATGAAGAAGATGACGGAGCACTCCACCGAAATCATCCTCCACATAGGGACCGACAGGAAGATCGCCTTCGCGAACCCGGCGTTTGAAAGAGTAACGGGAACAAGATCTGAAGAGGTGATAGGTACCGAGCCGGACTTCTCGAATCCCCATGATGTCCCGCCGGAGGTCATCTGGGGGGCCCTCAATGCCGGAACGCCCTGGTCGGGCAGAGTATCCCTCAAGGCAAGCGACGCCACCCCGGTCACCCTCGATGTCATGGTCATGCCCCTCAGGAACTCGAACGGAACCGTCGAGGGCTACCTCGAAATAGGCAGGGACGTGACAAAGGAGCTGATGTACGAGATGAGGATGCAGCAGTCGCAAAGGCTCCAGGCCATCGGTACCCTGGCGGGAGGAATAGCCCACGACTTCAACAACATCCTGAGCGGCATCCTCGGTTACGCGGAATTGGCCCTGATAACGGGAAAACATGACGGGGAGATGGAAAAGACCCTGCGGGAGATAATAAAGGCCGCCCAACGGGCGGGTGATCTTGTCGGGCAGATACTTACCTTCAGCAGACAGACGGAGGTCGAACTGAAGCCGATCCTGCCCGGACCCGTTCTGAGAGAGGCCTCGAAGCTCCTGCGCGCCTCCACGCCGGCGTCCATCGACATCCGGCTGATGATCGACAGCCGATCGGCCATCCTGGCGGAACCCACCCAGGTCCACCAGATCGTGATGAACCTCTTTACGAACGCCGTGCTTGCCATCGGACAAGAGCGGGGAACGATCACCATGGAGCTAAAGGACCTTGCTGCCGACGAAGAGTTCACGAGATCCCATCCCGACATGCGCCCCGGAGAATATGTCCTGCTGCGCGTCTCCGACACGGGGTGCGGCATGGAGCCGGAGGTTGTGGACCACATATTCGAACCCTTCTTCACCACAAGGTCCCAGGGGAGTGGCACCGGGCTCGGGCTCTCCGTCGTGCACGGCATCGTGAAAGGGCTGGAGGGGATCATCACCGTCGAGAGTCAGGCCGGAAAGGGCACCACCTTTAACATCTATCTCCCCTGCACGGAATTGGACGCAGCAGACAGGCCCCTGGAGCCCTCCCCGATCAGCAAAGGGGAGGGCCGGATCGTCCTCGTGGACGACGAAGAGGCGATACTTGCGACCACGGGCGCCATCCTGAGGCAACTCGGCTACGAAGTGACCACCTTCACCAACGGCTTTGAGGCCCTGGAAGCCATGGAAATAGATCCTGGTTCTTTCGATCTCGTGATCACAGACCTTTCAATGCCGAAGATCACGGGCATCGAACTGGCGCGAAGCATGAAAGAGATGGGCATCGGCATCCCCGTCATACTCACCTCGGGCTACCTCGCCCATACCATGGGAGACGAGATCCGTGATGTCGGCATATCGGAAATAATGACAAAACCCATAACCATGCAGCAGCTTGCCGAGACGATAGGCAGGGTACTCGAAAACCGGCGCGCGATTGAGGACGCGCCCGAAGAGACCGGCCGACCCGTGGATAAGGAAACCGCCGCTCCCGGCAAGGATGCCTGAGCGCCACGGAGCTCAAACGGACACCGCGGCACCTCCCGCCCCTCCAACCTTCTTTCTCTCGTAGTTTGTGGCCATCCACGGACGTCTCCGGGGAGGCGCAAGGCCCCGGGGCTACTTAAGCAAGGCGAAGATTTGTGTTGACACGAGATGCAGTGGATGCTACTTTTCTTCCATTAGTAGCACGATAATCGCTTTCAGGCCCTCCCAACCAGCGGCCATGCCGGAGAAGAGGGCGGGAAGACGCCCTTTGACACAGAGCACAAGAGAATACTACCGCTTCCACCGCCCCGCCATCTTGCGCAGCAGGCCGTGCTGTGGGATCGATCCGGAGGCCACGTAATGAAAAGTATCGGAACACTTGCCCTTGGTATCTTCCTCCTCGTTTTCGTTGCTGCCACGTGCGCATGGGCCGAGGACCAGAAAGGGGAGCGCGGAACTGACCGGAAGGACGGGAAGAAACTCATCCTCGACAAGATCACCGTTACGGAAACACGTTACGACAACCCCGTTACCCCCGTCGATACCCGCTACGGCACGCAGTACAACGTCGTGACGGAGGAACAGATCAGGGAACAGAATTCCTATGATTTCCAGTCGACCCTGCGCGACGTGCCGGGCGTCATGTACCAGAGCAAGAACCTCATGGGGAGCCAGACGAGCCACAGCCTCTACATACGCGGCCGGGGGTCGAGCCATCCCAGCTCGGACATCGTCGTTCAGTTCGACGGCGCTCCCCGCTACGGCGGACTCTTCGGACAGGTGCTGGGCGACGGCATTGCAGTTCCCACGATCGGAAGCATGGAGATATACAAGAGCCCGCAGCCATCCCGGTTCGGCAGCGGTTACGCGGCGGTCAACATCCTGCCGAAGTACATGAAACAAGAGGGTCAGGAAGGGATCCTCGGTTTCAACGGAGGCAGCTACGGCTCATTGAACGAGAACGTCTCCGCCGGTCTCAAGAAGGGTCCTTTCGATATCTACGGGTCCCAGAACTATGCGAGCACCGACGGGGACCGGGCGAATTCCGCCTCCCGTCAGCAAAGCCTCTATGCCAACGCCGGTTACCAGGCTACGAAAGAGTGGACGGTCAGGTTCCTTATCAACCAGGTGAACGCCGCGACGGAGGCCCCCATGCCTGACAGGACACCCGACGCCGTCAACGGGGTAAGCTGGCCGGGAGCGGAGCGCTACAAGACGGATACCCTTTTCGCCACGCTGACGGTGAGCCACGAGTACGAGCGTGCAAGCGGCTATCTCAAGGGCTACTGGAACGACACCACCTTCGACCTGCTCCAGGAACTGACGAGCGGCAACCAGTACGCCAACGGCACCGGAGGTCTGTGGTCCCGGCAGAAGGTCATCCTCTGGGGCGCCCGGGCCAAGGAAACACTGCATCTGTGGCAGGGCGGCGAGATCATTCTCGGGGCCGATCTCGACATGACGAGGCTCAAGAACACGCAGCAGACATACAGCGGGCTGGCCCCCACCGGCGCGGGCGCGGCTTCCGTCAACAGCGGCAAGGCGAGAAGGGTCTGGGATTTCCCGGACACCCGCCTCCTTTCACCTTATATCGCCGCCAGCCACACCTTCGGCCGGCCGGAAGGCTTCCACGTCACACCGTCTGCAGGCGTCCGGTATTTCAACCACGACGAGTTCGAGAACAAGACCGCGCCTCAGGCCGGCCTGGTCGTCGGATACGCCAACACCGACCTGAAGCTCAATTATGCCCGGGGTGTCAACTATCCTTCTCCCGTCGTACTCATGAACTTCGTGCGCACCGACGCACCCGTTGCAAATGCTGAGCAGTATTGGAGGAATATCAAGCCGGAGGTCGTGGACCACTACGAGGCGAGTCTCACTCATTCATGGTCGAAGGTGGCCACACTGGGTGCGACGGTCTTTCGCGACAACGGAAGCGACCGTTTCCTGGCGTACATGGGTGGAGCCATCCCGACACAGTTCAACGACTATATCGGCCACTACAAGATCGAAGGACTGGAGCTCAGCGGCACGGTAACCCCCCTGAAGAACCTCGAGTTCTTCTCCGCCGCCACCTGGCTTACAACGGAGGCCAAAGGGGCCAACAACGTTGAAAGCAACCACATTCCCTACACGCCGGGCTTCCAGTTCCAGGCCGGGGTAAAGTGGAAATTCCTCGACAACTTCCAGGTATTCGCCGACATGCAGCACCTCGGCAATCTCTACCAGGGCACGTTTGCGCGGGGCGGTACGCTCAATACAACCCAGCTCACGGCGAAGGACAAGCTCGACAACATTACACTCGTCAACGCCCGTATAGGCTACCGTTTTGACCACGCCCCGCTGAGAATCAAGGATTCGGATGTCTTCTTCGCTGTCAACAACATCTTCAACAAGGATTACGAATATGCCAAGGGTTACCCTATGCCGGGAACGACGTTCTTCGGCGGGTTCACCCTGAAGTTCAACTAGACTCGCGCGCACGTGCGCGAGGAAGACTCAAAGGGTCTGTATGGTGCGACAACAGGTTTTCAGAAAACGCTGTACGACGGCGCGGGATGTGGCGCTTCTTACGATCGCGGCCATGGTCCTCGCCTGTCTTTTCTCCGGGTGCTCCGGCAAACCACAGGACACCGCGCCGACGGGAGGGCACACCATCGTGGTCTCGGACACGATCCTGTCGGAGATCGCCTCTTCGCTCCTTCCACCCGGCCGTTATCGCGTTGAAGCGATACTTCCCCCGGGGCAGTGTCCCGGTCATTATGACGTGAAGCTTACGGACATCGAGAGGATGAACAAGGCGGCCCTCAACGTCTCTTTCCGGGGCATGTCCTTCATGGCCAAAGCCGGGTTGGATGACGGTCGGCAGCTTGTCGTCGATCCGGAAGGCCGCAACTGGATGGCGCCCGGCTCCTACGCGCAGGGCCTTGAGATCCTTGCCGCGCGACTATCGGAACGTTTTCCCCAGGACGCGGCCGAGATAGCCCGACGGAAAGAACAGACCCTCCGCCTGCTGAAGAAGGAGGCGGATGCCCTCGTTCAGAAGGTCACGGGAGCTGGCCTCTCCGGGAAGCCCGTCATCGCCTCCTTTATGCAGAAGGAATCCCTCGAATGGATGGGCTTCAGGGTCGTCGCCGAATACGGGAGGCAGGAGGCAATGTCTGCACGGGAGGTCCTGCGGCTGGCTGAGATCGGAAAGAACCGCGGGGCGATCATGGTTGTGGACAATCTCCAATCCGGACCCGATACGGGAAAAGGGATCGCCGAGACGCTCCGGGCCCCGCATGTCGTCCTGACGAACTTTCCCTCGGAGAGCGGGTATCTCGCCACGCTCGGAGAGAACGTCGACCTCCTCCTCAAGGCGCTGGGAAGACGAGACGGAATGGCCCGCAAGTGAGCGCACCATGAGCGAGCACGCGATAGCCCTTGACAGGGTAACGGTCCGCAAGACGAGAGCGGTGCTTCTCGACAGCGTCAGCCTCGCCGTGGCGCGGGGTGAGCTTGTCGGAATCATCGGCCCCAACGGAGCCGGGAAGACTACACTGCTCAATGTCATCGCCGGGTTCGAGAAGTTCGAAGGGATCTTAACCCTCTTCGGACGGCGCGAGACCCACAGGCGCTCCCGCTGGACCCGGCTACGCGTTGGATATGTCCCGCAGTCGTTCCCCGTCGACCCCGCCTTTCCCATCCTCGCCGTGGAGGCAGTCCTGACGGGCGCGATCGGAAGGACGGGCCTGTTCCGCTCCCCCGGAAGGCGGCAGAAAGCGGAGGCGATGGCACTCCTGGAAACCATGCGCCTTTCCCACATTGCCGCGAGACCCCTCGGTCAGCTCTCCGGGGGCGAGAGGCAGAAGGTGTCCCTCGCTCGAGCCATCCTCCAGCGGCCGGACATCCTCCTCATGGATGAACCGACGGCGAACCTGGACATCGCCGTGCAAAAGGAAGTCCTCGACCTCGTCGACGAGATCCACCGGAAGGAGCGACTGACGGGCCTCTTTGTCACCCATGATTTCACCATGCTTCCCACCGCAATGGAGCGCGCCCTGTTGCTCGACCACGGAAAGATGCTCTTTGACGGGGATATTGACACGGCGCTGTCGGGAAAGACCCTGACCAGGCTCTTCCGGTACCCCCTCGAGACCTTCCGGCGTGGCGGCAGGAGATTCGTTTCCTATGATTGAACACCTCGCGGAAGTCTTCACGTACCCTCCCATCCAGCGCGCCGCCTTCGCCTGCGTGCTCTGCGGGGCGAGTTGCTCGCTCCTGTCCGTCTTCGTGGTGCTCATGAAGATGCCCCTCATCGGCGTCTCCATGTCGCACGCCGCCTTCGCCGGCGCCGTGCTGGGCATGCTTCTCGGCATCAACCCCTTTCTCAGCGGCTTCGTCATGTGCCTTATCGCCGCGGGAGTGCTCGGTCCTCTTTCGGACCGCACGGACCTCGCGCCCGAGAACGTTCTGGGCATCCTCTTTTCCTTTCTCATGGGAATCGCCTTCCTCGGAATGGGCATACTCACGCGGACAAAGGCGGGTGCCCTTAACCTGATGTGGGGCAGCCTCCTCACGCTTTCCGGTTTTGACGTCTCGATACTGGCGGTCGTCACGGGCATCCTCGTCCTCTTCGTCGTATTCTTCTTCAAGGAGATCCGCGCGGTCCTCTTCAGCAGGCGGCTCGCCAGGTCGAGCGGGGTACCGGAACGGATGATCTACTACGCGCTCCTCTTCCTCACCGGGGCCGTCGTGTCCTCGAACCTCGCGACAGTGGGGGGGCTCCTCATCTTCGCCCTTCTCGTGCAGCCCGGGGCCACGGCGCTCCAGCTCACATACAACATGAAACACTTCTTCCTCATCTCCGCGGCCTCGGGGATTGGCGCCTGTGCTTCCGGTCTTGTTATTTCCTACATCTTCGACCTGCCATCCGGCGCCTCCGTCGTCCTCATGGCCACGGTCATCTTCGCGATGGCATACATCTTCTCACCGAAACGCCGCATGGCAAAGCTGAAAAAAAGGAATGGTACCCCATGAAAACGACAGACGACGAAAAAAGGTATCGCAGGCGCAGGGAATTCTTCAACGAGCACGCCGAAAAATGGCTCGACATGTGGTATAAGGACCGCGTCACGGGGATCTATGACAAACACGCCGGGGACTTTGAGCGCCTCTTCTCGCTCATGCCGCTCAAAGCCGGGGACCATGTGCTGGACGTGGGATGCGGGAGCGGTGTCCTCGTCCCTTTCATGCTCGAAGGCATCACATCGACAGGACTTCTCTACGAACTCGACTTCGCGGAGAAGATGCTGGAGGTCAACCGCGGCCTCCACGGAGAGATGAACATCAGGTTCATCCTGGCGGACGCGGAGAACGCGCCGCTCGCCGATGACTCCTGCGACGTCGTCGTCTGTTTCTCCTGCTTCCCCCATTTCCACGATAAGGAAAAGGCCCTTGCGACGCTCTGCCGTATCTTGAAACCCGGCGGTCACCTCATCGTATCCCATTTCAGCTCCGCGGAGGGGATCAACAAACACCACGAATCCTGTCACGCCGTGATGCACGACCATCTCCCCGACGAAGGGTCGATGCGCGGCCTGCTCACCAACGCGGGCCTCACCATCACAGACTTCATGGACGAAGAAGGCTTCTACTATATCTCTTCCACCTTATCCGGCCCTTAGCCCATAACCCGTATCTCTCGAGATGAATCCAGGGGAACGGACACGCAGGTCATCCCGGCAGAGTCATGCTATCCGATAACCAAACTCCAATGACCAAAGCGGGGACGATAACATCCTGAGGGCTCCCGTCCTGTCTGACGGCCTGAGGGTTGTCCCGCACCTCTTCCCTCGTCACTGCCGCACATCCTTCCTCCTCCGTCATTCCGGCGAAGGCCGGAATCCAGGAAAAGCGGGCAGCAAAGGACCACCCCACAGTGAAAGGTTCCAGGGCACCTCTCATATCGTGCTCCGAAGGGTATTGTCTTTTGCGTGCTTTCTGCTACTGCAGGGTTTTTGCTGGATTCCGGCCTTCGCCGGAATGACGGGGAATGGGGGCGGAATGACGGGGAATGGGGGCATAGCAACCCATCCCCTTTCATCCATCACCCCTCTTCCCTCCCATAAGCGAAAAGGACCGCTGCGGAATAGGGCTTGAGTCCGTATTTTCCCTCCCCTATCCGGGGCGCCTCGTCCCAGGTGCAAAAGTCGTCAGGGGTCTCGAGAGAGGTGTCGATCAGCCGGTGCCAGGGGCCCCGCTTAACCCCTGCGGGCGGCAGTTCGAATTCGAGGGGCTCCCAGTAGCTGCTCAGCATTATATGGAAGACGAGGCCCTCCTCGACCTCGAGGGCAACCGCCAGGCTGTGCGAGTGGTCGGCCCAGTCGGGCTCACCGACTCTCACCCCGTGCCAGGACATACGGGCGCGGCGAAGCAGTTCGTTGAGGGTCATGAGCCGCTCCGCCCTTTTATACCGCCGGGAGAGTCGAAGCCCGATGAGGCTCTTCGTGAAACGGTGTATGTCCGCGTGGCGGGTCAGAAGGGACCAGTCGAACCAGCTCGTCTCGTTGTCCTGGCAGTAGGCGTTGTTGTTTCCCTGTCTGGTCAGGCGCACCTCGTCGCCCATGGAGATCATCGGCGTGCCCACGGAGATGAGGGTGACGGTCATGAAGTTCTTGATCTGGCGGTTGCGGAGCGCCTCAACGGCAGGGTCGCCGGTCGGGCCTTCGACGCCGCAGTTCCAGCTCACGTTGTAGTCCGTGCCGTCCCTGTTGTCCTCTCCGTTCGCCTCGTTATGCTTGCGGTTATAGGAAACGAGGTCGTTCAAGGAAAACCCGTCATGACAGGTCACGAAGTTGACGCTCTGCTCGGGCTCGCGCTCCCGCTGACCGTAAATATCGGGGCTTCCCATCAGGCGCTGGGCGAGTCTCGTCACAGTCCCCTCTTCGCCCCTCATGAAGGCCCGCACGTCGTCCCGGAATTTTCCGTTCCACTCCTTCCAGTTGTCCCCGACGAAGCGGCCGACCTGGTACAGGCCCGCCGCGTCCCAGGCCTCGGCGATAAGCTTGACCCCGGCGAGGACGGGATCGGATTCGATGTCCCACAGCACGGGCGGGTTCTCCATCGGTCTGCCGGACTCATCGCGGGAGAGGATGGATGCCAGGTCGAAGCGGAAGCCGTCGACGTGCATCTTCTTGACCCAGAAATGGAGGCTGTCGATGATCATCCTGCGGACGATGGGCTGATTGGCGTTCAGTGTGTTGCCCGTCCCGGTGTAGTTCGCGAAGCGCGCCCTGTCGTTGTCGAGGACGTAATAGGTATCGTTCCCGAAGCCCCGGAAGGAAACGGTCGGGCCCCGGTGGTCTCCCTCGGCCGTGTGATTGTAGACGACATCGAGGATGACCTCGATGCCGGCCCTGTGCAGGGCCTTGACCATGTCGCGGAATTCGTCGAGGGGACCGAGGATGTCTTTGCGGGAGCTGTACCCGCTGTGGGGAGCGAAGAAGGACACGGGGGCGTAACCCCAATAGTTCGTCTTGCCCGGCGGAGCATCCTGGTCATCGAACTGGAAAACCGGCATTAGTTCGATGGCCGTGATGCCGAGATCCTTCAAGTAGGGGATCTTCTCCATCAGCCCCGCGTAGGTTCCCCTCTTCTCCGGGGCAACGCCGGAATTGGGGTTTCTCGTAAGCCCCGCCACGTGCGCCTCGTAGATCACCGTCGTGGCAAAGGGGCGCATGAGGAGACGATCGCCCTCCCAGTCGTAATCATCGAGGTCGGCCACGACGCTCTTCATGGCAAGAGCCGTGTTGTCGCCCGGCCCGGACGCGGCCATGCGGCTGTAGCCGTGAGGAACGGCCACCGCCTTCCCGTAGGGGTCGAGAAGGACCTTGGCGGGATCGAACCTCTGGCCCCGCTCCGGTGCGAAGGGGCCGTGGACACGCCAGCCGTAGACCTGCCCCGGCCTGAGCCCGGGAACGAAGACATGCCAGTAGTGGTAGGTGCGGTCCTCCCCGGGGTCGAGCCTGATCACGCGCGCCGGTATCCCGTCGTCAACACTATCGAAGAGAAGCAGCTCCACCGCCTCGGCGTTCTTCGAGAAGACGCTGAAGTTCACCCCGTTGCCGTACACGGTGGGGCCGATAGGAAAACAGGTGCTGTCGGAACGGTCCATCATCCTCCTGAAAGAGCTCGCCGGCGTGTCAGTCTGCGGATATCTCCCCTCTCTCATCGACGAGATACGTCCTTCTGCTCTTCTTGTGGTTCGCCCTTATCTGAAGGTCGCCCTTGCCTCCGGACACTGTCAATGCAATATCGGGAGAACTCCGGTAGCCGAAGCGCATAATCTCCTCCAGGGTCACCTGTCCCTTCGGGTTGGCGCGGAAGAAGGTCTGTGACGCCTGGTAGGCCTGAGAGGCATGCGCTCTCGCTTCGCGGTTGAGATCGCGATCCCTGTAATTCACGTACTGGGGAATGGCGATGGCGGCGATGATCCCCAGCAGGGCGATACCGATCAGCCCTTCCATCACAAAGGCCCTGACAAATCCCCGATCGTTCACGCCCGCGCTCCTTTCAGCTCCGCCCGATGTCCCTCCAGGTCTTCGCCGGCCCTCAGCCCTCTTCGCAGGTGTCGCAGATGTTCCTGCAGCCCGTGAACAGTCCCTCCTTCCCCTTCAGGAGCTGAGATTCAAATACGTAACCCTCGCCCAGGGTCGAGTGGGTGTAGTCGATCCGTATGGGCTTTGCCCTCTCGAAAAGTCTCTTGTCAACGACAAACGTCACACCCCTGTCCGTCAGGACCTCATCGGTCTCCTTCTGGTCATCCATGGCCATCACGAGATATAGCCCTCTCCATCCCCCTTCAGTCGTCAGTATCCTGATCGGCTTCGGATTCTCCTGTTCCTGCAGGAACTTCTTCATCCTGTCGGATGCCTCCTGGCTCACTTCAAACATTGGTACCTCCTCATTCCTCTGCGTTTTCGTCTTCGCTTCCCGCCCCTGCGGGAGCCGCAAGATGTCGATGCCACTGTCCTGCTCATATTGTCCGGCAAACGTGGGAGCATTTCAAGGCAAAAGCGGTGGCAGGGATGACAGGAAAGGATCGGATACCCGCCCGCCGCCGAAGCCATTCTCTTGACACAGAACGGTCCGTCCTACTATAGTGTGGCTACACATGTCGACAACGAACCGGTCCCACGGCCCCCATCGGATCTCCCATCGACGGCCGCGATGAGAAACGATACCGCCAGGCATTATTACATGGACAACCTGAGGACGGCGATCATCATGCTCGTCATCCTGCTGCACCTTGCCGTGACCTACAGCGGGCTCGGCAGGTGGTATTATAACGAGCAACATGCGCCGGAATTGTTCGGCCAGATATTCTTCGGCCTCTTCCAGACATTCGTGCAGGGATTCTCCATGGGCCTCATGTTCCTGCTGGCCGGCTATTTCACACCGGGCGCCCTGGACCGGAAGGGCGTTGCCCGCTTTGTGAAGGAACGCTGGAGGCGTCTTGGTCTGCCGGCACTCGTCTATCTGCTGGTCGTGACCCCTTTCATCTGCTGGGTGCAGGTACCGGTGTGGAGGGGAGGAGCATCAAGCTTTCTCGATTATTACGGGGGATATCTCAAGTCCGCCGGGATGAACCTGCTCGGTATCGGACCCATGTGGTTCGCGCTGGCGCTTCTCGTCTTCTCGATCCTGTACGCGCTCCTGCGGGCCGTCCGGCCGCCGGTTCCGAACCCGGAGGCCAGGCGGGGCAATGGGAGCTTCCGCGTACTGGCCGCTTTGATCCTGATCGTCACCCTCGGCGCCTTCCTGCTGAGATTGGCCTTTCCCGTGGGAACCATCTTCTGGGGTATGCAGCTCTGTTTCTTCTCCCAGTACGTCATCCTCTTCATCGCCGGAATACTCGCCTGGCGCACGAGGTTCCAGGAACGGATAACCCCGGCCGTCGGCAGGAGATGGCTGATCGCCGGCATCGTTCTCGGTCTTCCCCTCCTCTTCGTCATTAAATGGACGGCCGGGATCTATCATTTCCCGGTTGAGGCCGCGCATATGAAAACCGCCTACGCCACCCTCGCGGGGGGAGTCTCCTGGCTCAGCTTCTCCTTTGCCCTGTGGGAGTCCTTTGTCGCCGTTTCGATGACGGTGGGCCTTGTGGCCCTGTTCCGTGACAAGTTGGGCAACGGCGGCAGCCTCGCCCGAGGACTCTCCGACAGCTCCTTCGCTGTCTACATGTTCCACCCGCCGATAATCATCGCCGTAAGCCTGGCGCTGCAGACGCTCGTTGTCGCACCCGTCATCAAGTGGGTCATCGCGGGCGCGATCTGTGTTCCCCTGTGCTTCCTGCTGTCATACCACGTCCTGATCCGGGTGCCGGTGCTGAAGAGGATCCTCTAGAGCAGCAAAACACGCCCGCAGGCTCCGTGGTCAGCCTCGTCCCCTGTAGTGGATTTCGGTACAATTGCGCAAGCTTGCCGCTGCGTGTTCCGGGGTGATATCGCGTGCGGGCATGCCCAGCATTTCAAAGCCGGCCATGAATTTCCGGACAGTGGCACTCCTCAGGAGAGGCGGGTAGAAATGGACATGGAGCAGCCATTCAGCGTGCTCTCCCCCGTCAAAAGGCGCCTGATGGAAGCCCATGCTGTAGGGGAAGCTGGTCTGGAAGAGGTTGTCGTAACGGGTCGTGAGACGCTTGAGGAGGTCCGCCAGAGCCAGGCGTTCGTCAAGCCGCAACTGGGGGAGTTGCGTGATCGCCCGCCGCGGCAGGACGAGTGTCTCGAAGGGCCACACCGCCCAGAAGGGCACCAGCGCAGCCCAGTGTTCGTTGGCGAGCACAATACGTTCGCCGGCCTCCGTCTCCCTTGCCAGCACGTCCGACAATAACGGTCGTCCGTGACGGGAAAAGTATTCGTATTGCCGCACCAGTTCCCTGGCGGGTTCCGTGGGCACGTGCTCTGTGGCCCATATCTGGCTGTGGGGGTGGGGATTGGATGAGCCCATGATCTCGCCCTTGTTCTCAAAGACCTGGACGGAGCGGATATCATCGCGGGCGCCGAGGACGACGGATTCCTGAGACCATGTAGCAACAATGGTATCGATCTCCGCCAGGGTGAGCTCCGGAAGCGTGAGGTCGTGGCGGGGAGAAAAGCACACCACCCGGCAGATGCCCCCTTCCGCTTCCGCAACCAGCAATTCACCGGGACGGTACCGCTGTTCGTGGCCTGACCGGGGCGTGAGGGCTGGAAAATCGTTGTCGAAGACAAAAATACCCCCATAGCGGGGATTCCTGTTGCCCCCTGCCCGGCCATTGCCCGGGCAGAGATAACAATCAGGATCGTACGGTGGACGGGCGATCATTGCGGCCCGCTCTTTGAGCCCCTGCCAGGGTCGGTCGGTGCGATTGGGACTGACAAGGACATACTCCCCTGTCAGGACGTTAAGGCGGCGATGGGGGCGGTCAAAGAGCATCAGGTCTCCTCGGTGGTCCCGTTTGTGAGTCGGCAGAGATGGAGGGTGGGGGGCCTTTGCAGGCGGTCGCGAAACGTCTTCTCCATGACCTCCCGGAAGCCATCGAGTGCGGCCACCCTTACGAGGTTGATGGTGCAGCCGCCGAAGCCGGCACCCATCATGCGGCTGCCGAGTACGCCGGGCACCCTCGTGGCCTCCTCGGCCAGGATATCGAGTTCCCTGCAGGAGACCTCGTAGTCGTCCCTTAAACCCTCATGGGTACGGTTCATCAGTGCGCCGACGCCTTCCATATCACCATATTGCAGCAGTTCGCATGCCTTCAGCACACGGTGGATCTCTCCGACAACGTAGCGGCACCGACGATACACCTCAGGGCTCAAAAGGTCCCTTATCTCCTCTATCATGTCCGGAGTGGCGTCCCGCAGGCTCTGAACACCGGGAAAGACCCGGGCCAGCACGCTTATCCCCGAACCGCATTGTGCCCGCCGCGCGTTGTATTCGCTTTCCGCCAGGCTCCGCCGCACCTGCGTGTCGCAGAGTACCAGGCGCACGCCCCTGTCATCGAAGGGAATGCAGCTGAAGGTGAGCGTCCTGCAATCGAGGCAAATGAGACGGTCCTTCTGGCCCAGCACGGAGGCAAACTGGTCCATGACCCCGCACGCCACACCCACGAACCGGTTCTCCGCCCGCTGGCCGAGGATGGCCAGGGCCGCGCGGCTCAATTTCAAATCAAACAGGACGTTAAGGGCAAAGGCAAAACCGCATTCCAGGGCAGCGGAAGATGACAGACCGCTCCCTATGGGGATATTGCCCCCGAACACACAGTCGACCCCCGGCACCTCGATGCCGTCCTCTGTCATCTCGGAGATGATCCCCAGGAGATAGTTTGCCCAGTGGACCCTGGACCGTGACAGACCGGTCAGGTCGACGGTCAGGGAGGTTCCGGTATCCTCGCTGTAAAGACGGCAGAGGCGGTCGCGTCGGGGCTTTGCCGCAAACCGGATGGCCCTGTCGACAGCGCCGAGAAGGGCGAAACCGAGATTGTAATCGGTGTGTTCGCCAATGAGGTTCACGCGGCCGGGGCTCCGAACGAGCAGCGCAGGTTCTTCGGAGAAACAGGCGCGGAATGCGGCACGGATCCGCCCGGCTTCATCACGAGCTTCCTGAAACCCATGGTCCCTGAGATGCGCGGTTTGCATTACGACGCCACCGCCGCCTGATTGCGCTGTTTGACGCGATCTATGAGAATGGCTATTATCAGCACGGCCCCCCGGGCCACATACTGATAGAACGTCTCTATGTTCAGAAGGTTGAGGACATTCTGCACCGTTCCCATAATGAGAACGCCCGCGAGCAGGCCGCTGATGGTGCCGATGCCCCCGAGGAGGGAGACACCGCCGAGGACGCATGCCGAGATAACATCCAGCTCCAGCCCCAGTGCAACGTTGGGTTGTCCGCTCGTCATCCGGGACGACAGGGTGACTCCCGCGATCCCGCACACAAACCCCTGGAGGATAAATGCGATGTTCTTCATGACGGCAACGTTGATCCCGGCCAGGCGGCATGCCTCCTTGTTGCCGCCGATAGCCAGGACATTCTTCCCGTAGGATGTGTTGTTGAGCAGCACGCCGAAGACAACGAAGATCAGGATGGTAATCCAGACAGGGTTGGGGACCGACAGGATCGAATCGTTCCCGAGGGCGAAGAACTCGGGGACGGCGATGCCGACGGCGATGCCGTTGGAGACGATCATGGCTGCGCCTCGGATGATCTGCATGGTTGCCAGGGTGCAGATGAGGGGATTGAGGTTGAGGACGGCGATCAGAGTCCCGTTCAGTAATCCGCAGACTCCTCCGCTCGCTATTCCGGCAAACACCCCGAGATAGACGTTGCCCGTCTTGTTAAGCGTCACGGCGGCGATTATGCCCGCGAAGGCCACGATGGAGCCCACAGAAAGATCGAGGTCTCCTTCGGCCAGGACAAACATCATGGTGCAGGCGATCATGCCGATCGTGGTGACCGACAGGGCCAGCCCGATGACGTTGCGCAGGGTAAAAAAGCAGGGCACAAAAAGCGAACATGCCGCGAACATGATGATGTAGATGATCACCATTCCGGAGTTGGTCCAGATATTCTGCAAGAATTGTTTGAAAGGCATTTTTTGACTCCGTACTGTTTGTCTGGTCACTCCCGGGGAAGCGCCATGGAAAGAAGGGTCTCCTGGCTGAAGTCATCCCGGTCGACTTCACCCGTGATCGAGCCGGCGCACATGACTATGATCCGGTCCGAGACGCCCATCACCTCCGGCAGATCGCTTGATACAAAGATGATCGTCTTCCCCTCCTCGGCCAATTGATAGATAATCTGGTAGATCTCGTACCTGGACCCGACGTCGACCCCCCGGGTCGGTTCATCGAGCATGACCACCTCGATCTTCTCGCTCAGCCACCGTGCCAGAATCACCTTTTGCTGATTCCCTCCCGATAAATTGCCGATGGGCTGGTTCCTCGACGGCGTCTTTATGCGCAGGACCTGGATAAAGTTATCGGCTGTCCACCCTTCCCGCCTCTTGTCCAGAAAGATGCCGGCACGCACAGAGTGTCTCCGGGAGCTGATGTTGATGTTCTCGGCCACGGACCGGACGGCCATGATCCCCTCCCGCTTCCTGTCCTCCGGGCAAAAACAGAGTCCCTGGTCGATCGCGGAAAAGGGATCTGTGATCTTCGCGGCCGCCCCGCCGACAAGGACCTCGCCGTGTTCTTTCCCGACGGCGCCAAATATGTTCTTCATCAGCTCCGTGCGGCCCGAACCGGTGAGGCCGAAGAAACCAACGATCTCGCCCCGGGCGGCTGAAAAGGAAGCATCTTGCTTTATTCCCGGTCCCTTGAGGTCCTTCACTTCAAGGAACGTGTCACCCTTCTTTCTCGGGCGATAGCCGTACATGTCCTTCATCTCGCGGCCCACCATGTTCCGTATCAACACGTCGGCGGTCACTTCGTGCATCGTCTCGAAGGTCTCTATCCTTTTCCCGTCACGGAATACGGTCACAGCGTCACAGAGGGCAAAGATCTCTTCAAGCCGGTGGGACACATACAGGATGATTCTTCCCTCGGAGCGCAGCTTCCGGATAACAAGGAACAACTGCTCCGTCTCCCGCGAGGAAAGCGAGCTCGTGGGCTCGTCAAAGGCGATGATCGTCGCGTTGTGGAGAAGGGCCTTCGCTATCTCCACAGTCTGTTGCTGACCTATCGAAAGGTACTTCAGCTTGGTGTCGGGATCGATGTTCTCCAGAAGCGTGTCGATCTGGGCCAGGGCCTGCCTCCGAAGCCTTCTTTTGTCCAGAAAGAAACCCCGTTGCGGCCACCGTCCCAGGAGCATGTTTTCCGCCACCGTCATTTCCGGCACCAGGTTCAGCTCCTGGTAGATGATCGCGATCCCGGCATTGATCGCATCCCTCGTCCGGGAAAAGACCTTTGCCCGGCCATCGATGACCAGCCTGCCTTCCGAGGGGGTGTATGCGCCGCTCAGTATCTTCAGCAAGGTGGACTTGCCGGCCCCGTTCTCGCCGACGAGGCCGTGCACTGTCCCTTTTCGTACGCCGAATGACACATCATCAAGGGCTCTCACCCCCGGAAAGGTCCTGGTGATGTTCTCAAATCTTAAGAACTCGTCCATCGGACCGTCTGCTCTATTTGATGCCCATGACGGCCTTGTAGTTCTTGCGGGTTATGACGGTACCCGAGGTCCATGTGATGCTCGGGGGTTCCTTTCCGTCCCGGATCCAGAAGAACATGCTTTTCGCGGTGTCATAGCCGTGTTGTCTGGCGCTGAGCAGGATCGACGCGATGAAAGAGGTGTTCTTCCTTTTCTGAAACTCCGTCACCGCTTCGGTCCCGTTTATGCCAACACCGATCGCCTTCTCGGCACTGAATCTCTGGCCCTCCAGCGCCCGGACCGCCCCCAGCACGGAGTTGTCGTTTCCTCCCGCCACCAGCCAGAGACCGATGTCAGGATGCTTGGCTATCGTGATGCTGGCCGCATTGAGACTCCCTTCGATGTCAAGGGTCTTCATCGGCGAATCAAAGACGCGCGCCTTGGGAAGGCCGGCGGCGACAAGCGCCGAAGTGGCCCCATCCGTTCTTTCCTTTATGGTGGGAAGGGAGTCGAAGCTCATCCGCAGCAACCCGACATTCTTCTTCAGGTCCCAGCCGCGCTCCTTTGCTTCACGGAGGATGGTCTCGCCTGCCAGCACTCCGATATTGAATGCTGAGATCCCGACATGATGAACATCCTTCATGGCCGAGCCATCGGGACCGATGAAACGGTCATCGACGCTGATAAGCTTCAGCTTGTTCGCTCTGGCCTTCGTCGCGATTGCGGGACCGAGCTTTACGTCAGGGGTGCATATTATGAAGCCTTTGGCTCCCTGGATCGCCAGGTTGTCGATGCCATTGAGGACCTTTTCTCCGTCCGTCCCGCCAATCTTGATGACGTCGAAACCAAGTTCCCGTCCTGCCTGATCGGCGTATCTCCATTCGTCCTGAAACCACGATTCATCGGGCTGTTTGACTATGAACCCGATCTTGATGCGCGGGGCCGCGGAAACCGAAAAGGCGAAACATAGTGTACAGACCGCCAGAAATAGCAGTGCCTTTCTCATAAGGGCCAACCTCCTCCATTTTCAGTCGTCAGGTCCGTATCTCAGAAGAAATACCAGGCCGCGAAGCGGTACTGCTGAACGGTGCCGCTGGCGTCGGCGAACCCGGACCCTGTCGCGCCCGTGCCGCCCGTGCCCACACCGTTGTAGTGGTTGAACATGAGCATCCACTGGAGGCCGAACCTCAAGGACTCGTTCGCATCCCAGAGCAGGTTGGTGGCATAGGTCTGCATCATGTTGATCCTGTCAGTGCCCGGATTGACCGTCCGTGCGTATCCGCTGTAGTTGTACTTCAGATAGCCGTACATGCCGTTGAGCCAGAGGTTGTCAGTAAGCCACCAGGACGCCTGCGTGAAGAGTCCGAACACCGTGGGGGCGGTGGCATCGTTATCCGGCCTCAAGTAGGAACCGTTGCTTGTGGCGGCACCTCCCATCCAGTTGTTGCCTCCCACATTCTGGCCCATGAAGAAACTGCCGTTGAGGAGCAGGGACATGGTCTTGTTGCCCTTTCTCTCGGGAACGATCGGCACGCTGTATCTGAATGCCGTGACCCAGGCGTTGATGGTGCTGTCCTTGTAGCCTGCCGCGCCGGAAGGATCCGTGTAGGTCTCCCTGTCCCTGCCGTAATACCCGCCGAGGCCGAGCTTCAGGTTGTTGGCGCCGATCCTGCCGCAACGGTCGCTCCAGTACGCGATCTCGCCCTGGAGCCCCGGCCAGCTGCTTCGGGCGTAGCCGTCATTGTACTGATTTGACTGGCCTGCCCAATCCGTGGCGGAGATGAGGCCGAACATTGCGCTCACCTCTTTCGTGAAGAAGTGGCGGAATGCTATCTGGGGCCTGTCCACGCCCGCCAAATACTGTGTAAAATCGTTGGCCCCGATCCACGCTCCATAGTATGGCGTCCCCCATTGCTGCCAGCCCTGACCGATGAGCAATTCCGTCGACGGCCATTTGAGCGTCAGGAAGGCATGTTTCAGGGTGTAACCGCCGTAACCGTCACCGGTACCTCGAAAATCGCCCTGGATGAAGGCCGATGTCTTGGCACCCCAGAGATCGGGACCTTTGACGAGGAAGCTGAAACGGGTCTCAGCGGCCGTCGCAAATGTATTTCCATATTCATCAGCCAGGACCGCCCTGTCCGATGAGCTGTGCCTGTAAGCATACGTCGCGTCCGAGTTGTTGTTCTGCGTTGAGTAACCCAGATCGTATTTGACAAAACCGCCGAACGTGACGTCGTACTTGCTTGATACCGCGCCTGCCCTACCCGATACAGGAAGAACGAGAGCCAGTGCCAGCAGAACCAGTAGGAATGGTAGGAACTTTCTCACTGCCGCCTCCTTCAAAAATGTGATGTTCTCGAACAGCCGATCCGTCCTCGCTTCCTTGCCCTGTTCCATCCAAATCCGAAAGCCTTTCGGGCATGAAATGAGGACTTCCAAAGCTATACCGAGTCAGGTGGGGCAGCGAATGCAATTATATGAATGGCACTGTATGTGGGACGAACAGACAAATCCGAAGGAACCGCGGCAGCAAGGCGTTCGGGTCCGCAGTCGCTTCTGGCTGCCGTTGCACCGGCGGGTGATACCATGGACGGCATTCCCGGCGCCCTCAAAGGGCGTGTCATGGAGGGAACGGTATCAGGAGGGAAGGAGAATTGTCACGAATAAAGACTGGAATCGGAGGATGAAGGCATTTCCTTCGCGGCGGTAACCGCTTTGGTTTCCCCGACGCTCGCCGGCCTGATTCCGTTCATGATGAGCTCGATGGTCTGCTCGCGGAACTCCAGAAGGTCCCAGCTTTCGTCCTTGAGAAGCCAGCGTGTCACGTAATGCTCAAGAGTACCGAGGAGCAGCTCCTGGATGATGACCGGGTCCATGTCGTTCCTGACGGACCCTTCCCGCTGCCCCTGCTCTATAATGTCGCGAAGCATCTTCAACCACCCCCTGAAGAGGCGGTAACCGTTCGTCTTCTGGAAATTCTTGTTGACCCTCAGCTCAAGCATGGCTATGCGCGCGTAGTCGGGGTTCGTCTTGAAGAAGTAAAGGTAGTACCACGCGAACTTCGCCAGCTTGTTGCGGGCGTCCTCGATCCCCTGCAGGTGGAGCTCCAGGCCCTCGCAGAAGGCGTTCGACCTCTCGTTCGGTATGAAGAACAGGAGGTCTTCCTTGTTCTTGAAATGCTGATAGATCGTCCCTTCCGCCACTTCCGCCTTATGGGCGATCTCCGAGATGTTGGCCTCCAGGTAGCTCTTCCCGCCGAACACCTCTATGGCGGCCTTGACGATCTGCTCCCTGGTTGCGTCTTTTTTTCTCTGGTGAGTTGCGCTCATAAATTGGATGAGTATTGTTTATTGCATTCTGCAGCTTTTCAGCTTGACTCACCCACCCCTTTTTGATATTGATTCGCCCGGAAAGGACGCAATACTCAGTTTTTTACCATGACTGTTTCCTGGTGTTCAATTCTTTTCGTTGTCTTTCTTGTTTCAGGCATGCGCGTCACCCCTTCCCGCTTCCGTCGTGATGGAACATCTCGAAATAGGCGGTCACGATCTCGCGGCAATTGGCCGCGCAATCGACGTCCGCAAGCTCCTTCAGCGAGAAGAACCTTCCCTCCTGCCCTTCCCTCACCGTCAGGTCGTTGAGGGTAAGACCCCTGTCGGTCGTTCTATACATGTAGATGTCGTATCCGTCGAAGGGGAAGTTCCCGAAGTACTCCGGGTCGGAAAGGTCGTATTCGAGCTCTTCCCATATCTCCCTCCGGATGCCCTCTTCGGGGGTCTCATCACCTTCTATCTGCCCACCGAACGTCCCCCAGCACGCGGGATAGGGTATGCCGGGGTTGTCGTCCCTGAGCTGCAGCAGGACCTTCCCTTCGCCGTTCTCGATGAGGAGGCCGCACTGGCTTCGGTCTTTTCCCGTAAGAGATCCCACAGACCCTATCGTAGCATCTTCCCCGGCCCCGGGTCAAAGCAAAGACGGGAGAACCTGACCTTGTCCGGGAGATACCGGAAGGAAAGGGAAGCAAAGGACTATCGGAGCGATCGCCGGATGCTGTATACTAAGTGTCGTTTCCCGATCAAAGACAAGGAGCCCCGACGATCGACGAGTATCTTTCAACCGGATTTGCCGATGTCGACCATGCGGATGACAGCGACGCTTACTGCTCCTGCCTCGCCCTCATCGATTCCCTGCCCTATTTCAAAGACTGCAAGAGGGCGGGCTACGATCTGCTCCGGCTCGGACCGGGGATGACGGTCCTCGACGCCGGTTGCGGGCTCGGCGATGACGCCTTCAGGATTGCGAATCTGGTGATGCCCGGCGGCATGGTGGCAGCTCTTGATTCAAGCGCTGTCATGATCGGCAAGGCGAGATTGAGCGATCTCGCAGCGCGGCTGCCCGTCGAGTTCCAGGCTGCGGATGTGCGCGCCCTGCCCTTCGCGGACGGCTCCTTTTCACGGTGCAGGATCGACCGGGTCCTGCAGCACGTCCCCCGGCCCGAAGAAGCGGTCTCCGAACTCGCGCGCGTCCTCGAACCGGGAGGACTTCTCCTTGCCTACGACAACGACTGGGGGACATTCACGGTGGCGTCGCAGGACCGGGCAACGACGCGGGCCCTCGAGACCTTCTGGTGTGATTCCTTCACGAACGGCTGGATCGGCCGCGACCTCGGCGAACTTCTTCTCTGCTGCGGCCTCACCGGCGTGGAGATATACCCCAGCACCTGTATCATACGGGACTTCGACACGGCCGACAGGGTCTACAACCTCCGCGAGACGGTGCGAAGGGCCGCCGAAAAGGGGATCATATCCCCCGATCGGGGCCGCCTCTGGCTCGAAGAACTCCTGGACAGGTGGGTCAGCGGCAGCTTCCTCGCCGCCCACACCGCCTACACCGTCGTCGCAGGAAAAACCGCGGAAGGGCAGTGAACAACCACCTGACAGGCAGAGCCTCAATGACACCTCCCCTCTTCTGACCACCGGGTATCATCCTCTGTGTACCTTCCTTTTTGCTGCGCCATACCCTTTCCCGGACGTCGTTTGAGCGAGCGCGGCGCCCTGTGTTTTCGGGCTCTCCCGGCCTGCCTTCCTTGACAAGGAAGAATGCGGGGCGGATATTGCTCTTACGATCCAGAAAAAGGAGGTAATCGAAATGGCGGACAGCAAGATAGCGAACGGCATCGATGTAACCCGACTGTTTGACACGATCGAAGCCATCAAGGGCAACCCCTCCATTGCACAATTCAAGTTTCGCGCGACCAACACATGGATCAACGGAACCCATTGCCGGGCAACGATCAGGGACTTCTACGGCGCTCTGAAGCAGGACGATTCCCGGCCTCCCGTGGATTACGACATGGATGAACCCCCGATCCTCCTCGGAAACAATGAGGGGCGAAACCCCGTCGAATATCTCCTCGTCGCCCTCTCCGGATGTCTCACCACAACCCTAGTCGCCCACGCCTCCGCCAGGGGGATCGCAATACGAGGGGTACGGTCCAGATATGAGGGTGATATCGACCTTCGCGGCTTTCTGGGGATATCGGAAGACGTGCCGGTGGGCTATCAGGGCATTCGGGTCTATTTCGAGATCGACGCCGACGCTTCGAAGGAACAGAAGGAAGAGATGGTCCGCATGGCCCAAAAGTATTCACCGGTCTTCAACTCGCTCACGAGATCCGTTCCCGTTTCCGTGCATCTCGACAAAGAGAGCCTTTGATCAGGAGAGACTCATGACAGGATCATCAGTTCCGCGCGGTTTTCGGGATATGCTGTCCTTTCCCCTCGTGGAGGCCATCCTGGGCCGCCGGTCCCGCCGATTCTTCATGGGAGCGAACATCCCGGATGGAGTATTCACATACGCATCGGAGCAAGAGGCGCTGCCGTTGACCGATACGGAGAAGATGCTGGTGGTATCCGCATGCGGCGGAAACACATCCTGGCATCATATGATCTACCGGGCGGCCCGCTATGCCCCGCACCTCTCCAATTACGCCGGGGCTGCGGGCGGGCGGGTGTTTCCTTCGGCTGCCGGCTTCCACACGAGCCAGACGTTCTTCACCGACGACGACGGCGTGTACGTGCTGGAGATGCGCGATGCACCGGCCTGTGACGACCGCGCCGATGATGGATCGCTGAGCCTCGATGCATTCGTTGACAACGTCAGGAAACGGGTGCGCAGAGTCCATGATTCCCGGCTTGAGCTTCCATCCGAGGTGCCTTACACGGAGCCGCACAATACCTGGGTCTTCAACAAGCCGTCCACGCTTGTCGTGATCCCCGTCGGGGACCTTTCACAGCACGTCCTGCTCAACATCTGCTACATGCTTCAGAACGGGCTGGTGTACTACGATGATATCAAACGGCGTCCCATCCCGGGCATTGACCGCTTCAGAGACATCGTGGACGTGGACAACGTCTGGCCCATCACCTTTGTGGAGCAATGGTCGCTGTCGGAGCTTACCGTGGAACTCGGGACAAGCTGCTATGCCGGCACGCTGATGCTGCAGGCCATGGGCCTCGGCGGATGGATGTTCAACGGAGTCGATCCCTTCGCCATGCTCGGCGCAAGCGGCAAAACCGGGGCGCCCGGTCTGGGATTCCGCTACGATGAGGACGAACGCTGGCCCTATCCCAACCCCACAGGACTCCCGGGGGTTATGGAAGGCTACTGCCCGCCCCACCAACGGGATATGCGGGCCGCTGTTGATGCGCTGTGCGAGCGCAAGTTCGGTCCCGGTGGCCCCTTCCATCCCGACACTCCCGGACCGTGGAAGGACAGCCGCGGGGTACGCTCGGCGGCGCAGGAGCACGATGAAAGGTTCCGGGAGTGCGTCGCGCTGCAGGCACAGTACGTATATGACACCTTCGGCAAATTCCCCGGCACGGTGCCCTCGATGTTCGTCATCATGTACCTGCAGGCGCATCACCTCGACCTGGAGTTCTATGACAGATTCTACGACCCGGGAGCGTACCTGAAGACCCACGCCATGCACATGGCGCACTGGCACACCGACGACCCGGCCTGAATCACGACGGGACAGATTGGCGGGGGGGGTTGCCAGCCCCCGGCAGGCAGACATATGGACGGTGACGTTACCTGTCGATGGTCATGCTCATTCCACCCAGCAGTCTCCAGCCCCGATCCTCCCGGGTCCATGTGTGGGTTATCCGCGATGAGTGTCTTTTTGCAGCCCCCGACGCGGCACTGCAGCTGGTATGGATGATGTACTGGGTCAGCGCCACGTTGTCCGTCACCCTGATACCCTCCCGCTGGAACTTGAGCGAGCACGGCGAAGGTCTGGAAAACGCTTCTTTCATGAAGTCGGCGCTACCCTGCCGGTCCAGAGGCTTCGCCGCCGCATCGGGCCATCCCAGGAAATCACTGTGGACAAGAGCGAGCACTCCGTCGTGATCGGCATTATAGAGGTTCGTGAAATAGGCCTCCTCCAGCTTCCATATCTCTTCTTCCACGCCTGACCTCCGCTTGTCCGTATCCGTGGCGGCGCAGTGGACCTGAAAGCAGGCGCACAGCATAAAGATAGAGACCATAACCGGTAACAAAAAAGTCTTTTTCATATACCACCCCTTGCCGCACCGGACAGAATATGGTCACCTTTATCGAGTCGAACCCGCATTATACGTCGAGGCGAACGCCATACCGAAGAGTCGGTTCAGCATGCATACGCAGCCGCCCCCCGTGTGATCGCCATGGCCCTCGTGCGCAGCCGCGATCGATGCGGCCAGCGATTCATCGTTCCGTGCCGGTCCGAGACCGGCCCTGGTCTGGCCCGGGCGCTTAACAGGCAGGACGCGTCCTTCATGGACGGTACCCCACACCGGGATATCCTTTATCCTGGCCGCATCGCACGTGACCGGATTCTCCGCGAGGATGGTGAAATTGGCCAGTTTGCCGGGGACGATGCTCCCCACTTTCTCTTCCAGACCGAGGGAATAGGCGGCGTCGAGCGTCACAGCCTTGAGCGCGCCCTGCCGGCTGACACGCTGCTCCTTGCCCGCCACGCGGCCGGACATGGTGACGCGATTAACGCCGCAATGCATGAGAAACAGGGGTTGACCCGGGGCCATTGGCATGTCGGAGTGGTAGGAAAAGGAGATCCCCGCCCGCTCGACGTCGCCCATGCGCACCATGTGGTCGGCGCGCTCAGGCCCGAGCCCGAACTCGCTGTACTTGTCCGCCAGCGCGGTGACGTAATACGGGTTTCCGCTGACAATCGCCCCGAGGCTCTTGATGCGCTCCACCTGGTCCCTGGTTGACACGGCAAAATGGATGACGACCGTCCGGTGGTCGTGGCGGGGATTGCGCCGCATGTTCAGTTCCAGGTTGTCGAGCACCATGTCGATGCCGCGGTCACCGTTTACATGGATGTGTATCTGATACCCGCCATCCCAGTAAAGGCGGAATGCCCTGGCAAACACGTCGGGATCCATCAACCACGCCCCTTCGTGGCCGTCGAGGTAGGGCTCGCGAACCTGCATGGCCAGCGAGTAAATGGCGCCGTCGGCGAAGAGCTTGATCTGCTTCGGCATCATGGCGGTCATGCCCGCACCCCAGTTGAGCACTTTCACGGTTTCCGCGATGGTGTCCTGGGGATAGGCCGCGATGAGGGACTTCCCGTCCGGAATGAAGTAGAAGCGGAAGGGGTTCGTCGGGGGGGAGAGAACGGCATTGACACCGTCCTGGATCTTCTTCGAAAGGATACCGCCGGGTTCGCAGCCCAGGGTCACCCCATTGGCATGATAATAGGCCACCATGAATTCCAGCCCCCGCCGGAATCGATCAGGTGTGGCAACGGCGGGCAGGAACCTGGGGGCAACCCCGAAGAGCCCCTGTTCCCAGAAGTGACCTTCCTTGAGGTTCGACTGCTCCCGGGCGCTTTTCGTCATACCGGCAATATAGGCCGCATCCACGCCGTACATCTCGAGCGCCCTGGTATTGACGATGAATTCGTGGCACGAGCGGTGCCAGACGATGATGGGGCGGGTGGTGCTGATCTTATCAAGATCGGCACGGGCGAGTTTGCCATGGAACGCCTGGTGATAGCCCCAGGTGACCAGGACTTCGCTCGGGTCCTTGAGTTTCGCCTCAGCCGCCTTGAGGCGCCTGAAGTATTCTTCCCTGTTTTTCGCCGCGGGGATCGTGCCGGAGGGCAGGACCCAGTCCTCGATGGCGATGATCTCCGACATCATGGTCAGGGCGGTGAGGAACGGATGGTCGTGCTGGGCGATCAAACCGGGCACAATGACCTGATTGGCGAAGGTCTGATCCACCGCATGTGGCTGCTTGCCGATCAGGGCCTTCAATTCATCGAGAGAACCGACGGCGAGGATCCGGTCTCCCTGCACCGCCACCGCCCGGGCGGTCGGTCGGGAGGGATCGAGCGTCACGATCTCCCTGGCGGTGTAGATCGTCAACGAAGGAGGTCCGGCAAACGCCGCGCTCACGTCCTGAAGGGTGCCGCTCTCAGCGTGAGCGCCGCCGGCAAAAGCGGCAAGGACGACAACTACCGTAATGACCAATCTCATCATTGCAAAACCTCCTTCGTGATCCGCGCTTTCCGGACATGCCGCCCATCTGCCGCACGGTGTGGATGGCTTGAGGGCACTCAAGCCCTTGACCGCAATCATACCATGGACAACGGCACAGGGAAAGCCTGTTGAAGGCAGGACAGTGAGGCCCCGGGGCAGCGAAAAAGGGCGGCCATCAACAATTTGTTTGTTTGCGCAGGGGCAAACAGGTTAGGCTGTGCATGAATCCGGTCACCATTGCCCATCAGGAGGAAGACAGATGAAGAATCGAGGCACCCTGGACCCGAACGCGACGTACCGAAAGCTCCCCAACACCAGGGAACCCGTGCAGCTTTTTGTGTCGCCCTCCCAGTACATTCAGGGGCGGGGCGTTATCGGTCTTCTTGGTGAGTATCTATCGCTGTGCGTTTCGGGCTGTGCAGGTGTGATCATTACGCCGGGGCGGGATCGTGCCCTGGGCGAAGTCATCGACAGGAGCCTTAAGGCAGCCGGTTTCACGGTGAGAAAGACGCTCTTCCAGGGCGAATCGACGTATGGGGAGGTAGAGAGAACCACGGCCTTCTTTCAAGAGCCCGGCCCTGAAGTGGATGTCCTCATCGGCATCGGCGGAGGCAAATGCCTCGATACGGCAAGAATGACGGCGTCAAGGCTCGGTGTGCCTGCCGTTACGGTCCCCACCACGGCTTCGACAGATGCACCGACAGCGGCACATTCCGTTGTCTATGACGAGAAAGGGGTCTTTGCCGGCATAGAATTCAGCGCGACAAACCCTCTGATGGTCCTCGTCGATCTTGACATAGTCGCCGCTGCCCCGGTGAGGTATATCGTAGCGGGTATGGGAGATGCCTTTTCCACATTCTATGAAGCACGCTGCTGCATGGAAAACCCCGAAGCCCGGACCGCGCGAGGCGCCAGACCGACCATGGCGGCGCTGGCCATCGCGCGCCAGTGCCGCGACCTGCTTCTCTATCACGGCGCCGCGGCGCTTGCCGAGATCGGGAACCACCACGTCGGTGAGGCCCTCTCGCGCGTTGTGGAGGCGAACATTCTTCTCAGTGGCCTCGGGTTCGAAAGCGGCGGTCTTGCGGGAGCACACGGCGTGGCACAGGGATTGACGGCCTGCAGCGATCTGCACGCGAGATGCCTTCACGGGGAACTGGTGGCGATCGGCGTCATGACGCAGCTCGTCATGGAGAAACGGATCGATGAAGCACAGCAGGCAGCACAATTCTTCAAAGACGTGGGCCTGCCGCTCGATCTCGCCCGTCTGGGTTTCGACCCGCTACAGCGAGGCCCCGAACTGGACAAGATCGTTGAGCACAGCCTGAATGTATTCTTCATCCGATACGAACCTTTCGAAATCACGCACAGCTTCCTGAAGGCAGCGATCCTCGAAGCGAACGAGTTCGGCAAGGCCATGGAAAGAGAGCTGATATAAAAGGAGATTTCCTGCTTTCCGTTGCTATCATTATGTGCTATCATATGTCACGAGAGCGAAACACCGGCGAACGTTCGACGCGATCATGGCCATCCCCACCCGGAGCAACATCATCTTTTCCGACATCGAGGCCCTGGTGGTCGCTCTCGGGGGAGAGATACGGGAGGGCGCCGGTTCCCGGGTTGTCTTTGAACTCAAAGGGAACCGACAATACCTGCATCGGCCGCATCCCGGCAAGGAAGCCAAGAGGTACCAGGTCGAACAGGTGCGGGAATGGCTGGCAGAACTGGAGGTGAAACCATGAGGAACGTTATGACGTACAAAGGGTACACGGCCCGGGTAGAATTTGACCCGAGAGACAGCATATTCGTCGGAACGGTCATCGGGATCACGGACAGGATCACCTTCCATGGTGAAACGGTGGATGAGCTCAGGGCGGATTTCCAGACCGCCATCGATCATTACCTGGCTGACTGCAAGGCCACGGGCAGAAGCCCGCTCAAGGCGGCTTCCGGAAAGATGATGCTTCGCGTCTCCCCGGAGGTCCACGCAAGGGCCCTCGTAGCCGCGAAAGTGGAAGGCAAGAGCCTGAACCAGTGGGCGGAAGAGGTACTGAGGAAGGCTTCCCAAGGGTGAGGTTCCCGGCACTCACGATTGTAGACAACGAAGACCATCAAATACACGCCGGTTACAGTTCTATAATAAAGCTGTCTCTCCTGTGAAAGTCAGGCATAGGGCCGCAATGGGTCAATGCCCAGTAAGTCTTGTCTTTATTGAACTTGATGATCGCGGCAATACCTATCTCCAGGAATTGGTCCTTACCAATGAGCTTGTCCAGATCGAATTCCATATCAAGCAGGAATGATCCTGACCGTCTTTCAGTTCTGAAAGGAAGCGAGACGACCAGAGGTTCCTCCCGCAGCTTGTCGGCATGTCTTTCATTTCGGTAGTGTTCGAAACGAAAGACGTTCCAATCCCCTGACGGCGAGAGATTGAATTCCCAGTATTGATCGCGATCCTTGACGGCAACGAAAAACTCTAAACAAGTATTCTCCCAAAGACCTGTCTTCCGAGATGGTTCCTGCTTCCGCTCGGCAATATCAACCCTCAGCGAACTCCCAATTATCTCATAATGGACAAAGAGGGTGTCGTTCTGCCGGGCAAGGTATCCTTTACATTCTATTCCAGACAGCGACGCATCCTTTTCAAAAGGCCTCAAAGAAAAAGTCTGTTTTCCGTCTTGATCGTTCTGCTTCATTAAAATGTCAAAAATCGCCAGCCTCTATTTTTATTTCTAAGACGTATCTCACGCCCGCTTCGCTCAAGCCCGCGGAGATTTCAGAGAGAGCTTTGAAAGACAAAAAAACCAATGGAACTCTTCCCGAACCTTTGAAGAGGCGGCCCGCGAAGCTGCCGCTACAGGAGCCTGTCACATTCCTCTGCCGTCAACCTTGCCTGTTTCAAAGCGTGGTTCTGCCGATGGGACGGTGAGCGGGGATGGTGAGCTTCAGTGTTTCCGTGGAAGTATGCTTTTGTAACCGGATATGGCTGCCCTTTTGCCGGACGACGATCCATCCGTCTCTCTGAAGCGCCCTGATGACCTGATCAAATGGCAGACTCGGAATGATGGTCATACAGCGAGTTCGATGATCTCCGAGTTCTCAGGAAAGATCTGATCGTCCTCGACCGATTCAAGATAGAGTTCTACTGCCTCCTTGATGTTCTTCAGGGCCTCTTCCCTGCTGTCGCCCTCGCTGATGCATCCCGGCAAGGAAGGGGCTATGGCCGTGTAACCGCCTTCGTCGCTGGACTGCAGCACGATCGTTATTCCCATCGGTCACCTCTGTACGTAAGTATACATCATTTCCGGGGCACCGTGTTCAACTTTGGACGCACGCTCAACCGCCGATGGGACTGTGGCCCCCGTCGGATCGTTATTGCTCAGTTCCCAGTTCTTCCTGCAGTTTCCCCACCCGGCGCCGCAGCTTTCCGTCACGCTCCATCCTGTCGCCAAGCCTCTTCCTGCCGACGCTCACGGTGCTGTAGTCGACACCGAGCATCTCCCCGATCTCCCGGTTGTTCATCCCGCCGTGGCGGTAGAGCATCTCCATGAGGACCTGCCGGGCCTCGCCGCGGAAGGACTTCTTCAGTATCTCCTCCCCGCTGAGCTTGTATGAGGAGGCCACGGCGCGAAGGATCCTGTCGGGTTCCGTCTTCCCCGCAAGCCGTCTCTTCTGCGGTACCTCCCGGCGGTTCCCTCCCGCAGGTGCGAGGGCGGCCTTCACTTTCTTGAGGAAACCCTTCTCCCCGACGATGCCGTGGCCCCTGCCCTTTTCCAGGGGACTTGGCAGGGAAGACGTGAGCGCCTTCTCCACGAAGGAACGGTAGGCGCGCTTCGCCCTCGCCCTGTCGTCATGGAAGACATCGAGCACCTCACCTGTCTCAAGGAAGGGATGGCGCACCCTTCTTCCCGTGTAGTCGGGATAGCTGCTCCAGGGGTATCCCTTAAGGTGCCTTTCCTGCTCCTCCGGTGAGGACGTGCCGCTCACCCGGACGGGGTTCAGGTGGATGTAGCGGGAGACCTCCAGGAGGTAGCTGTCCGCGTCGATGAGGAAGGATTTGTACCGCCCCTGGTAGAGGTGCCCCGACCTGCCGTGCCTCCTGTTGAAGGCGGAGGTGTAGGAGATATTGAAATGGCGCATGAACTCCTGGAGGTTGGCCCCCGGAGTCCTCACAAGGAGATGGAAGTGGTTCCTCATGAGCACGAAGGCGACAACGCTCACCTGGTATACCTGGGAGGAACGCTGGAGGAGAGACAGGAACCTTAACCGGTCATGGTCATCGGCAAAGATATCCTGCCTGTCATTCCCCCGGCAGGTGACATGATAGACGGCATTCTCGTACTGGATCCGTAAAGGTCGCGCCATGGGGGGAAGGTATCAGGGGGGAGGGGAAGTTGTCGGGAATAGGATTTTGCCTCCGATTCCCTGTTCGTGGCTCATGGAATAGCCACAATGACTGTTGTGTCTCACCGAAGAAGTCTGGTGAGACACAACACCTCTTTCAGCCAGCACATGAGACTCAAAAGACATCGCGGCCCTCTGCTATATTGAGAAGCTCGCCAAAGGCGAGCACGGCGGCCCTCCGGCCGCTGCCGGATTGAAGCTCCTTTAGCATCTTATGCTCCTTCAAGACTCCGATGATCCTTGATGCAGTCGGTTTTGGGATTGCGGAAGACCGTATGAAGTCGCTGCTCTTGAAGATCGGCCGCTGGAACATCCAGTCGAGGGCGTGGATCGCATACCGGGAATGGGTTTTCTCCACAATTTCCGACTTCTTCCGGTTGTAGAGCTCCAGTATGGCCAGGGCCTTCCCCCTGTTCTGGTCCGCCTGGGTCCGAATGGCTTTGAGGAAGAAGATGCACCACCCCGTCCAGTCATCATCGCGGGATACGGCAAGAAGTCTCTCGTAATACTGATCGCGATTGGCTTCAAAATAGGCACTGATGTAGAACATGGGGGCCTGGATCAATCCGGCCTGGAAAAGAAAGAGCGGTATCAGCATACGGCCCAGACGCCCGTTTCCGTCCGCAACCGCTCCTTTGTCGACCCCATTTCGGTTATGGTAGACGGTATTCTCCTGCTGAATCCTCAAAGTGTATACCATGGGGGGAAGGATATCAAAGGGGAAGAAGTTTTGTCAAGAATAAAGATTTGACCCCGACTGCTCGATGCAACAGATGCCCGCGCTTCCAAGCGGGGCTCAGGCGACGTTCAGCATTTTGTTGGCGTAGTCTTTGCCAGAGGTGGCCGGGGGGAGAGGTTTGCCGTCACGTTTGTATACTTCGATTGTCTCCTCAACGATCTCGCATAACTCGTCAAAGACTTTCTTCTCGTCGTTGCCGTGGCATCCGCCATAGAAGAGGCCGGGGCAACTGCCAACAAAGCATCGGTCTTCGTCTGACCATTCAACTATCTTGACGTAGCGGGTACTCTCCTTCATTTTCCAAGCTCCTGTATGGCCGCTTTCACGGCGCGTTCCTGATAATGCCTGGCGTCGTCGCCGGGGTTACCCGATATGACAACGGGCTTCAAAACCTCCGGATGAACAAAGTTTCGATGACTCCCCTTTCCTCCACGATTCACGAAACCGGCTGATTCGAGTTCTCGTATCAGGTCCCTTATCTTTCGTGGCATTATACATTATAGCCCTTTTCGGAAACCGTATCCACGGCAAAAAGGACTCGGGTTCGAGGTGGCAGGTGGAGCGGAATTGCCGAGCCTTGTAAGAACGCTTGCGAGTTGCCGTTTCCGCGCTGCGGGGTCCTCACAAGGAGATGGAAGTGGTTCCTCATGAGCACGAAGGCGACAACGCTAACCTGGTATACCTGGGAGGAGCGCTGGAGGAGAGACAGGAACCTTAACCGGTCATGGTCATCGGCAAAGATATCCTGCCTGTCGTTCCCCCGGCAGGTGACATGATAGACAGCATTCTCGCACTGGATCCGTAAAGGTCGCGCCATGGGGCGAAGGGTATCGAGAAAATTCCTACGAGTTCTCCTCGATTTCTTCAAACTGGTTTATCCGAACGCAGCCGTCGGGGAACTTCGCCAGGATCTCCAGGTCGCCCCCCATAGCCTTTATCATGTTCCTCAATGTGCTTATGTACATATCGGTCCTGTTTTCAATCTTCGAAATGGAGGCTTGCTGCACTTTGAGGTTCTTGGCCAGGGTCACCTGGGTCAAATGCCTGGCCTGGCGTAACTCCTGAAGAGGCATTTCGGCGAGCATCGTCCTTGCCCTTTCCTCTGCCGCCCGCCTGTGCTCGGGCTTCATCTTCTCCCTGAGATTCTTGTAAGGCTTGGCCATCGTCATTCTCCCTGCTCTTTTTTTAATGCTTTCAAATGATCGTCATAGATCCTGTCCGCCAGGGGAACATACTTCGCGTAGAACTGTTCATTCCCGACCTTCGACCCGCCGATCAACAGAATCGCTGCCCTGCGCGGATCAAACGCGTAAAACCTCTGTACGGGTCGCCCCTATGCTGGATTCTCAATTCCCGCATCTGCCCGTGCCTCGATCCTTTTACGTCCGAACTGTACGGGTACGATAGAGCAATACCCCTCTCTTCAAGCAATAGAACATATGCGTCCACAGATTCCTGCTCGCCGTCATCCAGCGTTTCCCACCATTCGGCGAATTCATCCGTATACTCTACCAAATATGCCACATAAGGATTATAACCTAGAAGGAATAATCTGACAAGAGGCTTTGCAGTAGGTACCAATCTCTGATGCAACAAAGAATCCTAATGTGGTAGAATAACGGAGAACGATGCAGACGGTGAGGTGAACCATGACAAGATTGTTAGAAAGAGCGTTCAAAGAAGCATCGAAACTCCCCGAAGTGGAGCAGAACGCGCTGGCGAAATGGGTAATCGAAGAACTCGAGTCGGAAGGCAGGTGGGGAAAATCCCTTGCAGCATCCGAGGATGTTCTGGACAAGCTTGCCGATGAGGCCCTCGGGGAACACAGGAAGGGCAGAACAAAACCGCTGAACATCAAGTCGTTATGATCTCACGGACCACTGAACGTTTCTGGGAATGTTACCGGGAATTACCGGAGCAGACCAGGAAGGAGGCGCGCAAAGCATATGCTGCCTTCAAGAAGAATCCCTATCACCCAGGTCTCCACTTCAAGAGGATCCATTCGACCCGACCGATCTTCTCTCTGCGCATCACCAAAGATTACCGTGCGATCGGCATTCAGGAAGATGAACGGATAATCTGGTTCTGGATCGGGTCGCATGGAGATTACGATAAACTCGTAAAGCAATTGAGAAAGGCATAACCGATATCGGCCGAGAGAGCTTCGGGACCAGTTCTCTATCCTCGAATCCCAAGTTCCTTCTCCAGTTCCCCCACCCGGCGCCGCAGTTTTCCGTCACGCTCCATCCTGAAGGAGAGTCTGAAGAAGAAATCTCCGGCAAAAAGGGACAAGGAATGAAGGGTATATATTCTTTTAACTGAAACAGGGGTGGGTCATTTTTGGGTTGTCATTACCAAAGTCTAGGTGGTCTTAAGAAGTTACTTGTTTATTTTGGAGCGTCCCCTTGCCTCCCTGACTTGCGGTTCATCTGTAGAGCTTCAGGACTTCCTCCATCGCCCGGCCTGTGTTCTCCAACTGGTCTCTGAGTAGGCCCTGTTTGATCGGTTTTCCCGCATGTGAAATGACAGGCAGGGTATTGGGGAAATCTGTTTTCTTGAGTTCTTGGGGAAGGCCCCTTGGACTCCCCATCTGTATTTCTCTTGCCCGTCCGCTTCTTTCGGGGTATAATCTTACCAGTAAGATATCGCGGAGAGGAGACGGTATGGCAGAAGTGGCAACAACAAAGATGTCGTCCAAGGGGCAGGTGGTCATTCCGGAGAGCATACGGAAACAGCTCAACCTCAAGGCGGGGTCGCAATTCGTCGTCATCGGCAAGGACGATGTGCTCATACTGAAGACAATTACCGAGCCCGACCTCGACACCTTTGAGACATTGATAACGCAGGCCCGGAGGGAGGCAAAAGAGTCCGGTCTGCGGCCCTCCGACATCAAAAAAACCATCCTCAGGGCACGCAAGCGCTCTTGAACGTTGTCCTTGACACCAACGTCTTCATCTCCGGGGTTTATTTCGGCGGCCATCCGTACAAGATCCTTGAAGCATGGAACGACGGCAGGCTCGTTCTGACCGTTTCGAAAGAGATACTCGACGAATACGGGAGGATCGGCAGGATGCTGGGGGAACAATTTCCTCTCATCAAGTTCGGACCCATTCTGGAATTCGTCACCGCAAAGGCCGTGATCGTCAAAGCCGGAAAGCTCCACCAACCCGTTTGCGATGACCCCGATGATGACAAGTTCTTCGCCTGCGCTCTGTCTGCAAGATGCAAGACGATCATAAGCGGAGACAAGCACCTGTTAAAGGTGTCCGGTTTTCGCGGGATCGACGTGCTCAAACCACGGGAATTTGTCGACCGGTACCTGCAGGCATAAGTCATGGAAGGATGCCGAAAAGACGGCTTGAACCGGGTTGCCGTTCATTATGGCGAGGTCTATCCTTAGAATGTCCCAAGGGCTCGGTGCTTGAATTGATTGGGTTTACCGCCCGGTGTTCAGTTCTCTATCCTCGAATCCCAAGTTCCTTCTCCAGTTCTCCCACCCGGCGCCGCAGCTTTCTGTCGCCCTCCATCCTGTCGCCAAGCCTCTTTCTGCCGACGCTCACGGTGCTGTAGTCGACACCAAGCATCTCCCCGATCTCCCGGTTGTTCATCCCGCCGTGGCGGTAGAGCATCTCCATGAGGACCTGCCGGGCCTCGCCGCGGAAGGACTTCTTCAGTATCTCCTCCTCGCTGAGCTTGTATGAGGAGGCCACGGCGCGAAGGATCCTGTCGGGTTCCGTCTTCCCCGCAAGCCGTCTCTTCTGCGGTACCTCCCGGCGGTTCCCTCCCGCAGGTGCGAGGGCGGTCCTCACTTTCTTGAGGAAACCCTTCTCCCCGACGATGCCGTGGCCCCTGCCCTTCTCCAGGGGACTTGGCAGGGAAGACGTGAGCGCCTTCTCCACGAAGGAACGGTAGGCGCGCTTCGCCCTCGCCCTGTCATCATGGAAGAGGTCGAGCACCTCACCTGTCTCAAGGAAGGGATGGCGCACCCTTCTTCCCGTGTAGTCGGGATAGCTGCTCCAGGGGTATCCCTTAAGGTGCCTTTCCTGCTCCTCCGGTGAGGACGTGCCGCTCACCCGGACGGGGTTCAGGTGGATGTAGCGGGAGACCTCCAGGAGGTAGCTGTCCGCGTCGATGAGGAAGGATTTGTACCGCCCCTGGTAGAGGTGCCCCGACCTGCCGTGCCTCCTGTTGAAGGCGGAGGTGTAGGAGATATTGAAATGGCGCATGAACTCCTGGAGGTTGGCCCCCGGAGTCCTCACAAGGAGATGGAAGTGGTTCCTCATGAGCACGAAGGCGACAACGCTCACCTGGTATACCTGGGAGGAACGCTGGAGGAGAGACAGGAACCTTAACCGGTCATGGTCATCGGCAAAGATATCCTGCCTGTCATTCCCCCGGCAGGTGACATGATAGACGGCATTCTCGTACTGGATCCGTAAAGGTCGCGCCATGGGGAGAAGGTATCAGGGGGGAGGGCTTTTGTCAAGAATAAAGATTTGACCCCAGAGGTTCTTGCACGGAGTAGCGGTTCTTGTCGACGACGACGGTCGAGTACTTGTCGACGTTCGTTTCAAAAAGGGCGATATTGGCAAGCGGTACGGCGGGAAGAGGGACAAGACAGTCCTTTTCTCTTTCAAAGAGGCTGTCGATGTTCTCCGTGCGCCCGGCGATCCGGTAGGAGCCATGCTTGAGGCAGGAGCGCAGAAGGTGCTCGTTGAGTTCCTCGAAGCTCTCAACGACGGGGACGGGAACGAGGAAGTTGCGCCTCACATATCCGATCACGCCCTCCACCCCGCCCTTCTCGTTGGCGGATCCCGGGTTGCAGAAGCGGGCCTCAAAATTATAGTAGGACCTCAATTTGCGGAAGGCGTCCTGTTCGATGCGGTTCCGGCCGGTCAGGACCTTCTCGACGGCGCTTCTCAGGTTGTCATACACAAGGACGGGAAAGACACCGCCGAAGAAGGTGAAGGCATGGACATGGGCGTCGAAGAAGGCCTGCTGCCTCTCACAGGGATAGGCGCGTACGAAGGGCCTGCCGGAGAACCTGGGGCGCATGCAGAAGAAGTGGAACGGCGTTCGCATCCCCCTGACCATGGCAATGGCCTCTCCCCAGTCGACCTCCGCCTCCTGTCCGCATTCGGGTTCGAGGATGAGATATGCGCGGGACGTGTCCATCCCTTCTTTTGCCTTTACCTGGCGGACGTACCGGCGCACGGTCACCTCGCTTCCGGCGTATCCTTCCTCCTCGACGAGGCGCGTGTAGATCCGGCGGGCGGTGTGGCGCTGTTTTTTCGGGATCTCATGGTCTTGCCTCAGCCAGCGTTCTATTGTGTCCCGGTGCTTGCCGAGAACAGGGTACGATTGTACCGATCGCCGTTTATACCCGGGGAACTCACTTTCAAGGATCTTCCTGATCGTCACCCGGGAATGGCCTGTCTCCTTCTGTATCTGCCGGATGCTCTTACCGTAAACCCGGTGTGCCGTCCTGATGTACTCGTACTGATCCATCGTTATCACCCTTTCCCTCCGGTACCGTCGGTCTTGTCAGACCAACTTACCAGAGATCGTTCTGGGGGTGGGTCATTTTTCGGTGATCATTTGCCCGTTGGGTGGGTCAGTTTTAGGTTATCACAACCACCATCAAACGTGCCGTCGGCTCACTCATGTCACGGGGACACCTTGGGCACCTTCATTCCCTAACACTCATACGCACATTAACACAGGCAATGTGATTATGCAGTATGAGCGTTATCGGTCATAGTTATCGGCAGAGGTATCCTGCCCGTCAATCCCCCGGCAGGTGGCATGATAGACGGCATTCTCGTACTGGATCCGTAAAGGTCGCGCCATGGGGGGAAGGTATCAGGAAAGAGGCGCTTCTGTCAAGAATAAAGATTTGACCCCAGAGGTTCCCCCACCAGATCTTCATCGAAGGGGAAAGCTACCGGAAGAGGATGGGCAGAACCAAAAGGGCAACCGAAAGGGATTGAACATGAGGAGATGGTCATGGTAGAAGACTGAGGATATTGCGCCGCCCCCGGGTGAATTAACATGAAAAGGGGGTGGGTGAATTAACTTGAAAAGTCACAGTCAGGCGAGAGGACTGAACCTCCGCCGGTCATGGCGAACTCGGCGCTTGACCGGTTGAGCCACCATGCGCATCACATTATGATTGACGGAGGAGAATCCTACAGGAAGAAACTGGGACCTAAAACGCGACAGTAGCTAACCGCCCCCTGCGGGAAAAGTGGGGAATTACTGCGGCTCTCGGAGTGGGTAATAACCGTGGCGCTTGACGCTCCTCTCCTTACTCCCCACAAGCTTAGGTGGTCTTGAGAAGTTACTTGTTTTCTTTGGAGCGTCCCCTTGCCTCCCTGTTCGGAGGTTAAACCGATCTCCGCAAACTTGTCATGGTACCTCTTCCCGCTTCCGCTATAGTGGGGGAGCCTGAAAGGATGATGCACCCCTTCTCCGTGTTGCCTCCAAAAAGCCACACCATCGTCAAGGTAGCTGAATATCTCCGGCAGCGTCTTTTCGACACTCGGATCGTAATTGGCATCAAGACCCACGAAGAGAAAAAGCGCCTCAAAAGGGTCAGCGCCCTGCCAGGGCTTCTCCCGGAAATGCGCTTTCAATCTCTCTGACGGGTGCAGTTCGTAAGACATGCTCAAATCATTCTATGAGAAACTGTTGGGGTTATGTCTTTAGGGGAAGTAGTGGATGCCCCCTGTACCTTGGCTCTCCCTCAAAACTAGCGAAGCAGACCGCGCTGCCAGAAACGGGTTTCCCGCCGTAAACGCTATCGAGATGAAAGAAAACCTCGGACCCCGTCGATCGATCGAACACAAACCCGCAGGTCTCGCGATAAATGTACCTGACAATCATCCCTCGCATTCGGTCAAAAACCGGGTAACACAGATCTTCGCATCTTCTGGCTAGTTCGTTAGCTGAAGGACGTTGCTCTGGGTCCATATCGAGACAAGATATTATCAAATCATAGACCTGGGTACCGAGCGGCCTGAATTGGTCCTTTTTTTTCAGCAGGTCAGGGAAGTCTGGCTTCTGACCTGACCCGATTCTCTTCATCGCCTCCAATCCTGTTCCAAACGGCTTCGTACCGCTTAGGGTCTCGTAAACGATGGCGGCTACAGACCAAACGTCCGCCGCTTTGTGTGCGCCCCTAGGGTTATCGATCATCTCCGGAGACATATAGGGCAGCGCACCGAACATTGTCTTGGAGCTTTCGATTGATAGGTCGCCTCCTGACTTGGCATCCGCCAGTTCCTCTTCGGCCATCTTTGCGACCCCAAAGTCGGTAATCTTGATCGCCCCGAGACTTAGCGGTTTGGAAATCATTATATTGCTAGGCTTCAGGTCTCTGTGGACCACATCCACACGATGAGACGCCGCGATTCCTTTCGCTAGGTAGTGCAATAGTCTGGCAGCCAAATATGGATCGATTCTCTCAAAAAGAAGGGCAAGGACCTTCTTCAAGTCCATGCCCTCCACCAATTCCTCTATCAGATAGGGTAGCCCATTTATCTCCAGATAATCGAACGTCTTGGCTACGTGCGGATGGTTAACTTTCGCGCTGAGTATTGCACTACGTTCGAACCTTTTTTCCGCAGAATAGTTCTTCGGCACTTTTAGGGCGATCGTACGCTTGAGCACCTGATCTTCTGCTCTATATACTTCCTGCATCCCTCCCTCGTCCAAAAACTCAATTATCCTGTAACGGTCACCTACTACGTCTCCTTCATTGTGTATACGGCTGCTCATAGGATAACCTCAGGATTGGAGATATCGAACGTAACAAAGCGCCGATGAGGGCCATACTTCGGGTCTCCTATTGTAATCACGCAGGAACCGGGAAGGACCTGGTTCACCGAGGCTTCGATGTTGTTGATGTACACTTTCCCCTCCGAGGACGCAACGTAGAATTCAAGTCCATTGTACTCTATATTAATGCGCCCCATCGTGTAGCCGCGTGCGATAATTGAGTAGCAAATAACGTTATAACTAACCTTTGAAAATTATTTGATACTGTCAAATCGCGCTTGATTCTGATGGCAGTTCGTAGTTTCGGATCAGGAGCTCTGTGACCC
>Ga0228536_1000259_pt1 | contig 127269 bp, 119 predicted proteins | sample SJ1Smetagenome_FD_168611 | JGI IMG/M metagenome (GOLD analysis project Ga0228536, IMG submission 168611) | Enriched culture of PCE-dechlorinating microbial communities from Ithaca, New York, USA - SJ1.S | ecosystem: Engineered > Modeled > Simulated communities (microbial... > Unclassified...
ATTCTAAAAGGTTGAGTTAAACCTTTGTTTTTCTATACTCTTTTTTTGTTGATATATTAATATCTTTGATAATTTTAAGCTAATTCCTGTGGATAACTCTAAATTTACATTCTGCAACTATCTAATATTTGTTCTATACAGCCAAACCCTTGTGAATTTTTACTTCCAACGCCTGCTTCTAATGCCAACTCAAGCAATCTTCTGTCGCCTTTTAGTTTGAATTTACCAGAATATCCCTTTATCAAGAAATCTTTGTAATAAATGATATTTAAGTTAATTTTAGAAATAGGTGTTATTGAAAACTCCTTATCACTAAGTGAAACATTGTAGTAAGCTTCATATTTTTTTACTATATTTTCTTTTACAATTCTAGAGAAATCGTTTTCATTTGGTGAAAAGTAGCAAGTATATTTGCTACCATTTTCTCTAGAAAAAGTTGAATAAGCGACTATCGGTGATATAGTGCTAATCTCTATTTCATCACTTTCTACCTTCTGCTTTTTTAATTGAGTATGGTTGACATTTACTTTGTTGTTTCCAAGATTTAAATCATTTTTTTGCAGTATATATGTGCCGAATGAGTTGATGAATTCTGGTATGGGTGATTTTACAACCCATTCGACATTCTTACCAAAATATAATTTAGAATTTTTTACTTGTCCTTTTGTCAAAATATTTGAATATGTGAAAAGCTTGAAATTTCTATTATTTAAGATGTAACCTCTTTCATGTAAAAACTCTGCCAAATCATCACTTATATTACTATAAATAAATCCTTGAAGTATATGATTGTAGTGAATTGGCAAAATAATATGGTTTTCTGATTGAAAAGTTATTCTTAATTCCATGTTACACCTCTTAATCTGTTATTAACTCTTCTAGAACCTTCCTATAGAGTTTAAATTTTTCGCTACCTAAAACCTTTTCTCCTTTTCTTATATTGTACTTTATATCTTCAATCTTTATTCTTCTTGCAACATTGTTTGTTTTTAATTTTTTAATATACTCTTCGTAGTTCTCTTCATCTTTCTTATACAGCGCTTTACAAATTTCAATAGTTTGCTCTGAAAATCCATTTTTTACTAAATCGTCTATTGAAAGCCTCCCTTCTTCCAATGCATCATGAAATAATGCAGCGATTTTCGCTTCATTAGTCCTCATCTTAAGGGCTATGTCTATTGGGTGGGATATAAATGGAACTCCATTCTCTTCTAATCTCCCATCATACAATTGATATGATAATTCAATCGCCCTTTCGACATTCATCTTATCACCCCCAAACTTTATTTTTACGTTCATATCCTCTTGTAAAGATTTTACCATATATTTAGGCAATATATTGTCTTAATTATATATTTTGTTTAAATATTCTATATCTTTTTTTATTTCTTCTTTGAGATCAATTGGTTCTATTACACGTGCATATTTCCCCATGCTTAAAATCCAAGATTTAATCTCCTTATATCCTGCCATTTCAGCTTCATAAATTATTTTATCTTCACCTATATCAGTTATTGAATAATCTTTTGAAAAACCTTTCTCCTTTACTAACTGACTAAAAGGATAACTTATTTCAACTTTGAATTTTACTAATTCATCATTTATAATTCCAAATGATGAATTTAATTTCTCATTGATGTTTATTGTTTTATCTACTTTGAATTTTTCCTCTAAAATAGATATTTCTTGAATTCTTGAAAGTTTAAAATACCTTAAATCTTTTCTAAGCTCACAGTAACCAAAAAAATACACAGCCAAATCATATTCAAAGACCCCATATGGATGCACTATTCTGTTTTTTTCTGAGTCTGATTTATTTTCTAACGGTTTATACTTAATTTGCAGTTTTTTCCTTTCTTTTATAGCTTTGTTTATTATTTCCCATGATTTCAGTTCTTTTTCTTTAACTAAACTAGGTCTCACAATATTTTTCGAGAAAAATCTAATTTCTCCTGAACCTGAAATGAAATTCAATATCTTTTGTGTGAATTTATCAAATACTGCCGCATGAGGATAGTCTTTGTTTTTTATGAGCTCATTTACCATTTTCAATGTATCCATTTCTTCTTTAGTTATCCCAATAAATGAAAGCTCTAGTGGCATATCTAAATAATATCCTCCATCTGGTCCGCGTTTTGAAGATATGTAAAACCCGCCTTTTTCTAAATCTTCTTTGTAAGTTTTTATCATCCTTTCACTAACTTCTAATTCTCTAGCCAAGTCTTTTACTTTCATAGGACCATTTTTATTTAGAAGTTTTACCATATTAATTGCATTGGATACCCTAGACATATGACCACCTCTATCACCGTTTTTAATATATTTTCCCAAATTTATGACTTTTATTCACTAATCGAATTAATTAGATTTACATTTAACGATTAATAGGCTAAAATATGAACATAATAAAAATTCGAGGTGATTAAATGAAGAGTTTTGAAGAAAAAGTTTCTGATTATGCCAAATTAGTTGTTGAAATTGGCATAAATGTTCAACCAAACGAGCCACTTGTTATTACAGCCCCTGTGGATGGTGTTGAATTTGTAAGAGAATTGGCAAGATTTGCTTATGCAAAAAAAGCATCTGAAGTCTTTGTAAATTGGAATGATGATGTACTGACTAGATTGAAATACGAAAATGCTCCCATGGAAGTTTTTGAGGAATTTCCAAAGTGGAGAGCTGATATGATGGAGTACTATGCAAAAAAAGGTGCCGGTTTTATTAGCATCCATGCCGATGATCCAAATTTACTAAAGGGAATCGACACAGAAAAAATAGCTGTAGCTAATAAATCTTCCAGTATTGGACTAAGAGAGTTCAGAAAGTATACTATGAATGATATAAATTCATGGTGTGTTATTTCCATACCTACTCTCAATTGGGCTAAGAGCTTATTCCCAGATCTATCAGGTATAGAAGCCGTAGAAAAACTTTGGGATGCTATTTTTAAAGCTACTAGAGTAGATTTAGATGATCCTGTTGCTGCTTGGAAAGATCATTTAGAGTCTCTTGAAAGAAGAATGAATTATTTAAACGAAAAGAAATTTAAAACTCTTCATTATACTTCATCTAACGGAACAAATCTAACAGTCAGTTTGCCAGAAAATCATATTTGGGCCGGTGGTGGTGGAAAAAATAGCAAAGGTGTTTACTTCGTTGCTAACATGCCAACCGAAGAGGTTTTTACTATGCCCCATAAATATGGTGTAGATGGCGTTGTGTACAGTTCAAAACCACTTAACTACTCAGGAAATTTGATTGAGGATTTTAAATTGGTCTTTGAAAATGGCAAAGTAGTAGACTTTGATGCCAGAGAGGGAAAATCCATACTAGAAGAAATGCTCAACATGGACGAAGGTGCTAGAAGGCTTGGAGAAGTGGCTTTAGTTCCATATTCTTCCCCAATTCAAAAAGCAGGAATATTGTTCAAAAACACTTTGTTTGATGAAAATGCAAGTTGTCATTTTGCATTTGGGAAAGCTTACCCAACCAATATTGAAAATGGTGTAAATATGAGTGAAAAAGAATTAGATGAAAACGGGGTAAATGATTCATTGATACATGTCGATTTCATGGTTGGTACTAGTGATTTGTCGATAGTTGGAAAAACTGAAGGCGGAGAAGAATATATAATTTTTGAAAATGGAGAATGGAACATATAGGCTGCTTTTGCAGCCTATTTTATTGTAAGCTCATGTTCCTTTAAAATATACATCTTCACTAAACCACACAATACTGCAATGGCAGTTAACCTTATTATATGATTTATAAATTCACTTTTTATCCAAAGTGCGATCGCATTACCTAAGTCATTTCCTACGATAATGCTAATTAAAAATAAAAGAAAAATTACCCCCGTGCTAATTATAGATAAAAGTATTATTATGCTGAATATTTTTTCTAAAATTTCACCAATCTTAATTTTCATTTACTTCACCTCCTATAAAAATGGCACAGGGAGAATGTTTAAAAGTATTAGAATAGCCACAATTAAGTGCCCTAATACCCACACTAAAGCTAACTTCATAGAACTTTTCATGTCAGCTTCTGCAATTCCTACAGCAGGGTATAGAGCTAATGCTAATGGAGGTGTCATACCTTCCATGCCGCCAGTTATTGCAGGTAAAATAGCTGCAACTAAAAGAGGATTTAGTCCAACATTAACTAAGCTAGCAATAATGATACTTCCAAATATAGCCACTTGAGATGAACCCGGAAGAAACATGCCAAGAACCATAGTAAATATTGGGAAAAATATTCCTAACCCAATCCTCCCCATATTAAAGTTGTTTATATAAGCTCCCAGATTTTCTGCCAAATTTATCTCTGTAAATAGTGCTGAAAGCGAATAAGCAAAATATATTGTTGCGGCGACAGGAACTATATGAGGAATTGAGTTTCTAAAAAAAGATGTTAATTTTATATCTTCCTTTGATTTGTCATATCTTGCTATTATAAATGTATATATTGCAGCTATTCCAGGTGCAAAGATAATAACTAAATTTGAAAAAGCATTTGCTCCGTCTTCACCTAGCCTTGATGTTATGAAGGTTTCCCCTAATGTAAAATCAACTAAGAATGGTGCAAATATTAAAATTGGAATTATCAATGCTTTCCAGCCTTTTTTAAAGGATTCTTTTATACCTGGAATGTCTTCTTTGTCTAGTGCGTCTACCTTATATTTTCTACATAACAAATACAATAACACTAATCGTTGTAGAATGAACCAAATCCCAACTCCCCAAACTGCAATCCAAAAGTTTGAAAGATTGAATTCCCCAGGGAAAAGAGCATCTAATACTCCAAATGCTAAAAGAATTGTTCCAGAGGGAGGAAGAATAGGCCCTAGGGAACTAGCTGACATCTCAACAGTTGCTGCTAACTCTCTTGGAAAATTGGATTTTATCATGGCAGGGATTGTAAACACACCATCTGCCACAACATTCCCAGGTCCAGTACCTGACAGAGATGCCATAAATGTGCTAGAAATTAAACTCGCATACCCAGCTCCACCTTTAAATCTACCTACTATAGAGAGTATAAAGTTAACTATGTCCTCTATAACTTTGGTTTCACTAAAAATATAGGCTAGCGCTAGAAATTCAACAATTGCAAAAAATAGCGTATTTGTGGACGGTTCAATCAGATATCTACCTAAATTTCTAATGTTTCCAGTGATAACAGTAAGCAAAACAAGCCCAATAAACATGGCCTCATATATAGGTCTTTTTAATCCCATAAATACTACAGTTATCACTGCAAGTAAAATGATTATATATAATATTTCAATAGGCATAAAATCACTTCTTTCCCCTGTTATATGCTAATAGAACTAATTTCTCTATTAAGTCATCATATTTAAGCCCTGATTTTTCAGCCATTTTAGGAAAATCACTGTATCCAGGCTCAAGTCCAGGTAGAGTGTTTATCTCGATAAAATAAGGGTTGTTATATCTATCTAATCTCACATCTGCTCTTGCATAATCTCTAAGTTCTAATGCTCTAAATGCTCTTTTAGCATATTCTTTTAATTTTACTTCAAGTTCCTTATCAATATTAGCTGGACATTCATACCCTGCTGCGTCTTTTGCCTTTATACTTACAGTCATAAAATTAACTTCCATCTTAGAATATATAACCTCTAATATTTCAAACACTTGAATGTCTTTGTCTCCTAATATACCTATAGTAAATTCCCTTCCACTTACGTACTCTTCTACTAATGCTGGTTGATTAAATTTCTCTATTACTTCTTTTATTTTTTCGTAAAGAGCTTTTTCATTATATACGACACTTTTGTTATCAATTCCTAAGCTCGAGCCTTCATGTTCAGGTTTAACTATCAATGGAAATCTCAAATTCCCATCTAGCTTCGTATCAACACTGTAAAATAACTGAGAATTTGGAGTTGGAATGCCCATCTTTCTAAATAGCACCTTGCTGATTTCTTTGTGAAGTCCAAATATATGACTAGACAAACCACTCCCGACAAAAGGTATATCAAGTAATTCAAGCATTGCCACTACATTGGCTTGTTCTTTTTTATTTTTAATCCCAGTACATGCATTAAAAATAACATCCAAATTTTTTTCTTTTATTTTGATCAACATGTCAATATCAGCAGGTATCATTATAACTTCATGGTTTTTATTTTCTAATGCTGATTTTATGGCTGCTACAGTATTATTCATTTGAATATTACCATGAGGATCAAACAAATTATTCCTTTTATTGGTATCAGTGTATACTAACCCCACTCTCATTTTAAAACCCCCTTAACTCATTTTCATCCTCCAGTCAATAAAATTATCAACTACTTTATCTAAATATTTTATAGTTCTCTCATCAACAAACTCATCTTTTTCATTGAATAGAGTCTGTACATTTGGTATGAGAACTAAATTGGAAGGTAAGACAAATGCATTTAATCCGGGTGAATTTAGAACTGTCCTTAAGTCCATTTGACTTCTTGCAGTTCCTACATTTCCATTAGATGCTCCAACTATAAATACAGGTTTTTTTGCCAATACTCTATCTCCCCTAGAGCACCAATCCAGTGCATTTTTAAGCCCTCCAGGTATTGAGTGATTATATTCTGGACTTACAATTAGAACTCCCTCTGCATTTTTTATTTTTTCTTTGAAATCAATAACTTCAACAGGTGGATCTTTTTCAATATCTTCATTGAAAATTGGCAAATCAGGTATTAGAATTTCAATGTTTAATTTATCTTTATACCTATCTTTTATAAACTTTGCTATTTTTAAATTATAAGATTCTTTCCTCAAACTTCCAACTATAGCTACTATTTCCATAGAAATCCCCCTTTTTTAGATATTTACCCCAAAGTAAAAAAAAGCACCAAATAATTGGCGCTATTTCATATCTTCCTCACTAGCTTCTTCTAACAAATCTATAACATAATTTGGAAGAGCAAAAGCTCCTTCGTGGAGTAAAGAATTGTAATATTTCGTTTCTATATTGAATTTTTCCCATTCATCTTTTTTATGATCCTTTATAGGATCCAATTTCTTGCTTGCAAATCCAAAAAGCCAGTGTCCACTTGCATATGTAGGCATATGGAATTGATATACTTTACATATTTCAAATATACCTTTTAGCTTTGCATGAGCTTTTTTCATCTCTTTTGCAGTGGTTGGGAAATATGGGCTTTCATGCTGATTAACTAATATTCCATTCTCATTTAAAGCTTTATAGCAATTTCTATAAAACTCTTTAGTAAAAAGGCCCTCCCCAGGTCCTATTGGATCAGTAGAATCCACTAAAATTAAATCATAGAAATTTTCCTTTCCCTTAACAAATTCCACTCCATCAGTGTAAAAAGCCTCAACTCTCTCGTCATCAAGTTTGCAAGCTGTCTGTGGAAGATATTGTTTGCACAGTTCAACAACTCTTTCATCTATTTCTACATGATGTATCAACTCAATATGTTCGTATCTACTTAACTCTCTTATAGTTCCTCCATCTCCACCGCCAATCACTAATACTTTTTTAATTTGAGGGTTTACTGCTAAAGGAACATGCGTTATCATTTCGTGGTATATAAATTCATCTTTTTCATTTACCATCATGTACCCATCTAATGTAAAAAATCTTCCAAAATCATATGAATCAAAAAATGCTATATCTTGATATTTAGTTCTCTCACTGTATATTTCAGTCTTCACTTTTATTGTCAAGCCACAGTTTTGAGAATATTTCTCTGTAAACCATAGTTCCATTTATAAAACCTCCTAGTAATTTTTCCCATAATATATCTCATGCATTTCCATATTTAATTTGTAGAGTATGTCCTCTTTTTCATCCTCAGTTAAATCTTTCTCACTTTTTTCAAATAGATAGTTATCCAATATTAAGTCTTTTATAAGCATCTTAGTGTGAAATATATTTTCTTCATATACATTTATGTCTATCATATTGTATTTGTCTTTGTTTTCTTGGGATATAAAATCTTGTATAGAATTAATATCATGATCTTTAAAAAGCTTTCGCCCATCAATATCCCTTGTAAATCCTCTTATTCGATAATCGCAAATGACAATATCTGAATCAAATTTATCAAATAAATAGTCTAAAGCTTTTAGCGGCGATATCTTCCCACAAGTAGAAACATCTAAGTCTACCCTAAATGTCATTATCCCTTTATCTGGGTGATACTCTGGATAAGTGTGAACGCTTATGTGGCTTTTATCCAAATGAGCGATTACATTTGTATAATCCAAATTAATTACTCCTTTATTGCAAGAAGGGTCAATGAGCGAATCATCTACCTTTTCTTCAGTAATAAGAAAGTTCACACTCGCCCCTTGAGGTTGATAATCTTGTTTTGCAATACTTAATATATTTGCTCCTATCATTTTGGTAATTTCTGTTAATATATTTGTTAACCTTGTTGAATTATACTGTTCATCAATATATTCAATGTATTTTTTCTTATCTTCATCTGAAACTGCATAACAAACATCATAAATATTGAAGCTTAAGCTCTTAGTTAAATTGTTAAATCCGTATAACCTTATCTTTTCCATTTTTCAACCCTTTCATTCAATTATTTTTATTATATCATTTGGCTTATAGAAAATGTGATCAACATCGTATTTTTTTAATTGTTCTAAATCTTTAGTGCTGTTAGATGTGGTTCTTTCTAGCGAACCAATAAATTTATAGTAAATCTTTCGCTTTAATCTTATGCATAGAACAATGCTTTGGCCCTCTTTATAGTCCTATTAATTTCTGATCCTTTCATACAGGACAATCTCAATATCAACATTATATTAAAATACTCCCTTTATTTCAATCATTAGTTACACTTGCTTGTTTTTATCTTTGATTTGATTTTTAATATTTCTTTCTATTCCAAAATCGTCTATAACGAGTAAAATTTTTTAGTTAGATTATTGATATATTAGTTTCTATCAAGATTAAATCCACATTTTTGTGAGCCATTTAAGATTTGAGAAAAGTTAATGATCTTACATGAGAGTAAGTATCATCTATGAGTGTTGTTTTAATATTTTCATTATTCATCTTACCCTCCTGATTTTGAGTATAAGAAAAGACGATAGAGTACTAATTTCTACCGTCTCAATGTGTACATATTTGATTGTTTTATTTGTTTTTCAGTTCTATTAACCTATCATATTCGGCTTCTAATTCTTCTTTTTCATCTTTTGAAATTTCCATTGACAATCTATTATTTATTGCTGCTAGTCTAAAACCAATAAGAAAATCATTAGAACTGTTTTTTTCTTTAGGCATTTCCTTTCTTTTTTCATATTGAGCTAAGTTTCCTCTAAAACTATTTATTTTATGGTCTTCTATCATAAGAAGTCCGTCTGCTATGTTATTTATAAATGAAACATCATGTGTTACAAATAACAAGGGCCTATCGTAACCCTTTAACAATTCCTCTAAGGCTTCAATTGCTCTTATATCAAGAAAGTTCGTTGGCTCATCCATGATTAAAAAATTAAAATCAGAGGTAACAAGTTTAGCCAATTTTACTTTAGCTTTTTCTCCATCACTTAAAATATGAACGATTTTAAATACATCATCTGTTTTAAATCCTAACCTAGCTAAAATAATTCTAGTCATGGTTTGGTCATAGATTGAACTTTCGAGTACATTTTCTAAAATCGTTTTATTCAAATCTAAGGTTTCTTCCAACTGACTATAATAACCAATTTTAACATTTGGATGAACCCAAACTTCTTTATTTAGAATCATATTTAAAAGCGTTGTTTTACCTGAACCATTTTCTCCTAATAAGGCTACCTTAGTATTGTTCCGAATCTCTAGTTTTGCATTATCAAATATTATTTTTTCATCAAATCTTTTACTAAGATTTTCATCCCGTACTAATACTTTAGAAAAGATTTTATCCTTTTCTTCAATGGTAAGTTCAATTTTGCTTTCTTCTTTTGGTTTTTCTTTAACTTCAAGCTGATTGATTCTTGATTCTACTGCTTTAACTTGCTTATCTAGTTTTTTCTTATTACCTTGCCCACCCATTTTATGAAGTCTAGCTTCTGAGTTACCCATTCTTTTTGGCGTTGTTCTAACATTTGAAGATTGATCTTTAATATCGCTTGCAATACCAGTTAACCTTTTCTTCTCAGAAATATATCCTTCATATTCTCTTTGAGCAAACTTCTTTCTCTTTATTCTTTCTTCTAGATAAAAAGAGTAATCTCCATTAAAGATTTCTAACTCTCCATTTGCTAACTCAAATATCTTATCACAGGTTTGATTAATAAAATCACGATCATGAGAGATAAGGATAAAACCTCTATACCTATTTTTAAAGCTTTCTGCTAGCTTATTTTTCTGCTTAATATCTAAGTGAGATGTTGGTTCATCTACTAATAAAAAAGCAGATTGATTTGAAAGAAGGTTAGTTAGCTTCAGCCTTTGATATTCTCCAGGGCTATATTGTTCTTTATAATCTAACTGAGCCTTTAAATAAATTTCTTTTGAAACTTCTAATTCTTCTTTGTCGTTCAATAAAAAGTCTAATTCTGTTTGTATATAAACGTATCCACTATAGTCTGTGTCTTGACCTAATAAGATTTTTAGGAAAGTTGTTTTACCAGCTCCGTTATCACCAATTAAACCAATTTTATCATTTCCGTTAATCACCAATTTATCTATCGTAAATAAAGTTCTAGTTCCAATTTCTTTTCTTAAATTGTCTATATATATCATAAATCCTCCTTATATTTGAGAGGATTTAACCTCTCATATTATTTGAAAGAAAATTTATTAATTGTCATCTGCTTATACCTCCAAATTCTTTATTTATATTAATTATATAATTTAAATCTCCAGTTTTAAGGTGATTCTTTCTTTATATTTATATAGACACCGCTTTAAATCATCATTTAGTTTTATTCTCTTTCGTTGGTGTTAGAATTTATTGAGATGATCCTGTTTGTTTTATTATATGTACCATCTGAAACTGCATAACAAACATCATAAATATTGAAGCTTAAGCTCTTAGTTAAATTGTTAAATCCGTATAACCTTATCTTTTCCATTTTTCAACCCTTTCATTCAATTATTTTTAATATATCATTTGGATTATAGAAAATGTGATCAACATCGTATTTTTTTAATTTTTCTAAATCTCTATATCCCCATGAAACAACCCCAGACATCATATTTGCATTTTTAGCAGTCATTACATCCACTTCACTATCACCAATGTAGATTATCTCGTTAGGCGATAATCCCATTGTCTTTGCTATTTCTAAACAAGTTTGAGGATCAGGTTTTCTTTTTATCCCTTCTCTATCTCCATAAACACTGACAAAATTGATATCTGAAAAAAATTTGTTAACCAAGTTTTTTGTAAAGAGATCCTTTTTATTGGAATTTACAGCCATTTTAATCTTGTTGTCCTGTAAAACTTTTAATATGTATTTAATACCTTCAAATGGCTTCGTCTTATTCATATAATTTTTTTCATATTCTCTCGTGAAAAGCTCTAATGCTCTATCCACTGTGATTTCATCAGCTTCTTTTGGTAAACTTCTTTTTACAAGATTTCTAAAGCCATTCCCCAAAAATTCTTTGAATTCATCATATTCATGAATTGGATATCCATATTTTTTTAAAACAATATTCATACTATCTGCTATATCATATATCGTATCTAACAATGTTCCATCTAAATCGAATATTATACCATTTATTTTGTGCATGGCAATACCTATCCTCTCGCATTTAGTTTTTTAATAAATTTATAATCTTTATCTATTGATATGATGTTTACGCTCCCATTTGATGCCATAAATTTATTAAAATACTCGTCACTGTCAAATACCCATGAAAATGCTAATTTTATTATCCCTTCGTGAGTGATCACCAAAGAGTTTTCGCCAATATTTATAATCTCCTCTAAAAAATCAACAACTCTTTGATATGTCATTTTTAAACTTTCTCCATTAGGTATCTGATAATTTTTAATATCACTTACCCATTTTTTCCCTTCTTCAGGGTAAACTTTCATAAATTCTTCATATCCTAAGCCTTTGAATATGCCAAAATCTATTTCTCTAACTCTATTTTCCAACGAACCATTTATTTCTAAGATTTCACTAGTCATAATCGTCCTTTTCAATGGGCTGATGTATACATCTTTAAAATCAAGCTCAGCTACTAACGGCTTTATCCTTTCTATTTGCATTTCTCCTTTTTTTGTAAGTGGTGTTTCGTCAGTACTTAAGACTCTTTTAATATTGTCTTCTGATTCCCCATGTCTAATTAGAATAATATCCATTGCTCTATCCCCCAATACACTAAAAGAGAGACCATCTCTCCTAATTCAATTGTTGCTCCGTTTATGTCTCCTGTAATTCCCCCTATTTTTCTATCAGCCCATTTTGCAAATGCTAAACTAAACAGTATAGTCACTACAAGAGGTATTATATTATATATGTTTTCAATTGAAATGAATAAAACATACAATACTGAGCTGATTATAACTTTGTTTAAGGGTTTACTGTTGTAAAATAAAAATCCCAATCCATCATTTTTAGCACATTTTTTGTGGGCAATGTTTATGCTAGTTGCAAGTCTTGAACTAGCCATAGAAAAAATAATTGCAGTATTTATATTTTTTGTGATTCTATATATCAATAATATTTTACCCAATACGACAAAAATTATAGCAATCGTTCCAAAAGTCCCAATTCTACTGTCTTTCATTATTTCTAGTGTCTTTTCTTTGTTTCTATTAGAAAGAAATCCATCAAATGTATCAGAAAGCCCATCTATGTGAAGCCCTCCTGTTAAAATCATCATAATTGCTACAGTAAAAAAACTCGCCATCAATCTATCAAATTGAGCTATTATATTAAAAAATATTGCAGATATAAATCCAATAGTCAATCCAACAAACGGCATAAAAAAAACACTATATGAGATGTTTTCTCTCGTAAAATCTATGTTCTTCTTTAAAGGGAGTCTTGAAAAAAATTCAAATGCCAGTATCAACCCATTTATCATTTTAGTTTCACTTCGATTCCACAAATTACTATATACACCTCGTCAGAAATACTTGCTAAGCTCTGGTTCACCCTACCTTGTATATCTCTAAAGACTCTTGAAATGTGGTGTTGTGGCACAATCGAATCACCAAGCTCGTTAGTCACTAAAATCAAATTTTTATTTTCTTCTCGAATTTTCAAAATGAGATCGTTTAATTGTTTCATTATCTCTTTTTCTATTACTTGTTGCAATTTGTCATCAATAAAATCAACATCTTTAGATAAGTCAAACATTATATTGGATGATAAGTTTGTAACACAATCTAATATATAGTTGTCTTCTTTGCCTAAAGCATTTTGTAAATCATAATACGCTTCAAAAGTTCTCCATGAGCTTGGCCTTGAATCTTTATGATGTTTTACTCTATCAGCTATTTCACTATCTTCTACTTTCGCAGTCGCTATGTACACAACATCTCTTTTACTCATTACCCTTTTCTGTGCAAAATTTGTTTTTCCACTTCGCGCTCCACCTGTTACAAGAGTTATCATATTATTTCTCCTCGTCTTTACTTATATCAACTAGTAGTTCTTTTTCAATCTCTGCTTCTTCAAATGTAGCCATATTATTTAAAGTGTATATTGCGGTATCTATTATTTGAAAAGCTAATGGACAACCTGTTCCTTCTCCAAGTCTCATAGATAAGTCGAGCATTGGTTTAAGTCCAATTTCATTGAACACAAATTTTGCCCCTGGTTCTTTTGATAGATGGGATGGTATTATGTAGTCTTTTACCCTTCCATCGAGTTTTATTGCACACAGTGCTGCAGCTTGTGATATGAAGCCGTCCATCACGATAGGTTTCATATTTTTTGCACCAGACAAATACACGCCCACAAGGCCAGCTATATCTAGTCCTCCTACTTTTGACAAAACATCTATAACATCATATTTATTTGGTTTATGTAACTCAATAGCTTTAATTATTGCTTTTTTCTTTAGCACAAGCTGCTCGTCTGTGATGCCAGCACCTTTACCAACTATATCGTCTATATTAAAGTCAGTAATAGCTTTAATTACAGCTGCAGAAGTTGTAGTATTGCCAATTCCTACTTCTCCAGTTCCCAATATCTTATAGCCTTTGTTAAATAAATCGTCTGCAACCTCTATCCCAGTCTCTATAGCTTTTATAGTTTCATCATAGGTCATAGCAAAGGATTTAGTGAAATTATCTGTTCCATGTCTGATCTTTCTATTTATGACATTTTCTTCTTTTACATCCCCATTTATACCTATATCAACTACAATTACATCAGCATTTGCGGCTTTAGACATGACGCTTACACCAGTCATCCCTTTAGCCATTTTTTCTGCTAAAATTCTAGTGAATATTTGTGGAGATGACGTAACATTTTCTTCAACTATTCCATTGTCACTAGCCATGACGACTACGGCTCTTTTGTCTATATCAAATTTTGTGGTTCTGTAAATGCCAGATAATCTAATAGTGATTTCTTCCATTAATCCAAGACTGCCTATTGGCTTTACTAGTGAGTCCCAACGCTTTTTAGTTTCGCCCATGACCGCATGGTCGAGAAATTTTATTGAATTTAAAGTGTTATTTAATTTATCCATTTAATCCTCCTGAACAATTATTAATTATATTTTATCAAATTTATCAATATGTTTCATTATAAAAAAAGCCCCAGAAAGGAGCTTATAAATTTATCTTGCCTTTTAATAATTTATACAACATGCTCGCAGCTACTGCCCCGAACAAGCCCTGCACAATATTTGCTGGTAAATTAATCAATGAAGCATTAAATCCAAACATAAATATTTCAGCAATAAAATAACCAAGTGCCATTACTAGTCCACCTATTGACGAAGGAAAGATTGGGTGTTTTTTACCTAAATCTGTTTCGAAAATAGCTCCTGCTATAAATCCTTCCAATCCTTTTGCTATCAATGTAACAGGTGCAAATACACTATAACCTAGTAATAAATCCGCAATAGCTGAACCGATTCCCCCTACTAAAAATCCCGCTTTTTTCCCAAAAAAGAATGCTGCAATAAATATTACCATATCTCCTAAGTTTATATATCCAGTTTGAGCAGGAGAAGGTATGTGAATTACCATTGTCATAACTACTGTTAAAGCCATCAATACTCCATATGAAACCAATTTTTTAGTGTTATTCATATAATACCTCCAATGTGTATTGTTACAGTTTATCAATTAGTTAAACTGTACCCATTAATAGAATAACACTATTCAATTTAAAAATCAATATCTATAACCATTTTTTGCTTTTTAAATATTTAATCATTGCAGCTGTGATCAATATACTAACTATCCAAAAGCCCAAGTATCCATATCTCCATTTTAATTCTGGGAAGTAGATAAAATTCATACCGTAAACCCCTGCTAAAAATGTTAGAGGTATAAAAATAGCTGAAAATATAGTGAGTATTTTCATTACTTCATTTGTCTTTGAGCTAATACTTGATAGATATATATCCATCATACCTGATATAGTATCTCTGTAAGTTTCTATTAATTCAATTACTTGAATTGAATGATCATAAACATCTCTAAAGTAATACGATGTTTTTTGATCTATAAGCTTTATTTCACCTCTAGATAAGGTATTGGCAATATCTCTTACTGGCCAAACCGTATTTCTAAAAAATACTATCTGCCTTTTTAAGGAGTAGATTCTGTTTAAAATTTCCTTTTTGGGATCATCCATTAGTTCATTTTCTGTTTTATCAATTTCTTCACTAAGAATTTCCATAACATCGAAATACCCATCTACTATAGAATCGACTATAGCATATGTTAAATCATCTGCTCCCAGCGCTCTCACATGTGCCCCTTCTTCCAGACGTTTCTTAATGAGTTTAAATGCATCTTCGCCATATTCCTGAAATGTAATAACCATATTTTCCTTAATAATTATTGATATTTGTTTTGCATCTATTTCTATGCCTTCTAATAAAGATAATTTTTTAATTACTAAGAATAATGAATCATCATAGTCTTCGAGTTTTGCTCTTTGTCTTGTATTGAGTATATCTTCTAATATCAATCTATGAATCTTTAGCTTTTGCCCTATTTCTTCAATCGAATGAACATTAGCTAACCCAATTACATCTAGCCATTTTATTCCTAAATTCTCTTCATTGATAAATTCATCTATAGTTTTTATTTTTTTATGTACTATTTTATCTTTATTGTAAGTTATCAAATGAAGTTCTTGTGAATCATCAGATTGATCCCCTGTATAAACAAGCGTTCCAGGTGGTTGTTGCTTCTTTTTATAATAATTCTTCTTATTCTTCATCATTTTCCTCCAAAAAAAAGAGTAGATATTATCTACTCTTTATTATATCATATTTATTCTCTTGTAATTAACGCCATCTCTTCCACATTTTGCTTTTGAGAGCTTATTTGTATATTTAACTCAATTCCTTCATTTCTTATAAGCATGAAAGCAGCTAAACTGGCTAGGAAATCCGATATAGGGTATGCAAGCCATACTCCTAAACTTCCTAAGTTTAAACCCTTAACTAACAATATTGAGATTGGAAGCATAATAACCAGTTGCCTTAAGATTGCTGTGGCAAGTGATGTTTTAGCTTTGCCCATAGCTTGAAAATAAAATATAGACACGTAATATACACTAAGTAGTGGAAATGCTGAAATCATTATTCTAAATGCAAAAGCTGCATCTTTTATTATTCTTTCGTCTTCGATAAATAGCTTAATCATATTTGGTGCAAAAATCAAAGATAATATCCAAAGTGCTGTGGATGCAATAAATGAAAATATTATTGTCCTTGTCATTAATTTTTTAAGCCTTCTTGGCTTATTCGCTCCTAGATTATATGCTGCAATTGGTTGCATTGCCTGAGCTATCCCAAATATAGGAATAAACAAGAACATGTATACTTTTGATACTATCCCTAATATAACAAGTCCTTCATCTCCAATTGCACTCGTCAAAAGACTGCTTAAATTTCCCATTAGTATTCCATCCTCTGCTTCTATTACAAATGACGAAATACCGACTAGTAGTATTGGAAAAATATATTTAGAATTGATATTAAATTTAAGTGATATGCCGTTTTCTTTTTTCATCTCTTGGAATTTATAAAAAGCATATATAAACCCCACTATTTGTGATACTGTTGTAGCTACGGCTGCACCAGCAATTCCAAAATCATAGCCAACAACTAATATATAGTCTAATATTACATTGGTTATTGCTCCTAAGCTCGTACTTACTATAGATACTTTTGTGTTGCCAAGAGCAATCATAGTGTGTGATATATAAACTGTAAGCCCTAAAAATACGACTCCAAATATTATTATTCCTAGATATGTAGAAGCTAATGCTTCTACCGTTTCTCCAGCTCCAATAATTCCAATGATATTTTGTTTAAAAATAAGAACTAAAAATACTAAAGGTATCATTACTGCAAATATCATTGAAAAACCTGTATTCAAAACTTCTTTTGCCTTTTTATAATCTTGTTCTCCATTGTGCCTTGAAAAAGATGTCATAGAACCTACTGCAATCATTACGCTCAATGCAACTATAATTCTTTGAAATGGGAACACAGCGATTATTGCTGCTATACCATCTCCGCCTACAACTCTCCCTACGAAAAATGTGTCAACCATGTTATATAATTCATTGACGAGCATTGATATGATTACTGGAATTGAAAACTTTATCAACAATTTTGATATTTTTTCTTCTCCAAATTCTTTACTGCTCATATTAAAACCCCCATTTGATATTAATATTTTATCATCTTGGGGATTTTAAGTAATTGACTGGATTGTCCTCTTTTTAGGATTATTTTAGGTTGTTTTAAGTTGTCTAAAATTTTAAAAATCTTAACATAGTACATTTAATTTCTTAATTCAGTCCATAATTTAGTGTAAACAGTACACATCCATTCGGTTTAATTTTAGCAACTAAATTGAATATACTGGTTTTTTCTGAAAAATAGAAGCTCACATATGGATGTACATAATTATCTAATAGGCTCCATTTTTCACTCGTGAGTCTTTCAGGTTTGCCTAAGTAGATCCATTTGTCATATACTGAACCATGGTTTTTGTTTAAATCATATTTTGTTATTTGAAAATTATGCTCGGTGTTAAAAAAGTTCAATGATATTTTCTTTTCTTTTAATTTCTTGAATTCTTTATCGCTGTATATCTCATCTTCCGATATAGTTTCAGGATTGTATAAAAGTATCTGATATCCATTTTCAGATTTTGTGACTATATACCCATCGTCTTTATATAAGACATCTTCTCCTAAAAGTGAAAGAAACTTAAATGCGTAGAATGAGGGTTTATTTAAGTAATTCGCTGTAAATATTCCTTTTCCTCCAAAAAAAGTTTCGTTTGTGAGTACTGTATCCTTAGAAATTTCATCTATTACATTCATCACTAATCTTTTATTCTCTATTGTGTAGCTATAAATAATGTAATTTGACATAAATAATGTATCATGCTTTGGAGATATATCTTCTAGGGGATATGTTATTTCAAATTCTTTCAAGTCTAGATTTAGCCAATCATCTAATTTTGAGTAATTATTAGAAAATGTTTTTATAAAATCTTCTACTATGTGTTTTTGAACACCTTTTGTTGATATAATTGGAATAAGCTTAATATCTTCTAAAAAATCAAGTATGATCTCTACTCTAGTCCAGTTTATAAACCTTTTATCTTTACCCTTGTAAATATCCATGTCATCAGAAAATAAATTGTTAACTATTAGATACTTAAAGCCAATTTCAGTTTGGATTTCTTTAAGTATTTTTCTGTTTTCTTCTTCAAGTAACAGCGAAACATCTCCTATATCTATTATTTCTGGTCTATTAAAAGTATCTATTGGGTCTTTTTTTAAATCTATATCGAGTTTTATGATTCTATTATCGTAGTTAAATCTTTCATAGTCTGATAAATAACTTTCCAAATAAATAAGTGCCTCAGATAAATTTATGTTTTCTATTCTTTTTAATCTTTCAAGTTCTTTATCGCTTACTTTGTATTTTTTTCTATATTGGAGAGGTGTCATATTATAATGATTTTTAAAGTGCTTGTTATAGTATCTCACATGCGAAAACCCTACATCCTCTGCAATTTCACTGATTGACTTATCCGTATCCAAAAGTAATTTTGTCGATTCTTCAACTCTTATCTGATTTAAATAGTCATTGAATCCTTTTCCAAAGACTTCTTTAATTTTATATGATAGATACTGAGAAGTTAAAAACTCTTGTTTCGCTATATCCTTTAAACTCACTTTATTCATGTAATTGTTGCTTAAGTATTTCATTATTCTATGATATCTTTCTAATTGAATTTCATCATCTTTTAAGCTTTCTTCATCATAAAAAAGATAGTGAAAATTGTTAAGAAGATGATACATTGCATCAAGAAGCTTTTCTTCCACTACATCTTCATAATCGTCTAATTTAGAAATAACTTCGTATAATATAATAGCAAGTAGCTTCTTAAGTCTGTAGTATTTCTCTGCTTCTTGGTCACCTAAATTTGTAGTATCAGTATAATAGAAAATATCTTTTGCATCTTCATAATATGATTCAAAAAACATTGGATCTATTTGGAAAATCAATAGTAAATTGTCCTCATCAATTGCTTCCATACTATATACTTCATCTGGGTTTATTATCTCAATCTCTGTTTGTTTTAGAGGGTATCTCTCAGCTTCAACATTTAACATGATGCTTCCCTTTAACATAAATAGTATTTCCAAGCTATTTTGCCAATGTAGAGGATATTCACTCACCTTTAAAAGCTCTATATTTAAAGGCAAGTCTTTCATATATTCAACTCTTTCTCTTCGCATTGTTTCACCTACAATCATTTAAAAATTAATATTTATTCTGATAATATTATACCCGATTGGGTAATATAAACATATATAAATTATTGGAGGGTTAAATATGGATAATGAAAAAAATAAATTTGTCCCAGAGATAAATACTAAATTAAGAGAGAAAATAGTAAAGGTACCTGAAGTCATATATAAAGCTAGTGGGATTAAAATACTTGGAACCCGAATAAAATCGCTTTTATTCTCTACTGATGTGGCCATCATAAAAAACACAAATGCTGACTCAATCATAGCTGTATACCCATTTACACCTCAATTATCAATCATTCACTCTATACTCGAGGTCGCAAGTGTACCTGTCTTTGCAGGCGTTGGAGGCGGGCTTACGACAGGAGAAAGATCTGTCCAAATAGCATTACAAGCTGAATTGTTAGGAGCTTATGGTGTAGTAGTAAATGCTCCAACAAAACCAGAAGTGATAAAGAGAATGTATGAGGTTGTTGACATACCTATCATAGGCACTGTCGTTTCAATGAAGGATGATTATAAGAGTAAGATAGATGCAGGTGTAAGAATTTTAAATGTATCAGGAGGAGCAAATACACATGAAATAGTAAAGATGATCCGTTCTGAAATAGGAAAGGAATTTCCGATTATAGCAACTGGTGGTCCTACTGATGAAAGCATTTTGAGAACTATTGAAGCTGGTGCAAACGCAATAACCTACACTCCTCCAACCAATGGTGAAATTTTCTCTGAAGTAATGGAAAAATATCGAAAAGGACAAGAACATTGATTTTTTACTTGTTTCATAGTAAGCTATTTGTATAAATAGTTTATTGTGAGGTAAGTATGAACCGAAAAACAAGTGATATCACAAAAGTAGCTTTATTTGCGGCATTGACAGCTATGGGAGCTTTTATAAGTATTCCTGTGGGTGTTGTTCCAATAACTATGCAAAGTTTGTTTGTAATGTTGTCTGGATTTCTCTTAGGCCCATCTTTAGGAGCTTTATCGCAAGCTGTATATTTGCTTTTAGGGCTAATTGGCTTACCCCTATTTGCATCTATGACTGGTGGAATTCAAACTATTTTTAAACCCAGTTTTGGCTTTCTTTTAAGTTTTATTGCAGCATCTTTTTTATCAGGATTTTTTACACAAAAGAAAAAGACCTTTGTAAGTTTCATCAAAGCTAGTATAATTTCTAGCTTAGTAATGTACCTAATAGGTCTTCCATATATGGCCTTCATACTTAATTTCTATTTAGATGAAGGTCTAACTGTAATTTACATATTGAAAATAGGTTTTTTTGCGTTTATCCCAGGTGATATATTAAAATTAATATTAGCCTCAATTTTAGGTTACAGGTTAAAAAATAAAGTGTAATTTACATTTTGATATGCACTTCACCTGCATTTAAAGCACTTATCTCCCTGTTAAAATCAATGATTAGATTCCCAAATTCGTCAATGTCTAAAGCCTTGGCGATTGTTTTTTCATTTCCAAAAGTTATCTCTATTTCCTTACCTATTATTAAAGAATTATCTGTTAAAATCGGCTTATATTTTATAAAATCACTATTTTTTTCATAGTCAAGAAAAATCTCATCTATATAAAGTAGTATTTTTTCTAATAATGTATTTCTGTTAACTTTTAGTCCCGTCTCTTCTTCAATTGAAGAAGCGCAGATATTTTGTTTTATAAATTCATCTTTTTTATTGTTTACATTAATCCCTATCCCTACTATAATTCCATGAAAATCCTTAGACTCAACAAGTTCTGTAAGTATCCCACACACCTTTGATCCATTTATATACAAATCGTTAGGCCATTTTATTTTTGCATTAATAGATAAATCCTTCAATGCTTTAAAAACAGCCACAGATGCTAATTGTGTGTATATAGGTAATCTAGAAATATCCAATTTAGAGTGGAAAACTACGCTAAAAAAAAGCCCTCCTCTAGTAGATATAAATCCTCTTCCAGCTCTACCTCTACCTTTAGACTGCTCATCACTTAAAATAACTGCTCCATTTTCTAATTTGAAAAAGTTCTTTTTCGCATATTCATTTGTTGAATCTATCACATCAAAGTGTAATAGTTTTTTCCCTATTAACCTATTTTGATTTGTCATATTGTTTTTCTATGATGCCTTTCAAAAATTTTATTATTTCTTCCGATTCGTATAAAGGTTTTCCGTCAATTAAAAGCATAGGAACTTGATCCAAGCCACCTTTTGATATAAGTTCATCATAGTTTTCTTTTATATTTATATTTTTCAACTCAATTTCAAGATTGTTATTGTTGATATAATTTATGACTTTATCGCAAAAAGGACAGTAATCCATATAATACAATTTTAAATCCATAATTTCCTCCTTAAATTATTCAAAGGATTCAAAAGAATCCTTTAAATAATTTCTCTTAATTTTCCTGTCAATTTATAGTCTACTTCTCTCAATTCTTTTAAATCTTTCTTCCCTAATAACAACATAATGACTTTTAATTTATATATGGTATTATCCATATATTCTTTAGCATTTAATATTCCTCCATGAACTAGATAAGAAAGTATTTCACCACTTATTCCAGCAATATCTGCACCAAGGACAATTGATTTTATGATATCCATGCTTGTCCTTATTCCGCCGCTTGCAATTATGCTCAAATCATCTGGCAGTTTTCTAACTTGTATAATGCTTGCTGCTGTTGGTATGCCCCATGAATATAACTCTGTAAAATCCATAGATGGATTCCTTAAATTCTCTATCTCTATAAAGTTTGTGCCTCCATATCCAGATACATCAACGTGCCTTACTCCAACATCATATAATTTCTTTGCTACATCATAGCTAATCCCAAATCCTACTTCTTTAACTATGACGGGAACTTCTACACTATTAACTATTGACTCAATATTTTTTAAAACTCCCTTAAAATCCCTATCTCCTTCATCCATGACTAACTCTTGTGCTACATTTAAATGTATTTGGAGGGCATCAGCTCTTAAAATATCAATTGCAATTTTCGCATCTTCTGGCGATGAAAGTCCACCAATATTTCCTATTACTATTCCTTCATCTCCAATTGTATCTCTGACTACTCTGAAGGATTTTTCAGCCTCTTTCTCTTCTAGGGCTATCGTTTCAGAACCTACTGCCATAGGAATATTAAAATCTTTTGCAATATTTGACAAATCTCTATTTATTTCTTCACTGAATTCAGAACCGCCTGTCATAGCATTTATCAGTATTGGATAGTCAATTTTCTTTCCTAAGAATACAAGTGAAGTGTCGATATCGTTGAAATTTAATTCTGGTAATGCGTTATGCGGTAAATATACATCACTTAATAAGTTATCGCCTTTAAAAGAGGTCCTTAGGTAGTTTTCAACATGCTCTTTTTTTCTGGCTTTTCTCATTCTTACACCTCTTTGATATTTATTTAGGGAACCATTGGTTCCACTATGTAATCTCCAAACATGCTATTTACCAACTCTTGCATTTGTTCCCCATCATAAATAAAATAGCTTATATCTCCAATATATTCTCCTTCTCCAGGAATGGTAGCTGTTTCCATAAGGTCGGGATCTATTTTATTAACCATAGTCGCTCCTTTTAAAACATAATTAAGCGGTATATTAGTTTCTACGTTGTCATAATATGTCTTAATAAGAGCAGGAATTTTTAATATATTTTTAGGTGTCAAAGTCTGCTTTACTAATTCCTTCATAAAGTACTGTTGTGTCTTTATTCTCCCGACATCACCTTCAGGATAACCTACTGTAAAACTGTTGTTGTGTCTAAATCTTAAAAAATCATGTGCTTCTTGGCCATTTAGATTTTGAAAACCTGCTTCTAAATTTATATGAAGTGGTGGATCGGCAGTTGGATCATCGTATTTCATGTCAAATGGAACTTCAACATCTACTCCACCTATTGCATCCACAACATCTTTTACTATTTGATAATCAACTAGCACATAATAATCAATGTCAATGCCTAATAAATCGCTCACCGCTTGCATAGACATGTCTACTCCACCGTATGCATGGGCAGCATTTATTTTATCGAGCCTTCCATTGACCATGGTTCTGGTGTCTCTAGGGATTGACAATATCGATATCTTGCCAGTATCAAAATTTACTCTAGTGAGCATTATAGTATCAGTTCTCGTTCCCTTTGCGTGATCAAGATCTTTAGCATCTACACCTAAAAGTAAAAAAATCAATTCATTTTTGTCATTCTCAATTGGCTCTTTATCTACAGGATTTATTGGGTCTTGTGCTGCTACTTTTTCTTCATCAAAAATAGTATTAACTAACACTGCATATATGGATGCAAAAGCTATTAGCGATACTATAAATACAGTTATAAATTGCTTTCTCATCTTACACCTCTTTAAATATTATATAGTTATAATACTATATAATAAGTGTAATTACAATATTGTCAAAAAGAAAAGATGAGTTAAACTCATCTTTGATTTTCTACTACATCTAATAATATACTTTTTCTAAGCTCTCTAGCTTTTTCACTACCTCTTAGAGCTTCTACTATTTTTATTGCGAAATAATTAGCTGCTGCCGGCCCCATCGCCGTTATTATATTTCCGTCTTTTACAACAATATCATTTACAACTTTTGCTCCAATTAATTTGTCGCCGTATCCAGGAAAACAAGTAACTTTTTTCCCATCTAAAATACCCGCTTCATGAAGTACAGTAGGTCCTGCACATATTGAAGCAACTATTTTTTCTTCGTCATAAAATTCTTTTACAAGTTCTAACACTCTTTTATTATTTTTTAAATTAGTCGCTCCGGGTTGGCCTCCTGGTATAACAATAGCAGAATAATTAACTGAAGAAACAATATCGTTTAATAGTTTATTTGCTATAACTTTTATTTTGTGAGACCCCTCTACAATTTGGTCATTACTAGTAGATACTAATACAGCTTCCATACTCGCCCTTTGAAGATAATCAGCACAAGTCAATGCTTCAACTTCTTCAAAGCCATCAGCAAGCATAATCAAAACTTTGTTCATGATATCAACCCCTTTATTATTCCATATTACTATTATAATTTAAACCCTGATATAAATCGAGTTCTTTTAATCTTTTATCAATAGAAGAAATCACAGAAAGCTTGTTTAAGCACCACTCTGGTTTGTATAGTAGCTTTTTATTAGGATCGCCCGTAAGCCTGTGAATTACCATTTCCTTAGGTAAGTAAGATATCGCCAAAGCTACAGTGTCTACATATTCTTCTTTAATCAATAAATTAAATTTATTTTTAAGGTAATAATCATATAATCTCGAATCAGTTTGAATGTAGAGCGAATGAAATTTAATACCCCAGGTATTTGTATTAGCAACATATTTTACTGATTTCAGCATGTCTGTTTTATCTTCATAGGGTAATCCAAATATAAGATGTGTCGCAACTTTTATGTTTCTTTTTTTTAATTCAGCAATACAATTCTCATAAATGTCTAAATTATATCCTCTATTAATAAGTCTAGATGTAGTTTCATTTACAGTCTGTAAACCTAGCTCTATCCAAAGAAATATACGATTATTTAATTCTTCTAAATAATCGTATATTTCTTTATTAAAGCAATCTGGTCTTGTCGCTATAGCTAATCCTACTACATCTTCTCTTACTAGACAGCTCTCATACTTTTTCTTTAAAGTCTCCACATCTGCGTAGGTATTGGTGAAAGCCTGAAAATATGCAATAAATTTGTTAGTATTCCATTTTCTTTTGTTGATCTCAATTTGATTATTTATCTCTCTATCTATATCATACAAAGAACTAGTAAAATCCCCAGAACCTTTTTCATTACAAAAAAGGCACCCCAAATCACTTATAGTTCCATCCCTATTTGGGCAGGTAAAACCACCATCTATAGCTATTTTTGATACTTTTTCACCGAATTCATGAAAAAGTTCATCATTTAATGTATTATACCTCTTACCACTTAACATATTAACCCTCATACTGTTCATCATTAATTAAATTTATTACAGATTCTATTGTCTGTAGAAGCATTTCTTGAGGTTCCATATAAGAATTGTTCATATGAAGCCTGTTTTTATAAAGTGAGTAAATCCCAGTAAAGCCATTTGAATAAAGTCTTTCAATGTCATTTTCTATATATCCAAAGATTCCAACTACAGGCACATGATTTTTATGTGCTATATCAACAATATCCATCATAAAGCGATTTAATCTTTCGCCCTTTATAACCTCAGTAGAACCAGTTAAAACTAAATCTGCATTGTAAAGATTGTTTTTCAAATCGCTTATCTCGTAAAATGCATCTAAAGTGGATATTATATCAGCATTTAAAAAACTATATAGCCCAGCTGCGACGCCACCACCTGCTCCTGAACCATTTACCTTTTCTATATCTATTCCCATTTTTTTCTCAACTATCAATGCAAAATTTCTCAGCCCTCTGTCTAAAGATTCAATCATCAAAGGAGTCGCACCTTTTATCGGCCCATATGTATAGGCAATGCCATGAAGCCCAGAATACTCCTCATTATAGTCTGTGACTACCGTAAATGAAGCCTCATCAAGACGTGAGTCTTTTTTTGTATCGTCTATATCTCTTATCATGTATAACCCTTTTGCATTCAATTCGACTTCATTTTCATTGGAATCTAAAAAATTAAATCCCAAGCTATTTAATATTCCTATGCCAGCATCATTTGTAGCACTTCCATGAGTAAAAATATAAAAATCCCGGTATCCTTTATTTAATGCATCTAAGATCAATAAACCAGTACCATAAGTTGAAGTTAATAGAGGATTTTTTTCCTCTAAGCTTAAGTGTCTTAATCCTGAACTTTCTTTTAATTCAATTATGACTTTGTCGTTTAGCACAGCGTATTTTGAGTTGATTTTTCTTCCTAATGGATCAAGTGTCTCTTTTTCGTAAATTTTACCTCCAAGGATTTTCGCCTGTTCAATAGGAGAATCTCTATCTAACAACGGATACTTATATATTTGTGCATTTTTAATTATATTTCTTACTCCATCTTCCATGTATATAGCCATGTCATTCGCATCTATGATGTTTTTTATCCCGCATGGTGCAATTATTACTTTCATTTGCGCTCCCGCTTTCTACTGTATTTATATGTTATGATTATACCCAATGCTATTTAATTATAACCTAGCATTTTTCACATTTGTATACAATAGAAAACCTTGACTTAAGTCAAGGTTTAGTTATTGTAATATTTTTTAATTTCATCTATAAATAAATCTACATCTTCTTTAGTAGTGTCGAAAGATGTCACTAGCCTAATCAATCCCTCTTTTTCATCGTTTACATAGAACGCGAATTTTTGATGAAGTATTTCTATTAAGTCTTTTGGCAAATAAGCAAATATCATATTAGCTCTGACTTTAGATTTTAATCTTATCTGATCAAATTTTTCTAGTTCATTAGCTAAATAAATTCCCATTTCATTTGCATTTTTAGCATTTTCTTCCCATACTCCGTCTAGATAAGCTAAAAACTGAGCAGAAATAAATCTCATCTTTGATACTAACTGCATGCCTTGTTTCCTGTAAAAATGATATCTTCCTTTTAAGTCGTCATTTAAAACAACGATTGCTTCGCCGATCATCATACCATTTTTAGTCCCACCAAAGCTAACTAAGTCAACTCCAGTATCAGTTAACATCTCTTTAAAAGACGAGTTCAATGCACATACAGCATTTGCAATTCTAGCTCCATCGACATGTAGATATAGTCCATTCTTGTGAGCAAAATCAGTTAATTCTTTTATTTCATCAACTTCATATAATGTACCCAGCTCTGTGACTTGGGATATAGAGATGATTTTAGGTTGAACTGCATGCTCATCCCCTAGCACTTCTAAAGTATTTATTATCATTTCCGGTTTTATTTTACCATCATCAGTTTGTATTTGTATTATCTTATTGCCTGCATATCTTTCTAAAGCTCCACATTCATCAACATTTATATGTGCAGTAGCAGGAGCTACCACTCCTTCATATGGATATAATGCTCCTGATAACCCAATTACATTTGCAGATGTACCAGTAGTTACAAAAAAGACATCCACATCTTTTCCAAACACAGATCTAAATTTATCTATAGCTTTCTTTGTTACTAAATCTTCGCCATAAGCACTTTCATGTTCAAAATTAACTTCCTCAATTGCTTTTAATACCTTAGGATGTACTCCAGATGTGTTGTCACTTTTAAACATTTTCAACACTATCGCCTCCAAGATTATAGATTATTTTCTGCTTTTTTTCTTCTTAGCATTTGCTCTTTCAACTCTTACCTTAGCCCCTCTTATTTTCTTGCCGCTTAAACCATTTATAATTACTTCGTCATATTCAGAAGGGACCTCAATAAAAGTAAAATCATCATATAAATCTATATTGCCAATGATTTTTTTATTTAATCCAGTCTCTTCAAATATCGCTGATAATATATGTCTTGGGCTAATGCCTAAGGACTTACCTACATTTATGTGAAGTCTTGTATACATTCCATTTGAATTGTATTTCTTCTTTGTATCTATTTGCTCTATCTCTTCATGCCCTTCAAATATTTTTTTCTCATCTAAATACATCTTTAATAGTGCGAGGGCGATGTCAAATGAGCTGTACTCTTCCAATAACAACGTGTCTAATATTGCATTGTATTTAGTCAGATCGTTTTCTTCAATTGTTTCAATTTCTTGTTTTATCTTATCTTGAATGCTCTCAGTGTATTTTGCTTGTATATCCTTTAAAGTAGGTATTTCTCTTCTCTCTATAGTCGTCTTAGTGTACTTTTGAATGTCTTTTAATTTATATATCTCTCTTCCTGATACAAAACTAAAAGCCCTTCCACTTCGTCCTGCTCTTGCAGTCCTTCCTATTCTATGAACATAATTTTCTTCATCTTGTGGCAAATCATAGTTTACTACCAAATCAATATCATCAACATCTAATCCTCTAGCAGCTACATCTGTAGCTACCAATATATCAATTGTTGAATTCCTGAATTTGTTCATTACCATGTCCCTTTGATTTTGTTTAAGGTCTCCGTGTAGTCCATCCGCTAAATATCCTCTAGATTGAAGTTCTGTAGTAAGCTCATCTACTTTCTTTTTGGTATTGCAAAATACCAATGTCAATTTTGGGTTGTATATATCTATAAGTCTACTGAGTATCTCAGTTTTCATCTGTGATCTTACTTCGTAATACGATTGTTCAACTTTAGGTACAGTTAGTTCTTTATGAACTACTTTTATATACTGTGGATCTTTTTGGAATTTCTTAGCAAACTGCCTTATTTCATCAGGCATAGTTGCTGAGAAAAATATAGTCTGCCTATCTTCTGGCAACGTATTCATTACCAGTTCAATATCATCTCTAAATCCCATATCAAACATCTCATCAGCTTCATCAAGCACCATGTACTTAATGCTGTCGGTTTTTATAGTTTTCCTTCTGATGTGGTCAATGACTCTGCCAGGTGTACCTACTACTATTTGCACCCCTGCTTTTAAACCCTTTAATTGCCTTTCTATCGGTTGACCACCATAAACTGGCAATATGTTAAGCCCCTTTACGTACTTAGCTAAATTTGTAAGCTCCTCAGCTACCTGTACAGAAAGCTCTCTAGTTGGACATAGTATGAGTGCTTGAGTCTTTTTTACACTAACATCTACCATTTCTAACAAAGGTATGCCAAAAGCTGCTGTTTTTCCGGTTCCTGTTTGAGCTTGGCCGATTACATCTATACCTTGTAAAAGAATGGGTATCGCTTGTGATTGAATAGGGGACATTTCTTCAAAACCCATATCCCTTATGCCTTTCTTCACAGCCTCACTAAATTCCATTTCATCAAATCTTAATTTCTCCATATAAAAAAATTTCCTCCTTGTCTTTAACTAATTAAGTATATACTTAAGTAGACATAAATGCAAGAAGAAAATTTATATATGCCTCTAAACTTTATCTAAATAATCTTTGTATCCTTCCTTCTCCATGTCTTCTTTCTTAATAAACCTAAGGCTTGCTCCGTTTATGCAATACCTAAGTCCGCCTTCCTCCCTTGGTCCATCATTAAAAACATGTCCTAAATGAGAATCTGCTTCTTTAGACCTCACCTCGGTTCTGATCATTCCATGAGATATATCCTTTTTTTCAATGATGTTCTCGTCATCAATAGGTCTAGTAAAACTTGGCCATCCACAGCCTGCATCAAACTTATCTTTTGAAGAAAAAAGAACCTCGCCCGAAACTATATCGACATAAATTCCATCCTCGAAATTATCGTTTAATGGACTTGAAAATGGCTTTTCTGTAGCATTCTCTTGAGTTACTTTGTATGAGATATCACTCAAGTTTTCTCTTAATTTATCTTTTTCATCTTTCATAATTATCACCTTCCATAACTATTATATCCATAGTTTAATATTTAAAACAATATTGCCCTTTGGCTTAAGCCAAAGGGCAATTCATTAATTTTGGGTTTCAACTTTATTTATTACTTTTATATTGCTTGTTTTCTTCTCATAGTTATTAAACATCAACAAGGCGATTACTGAGAATAATATTGGTCCTGCAATTGACCATATAGCACTCTTTAAGTCTCCATTTAGAGCAGGCTCTAGGATTGTAAAGAAATTAGCAAAACCAACTGTTAAAACGACTATTACAGTAGCAACAAAAGATGTCTTGTAGTCTTTATAAACCTCAAATGGTTTTACAATCTCTTTATTTTTCTTAAATGCAGGGAATGCTCCTGCTAAGAACATATAAGGTATTGTCATAGCAACATTTGTCATGATTACCAATATGTCGAAAAACTTAGAAACTGATTCCCCACCGAAAGAAACTAAAGCGATAATTCCACTTACAATAATTGCTTGTACTACCATTGCGTTTACAGGCATGCCATTTTTTTCATCAATATTGCTGAATTTCCCAGGCCATAATTCTTTTGGTGTACCTTCAATCAATTGTTTTAAAGGTGAATATGTCAATGTGAAGAATGCTCCCATCAAAGCTAAGAATGTCGAAAAACCAAATACTCTTGCAATTATTCTACCAAATAAAAGAGCTGTTTGGTCAGCTACACCCATCGCTTGACCTACTGCTACTCCTAGGTTACTCATTATTACATAACTTGCATTTCCAATATGAACATTAGATGAATTTATTACATCATTCCAATTTGTAAATGCTCCAACTAATAATATTCCAAGAGCATATCCAACAGAAATTACTGCTGCAGATATTGCAACACCTTTTGGAAATGTCTTTTCTGGGTTTTCGGTTTGATCAACCAATCCTCCTACTGCTTCAATTCCACCATATGCAAATATCGCATACACTACAAATGATAAAGAAGCAATCATACTTCCTTGATACTCTGGATTAATAGGTTGAGTAAATGATTTTAATCCAACTATTGGTTCAGCAAAACTACCTTTGTTTAAAATCAATACTGTTATTGCTCCAACCCATAATAAAACATTTAATCCTGTTACTGCTATCCCTCCAATAGAGGTGATTTTCTTTATTTTATCTAGCCCTTTTGTTGAGACAAAAGTGACAAATATAATCCATATTATTCCTAAAACTCCGAGTACTTGTGTAGCACTCAATCCTAAAAATGACCAATTTTGAGTATTATCCTGCCCAAAAATTGCATTTGACAATGGTACCCATAGTCCAGATGAAACATTTACCATCCAGATTATATAAGAAGCATACCACATAAATGTTGCAACAAATGCATATCTAGGACCTACTGATTTTTCCATCCATGAGTATATACCGCCCTTTTCATCCTTAAAAGCTGCTCCATACTCGGCCATCATAAATGCAAATGGTATAAAGAATAAAATGCCAGATACTATAAACCAAGGAATTGCAGCATATCCCATCTTGTAAAATGACCTAGGGATGTTATTAAAGCCATATACAGAGGTGAAAATCATTAAAATCAATGAAACTAGTGTTAATTTAGATTTTGAAGCATCTTTAGCGATATTTTCCTCCTTAATAGTTAATAATATATCATAAAATTTACAGTATTAATTATATACTATTTATTTAAAAATGCAATACGTTTGCATATTATAATTCTATTCTGATATTTCTGTATTATATATGCAATTCGATAATAGCTTGTTTTACAGGTTTATTTTATGATTATTGAAAATTTTTCTAAAATTTACTGTGAAATTAATGAAATATTATGAATTTTTTATTGCAATTTTCTTATTTCCATGTATTTAACAATTTTAAAATATTTCATTTAATGAAGTTTATTGTTATTTTTTTAACTATCATTCTTATTGCTAGTTCTAATGGCTGTGTTATAATATTAGTGTGTCGAAATAAATAAAGAGGTGATACAATTTGCGTTGGAGTCTAAAAGAATTATACCCATCATTTGACAGCGATGAATTTCAATCAGATTTAGTGCTTTTCAAAAAACTAGTTAAAGATATAAATGCTTGGACTAGTGAGGCTTTTTCAAATACCGATAATGCAAAAAAGAAGTTAGAAACTTATATCGAATATTTTAAAAAATACAGATACTATGTTTCTAGATTAGCAGCATTTGCACATCTGACTAATGCTGTGGATGCAAATGACGAAAATGCCTTTAAATATCTTGATAAAATAGAGGTAATAGCTAATGAAATAACTCCTTCAATAGTTGAATTTCAAAATTACTTGCTCAAACTAGATACTTTAGAAGAAATTGTTTCTTCATCTGACCTTCTAAAAGAACATAGCTATTTTATTTTTTCAAATAAAGAAAGGGCTAAATATCTGCTCCCTAAAGATCAGGAAGTTATAATATCAAAGTTAACTAATACAGGTTCTTCAGCTTGGGAAGGACTACAAAACAAAGTTGTATCAACGCTTGAAGTAAATATTACAATAGATGGAAAAGAAGAAAAACTTCCACTCCCAGTGGTCAGAAATCTAGCTTATGATGCAAATCCAGATTTGAGAAAGAGTGCTTATTTTGCAGAACTTGAATCTTACAAAAAAATCGAAGATGCCTCGAGTGCAGCTTTAAATGGCATAAAGGGCGAAGTGATCACTTTATGCGACTTAAGGGGATATAAATCTCCTCTTCACGAAACTCTCATAAAATCAAGAATGGATGAAGAAACTTTAAATGCAATGCTTGAAGCGATGAACGAAAATCTTGATATATTTCATAAATACTATAAGAAAAAAAGAGAACTACTAGGGCATGAAAAAGGTCTTCCATTCTACGATTTATTTGCACCAGTTGGTAGAAATGATAGAACTTTTTCATACGAAGAAGCCATAAATTATGTAATAGATAACTTCAGAACCTTTAGTGATAGATTAGCAGATTTTGTAAAAAATGCTTATGAAAATAATTGGTTAGACGTTGAGCCTAGAAAGGGAAAAAGAGGTGGCGCATTCTGTTCTAATCTTCATTGCATAGGGCAAAGTAGAGTTATGGCAAATTTCAATGGAAGCTTTTCAAATATGACTACTTTAGCTCATGAGCTTGGACATGCTTATCATGGATTTAATTTAAAAGATGAATCTATATTAAATAGTTCATATCCAATGCCTATAGCTGAAACTGCTTCAATATTTTGCGAAACAATTGTAGTTAATGCAAGTTTGAGAGAAGCTAAAACTGTAGATGAGAAAATCGCTATATTAGAAGAATCAATATCTGGTTCTGGCCAAGTAATAGTGGATATATTAAGCAGATTTTTATTCGAATCAGAGGTATTCGAAAGAAGAAAGGATCATCCTTTAACAGTAAATGAGTTAAATGAAATAATGATCGATTCACAAAAAAAGGCTTATGGCGATAGCTTAGATGAAAATTATCTCCATCCTTATATGTGGATAAATAAATCTCATTATTATTCAGCTGACTTGAGTTTCTATAATTTCCCTTATGCTTTCGGGCTTTTATTTTCAAAAGGATTGTACGCAAAATATCTAAATGATAAAGATACTTTTGTTAAACAATACGATGCTTTGTTAAAGGAAACTGGTAAAAATGATATATACCATGTAGCAAAGATAATGGATATAGATGTTCACGATAAGAATTTCTTTATTAGTTCATTAAAATTAATAGAAAAAGAAGTAGATATGTATGTAGAACTAGCAGATGAGATCATCAAAGACATGGCTTAAAGCCATGTCTTTATTTTAGTTTTGCTTTTTCTATTTTATTTAATAATTTATCTCCTTTTAAATCATTGGTGACATTGATCCTCGGCATCTTCTTCAAGTCATTTACGGTCTTATATTCCCTGATACCTTCATCTGAAGTTAGGCTGCCGGTAAATCCAATATCGTAAACTATTTTTTCAGTTAAATCCGAATATTTCCCATATGGATACACTAAAAAAGTAGGAGTATATCCTGTGTAGCAATATGTCAAATGATTCAATGTAATTAAATCATCTCTCAATCTTTTTCTGTACTTATACTCATTTTCACCTTTAAGTTTCAAAACTCCTTTTGCTGTTGGCTTGTTAAATCCAACGCTGTAACCTTCTGTTGAATGCAAATCATAAGTATGATTTTGTATGTCAATTAATCCACTATCTATCATTTCTTTTGCTTGTTTCCATGAAAAATGTGGAGTAATAGGAGTTTTGTTATCCATCATAGTGTTTCTGCCCACTGACCAACCGATTATCGACACAGTAAGTTTAGTATTTGTCTCTTTAGCTATTGGATAAGCTATGTCATAAAACGAAGAATATCCGTCATCAAAAGTTATTATTACAGGTTTTCCCGGCAAAGTAGCATTGTCTTTTAAGTATTCATATAGTTCTGTTAAAAATATAGTTTCATATCCAGCTCCTTTTAAAGTTTTTATGTCCTTTATGAATTTGTCTTCGCTTACTACCATAGGATTGTTGACTTCATCACTTATATGGTGATAAATTAACACTGGAATCCTTATTGGCGAAATTTCTGCAGCTTCTGTTTTAACGGTCGTGACTGTAAATAATAAAAACATAATGATAAAATTTCTAGTAAAAGTTCTTATACGCATTTTTACCCCCATTATATAATGTAATATTCCTATTTATTATATCGGAGGTATTTCCATATTTTTAACTATAAATTGTAATTATATTGTAACTCCTTCTTTCAATTTAATGTTATAATGAATAAAAGGAGATGAGATTTTATGAAAAGTTTTAAAAAGTTGAGTATGATATTTTTCTCTCTTATACTTGTTATTTCATTAGTGACGGGATGTAGCAGCAGTAAAGATAATTCAAAACCTCAAACAGATGTCACTAGCCCTGAATCGCCTAGCGAAACTCCTGAATTTGCAGGGGAAAATAGTAGTTCTATAGAACCAGAAAAAGTTATCGCAGTAATTACTATGAACATTGAAACTATAGAATATGAGAAAACTCTAGATAAACTAAATCAATTTATAGAAACAAACGATGGCTATATAGTAAATTCTCAAATATCATATGACAAACAAATAAGCGATAGATACAGCGAATATGATAGATATGCATATTATGAAATAAGAATTCCAAAAGCTAATGTTTCAAACTTTAAAAAATCTCTGCCAAATATTGGAAATATAACTAACGAATATACTTCTAAACAAGATGTTACAAAATATTATAAAGACACTGAATCGAGAATAAAAGTTTTAGAGACAAAAGAAGAAAGGCTATTAAGTCTATTAGAAAAAGCTGAGAAAATAGAAGATATACTAGCGATAGAAAATCAATTGAGTGATGTAATAGCTCAGAAAGAATCTCTAAAATCCGAACTACAAGGACTAGATGAGAGGATAGATTTTACAACTTTTGATATATCGATATACGAGGTAAACAAATTATCGAGTTCCGCAGGAGTCAATGCTGGTTTTTTAACTAAATTGAAAGCTGCTTTTAATGAGGCTATGGATAAGTTCTATATATTTATTGAACAATTAGTACTGTTTATTGTATCAAATATATTCTTCATTCTCCTTATGGCCATAATCATTTATGTAATAGTCAAATACGGCATGAAGAGAAATAAGAAAAAAATAAATTATCCTCCTAAAGATGACTCAGAAAATCGGGAGATAAATAATTAATTTATTTATATTATACCAAAGGTATGGGCATACCAAAACGTTACACTATTTATGAAGAGTTGAAGAGAAAACAAGCTGCATTAAAATGTGGGGGATATATATGAAAAAAATAATAAACAAAATTAAATTTTTAGCAGTTGTAAATCCTGTTATAGTTATTGTCTGTATATACATGGTTGACCTTAATTATGTTGGAATAAAAACATTAATTGCTGGTAGCGTAACTATATTATGTTCCTTAGAGTTTTATTTATTGGATAAGTTATACAAATTATATGAAAAGACTGAACATAAATAGAAGAAAAGGGTGATTGAATAAAAAGACTAATAAAAATCTATTTTATCCATTAAACTTATCATCCCCTAGCCTTCCTATGAACCGTCATAGGGTTATTGAATATTTCCTCTAGAAGAATTTTTAATTAGAATTTGGATGCTTTTAGAATATTATAAACATTGTATGAAAATAATTTAAACGTGATTATATTGTAACTACTTTTTCCCATTTTAATGTTAGAATGGCTAAAGGGGATGAGTTTTTATAAGATATTTTAAAAAGTTGAGTATAATATTTTTCTCTCTCATAATTATTCTTTCATTAGCGACAGTTGGAATATAACTGATGAATATACTTCTAAACAAGATGTTACTAAATTTTATAAAGACTCTGAATCGAGAATAGAAGTCTTAGAGGCAAAAGAAGAAAGGCTCTTGAGTCTATTAGAAAAAACCGAGAATAAATAAATCCTAAGGCTTAAGCCTTAGGATTTATTTATTCTCTTCCCTTTTTTATCCAACTTGCAACTTCTACAGTCCTTCTCGCTTGAAATCTAACAGCTGGTTCTACATTGTCAACTATGCTTCCATCCATAGCTACTGTAGCTGATGTGCCATAAGGATTGCCACCTGCTCCATAAACTGCTTCGTCTATAAATCCCGGTGTCACAATTATTGCTCCCCAATGCATCATAGTTGAAAGAATTGCTTTAACTGTCCCTTCTTGACCACCATGAGGATTTTGTGCAGATGACATTGCTGAAACAACTTTATTTGCTAACTTGCCTTGTGCCCAAAGTCCGCCTTGCATGTCTAAGAAATTCTTGAGTTGAGATGGGACATTTCCAAATCTGCTTCCTGCACTGAAAATAAAAGCGTCCGCCCATACTAAATCCTCAGATGTTGCAACAGGTATGTCTTTTGTAGCTTCTTTCATTGCTTTTAAGCCTTCGTTTGCATTTATTACTTCATCAGGAATTAGCTCTTGTACTTTTAAAAGTCTAACTTCGGCACCTGATTTTTCTGCTTCATCCTTTGCCCATTGAGCCATCTTAAAATTTGTGCCATACCCACTATAAAAAATAACTGCTAATTTAACTTTATCCATCAAATATTCCTCCTATATATTAGTATATTATTGTCGTAGAACTAATATACCCTAGGAAGAAAAATAATAAACAAATTTATACTAAATTAGTAGGAATTGTTTTATTCACAATCCGGACATACCCCTGATACTAAAACTTGTATATCCTCAATCTTAAATGCTTCTAACTCGCTAGTGATGAGATTTTCATCCATTGGGATATCATATATTTGTCCACATATCCTACATTTAAAGTGTCCGTGAAAACCTCTCTCAGCTTCAAACCGCAGCTCATTTCCTTCAATATTTATTGCTCTTACTATCCCCTTATCAATAAATAGTTTTAAAGTATTATAAACTGTGGTTTTAGATAAAGTCAAAATCTCCTTTGAAAGCTGTTCATATATCTCGTCAACTGTTGGATGAATTCTTGATTCCACTAAAAGAGTGTAAATTTTAACTCTGATAAAAGATGGCCTCATTTTATTTTCTTTTAAAACAGCTACAATAGCTTCATTATTCATATCAACAACTCCATTTATATTATGTTAATATGATATCTTATTTAAAGTATTTGGTCAACTCAAATAATTTATTCAAATGCCTCTTCTATTTTCCAGACTTTCCATACATTTCCTACTAGTTCAGGTCCAGGTTTTAAAGTTGTTTTTCCAGGTTTCCATCCAGATGGTGTAACTTCTCCACCTTGAGTTTTTCTTACTAATTGGAAAGCTTTTATCTGTCTTATTGTTTCACTTACATTTCTTCCTACTGGTGGAGTTAATACTTCAAAACCTTGAATAACTCCATCTGGATCTATGATGAATCTTCCTCTTGTTTCTGTTCCGCTATCTTCATCGTATATACCATATAGAGTTCCAATATAGCCGCCTGCATCTGATACCATAGGGAATGGAATATCTTTATTAATCATCTTCGATAGTTCATGATCATTCCACATCTTGTGTACGAAATGGCTGTCAGTACTAACTGATAAAACTTCAACTCCCAATTCTTTAAATTCATCATATTTAGCAGCAACTGCTGCTACCTCAGTAGCTCAGACGAAAGTGAAGTCTCCAGGATAAAAACACAATAACACCCATTTGCCTTTATAATCTTCTAATTTTACGTTTATAAATTTCCCTTCGTGATAAGCTGGAGCTTCAAACAAAGGTGCAGGTTTTCCTACTTTAACCATACTCTTGACCTCCTTTTTCTCAATTACATTTTCAGTTATTTCTTCTTTCTTCTCTCTTTTTATCTCCGGTCTTGCACAACCCGGTTTTAATTCTTCTGCCATTGCTTACCCTCCTTTTTAATTATTGTATTTTTGTAATTAATTCATTTAATTAATGATTACTGATATTATTATATTAAATACCCATTTATTTTGTATAAAAACATTTTATAGTCATTCTTAACAAATAAAAAGAATCCACAAAATGTGGATCCTAATATCCTTGAAATGAATCAGTTTTTATGTTAGATTTTTCAACACCCATGTTAATTAACTTCTCTGTAAACATTTTATTCATTCCGGGTGAACCTGAGATGTAATAATTCCCATGGTTATTATATTGCTTTGCAAATTCATCTATTTCTGAGTTGAATTTATCTCTGTTTGAAATGAGCAAAACTTCTACTCCCTCAATATTTTCTCCAATTTGAAGCAATTCTTTTTCATAAGCAAACTCATTTCTATCATCAGAGTAAAGTAGTTTTATGTGTTTTACTTTCTTCTTATTCAATTGAATATCTTTTAAAAATGCCCTCATAGGTGTAACTCCAATTCCCCCTGCTATTAAAACCGTAGGTTTATTTAAATCTTCTAATAAAAATTTCCCCATAGGTTTATCTATAAGCATGATGTCCCCAGGTTTAAGTTCAAGTAAATTTTTCTTAAAATTAGTACAAGTTTCTACAATCCTTGTTGAAAACATAAATTCATCTTCTTCTTTTACCGAAGCAATGCTAAAAATTCTATGTTCTTTTTCATCTTCAGCTAGAGGAATTCTCAATTCTTTAAACCTAAACACAGTGTGTTGTCCAGGACTCCACGAATAATCTTTTGGTTTTTCAAACACGAAAGAATAAATATCACTAGTTTCTTTAACTATTCTCTTAAGTACAATTTCTTTATTTAAATTTTCCACAACGCCACTCTCCTTTCATTTGCTATATTTATATACCCAGTTTTTTACTGATTACATCAGATTTAGCCTAAAGGATCCCCATTTTTAACTCTTTTTTCTGGCACTACTAAGACAACTCCTCCTTCAGAGTATGTTCCTAACACCAAAACTTCAGATTGAAAACCGGCAATATTTTTTTTAGGAAAATTAACTACTGCCAATATTTGTTTCCCAATCAAATCACTTTCCGAATAAAGAGAGGTTATTTGTGCACTTGATCTTTTTATGCCAATTTCTTCACCAAAATCTATTGTGAGTTTATAAGCTGCTTTTTTTGCTTTCTCAAAGCGCTCAACTTCAGTTATTTCTCCAACTCTTATGTCTAGTTTTAAAAAATCTTCAAAAGTTATAGTATCTTTTATAGCCATGTTAGTATCTTATCCTTTCGTAATCGACATATCTGTAATATATGTTGTTTTCATGAAAGACTTCTGACTCTTTAACAACTCTCCAATCTTTATCTAAGTCGAGATTAGGTATAAATGTGTCAGCATCTGGAAAATCCATGAATATCTTTGTTATATAAGCTTTATTAGAAAATAGCAACAGTTGTCTTGCAATGGTTCCCCCACCCGCAACAAATACTTCTTTTTCTTTATTTGGATTTATCTCCTTAAGTAAAGGAAACAAATCCTCTAGTGAGTTTAAAACTATAAATCCCTCTTTATCAAAATTTGTGTTTCTTGTTACCACAATGTTTATTCTGTTCGATAGAGGTTTTTGTTCTGGCAATGCTTCCACTGTTTTTCTACCCATTATCACAATATGGCCTTCTGTTATTCTCTTAAATCTGTGTAAATCCTCTTCTATAGTTACAAGCATTTTACCATTTGAACCTATTCTCCAATTCCCATCCACTGCAAATATTAAATTCATATTCTATCACTCCTAAGTTGTTTTTCCTATGACAGCGATAATAATCTAATTAAAAAATAGCTAGACTAGACATAGGAATTCTTTTTTATATTTATTTTTAACCTATGTAAATATGAAAGCATCATAATTAATTTTATTATACTACAATACGGTTTATTGTAACAGAATCGTAAATTGAATGTTTATTGTAAACGTGATATGATTTAAATGTAGATAGATGTATAGAAAGGAGATAATTATGAAAAAATTTTTAGTTATGAGCATGGCAATGCTATTAATATTATCTTTAGCTGCGTGCTCAAACAATAACGGCGAAGTTGATGAACCTGATGCTCCAATAGATGAAACCCCTATTGAAAACCCTGACAATGGTAATGTTCCAGAGCCAGAACCTGAGGATGATTACACAGAAGAGGTCACACTTTACTTTGCTAACAATGATTACGTTGAAACAGGAAATGAAGAATACGATTGGTTGATAGAAGAAAAAAGAGAGATCAATTATGAAGGAACAACTCTAGAAGAAGCAGTTGTTCGTGAACTTATGAAAGGTCCAGTAGATACCGAAAATATGAGTACAGGTTTTCCAAGTACCGTTAAGTTAATAGATGTCACTGTAGATGAAGACAAGACTTGTTACGTTAATTTTGCTCAAGACGGTCTTTATGGTGGCAGTATGGAAGAAAGTTATATAATCGCACAAGTAGTTAATTCATTGGTCGGTTTGGATAGCGTTGATAGAGTACAGTTTCTAATAGACGGTAAACCCGCTGAGACTTTGATGGGTCATATAAGTATTGAGGAACCATTTGAAACATTTGAACAATAATATAATGCATAGCCTAAGGCTATGCATTATATTATTAATATTATTTTATTGCCAGCAGGATCTTTTGTTAAAATAGTTTCCTCTCTTTTTTCAGCTAAAAAATTATTTTCCTTGAGCTTTTCCTCTAAATCTATGAGTTTTTCATTTGTTGAGACTTTTATAGTATAATACTCTAATCCAATTGAATTCTCGGGAGGTGCTGGGATATTTCTTCCATTCCATACATTAAACCCGATATGATGATGGTAATTCCCTTGAGAATAGAAATATGCTGAATTCGGTAGCTCCAATGTCTTTTGAAAACCTAGTAATTCGTAAAATCTTGCATTTTTTTCTAAATCATTCACGTGTAGATGCATGTGCCCTAATACAGATTGTTCAGGCATCTTATCCCATATATCTCCATCAGCTAAACTCATAAGGCTTCTATAATCTAATGGATCTGTAACCATTTTTAGTTCGCTATTTACATACCAATTTTTCTCATCGGTATCTGCATAAATTTCTATCCCATTTCCTTCACTGTCTTCAATATAAAAAGCTTCACTAACTCCATGATTAGCTCCACCCACTATCTCTATGTCTTTGTCTTTAACATGATTTATGAATTTCCCTAAATCTAGCCTAGATGGCAATTTTATCGCATAATGGTATAGTCCCGTAGTATGAGGGGGCTTTATTACAGGGTTATCCGGTCTTTGTAAAATGACAAGAGGATTCTTTAAATCTGCAGATAGCTTGTATTCTTTGCCCTCTTCTATAATTGTAAGTCCAAGAATATCTGTGTAAAACTTTAAACTTCTATCTAAATCCATCACTTTGAGTTTCAGATTAATTGGGTAACTCAATGGATATTTATGGTATTTTGACATATCGACCACCTTCTATATATTAGTGACAATATTATACCCTGCATATTCATATTTAAACTAGTTGTTTATTTTAGCACCATCGACTTCTATTTTATGTTCAAAACTCTCCCATCCTCCGGATATGTTCTTTAATTTATCGTCCAGCTGAGATTTAAATCGATCGTCTTCTTTTTGTATAATGCACATTATAGTTGGACCAGCTCCACTTAAAAATACCGCTAGTGCACCCAATTCATATGCAGTATGAAATATCTTTTCAGAGTTTTTTATCAGTTTCATTCTATAAGGCTGATGGATTTTATCTTCTGTAGCAAATCTTAGAAACTCAAGATTGCCATTCATTAACGAAGAAAGTAAAAGTGCAGTTCTTTGAATACCAAATACAGCATTTTCTAAGGATATTTCTCTTGGTATAACACTTCTAGACTCTTTAGTGGACAATTCAAACTCTGGTACAAGTGCTACTAATTTTATTAAATCAGGTGGAATTATCTTATTTGTTAAGACTTTGCCATTATCTGCTGCACTTATTGTAATTCCCCCATTAAGTGCTGCAGATACATTATCAGGATGCCCTTCGATTGAATTTGCAATATTTAGTATCTCCCCATCACTCAATGGAAAATTTAAGATTTTATTTGCAGCTAATACCCCCGCTACTATGCAGCTTGCAGATGAACCAAGTCCTCTGCTTATTGGGATATTGCTATCTACATCAATCTTTATATCAATTATCTCTGCTCCCAGATATTTAAATACTGCATAATACGATCTATATATTAAATTATCTCCTCTAAATCCTCTTGGTGCGTGTGTAAATGTAAAGGTATTGTACATATCGATTGCAAGTGCTAAACAGTCAAATCCTGCACCAAGATTAGCGCTAGTTGCTGGAACTCTTATGCTAAACACATAAATCACCTTGCTTTATAGTATTTAATAATTTTTCTCTCATTTTCCCTTTCTCGACAACTATCTCTCTCGTCTTTTTTTTATTAAAAAGATCCAATATCTGAGGTGGAATTTCAGTGCCTGATAAGACAGAAAGTTTATTTATACTGTCTAATTCATCTTTTGAATTGATGTTAAAAGCTTTTAATATTTCTTTAGGAAATTTATAAGGGCTAGCCGTTGAAACTATCACAGTATATGTTGAATCATTTGTTTTTGCTAAGTATTTACTGTAAACTCCAAAAGCTACTGCAGTATGTGGATCAATTATGTAATTGTATTTATCAAATACAAATTTAATATACATTTCCACTTCATCTTGTTTCATAAAATCAGAAAAAAACAAGTCTGTATCTATGTCTATATCATAATAGCCGCATTCTTTTAAATTCGTCATCTTTTCTTTGACTAGCTCATCGTCATTAGTTAAATCGAATAATAATCTCTCTAAATTACTTGAAATCAGTATGTCCATCGATGGAGAGATTGTTTTTATGAGTTTTCGATTAGAATCATATTTCTTAGTTTTGAAAAAATCTGCAAGGACATTGTTTTCATTAGATGCAACTATAAGCTTATTGATTGGAACCCCTAATTTATATGCATAGTATGCTGCAAGTACATTTCCAAAGTTGCCAGTAGGTACACAAAAATTAATTTTGTCTCCTTTAGATAGTTTTCCATTATTTAAATTTTCTAAATATGTGTAAATATAATATACAACTTGGGGAAATAGTCTCGCTATATTAATAGAGTTTGCAGAACTTAGCCTTAAATTCATCTCCCTTAGCACTTCTAAAAATTCAGAATCTGTAAATAGATCCTTTACTTCTCTTTGTGCATCATCAAAATTACCCATTAGCCTAAATACATATGTGTTATTCCCTTCTTGAGTGATCATTTGTCTTTCTTGAATAAAGTTCACTCCGTCATCAGGGAAAAACACAGCGACTTTATATCTATCTAGATTTTTAAATCCTTCTAGAGCTGCTTTACCCGTATCGCCTGATGTAGCAGTTAAAATGAGCATATCTTCTTGTATTTTTTCTTTTTCCATTGACAATTTCATAAGCTGAGGAAGTATAGACAGTGCGATATCTTTAAATGAAAGAGAAACTCCATGATAAAGCTCTAAAAAAGCAATATCTCCAAAATCTCTTATCTTCAAAATTCCATTTTTGAAATTCTCATCATAGGCTCTATCAACAGCTTCATCTAAACCGTATTTTATATCATCAAAAAAATAGCTTAAGATGTACTTACATAGTTTGTCATATGAATATCCTGCTAAAGAATTTAAATCCTCTATTGGCTTTAATTCTTTAGGTACAAAGAGCCCTCCATCTTTAGCTATACCTTCAATGATAGCTTTTGCAGAACTTACTGTGTTGTTTTTATCTCTCGTACTTATATATTCCATTTTCTCACCCTACTCTTCTATCTTTATTATTGAATAATCTTCTTGTTTGATTTGTTTAAGAGATTCAAGTAAGTCAAAAATGTTAATTTCATTTGTTGTAAATACAAAGGGATTATCTTCCGATATTACATTTCCAATGAACTTTTCAGGAATATATATTTTCTCACCGCTTATTCTTACATAAAAACTGCCTTTATAGTTGGATATCCCATTTTCAAGACCTCTGGCTCTTAGTGGGCTTGAGCAGTCTTTATTTGAAACCACTTCTATTAAATCTGACAACACTGAATTTGCAGTTTCATACATCCCTGCACCTTCTCCAATGAATCCCAGTTCCCCTACTTTATCTCCAACTAACATAATTATGTTTTTTCTATAATCTATATTGTAAAATATGTCTTTAGAATTTATTGCAGTTGGGAATACACTCACTTCATATCTCCCATTTGAAACAATCGCCGATGCAATTAATTTTACTTTAAAACCCATCTTTTTAAGCGTATCTATGTCATAAGAAGAAACATTCCCAATGCCATTTACTAAAACATCTTCTTCTACTATGCTAGTGCCAAACCCCAGCGTTGAAAGTATTCTAATCTTTCTCATTGAATCTATACCGTCGATATCATCACTGGGATTTTTTTCAGCATACCCTAACTCTTGTGCAGTTTTTAGCGCTTCGTAGAAGCTAATATTTTTTTCATATATATTAGTCAAGATGAAGTTTGTTGTTCCATTTAAAATTGCACGAATATTAGTTATTTCGTTTAATTTAATTTGCTCTTTTAACTCTCGAATGATGGGTATTGCACCCCCTACGCTAGCTTCATATAAAAATTTCAAATTTTTCTCTTCAAACAAAGTTGAGAGTTCTTCATAGTAAGCGCTGACTAAAGCTTTATTTGAAGTTATAAAATGCTTGTTTGCTTCAAGAACCTTTTTAGCATATCTATAAGCATCATCAGCACTAGGGGTAAGTTCTATAACAATATCAATTTCTTCATCTGAAAATATATCATCTTCATCTGCCGTCAAAAGTTTTGCATCGACTTTCACTTTTCTCTCTTTATCTATGTTTTTTACTAAAATTTTCTTGATGTTAAGCTCTTTTTGAAGGATCATTTCTAAATAATCTTTTCTTTCCATAAATGTGTTATACACACCAATCCCTACAGTTCCGAAACCGATAAGTCCAATGTTTATCATGAAATCACCCCTTCTTTTAAGAGTACTTCTGCTATTTGTATAGCATTTGTTGCCGCACCTTTTCTGATATTATCAGCAACTACCCATATATTTAGCCCGTTTTCTATGCTTAAATCTCTCCTTATTCTACCTACAAAGACTTCATCTTTACCCTGAGCTATAATAGGCATTGGGTATTGATTGTTTTTTACATCGTCAAATACTTTTATTCCGTTTGATTGATTTAAAAAGGATCTTATCTTTTCTAAATCAAAATTTGATTTCAATTCAACATTTATAGAAATACTGTGTCCAAACCTGACGGGAACTCTAGCTGTTGTAGCAGTTATTTTTAAATTATCATCATGAAAGATTTTTTTAGTTTCATCAATCATCTTCATCTCTTCTTTAGTGTATCCGTTTTCTAAAAATTCATCAATATGTGGGATCACGTTATTTTTAATTGGATAAGGGTAAAAATCGTTTCTCCCTTTGTCCAGATCATTTAATCCCTTTTGTCCAGAGCCTGATACTGCTTGATAAGTTGAATATATTATCCTCTCTATCCCAAAATTATCATAAATAGGTTTTAGTGCAACCACACTTTGAATTGTAGAGCAATTTGGATTTGCTATTAAAGTTTTATTTAAGTTAACATCTTCTGGATTTACTTCAGGTACCACAAGTCCGACATCTTCTCTCATCCTAAAATAAGAGCTATTGTCTATGCAAATTATTCCTCTATCCATCAATCTAGGTATATAATTTTTGCTAACTTCACTACCTGCAGCAAAAAACATTAAGTCTAAGCCAGATTCAAATACAGTTTCGTTTAATTCCTCTATTCTAATCACTTCATCATTAAAAAATATTTCCTTACCCCTAGATTTACCTGAGGCAAATAATCTCAATTCTTTTATAGGAAATTTTCTTTCTTCCAATATGCTAACTATATTTCTTCCAACTAGCCCTGATGCTCCTACTACTCCTACTCTTACCATGGCAAAGTCCTCCTTATTCATAAAATGCTTTGTAAATCGCCCTAATCGCTGTTTCAAAATCACTATTTTCAATCCCAATTATTATATTTAGTTCACTAGATCCTTGTGATATCATGCGAATATTTACTCCACTATTAGAAAGGGAAGTAAATACTCTTGCCGAAATCCCCTTAGTTCTTATCATGCCTCTCCCAACCACTGCCACTAAAGCCATATTTGAAGATGAAATTATATTGTCAGGATTTAAATAAATACTTATCTCTTCTTTTATCTTTGAAAGTTTTCCATTTAGTTCTTCATCAGATACTACAACAGATATCGAGTCAATACCTGATGGCATGTGCTCAATCGATATGTCATTTGTTTCAAACACAGATACTAACTTTCTTAAAAAGCTTTTATCGCTATTCATCAAAGTTTTTTCCACGGTGATTACTGTGAAGTCCTTTCTTCCAGCAATTCCAGTAATTAAATTTTCTCTATTTGATTTCCAAGTCTCTGGCACTATTAATGTGCCTTTATCTTGAGGTTTATTCGTGTTTTTAATCTGTATTGGAATCCCCTTTTTCTTCACGGGAAATATTGCCTCTTCATGCAATACTTTGGCGCCCATGTAGGATAATTCCCTTAGTTCTTTATAGGTTATCAAATCGATTTCTTTGGGATTATCTACTATTTTGGGATCCGCCACTAAAAACCCTGATACATCTGTCCAATTCTCATAAAGTTTAGCATCTAGTGCATTAGCGATGATTGAACCTGTAATATCCGATCCGCCTCTTGAAAATGTCCTAATCTCAGACATAAATGAACCATAAAATCCTGGAATTACATATTTAAACTCATCATTAATATTAATTTTTTCTTTTAATGCTTCATTGGTTTTTATTTCATCAATTTCATTGATCTCATTGAAAAAAATGACATCGCAAGCATCAATGAACTCATATCCTAAGTACTTTGCAAGTAATATCCCATTTATGTATTCACCTCTGCTAGCGCAATAATCTCTGCTCTTATTTATTTCTATGTTGTGCTTTATTTCATCTAAAATATTTTCAAGATCTATATCTATCGAAAGATTATCCCTGATTTCAAAAAACCTCTCAGCAATCATTATAAAAATATCATCAAATTTAAGTCCATGTGAGGAGAGCTGATAGCACATATACAATAAATCGGTGATTTTATGATCTTTTTCATCTCTTTTTCCCGGTGCAGATGGTACCACAACTTTTATCATTTTATTGCTATTTACGATTTCTTTTACTCGCTCAAATTGCTTGGAAGTGGCTAATGAGCTCCCCCCAAATTTTGATATGACAATATCGTTCATTTTATCCACTCCTTTAAAAAAAATTGCACTCATCCCAAAAAGGACAAGTGCACTTGTATCCACCTCAATACTAACAGGCTAATAACGTTTAGCTTACGCTCAAACTTACTCATGTTTCAGAATGAGAACTCAGGAAGCGGTATTTCAGTTAGTTTATACTACGAAAGTCTTTCAGCCGGTGAACTTTCTTCTCTTTTAGTAAATCTCTAACTTACTTTCAACCCTCATCGTTTTTTATTATTTTATAGTGTTAGAGGAGTCATGTCAAGAATTTTTTAAATCTTCTTTACAAATTCTCTTATAAATGCTGGAAGATCATTAGGATTTCGTGATGTAATTAAATTTCCATCAACTACTACCTCTTTATCTACCCATTTTGCTCCTGCATTTACTAAATCATCTTTAATGCTGTAAAATGAAGTTACTTCTCTTCCCTTCAAATCACAACAAGATGCTAGCATCCAAGGCCCATGGCATATTGCAGCAATTGGCTTATTTAATTCATTAAATTTCTTAACCAGATTTTTCGTATTTTCATTTCTCCTCATGAAATCAGGTGAGAATCCCCCAGGAATTACTAAACCCGCATACTCCTCTGGATTTATCTCATCTGAAGCGTGAGTGCTTTTTATCTTAAATCCAGATTTACTTTCATAGACTTTATCTTTTTCACTTCCAACTAAACTAACTTCAAAATCTTCTCTAAGTCTATGATAAGGAAAAATCAATTCCTGTTCGTCAAACATGTTTTCTACTAAAATAGCTACTTTTTTCATCTAAATCCCTCCCATAATATGATACATTTATTATGTACCCGAAATAATTTTTGTTTAATCTATAAATTTATATTGAATGTTGTTTTTGCTTTATATATAATAATAGTTAGCTGCAGGTATGGCGGAATTGGCAGACGCGCTAGATTCAGGTTCTAGTGAAGGCGACTTCATGCAGGTTCGACTCCTGTTACCTGCACCAAATTTATTTTTTGGAGATAAATATGTTTAGAGAAATGAGAAGAAATAAACAATCACTAAATGAAGATGAAATAGAAAAAGTCTTGAATAGATGTACAAATGGGGTTCTGGCATGTATTGGAGATAATGACTATCCTTATGCAGTGCCATTGAGTTATGTGTATCATAATGGTAAAATATATTTTCATTCAGCAAAAAGTGGGCACAAGGTCGATGCCATCACAAAAAATCCTAAAGTATCATTTGCGGTAGTAGATGAAGATAGAATTGTCAGCGCAGAATACACTACTTATTTTAGAAGTGTTATAGCCTTTGGAAAAGCTAGAATAGCCGAAGGTAATGAACATCTGGATGCTTTTAGAGCACTGGTTGAAAAATATTCTAAAGACCAAAAAGCAGAAGATAAAGAAAAAGAAATCATAAATTGTAAAAATGCTCTTATTATAGCCATAGATATTTCCCATATTACTGGAAAAGAAGCTATTGAATTCGCAAGAGAAAAAAATAAATAATTTTAAAAAACTATTGCATTTTCAAATACAGTGTTATATAATATAAAAGTCGGTAAGATATCGGGGTGTAGCGCAGTTTGGTAGCGCACGTGGTTTGGGACCATGGGGCCGGGGGTTCGAATCCTCTCACCCCGACCATATTTTAAAGAAAAATCGCAGTCTTTTGACTGCGATTTTTTTATTTGTAACCAAGTTGTAACATAATTGTAACTCTTTAATAATAAATTTAACCTATAATGTATACAGTATGTTAACAGAAAGGAGCAAGATATGAAAAAAAGAATCATTAGTTTTGCATTATTATTAACCATCATTTTAACGGCAGTCCCTTTTCCATCAATGGCTGCAAATGCCACATTGCCGACTACAATTTATGAGAGGATTGAAGAGACCCCTCTTTCGTCTGGAGCTACTCATCAAAAAATTCAAAGATTTACTACATCAGGTTGGATGCAAATAAATGTAATAACAATTAATTTAACAGATGAGTACACTCAATTAAAGGGAATGTTTAATCCAGAAGGATTGAGCTTAAGAGATACAGTATCCAATATGGTTGACAAAACCGGAGCCATAGCCGGGATAAACGGTGATTATTTTAATTACAATCCTGTCCCAAACTCTCTAGGTACTCTCATAAATGACAGCGTTATGATATCATCACCTATAAGAAGTCCATACAGCCTTCCAACTTTCTATATGGATTATAATAACAACGCTTTCATTGATTATATCGACCAAACAATGTCTGCTAAAAATTTACGGACTGGGAAAACTATAAATATAAGCACTTACAATAAAGTTTCAACTGATCAAACAGTTGTGACATTGTTAGATAAATATTGGGGACCAAAATCTTTAGGAGGTACATATAATAAAGAGTTAGTTGAAGTTTTAGTAGTAAATGGTATTGTATCGGAAAAAAGAGTAGGGGGAGAACCCTTTAATATACCAAAAGAAGATAACTCATATGTTTTAGCAGTAAAAAATCACTTGTTAAACGATCTAGAAGTTGGAGATGAAATAGAATTAAGCATAGTGACTAAGCCTGATATCTTTAATATAAAAACTGCATTGGGGGCAGGCAGTATAGTATTAAAAGATGGCGTTGTCACATCGACAAACATCCAAAGCACAGGAGTCCACCCAAGAACTGGAATAGGCATTAATAAAGACAACAATGTCGTTTACCTTGTGACAGTTGACGGAAGGCATAGCTCTTTTAAAGGAATTGAGCAACCCATGTTAGGAGCAATCCTTAAAGATTTAGGTGCGTATAATGGGGTTAACTTAGACGGTGGTGGGTCCACTACTATGGCACTTAAGCCAAAGGGAACTTCAAAACCTTATTTAGTTAATATACCTAGCGAAGGCAGCCAAAGATTAGTTGTAAATGGCTTAGGGGTATATTCAGATGCACCTCTTGGAGATTTGACATATTTACAAATCATACCTAAATCTTCAAAGATCTTTGCAGGTGGTGAAGTGAGTTTTACAGTAAAAGGTTTTGACCAGTACTATAATCCAATAGACATTGATAAATCCCAACTCATCTGGTCTACATCCACAGCTGATTCTTATGTTGAAAATTTAATTTTTAGAGCAAATAACAAGGGTTTAGTTAATATAACCTGTGAGTACAACGGAATAAAAGCCACAGCAGATGTAGAAGTCTTAGGTGAAATTAAAGAAATCATACCATCAGTTGAAAAATTCAACATTTCACCAGGCAATACTAAATCGCTTGGAACATTTGTTGGAAAAGATGACCAAGGCAAAACAGGATCTTTAAGCTTATCTAATTTAAGTTTTGAAGTGATAGGTGATATTGGTAAAGTAGCAGATGGAGTGTTTTATGCTTCAAATACAAATAGTTCTGGTGCTATAGTTGTAAAAAGTCAAAATGCTGTAACAAGCATATTAGTGTCTGTTGGTTCAACTCCAAATATGGTAAATTCTTTTGAAAAAGAAACGAATATAAAGTTCAGTAGTTATCCTAGTGATGTGACAGGGAATGTTTCATTGGTAGGAGATGCTAAGAATGGCAGTAAGAGCATAGCTCTAAAATATAACATGACAAAAGGCACAGGAACTAGAGCTGCATATCTCAATTTTACACATACTAAAAATGGTTATCCTTTAATCGGAAACCCTCCTAAAATAGGTATTTGGGTTAAAGGAGACAATTCTAATACTTGGTTAAGAGGTACTGTAATAGATAAAGCTGGAAAATCATATGTCATCGATTTTACTAAATCGATTGATTTCAGTGATTGGAAGTACTTAGAGGCAAGTATTCCAAGTGGGGTAAGTTATCCAATTAATTTACAAAGGATATATGTGGCTGAAACAAATTCAACAAATAAACCATCTGGCACCATTTTAATTGATGCGCTTACATCTTATTCAGAATCGCCATATATGACTAATGGCTACCCTAGTTCTACTAAAGTTTCTGATCCCTTAGAAAAGAAAGCTGATGTAGCTAGTGGTGGTAAGAAGATCGCAGTATACACAGAACCAAAGATATCAGGTAACACCCTTATGTCAAAGATAATAAATACGAGTAGATTAAAAGGTCTTAAGAATTCACTTTCGAAATCAAATATAGGCATAAGAATGGGTACAATGAGTTCAGGCTTTAAAAGTGGAATAAATCACAGCACTGTGATAGATGGCACAAAGTCGTATGGAAGTACTAAAAACGGAGACGCTTATTTCATTACATTGAGATCAACAAAAGAAGGCATAAGAGCTTTTGACAGTAGTCAATGGACAAAATTAATGAAAGACTTAAATCAAAGATCAGAAAACAATATAATAATCACACTCCCTGCGCTTTATACAAGCTTTACTGACAAGTTAGAATCTGAACTATTACACGAAAAATTAAGTGAAGCAGCAACTAAAACTGGTAAAAAAATATTTCTCGTACAGGTTGGAAATACTAGCAAAACTGAATTAAAAGATGGAGTAAGATATATAACTATAAATGATTCGAGTATATCTACCCCTGAAGGATTAAAAAAATATTCATATGTGGAATTTGTTTTGAATGGCTCTACAATTAATTACCAATTAGTTTTCCCATTTAAATAAGAGATGCTTAAGCATCTCTTATTTTTATCTATATCTACTATTATTTGTTTTTTGTGAGTTTTTATCCAATAAATTCAATGAGTCTAGGGACTTGCCTGTCCCAATAGCCACACATTCTATTGGGTTTTCTGCTAATCTAGTCTTAATCCCGGTTTCTTCTTCAATGAGTTTATCAAGCCCGTAAAGTAAAGCTCCTCCTCCAGTCAAATAAATGCCGAAATTACTTATATCTGCTGCTAGCTCTGGTGGAGTTCTCTCAAGCACGTAGTGAACTGCATCGACAATTTCTCTAACCGGCTCATTTAAAGCTTCAAGCATATCATTTGATGAAATCCTGACAGTAAGTGGGAGTCCATTTATAAGGTTTCTCCCCTTTACCTCTGCAAATTTCTCTTTATCATATGGAAATGCACAGCCTATTTGCTTTTTCAACTCTTCAGCTGTCATATCTCCTATCATCATATTGTATTTCTTTCTGATATATTTGACAATTGCTTCATCACATTCGTCTCCAGCTGTCTTTATTGATTTGCTTTCAACTATCCCACCAAGAGATATTACAGCTACATCTGAAGTCCCTCCACCGATGTCTACTATCATATTTCCGCTTGGTTGAGTTATATCAAGTCCTGCTCCAATGGCTGCTGCAACTGGTTCTTCGATTAAATAAGTCTTGCTTGCACCTGCTTCAGCACTCGCTTCTAACACTGCTCTTTTTTCAACCTCTGTGACTCCACTTGGTACGCATATGATTATTCTAGGTTTTAAAAACATTTTGCCAATGGCTTTTTTAATGAAAAACTTTAACATCCTTTGGGTAATATCATAGTCAGATATGACCCCATCTTTTAATGGTCTAATGGCAACAATATTCCCTGGAGTTCTGCCGATCATTCTCCTAGCTTCTTCTCCGACTGCTAAAAATTCATTAGTGTACTGGTCGATTGCAACTACTGACGGTTCTCTTAACACTATCCCCTTGCCTTTTATATACACTAAAATAGACGCAGTACCTAAGTCAATGCCAACATCAGCTCTAAGTGCACTCATTAAAAATCATCTCCATTTTTTCAGAATTCTTTCCTGTATATATTTGCCCCTAGTTTTCTAAACTTCTCTTCTATTCTGTCATATCCTCTATCTATATGATATATTTCATCGATTATTGTCTTACCTTCTGCGATTATTCCAGCTAAAACCAATGCTGCTCCAGCTCTTAAATCAGTAGCTTTTACCTCTGCTCCAAACAATTTATCTTTCCCCAATATAGTAGCAGCTCTTTCTTCAACTTGGATGTCTGCTCCCATTTTCTTAAGTTCTTCTACATGCATAAATCTATTTTCAAAGACTGTTTCAATCACTGTGCTAGTTCCTTCTAAAACTGTCATGAGTGCCATAAATTGAGCCTGCATGTCTGTTGGAAATCCTGGATATGGCATGGTTTTTATATCAATAGCTTTTAAATGATCATTACCTATTACTCGGATGCTGTCAATGTCTTCTTCTACAGTACATCCACATTCTCTCAATTTTGCGGATACCGGTTTCATATGACTTGTGATTACATTTTCGACAATAACGTCTCCTTTGCTTATTGCAGCTCCTACCATCAAAGTGCCAGCTTCGATTCTGTCAGGAATTATAGAGTGCTTTGCACCGCCTAAATGCTTCACTCCTCTGATTTTTATAGTTGATGTCCCTGCTCCTCTTATATCTGCACCTAATTTGTTTAGAAAATTAGATAGATCTACTATTTCAGGTTCCATTGCTGCATTATCTATGATTGTTTCTCCTTGAGCCATAGTTGCAGCCATCATTATATTTTCAGTTGCTCCCACCGAGGGAAAGTCTAGATAAACCATATCCCCAGTGAGCCTATCAGAATATGCAAATACATTATCCTCATTTTGTACTACTTCTGCTCCTAAAGCCCTAAATCCTTTCAAGTGCAAGTCAATTGGCCTTGCTCCAATTGCACATCCCCCAGGGAGTGAATTTCTGGTTTTCCCTAATCGGGTTAAAAGCGGTCCCATTACTAAAAAAGAAGCCCTCATCTTGTTCATGAGTTCGTATCTTGTTTCATAGTTGTTTAGATTTTTTGAATTTATTTTAATGGTATTTGCATCTAAATATGCAACTTCGCTCCCTAAAGATTTCAATACTTCGCACATTATCTCGACATCTTTTAAGTTTGGTACATCTTCTAATATAATATCTTCAGTTCCCAGCAATGAAGCTGCTAAAATAGGAAGTGCAGCATTCTTTGCACCACTTACTCTCACTCTTCCTTGTAATGGCGGACTTTTCTCAACTATAATCTTCTCCAAACAAATCTCCTCCATATTATATATAAATCGTCATTTTCAAATTAAAATTAATGATTATTTAAATCATATTACTTATCATATAGATAGTTTTTCTAATAGTATGTCTACAATTCTCTCACTAGCTTTCCCATCTCCGTATGGGTTTATAGCTTTTGCCATCTTAGTGTATTGCTCTTCATTAGTAAGGAGTTCTTTTAAATTTACATATACGTTTTCTTCTTCTGTGCCGACTAGTTTTGCTGTTCCTGCAATTATCCCTTCAGGTCTTTCTGTTTCATCTCTTATTACGAGTACTGGTTTGCCTAGTGCTGGTGCTTCCTCTTGAAGCCCGCCCGAATCTGTAACTACAATAAAACTCCTTGCCATTAAATTTGTAAAAGGTTCGTATTCTAATGGCTCTATTAGATGTATATCATCATCTTCTTTAAATACTCTGTTAGCAATTTCTCTTACTTTTGGATTTAAATGTACTGGAAATACTACAACTGCATCCTCTACTTCTTCAACTGCTCTTTTAATTCCTCTAAATATATTCTCCATCTTCTCTCCGATGTTTTCACGTCTATGACTAGTTAATAGTATCACTTTCTTATTATCAAAATCAATTTTTCTCAGTACTTCATCTTTAAACTTATAGTCATCTTTGATGGTGTATTTTAATGCATCTATGACAGTATTCCCTGTTATGAATATGTTTTTTTCGTCATACCCTTCTCTCAACAAATTATCTCTATTTGAAGATGTTGGTGCAAAATGAAAATTTGTTAGTACACCAGTTAATTTTCTATTTGCTTCTTCAGGATAAGGTGAATATAAGTTATAACTTCTAAGTCCTGCTTCTACATGCCCAATTTTTATTTTCTGATAAAATGCTGCTAATGCTCCCGCAAAAACAGTAGTTGTATCGCCTTGTATAAGTAGTATATCAGGTAATTCTTTTTTTACAACATCTTCCAATCCCTTAAGGGCATTTATTGTTATATCTGTGAGTGTCTGCCCTTCCTTAAATATATTGAGGTCGTAATCAGGTTTTATATTGAATAAATTGATCACTTGATCTAGCATTTGTCTATGTTGTGCAGTCACGCAAATAACTTGATCTATTTTTCTCCTCTCGAGCTCTTTAATTATAGGTGCCATTTTTATAGCTTCAGGTCTTGTCCCAAATACAGTCATTATTTTCATTTGTCTTCCTCCTTATGTGTGCCAGTTGAGAATAGTCCTATTCTTGATGCTAAGAGCACAGCACATATAAATACACCCATGGCTACAAAAAGAGCAATTTTGGAATTTATTCTAGAAACTAATATTGCAAAAAAGCTGAATATCGCTGAAATTAAGTAAAGAATCAAAACTGTCTTTTTGTGAGAATACCCATGTTCTAATAGCCTGTGGTGAAGGTGTTTCTTGTCTGCTTCCATTATAGACTGACCATTTAACAGTCTTCTTAAAATTGCAAAAGTTGTATCAAAAATAGGAAGCCCTAAAACTATTATTGGCACGATAAAAGATATAGTTGCTACGCTCTTCATAACCCCTTCAATCGAGATCACAGAGAGAATAAATCCCAGAAAAAGTGCACCTGTATCTCCCATGAATATTTTCGCTGGATTGAAATTATATGGTAAAAACCCTAATGTTGCTCCTGCAATGAGACTTGCTAGAGTGGCGGTTCCAAAATGTCCATATAATATAGCTACGACTACAAAAGATAGACTCGATATAAATGACACTCCAGCTGCAAGTCCATCTAAGCCATCTATCAGGTTCAATGTGTTTGTAATTCCAACAATCCAAAAAAATGTTAGAGGAATACCTAGCCAACCTAAATATAATATATCGCCACTGGCAGAAAAAGGATTTGTCAAAAATTCTATTCTCACACCAAATTTTATCACAATTGAAGCTGCAATTATTTGATATAATAGCTTTTCTTTAGCAGTAGTTCCCTTTAAATCGTCTTTGATACCAGCTAAAAACATCACAGTTGCTCCTACAATAATTGCTTTCATTTCAATTGATAATGGAACAAATAATATTATCCCTGCTATAACGGCAATATATAAAGATACTCCTCCTAATAGCGGCATTGGCTTTTTATGCATCCTTCGGTTGTCTTTCGGAATATCTAAAGCTCCTATTTTAGGTGCAACTTTTATCATGACTGGAGTTAACAAAAGTGAAATTGTAAATGCAGTAAAAAAAGCTATTATCGTTATGTTCATTTTCTTTTCTCCCAAATAATTCTTGTTTTAATTTATTTTGTTCCAAAGAGCCTATCGCCAGCATCTCCTAAACCCGGCACTATATATGCATGCTCATTTAATCTCTCATCAATAGCTGCTAAATATATATCGACATCAGGTGCAACCTTTTGCACTGCTTCAATACCTTCAGGTGCAGCTATCAAGCATACTAATTTTATGCTTGAAGCACCGCTATTTTTTAAAATCTCAATAGCAGCAGAGGCAGAACCTCCTGTTGCAAGCATTGGATCTAATAATATCAAATCTCTTTCACTTACATCTTGAGGTAATTTACAATAGTATTCTACAGGCTTTAAAGTCTCTGGATCTCTGTAAACACCTATATGGCCTACTTTAGCTGCCGGTATTAAATCGAGCATGCCATCTACCATACCTAACCCTGCTCTTAAAATAGGCACTAATCCTACTTTTTTACCTGAGATTACAGGTGACATCATCTTTGTGATTGGTGTTTCTATCTCTATATTTTCAAGCGGAAAATCTCTAGTAACTTCATAAGCCATGAGAGTTGAGATTTCTTTAACTAATTCTCTAAATTCTTTGGATCCTGTGTTTTTATCTCTTATTATCGTTATCTTGTGTTTTATTAATGGATGATCTAATAAAATTACTTTTGACATAACATTCTCCTTTCAAAATTTACTTTAAGTATTATAACATAGATTGTTCAATTTCACTAATTTTTTCTATTCTTCTTAAATGTCTACCGCCTTGGAAAGTAGAATTTAAATAAGCATTCAAGATTTCCTTTGCTAAATCCACTCCTAAAACTCTGCCTCCTAAGGCTATCATGTTTGCGTTATTATGTTCCATGCTCATTCTTGCAGAATATGTGTCAGAACAAAGAGCGCATCTAATGCCCTTTACTTTATTTGCAGCAATCGATATCCCTATCCCTGTTCCACAAATGACGACTCCTCTTTCTACTTCTTTTTTCACAACTGCTTCTGCTACTATTTTACCGTAGTCTGGATAATCAACTTTTGATAAGTCGTAAGTCCCATAGTCTACAACTTCAATTCCTTTTTCAAGCATGTATTTTTTCAATTCCTCTTTTAATTCATATCCACCATGATCTGAACCAATACCTATTTTCATTCTCTCTCCTCCTCTAATCTCTCTATAAATCTATCAATGTGATACTCCAACTCTTCCATAGTCCTTTTGTACCCAGACAGCGACTCCCCAAATGGGTCTTTTATGTCTTTTTCTTTCCCTGTCGAAACCTCGCTCAATAGTTTTATCTTATTAGCAAACATAGGATAATCTATAGATAATTGGTTTTTTTGAGCTTTTGTCATCACCAACACCAAATCAGCCCAAGCTAAATCGTCTGCGCTTATCTTCTTAGCCCTGTGCTTAGAAATATCAGCAATCCCCTTCATTGCAAGCAATGCATTTTTGCTTGGTAAATCATTGTCTATCGCATATATACCTCTTGATTTCACTTCGATATTTTGATTTAGCCTCTTTTTTTTATTCTTTAAAATACCTTCTGCCATAGGGCTGCGGCAAGTATTTCCTGTACACACAAACAACACGTTCATATTGATCCTCCAAATTTAAGCTATATTTCCCCCACTTGATTTTTTAAGTCTATTCATAATTGCAAGGCCTATTCCTTCTTCTATTACTCCTTCACATAATATCACATCAACGCCTAGATTATCTATCTGCCTTATATATTTAAATAAATTGTGAGCAATTGTTTCTAAATCTTTAACTGTTCCTAAGCTTAGTATGATTTCTGCATCATATTTATCTAGATTTTCGTCTACTGTGAGAATTCCAACTTTTTTATTTTCTTTAGTTAGCTTATCATATGTTTCCTTTAATCTACTTGTCATATCACTACTATATGAAAATAAAATCAGTTCTGCCTTTGGTGCATAATGTCTGTATTTTTGTCCAGGTGCTCTTGGCTTTAATATCTCTTTGCCTTCTTTAAGTGCTGGATCAAGTTCTACTTTTTCAAAGTACTTTTTTAAATCATCAATCGTTATTCCACCAGGCCTTAATATCATGGCTGTATCATTTGATAAGTCTACCACTGTTGATTCTAATCCAACTCTAGCATCTCCGCCATCGATTATCAATGGAATTTTTCCATACATATCTTCATATACATCTTTGGCACATGTGGGGCTTGGTTTCCCTGAGGTGTTTGCAGATGGTGCCGCTATTGGCATGCCTAATTTTTCAATCAGTTTTAAAGCTATTTTATTATCTGGCATTCTTATAGCGACTGTGTCCAATCCTGCTGTAATCACATCAGGAACAATCGGTTTTCTTTTGAAGATTATAGTAAGTGGCCCCGGCCAAAATGCATCCATTAGTTTTTTAGCTTCTGGTGATATGTTTTCTGCAATTTCCTCTACCATTTCTACAGAACACACATGAAGAATTAAAGGATTATCTTGAGGTCTATTTTTAGCTATAAAAATTTTCTCTACTGCTTGTTTACTAAGACCAGCTGCACCTAAGCCATAAACTGTTTCTGTAGGAAAAGCCACTAATTCATTGCTTTTCAATATCTTAACTGCTTCTTCTATCAAATCGTCCTCAGGGTTTTGAGGATTGATTTTTATTATCTTTGTTTCCATGATATCCTCCATTTTTACTCAAAAAAAAAGGGGAAATCCCCTTTTAGCTGATATTTTTCAGTCTTTCTGCCTGATCTGTGGTAATAAGAGCATCTATCATCTCGTCAAGATCACCATCAATAAAGTTGTTCAACTTGTATAGGGTTAAATTAATCCTGTGATCTGTAACTCTACCTTGGGGGAAATTGTATGTCCTGATCCTCTCAGACCTATCTCCTGTTCCTACTTGTCCCCTTTTCATCTGTGCCAATTCTTCATTTTGTTCTCTGAGCTTCATTTCATAGAGCCTAGATTTCAATATTTTCAATGCTTTTTCTTTGTTCTTTAACTGGCTTTTTTCATCTTGACAAGATATCACTATACCTGTTGGTATATGTGTAACCCTTACTGCTGAGTCTGTTGTATTAACAGATTGTCCACCATTTCCAGATGATCTAAATACATCGATTCTCAAATCTGATGGATTTATTTCAATATCAATGTCTTCTGCTTCTGGCAGTACTGCGACGGTAGCAGTAGATGTGTGTATTCTACCACTTGACTCCGTTTCAGGTACCCTTTGTACTCTGTGAACTCCAGATTCATATTTTAATCTTGAATATGCGCCTTTCCCACTGATCATAAATATTACTTCTTTAAAACCGCCTATGCCTATTTCATTCGAACTCATAAGCTCTACTTTCCAGTTGTTTCTTTCTGCATATCTTACATACATCCTGAATAAATCTCCAGCAAACAGCGCAGCCTCGTCCCCTCCTGCACCTGCTCTAATCTCTACGATTACATTTTTATGATCATTTGGATCTTTAGGCAAAAGAAGTATCTTCAGCTCCTCCTCCAAAGTTTCGACTTTGCTCTCTAATTCTTTGATTTCTTCCTTTAAAAAATCTTTAGTTTCATCATCGATCTTTTCATAGAGCATTTCTTTTGCTGTTTCTAAATCTTCTTTTGTTTTCCTGTATTCTTCATATTTATTCACAACCGGCTCTAAATCAGCCTGCTCTTTCATAACTCTTTGCCATTCTTCTCTATCCTCATTTATTAGATTAGGATCCATGGCTTTTTTATTTAATTCTTTATATTTAGACTCTAAAAAATCTAGTTTTTCTAACAATTTATACCCCTCTTATCTTAACAAAAATTATACACACAATTATCCATATTACTATTATATTTTATATTTAGTTTTTTTTCAATATCAAAGGTTTACTTAATTTTAAAGTAATTCATAATTACAGAGATTAACCCACCAACTATGATTATTATTACAGGACTTATATCTAAAAACCCTACTAATACAGCTACTATTACGGCTATAATTATTCTTTTACTTAGATTATCTCCTTTTTTTAACATTCCAACTACGCTGGATAAAATTAACGCTGCAATCGCAGGCCTTATTCCGGAAAAAATCTGATCTACAATCTTTAAATTTTTAAAATCATTGAAAAATACAGCTATGATTAGAATGATTAAAAAAGAAGGCAATACAGTTCCTAAAAGAGAACTTAAAGCACCCATCAACCCCTTTATTTTGTAGCCTATGAATATGCTCGTGTTTACCGCTACTGGGCCAGGAGAAGCTTGTGCTAAGGCAAGCATATCAGTGAATTCTTCATCGTCGATTAATTTTTTATTTTCTACAATCTCTCTCTCCATGATAGGTATCATCGCATACCCTCCGCCAAAAGTAAAAGCCCCTATTTTAAAGAAAGTGATGAATAAATTTAATATTATTTTCAAGTCTTTTTCCCCCTTAGTAGAGAATAATCCCAAGTAGTCCTGCAATCAATATGCACAGAATGGGATTTATCTTTTTTACATATACTAAGAGAAAAACAGTTATGGAAATAAAAACCGCTTTGATATCAGCAATAGTATTGTTAAATACACTTATGAAAGCTGCTAGTATAAGCCCTGCGACTATAGGTCTTATCCCTTGAAAAATCCATTCCACTACTTTAGTATTCTCTAATTTAGAAAGTACATAAAATAAGAAACTGACTACGATAAATGATGGCAATACAACTCCTATCGTAGAAACAATTGAACCTAAAACTCCTGCAATCTTATACCCAATAAAAGTAGCAGAATTTATAGCTATAGGTCCTGGGGTCATCTCAGAAATAGCTAATATATCTATATATTCTTTTGTGCTAAGCCAACTGTGCTCATATATCACTACATCTTCAATAAAGGGAAGCATAGCATATCCTCCCCCAAAGCTAAAAGCACCAATCTTAAAAAAAGATATGAATAAATCCAACAATATAGGCATAAAATCACCTCTAATCTTTATACGCCACAACTACTCTGTCTCTTTGTTCTAAATCTTTAATAATTGAAATATCTCTATAACCTAGATCATCGAGTATATTTCTAACACTCTCTCCTTGTGTTAAACCTATCTCAAATGCAATTATTCCTCCAGTTTTAAGAAAATCTCTTGCATCATGTGATATCCTCTTATAATACTCAAGCCCATCCTCTCCACCAAACAATGCAATTTGTGGTTCATATTCCAATTCCTTTTGCAGCTTTCCCATCTCTTCTTTATCAATGTAGGGTGGGTTTGAAACTATTATGTCAAATTTTTCTTTAATGGGCTCATTCAAAAATACCTCAAATAAATCGCTTTTAATCAAGGTAACATTTGAGATTTTCAAATGTTCTTTGTTTTCTTTAGCTATTTTCAAAGCTTCTTCTGATATATCTACTCCAATCAGTTCTCCATTTGGGCAGCTTTTAGCTATTGACAAAATTATTGCCCCACTTCCGACTCCTATCTCCAGAAGTCTATAATTGTCTAAATTATTCTCATTGATGTAATCTACTATATATGAAACTAAAATCTCAGTGTCAGCACGAGGAATTAGGACTCCTTCTTTTACTTTAAATCTATATCCATAGAATTCAACTTCCCCTAGTAAATACTGCAGAGGGTATCCATTTTTTCTCTTATTAATTAATGAGAAATATTCATCTTTTAATTCTTCTTCAACTTCAAAATCATCATGTGCAAACAAAAACGATTTATCGACATTCATTAACTTGGCTAATATGACCTTTGATTCTAAGCGAGAATTTGAGTTTGGATTTTGTTCTAATAATTCCATGCCTTTTAAAAGCAACTCTTTTATTACCACAAATCCGCCTCCTTGTTCTCAGGAATAACTGCCTCAAGCGCTTTAATTGCCACTTCGATTTGAGAATCATCAGGTTCTTTTACTGTTGCATACTTTTGTATCAATAGCCCCGGATAAGATAAATAATAACAAAATTTGGAATTGCTCTTGCCGATAAATCTATTTATCTCATAAGAAATCCCAGCTATAATGGGTAACATGATAATCCTAGTTAAAATTCTCATAACTGGATTTGGCCAACCGAAAAATGACAATACCACAATGCTCACAATCATTACCATAAAAAGAAAGCTAGTCCCACATCTTGGGTGCAGGATTGAAAATTTCTTGACATTTTCTACTGTCAATGGTACTCCATTTTCGTAAGCATGTATGCTTTTATGTTCTGCACCATGATATTCAAAGACTCTTCTTACATCTTCTAATTTTGATACCCAGACTACATATAAGAAGAAAATAAAAATCCTTATAAATCCTTCGATTAAATTCAGCAAAATTGAACTTTCAATCCTATTGACAAATAAATTAGTTAAAAAGTTTGGTAAAATCATAAATACAATGACAGCTATAGCTATTGACAAAAACACAGTTAGACTCATCGCTACATCATCTGCTTTTTCTTTGAATATTCTATTAAACAGACTCTCTTTTTCTTGTGTTTTAGTTTCATTTGGATTTTCATCAAAAAATTCAGCTGAATACATCAAAGCACTCATTCCGACTTTAAGTGAGTCTACTAACCCCAGCATCCCCCTGATTATTGGAAGTGATGTAATTTTATTTTTTTTATTAAGCGGCAGAGATTTTTCCACTTTTAAATCTATTTGACCATCAGGTTTTCTAACTGCGATTGAAACTTTTTCAGGGCCCCTCATTAGAATCCCCTCAATTAAAGCTTGTCCTCCTATCGATGTCTTATGAATTGGTTTTGATATCACATTTATATTTTCAGACATTTTATTCTTCCCCTCTAAAAAAATAAGGTTAGATGCACACGCAGCTAACCTAGTCTTTGAGAAATTAGTCGATATTGTATTTCTTCTTAAATTTCTCTACACGTCCACCTCTTTCAACAAGCTTTTGTTTGCCTGTAAAGAATGGGTGGCATTCTGAACAAATTTCTACTCTTAGCTCATCTTTTGTTGAGCCTGTTGTAAAAGTATTTCCACAAGCACAAGTGACTGTTGCTTGTTTGTATTCTGGATGAATATTTGGTTTCATTCTTTTCACCTCTCTTCGAAGAGTTTCGTACATTTAACTCTAAACATCAGCTAAATTATTGTACCACAAAAATTTATTTATTTCAACTATAACCAAATTTTATTTCTCATTTCTTCAATAAATTCTTCATTGGTCTTCGTTGATACAATTTTGTTTATTAAAAATTCAGTTACCTCTTGAGTAGATGCATTCCCAAAAGCTTTTCTCATAGCCCATACTGTTTCTAATTCTTTTTGGCTCATCAGAAGTTCTTCTTTTCTAGTACCTGATTTGTATATATCTATAGCAGGGAATATCCTCTTTTCAGATAACTTTCTATCTAGGTGAATTTCCATATTTCCTGTGCCCTTGAACTCTTCAAAGATTACATCGTCCATTCTGCTTCCTGTTTCAACTAAAGCTGTAGCAAGTATAGTGAGGCTTCCACCTTCTTCTAAATTTCTTGCTGCTCCGAAAAATCTCTTAGGTTTGTGAAGTGCTCCTGGATCAAGCCCTCCAGATAGAGTCCTTCCAGTAGGAGGAATACTTAAATTATAAGCTCTTGCAAGTCTAGTTATGCTATCTAAAAGGATCACTACATCTTTCCCATGCTCTACAAGTCGCTTTGCTCTTTCTAAAACCATTTCAGCAACTCTCGTATGATTTTTAGGAAGTTCATCAAAAGTTGAGTAAATAACTTCACCCTTAACAGACCTCTTCATGTCTGTTACTTCTTCAGGTCTTTCATCTATGAGCAAGATTATCATTTCCACTTCAGGATGGTTTTTTGCAATCCCGTTTGCTATCATCTTTAGAAGAGTTGTCTTACCTGCTTTTGGAGGGGAAACTATCATACCCCTTTGGCCTTTTCCAATAGGGGCAACCAAGTCTATTATTCGGGTAGCGTATTCTGTAGGACTTGTTTCGAGTCTTAATCTCTCATTAGGATAAATTGGAGTTAAGCTTTCAAAGTCAGGTCTGTTGATTGCTGTGGCAGGAGGCATGTCATTAACCGCTTTTACGTATAATAAAGCGCTGAATTTTTCCCCTTGTTTGGGAGGCCTTGTTATCCCAGTTATTTTGTCTCCAGTCTGAAGATGAAATCTTCTTATTTGAGAAGGGGAGATGTATATATCATCATCCCCCGGCATATAGTTTTGGCGTCTTAAAAAACCATATCCATCTGTATGAAGCTCTAGTATTCCTTCTGCTAAATCAATATCCTCTAGTTGCTCCATTTCAACACTTGCATTTTCAGATAGATCTTCTATATCCATGTCTTTTATGTCTATTTTGACGTCTTCTTTAGTTTCATCTTCATTTTCTAATCCGTCATCAGCCACGCCATCGTATATATCCAATTCTTCAAAAGAATCTTCATAAGGATCTTTCCCCATAATTAGGTTTATTAGCTCTTCCTTCTTGTATTTATAGTAGCCTGGGATATTGTATGCTTTTGCAATTTCTCTTAATTCTTGTAATTTCTTACTGTATAAAATATCCTGATCCAAGTTCACACCTCTTAACTATTATTTTGCATATCCAGGTTTTTTATCGAGTTGATGTATTGATTTTATAAATCTTACAGTACCTGTTTCTGCTCTTAACACTAATGTTTCAGTAGTCGCTTTGTTGTTGTCTAAGTACTTTACTCCTGCCAAAAGTTCGCCATAAGTAACTCCAGTTGCAGAAAACGCTACTTCATTTCCTTTTACTAAATCATCTATATAGTAGACCTTATCTAAATCTACTCCCATTTTTTTGCATCTTTCTATTTGTGCTTCATCTTCGGGCAGCAATATTCCTTGGATTTCTCCTCCTAAACATTTGAGTGCACATGCTGCTAATACTCCCTCTGGTGCTCCTCCGCTGCCTAATAATATATCCACATTTGCTTCTTCAAAACAAGTATTCATAGCCCCTAAGACATCACCATCAGTTATGAATTTAATTCTAGCACCAGCTTCTCTTATTTCTTTAACTAGATCTTTGTGTCTTTCTCTATCCAAGACACATACAGTGACCTCTGATACATTTTTATTGAGAGCTCTTGAAACATTTAATATGTTCTCTTTAACAGAAGCCTTGATGTCAATTACCCCTTTAGCCTTTGGGCCCACAGCGATTTTGTTCATGTACATATCTGGGGCATTTAGTAAGCACCCTCTTGGTGCAACCGCCACAACAGATATAGCATTCGGATACCCATTTGCCACAGATTGTGTGCCATCCAGTGGATCAACTGCAATATCCACCTTTATGCAGCCTTCAGTTGAGTGACCTATTTGTTCACCGATATATAGCATAGGAGCTTCATCCATTTCACCTTCTCCTATTACTACAACTCCGTCGATGTTTATCGTGTCAAACATTCTTCTCATCGCATCGACCGCTAACTGATCTGCCTCATTTTTATCTCCTCTACCCATGAGTTTTGCACTAGCTAGTGCAGCAGCCTCAGTTACTCTGGCTAAATTAATCGCAAGACTTCTATCCATTTTTCTCCCCCTTATTTAGTTTTAACTCCTTCCCAGTCCTTTAAGAACCTTTCAATACCACTATCAGTCAATGGGTGATTTAACATTTGCATAAATACTTTATATGGTATCGTTGCAATATGTGCCCCAGCTTTTGCTGATTCGATTACGTGCATAGGATGTCTTATGCTTGCAGCAATTACCTCCGTTTTAATCGAATAATTGTTAAATATTTGAACTATATCTTTGATAAGTGGTATTCCTTCAGTACTTATATCGTCAAGCCTTCCAATAAATGGGCTTACGAAATTAGCTCCAGCTTTTGCTGCCAGCAAAGCTTGATTAGGAGTAAAAACAAGGGTTACATTTGTCTTTATGCCCTCTTTTGATAAAATGCTCACTGCTTTAAGTCCTTCTTTTGTCATAGGGACTTTGATTGTGATATTTTTGTGGATTTTTGAAAGCTCCCTTGCCTCTTTTAGCATGCCTTCTTTTTCGAGTGAAATCACCTCTGCGCTTATAGGTCCATCTACAATCTTTGTTATTTCTTCAACAACTTCTTCAAAAACTCTTCCTTCCTTGGCAATCAAGCTTGGATTGGTCGTTACACCGCTTAGCACTCCCCAACTATTGACTTCTTTAATCTCATCAATATTTGCCGTGTCGATAAATAGCTTCATAATTATTCTCCTTTCAGTGGATATTAATAGAGCAATTTAATTTAAAACGACCTGCATATAAAAAAGGAATAATATGTGATTAAATACGAGCGCCCTATATACAAGCCTATAGAAAAGATAATTGATACTAAGAATTCTTAGTATCAATTATATCACATCTGTTTAAAATGTTTAAGCGTTTAATGGTTTTAATCCTAATATTTCTCTAGCTTCATTTGGAGTAGCGATTTCTCTTCCCAATTCTTTAGCGATTCTTACAACTTTTTCAACTAATTCACCATTGGATTTTGCTAAAACTCCTTTTGAAATATAAGTATTGTCTTCAAACCCAACTCTTACATGTCCACCCATTACTATAGCTAATGCTGCCATAGGAAATTGATTTTTTCCAATGCCTGCAACTGTCCAAGTAGATCCTGCTGGAATTGAGTCAACAAGAAATGCTAAATCTCTAGCAGTAGCTGTCATTTGCACTCCTAAAACAAAATCAAAATGCATTGGTGCTTTTATAAAACCTTGTTTATGATATTTTATAGCATAATCTACCATTCCCTTGTCAAAAACTTCTATCTCGGGTTTTATATTCCTTTGATTCATGATAGTTGCAAAATTTTTAATCGTATTTTCCGTATTTACAAATATTTCATCTCCGCCAAAGTTCAATGTTCCACAGTCAAGAGTTGCCATTTCAGGATATAATTCTGTTGGTTGAAGTCTTTCCTCGTCTGTCATGCCTACTGCGCCACCAGTTGATGGTTGTATGATTACATCTGGGCATTTTGCTCTAATTGCGTCCATGCACTCTTTAAATCTCTCTTTTCTTTGAGTTGGAGTCCCGTCATCTTCTCTAACATGAAGGTGAATAATGCTTGCTCCAGCTTTATAAGCACTTTCTGCTTCTCTAGCTATTTCCTCTACTGTATAGGGAACACTAGGGTTGTTTTCTTTTGTTACTTCAGCACCACAAATTGCAGCAGTTATTATAAGTTTATCCATCTTATTCACCTCTTATTTTCTTTTTTTATCTTTTGGAACTACGCAAGTACCTTCAGCTACACAAACTACAATTGGTTCTTCTAACACATCACATGCTGAATCATTTATATCAGGTCTAGCTTGAATTACTTTTCTAGCTTCAAATCTCATCTTTCTTGAAGTATTTCCCACACTTACTATTTCTCCATGAGCTTCAATATAATCTCCTGCAAATACCGGAGCTTTAAATTCTACTTTGTCATATGCTACAAATAGTCCTTCATCTCCATCTAATCTGATGAGTAGTTCTGTAGCCACATCACCAAAAAGCCCTAGCATCCTCGCACCATCAACTAAATTCCCACCGTAGTGAGCATCGTGTGCACTCATTCTCATTCTTATCATAGCTTTTTCCATAATAATTCCTCCTATTATTTGATCTTTGTCTTAATTATAACATATAGAAAACGTTTCTTCTAGATGAATAAAATTTACTGATATTTACAATTTTCGTAAACATTTTGTAACTACTTGCAGCTCTAAGTATGATAAACTAATTAAAAGATCAGGAGGTGATTTATTCTGAATGAAATAATAATAACCAAAAACCTAAGAAAAGTATATAAAATGGGCGATGAAAAGATAATTGCTTTAAATGATGTAAATTTAGAAATTTATAGGAAAGAAATTATATGTATAATTGGCACTTCAGGTTCTGGAAAAAGTACACTGTTAAATATGATGGCAGGACTTGAAAAACCGACCAAGGGTGAAATAATTATCAATAATATGCATTTAGAAAAAATGAATGAAAAGCAATTGACTAAATTTAGACAAAAAAATATCGGTTTTGTGTTCCAATCGTACAATCTTATCCCAACGCTTACCGCATTGGAAAATGTGAGCTTAGTCCTTACCTTTAGAGGAGTCCCCAGAAAAGTACGTGAAAAAAAAGCTACAGAAATGCTCAAAAATGTAGGATTAGGTAAAAGGTTACATCACAAACCATCTGAAATGAGTGGAGGTCAGCAGCAAAGAGTGAGCATTGCAAGAGCTTTTGTCGGAAATCCAAAGATTGTGTTTGCAGATGAGCCTACGGGCAACTTAGACACAAAGACCTCATTTGAAATAATGGATCTAGTGACAAATATGGCGAAAGACTTAAATCAAACTTTAGTAATAGTAACTCATGACGATGAAATCTCAAGCTATGCGAATAGAATATTTCACATGAGAGACGGAAAAATCGAAAAGGTAGAAGAGCTACCACTTAAAGGAGATGTTGTCAATTGAAAAGAATAATCAGCTTAACACTTGTCTTAATTTTTATTTTAATTCCACTTTCTGATTTATCATATGCATCAGTAATCATTCCAGAGCCAAACATCACGATAAAAAATCAAGATATGCCTGAACTGCAAGCAGGAAAAGTAAATACTATAAAACTCCAGCTTGAAAATATCAACTCAGCATCAAATATTATCTGTACACCTCAAATTGGAGAAGGCACACCTTTTTTGCCAAGTAATATAACTGAAAGTATTGCTATATCAAACCCTTATCAACCTTTTGAATTGAAATTAAACGTTCTACCAAATACAGCAGCGGGAATATACCCTTTAAAATTGAATTTTCAATATGACTATGTAACAAGCGCATCTTCAGGTAGTGTCACTATAGAGCATGGAAGAAGAGATATAACTGTGTATGTAAAGATAAGCAGTGCAGCGGTTCAACCAAAAATCTTAGTTACAAAACTTACTACAAATCCACAATTCATAGCGAAAGGTCAAAGCTTTCAAGCGAGCATATTCTTCCAAAATATTGGAGATGCAGACATAACAAATATTTCCACAAAATTGTCGGGGCTAAGCAAAGACACTATCTTTTTAGAGTCAGGTTCTGATGCAGGGTTTATTAAGAACATAAAAGCTAATGGCAATGGATATATCACTTATAACTTAAAGGCTGCATCTACAGTAGCCAGTGGAACCTATGAATTAGAAATAACTTTTAAATACAATGGATTAGAGGAAACCCAAAAGGTATATATAACAATAAGTCAATCTTCGACACAATCATCAAATGTAGTGATTAAAGACATGATATTTGACACAAAACAAATAACACCAAATGACAACTTTCAAGTTAGTTTTAACTTGTTAAATTCAGGCCCTATTTCAGCATCAAATATCATTGTAAAAGCAGAGAGCCAAGACCCTCAAGTAGTACCTAAGAGCACTTCAATAATAAAAATTGACAATTTGAAATCCGGAGAGAGCAAAAACATCAGATTTCTATTTTCTCCAACACAAGATGCGATCACTAGAAATTATCCAATAAAAATAACTGTCGAATATCAAGATATTTACAGCGGAGCAGAAAAATATACATTTGAACAGTATGTGGGTTTAAATGCATATGTGGCAGCTAAACCGGGCGAAGAAGATACTCCTAAGGGAAAGCCAAAATTGATAATTGATAAATATAATTTTGAACCAAAATTGGTAAAAGCAGGTCAAAATTTTACTATGAGCTTGTCCTTCTTTAACACAAATAGCACAAAGACTGTTAAAAACATAAAAATATTTTTGACAGCTGACACTGTAGCAAATCCCGACACACAGTCTTCAGGTGGCAGTGTATTTACTCCTGTAGATAGCTCTAATACTTTTTATATTGACAGCATTGGACCAAAAGGTAAGATACAAAAAAACATCGTTATGTACACTGTCCCAGATGCACAAGCAAAAACCTATACTCTAACTGCAAATTTTGAATATGAGGATGCCAATGGCAATGAATACACGGCAACAGAATTAATCGGTGTTCCAGTAGTGCAAGAATCGAAACTAGAGATAGGTGAATTAGGCTATATGCCAGAAGCTTATGTAGGACAATCTACTCCAATATCAGTTGAATTTTTTAACACTGGTAAAGTCACATTATACAACATGATGGTCAAATTGGAAGGAGATTTTCAAACCGAAAACGGTCAGTATTTTGTCGGAAATTTTGAATCAGGAAGCAGTGAATTCTTTGAAGGTTATGTAATTCCAAGCCAAGCTGGTGAATTAAAAGGAGCATTAGTCTTTTCATTTGAAGACTCCACAGGTCAAATGCAAGAGATAAGAAAAGAATTTACATTGAATGTCATGGAAATGGCTCCCCAACCAGAATTCCCTGAAGTACCACCTGTCGATTCTGAGGGTGGAGGGATAAACAAATGGGTTTGGATAGGGCTAGGGGCTGCAGCTCTAGTAATAATCGGAGTGATAGTCCATAGAAAAAGAAAAGCAAAAAAAGAAATAGAGGATTTAGAAATAAATGAATAACATAGATCTCATTTATATGGGAATTAAAAATCTGTGGAGAAGAAAATTAAGAACATTTCTTACAGTATTGGGAGTAGTAATAGGCGCTGCATCTATTATTGTAATGCTGAGCATTGGATTTGGATTAAGCCAGGCATTTGAAGACCAAATCTCTCAATGGGGAAGCTTAACTACTATAAATGTGTACCCAAAATGGTCAGATCCAAGTATGCCAAGTACAGGAAACACTCAAGTATATCTAAATGACGAAGCAGTCGCAAGCTTTAAGTCTATATCTCATGTTGTTGCTGTAAACCCAATTGTTGAAGCATATGGCACAGTAATAGATGGAAAATACATCACCAGTGTTCCTATAAGGGGAATTGACCCTAGTATAATGGAGGACTTCGGATTTGAAGTTACTGAAGGCAGATTATTAGATGAATCAGATGAGATGACAGCTGTATTTGGAGGACAAGTTGCCATGAGTTTTTACAATCCCAAAGCTACTGTTTGGAGAGAACCTAAAGTGGATTTAATGAAAGATAAACTAGTCATAACATTGAATCCTAATTACGGATGGTCTGATCCCAATCAGGAAACTGTGAATTACAAATCTTATAAGATAAAAGTGGCAGGTATACTCACAGAAGACAATTATGAACACAGCTATGCAGTTTATATGCCTATGGCAGATGTAAAAAAGATGATTAAAGAAAAAGAAAAAGCAGAAAACGTAAAACCTACCCCGAATAAAAGCAAAGATGACTATCAAAATATAACGGTCAAAGTTGATGATATGGATAATGTAAAAGATGTTCAAGACCAAATAAAATCATTAGGATATGAGGCCTATAGTCTAAACGAGCAATTAGAATCAATGAAACAAACCGCTAGATCCATTCAACTTGCTTTAGGTGGAATAGGTGCTATATCTCTATTAGTTGCAGCAATTGGTATAACTAACACTATGGTCATGAGCATATATGAAAGGACTAAAGAAATAGGGATAATGAAAGTAATCGGAGCATCTATAAATGATATCAAAAAATTGTTTTTATTTGAATCAGCCATGATAGGCTTATTTGGTGGGATTCTAGGAATTGGAATGAGCTATTTATTATCCTTCCTAATAAATAAATTTGGAGGCAACTTTGGAAACTTCATGGGTACTGGCATGGATAGTAAGATTTCCATTATACCAATATGGCTTGTATTCGCAAGTCTCGGTTTTTCAGCACTTATAGGAGTAATTTCAGGATATTACCCAGCAAGAAGAGCTATGAATTTATCTGCAATAGAAGCTATAAGAACTGAATAAGTCGGATCTAATGATCCGACTTATTTTTTTCTCTATACTCTAAACTCGCCCTAATAAAGTCTTTAAACAAAGGGTGACTTCTAGTTGGCCTTGATTTAAATTCTGGATGAAATTGAGAGCCGATAAACCATGGATGATCAGCAATTTCTACCATTTCTACTAATCTGCCGTCTGGAGAAAGTCCTGAAAAAACCATTCCCTCATCTTGCATTGGTTTTCTAAATTCATTGTTGAATTCATATCTATGTCTGTGTCTTTCATATATTATTTCTTCATTGTATATATCTCTCGCTTTTGTGTTTTCCATCAATCTACAAGGATACACACCTAATCGCAAAGTGCCGCCTATTTTATCAATGTCTTTTTGATCAGGCATTAGATCTATGATTGGGTATTTAGTATCTTTATCAATCTCTGTACTATTTGCATTCTCTAATCCCAATACGTTTCTCGCAAATTCTATCGTCGCAAGCTGCATACCTAAGCATATGCCAAAATAAGGCACTTTATTTTCCCTTGCGTATCTTATAGAATTTATCATCCCCTCTATACCTCTGTCTCCAAAACCACCAGGAACAATTATTCCATCATATCCGCCTAATATTGCATCAACGTTTTTATCATCTATCTCTTCGGAAGATATCATGTCAATGAGAACTTCTGCATCATTGTAAATCCCGCCATGATTAAGTGCTTCGATAACAGAAAGATATGCATCTTTTAATTCCACATATTTACCAACTAATGCGATTTTTACTTTTTTATTTAAATTTTTAATTCTCTCCACAACTTTATTCCATTCGGTTAAATCAAGTTCTTTACAATCTAGATTGAGGTGTTTGACTACTAATTCCCCTAATCCTTGATTTTCCAGCATTTGAGGTATCTCATAAATGCTTTCTACATCTCCATTTTCAATTACTTCATCTTTATCTAAATCACAAAAAAGAGCTATCTTTGCTTTTAAATCTTCCCCTAATGGCTTTTCAGTCCTGCAAATGAGTGCATCTGGCTGAATTCCTATGCTCCTAAGCTCTTTTACACTATGTTGTGTTGGTTTTGTCTTTAACTCACCAGCTTTGCTTAAATAGGGAACTAATGTGACATGGATATACATGACATTTTCTTTCCCAACATCGTATTTTATCTGCCTGATAGCTTCTAAAAATGGTAATGACTCAATATCTCCTACTGTTCCCCCTACTTCTGTTATTACCACATCAACATCTCTATCTTTAGATGCTCTGATTATTCTTTCTTTTATTTCATTGGTAATATGCGGTATTACTTGAACAGTTCTTCCGTTGTATTCTCCATTTCTCTCTTTATTTAATACTGTCCAATAAACTTTTCCAGTAGTAACACTGCTATTTTTAGTTAAGTTTTCGTCAATAAACCTCTCATAATGCCCTAAATCAAGATCCGTTTCTGCTCCATCTTCTGTAACAAAAACCTCTCCATGCTGATATGGACTCATAGTGCCTGGATCCACATTTATGTAAGGATCAAATTTTTGAATTGTCACTTTAAGCCCTCTGCTTTTTAGCAGTTGCCCTAAACTAGCTGCAGTTATTCCCTTTCCCAGAGAAGATACAACTCCTCCAGTTACAAATATATATTTCGTATTCATAAAAAACCTCCTTGTTAAATATTCCTATTAAAGATAATATGCTTTTTTGATATATAAGACAAGTCTTAATTAACTGTAACATTAATTTAATATTAATTCAGTAAATTTATAGTATAATTAAGTAAAAGGAAGGGGTAATATGAAGAAATTAGCAATAGTATTGTTAGTATTTTCTTTATTTTTGTCTTTACCATTAAATGTTGGATACGCAGACAATGTAAAGATAGCTGAACAATTAAATAAACTTGGGATATTAACCGGTGATGGCAACGGAAATTTAAATTTAGATGACAATTTGAAAAGGCAAGATATGGTTGTTATAATTAGCAGACTTCATAAAGAAGAAAATACCGCTAAATCGTATCCTGTTGTAAATAAATTTGATGATTTTACTCAAGATAATTCATTTTATCACAGCTATATAAGCTGGGCAGTAAATAAAAAACTCATAGAAGGTGTAGGAAATAATAAATTTGGATTTGATGATGCCGTTACTGTAATACAATTTCAAACCGTGTTGTTGAGAGCATTAGGCTATACTGAAGAAGCTAAATTAAGTGATTCAATACCTGATATAGCTAAAAAAATCGGGCTAATGGAAGGTGTCAGCGGCTTATCTTATAAAGACAATTTGACAAGAGGCGACATGGCTGTCATGATTTACAACGCTTTGAACATCAGAGCAAAAGGAAGTCCTTTAAAATTATCCGAGATATTGAAAGTAGATTTATAAAGTGGAGATTAATCTCCACTTTATATTATTTTTCTTCTTTATTCTTGTCTTCATTTATCTTTTTTAAATTTGCAAAAATTGCTTCATCTAATTCTTCCATTGTTTTATCAAACATTATCTTTACACCATCTTTTACATCTTCGATAGCGTAAATATTAAATTTCCCTTCTCTCACTTTTTCTACAACTTCATCTTTCAAAATTAAATTTTTCACATTGCTCTTTGGAATTATAACGCCTTGTTCCCCTGTAAAACCTATTTCTTTGCACAATCTAAAAAACCCTTCAATTTTTTCATTAACTCCCCCAATTGGCTGTACCCTGCCTTTTTGGTTCATAGACCCGGTTATGGCAATGGACTGTTTTATCGGATAACCTGATAAAGCTGAAAGAATAGCGTAAAGCTCAGCACAGGAAGCACTGTCTCCTTCTATATAGGAATAGCTTTGTTCAAAACCTAGACCTATGGTAACTCCAAGAGGTTTTTCTTTAGCATATCTCTCACCAATATAACCGTTTAATGTCAATACACCTTTAGTGTGGATTGGCCCACTTTGTTTTGTCTCTCTTTCTATGTTTAGTATCCCATCTCTTCCACTGTAAACAGTTGCAGTTATCTTATTTGGCTTTCCAAAAGAATATTCACCTGTGCCAATTACAGCAAGTCCATTTATCTCTCCAACTCTCACTCCGTCTATGTCAAGTATTAAAGTGCCTTCTTTAAACATCTCGTTTATCTTTTCTTCATATTTGTTTACTCTGGAGATTTTCTCATCAATGGCACGTAATACATGGCTCTCATTTACTAAATCAGCTTTTTCTTCATTTGCCCAAAAATCAGCTTCATATAGGATTTCAATTATTTGATTAAAATTTGTGCTTAATTTATCTTTATGCTCAGCAATTCTTGAACTATATTCAATGATTCTCTCTACTGCTTTTTTATCTAAATGTCTAAGCCCATTGGTCTTACACTGATTTGCAATAAAGTATCCCATGTTTGCTAAGTTTTGTGAATCCTTGTTCATTTCCACGTCAAAATCAGCCATTACTTTAAATAATTTCCTAAAATCATCATCATATGTGTACAGTAAATCATATGTGTATATGTCTCCAATTATTATGACTTTGACATCTAGCGGTATGGGCTCGGGTTTTAACGAATCAGTTAAAGCAAGTCCTAATAGCCGATTGTAATTTTCAATGTTTATTTCTTCAGTTTTTAAAGCTCTTTTGAGCATTTCCCAAGAAATCGGATTATTTAATATTTCTCTCATCTGAAAAATAATATATCCTCCATTTGCTTGGTGCAAAGAACCCGGTTTTATTTGAGTAAAATCTGTCGTTAAAACTCCCATTAAGCTCTTGTATTCTACATTGCCCATTAGATTTATATACACTGGGTTTGTCTCATTTATGATAGGTGCATGCTCTAAATCAGAATTATCGACAAACAAATTGACTGTGTATCTTGTGAAAAAACTTTCCTCCATGTTTTCATAAAATGGAAATCCATAATTCATGGGCGTGAGTTTCTTTTTAAATCTATTGATGTTCTCCATGATATCTGCTTCAAGTCTTTCAAAGAAATTTTTAGTTTTATCCGAACCATCGTATTTATTTATCAATTTATTTATTTGAAAAGTAACCACTTCACTAGCTAAAGTCTTATCAAGCTGTATAAGGCTTTTTTCTAATTCTTCATCTAACAATCTTAAAGCATCAAACTCTTCAACTGTGGCACTTCTTAGCTCCTCATAAGAGGTTATCAACTTTTCTCTCTCTTCAATGGAAAGGTTCGCATATTCTTCTTCACTCATTGGCTTTCCATTTCTAACAGGAATAGAAACTAGTCCTGTTTCGCTTGGCGTATACACAAAGCCATATTTCATTGACTTCTCATTTAATTTTTTGACAATATCCGCTTTCTTTTGGTTTATAACTTTGAAAATATCATTCATCCTGGTCTCATATTCTATGCCTTGAAATTTCTCTGGAATCTCTTTTCTTAAATCACTTATTACTCCCTCTAGATCTTTTTTAAATTCTTTGCCCTTCCCAGCCTCAAATGATAGAGCTTGAGGAGAGTCACTATTTGAAAAATTAAACACATAAACCCAATCTTTAGGCACAGACTTTTTATTCGCAAACTCTTCTGCAATAGAATAAGCAAAGCTGCTCCTTCCAGTGCCGCTCATTCCTGAAACATATATGTTATATCCCTTTTTGTCCATCATAAGCCCAAATTGTAGTGCTTTTGTGCCTCTTTGCTGGCCGATTATTCCCCTTAAGGGCTCTAACTCTTTAGTTGTTTCAAAATCAAACTTTTCTAAAGAACAATTGCTCTTTAAGTCTTCAGGATTCAGCCTATATTCTTTAACCATTTATAACCCACCCCCTATGAATATGTATTATATACCCAAAAAAATTAAAATGCACTTAATACATAAGTGCATTTATAAATATAGGCAATATCATAGCCACTGCTAAAATCACCACTAAAATACGAGATATTAATTTGTTGTTTAACATTTAATCACCCCTAACTCACTATAAAATCACCCTCAAAAGATGTTAAAATATCTTTTAATAGGGTTACATCATCTTCTTTTGGATTAAGCCAAATTTCCTCATCCTCTTTTCTTAAAATAGAGGGCATTCGGTCGTGTATGTTTGCTATTTTTTCATTTGCAGCAGTAGTTATGATCACAAATGAAAGATGTTTTTCTAAACCCCACGTACATATATTATATATTCCAGCTAACGAAAATATAAAACTATCTCCTAGGCTAATTCTTCTCTTTATTTTCTTCCCATTTACCTCTTCCCATTCATAGTAACTATCTACTGGTATTATACACCTTCTATTTAAAAATGCATCTTTAAATGTATCTTTTTTATCGATTGTTTCACTTCTTGCATTTATCAGAGGCCTTTTAGAGAAACTGGTCGGAAATCCCCATTTTAAGCTTCTTATCTCTCTTTCATTTAACTCGATGACAGCTAAAGCATGATCAGTAGGAAATACCTCTTCTCTAGGGCTATACTCTCCTGTTTTGTTCACGGCTTTATACCTAATAATTATATCATCCATTTCCTTATCAAGCGAATATCTTCCACACATTTAAATCTCTCCTAATCTTTTTTGATAAAACTTATATCCTGCTAAAATTAGATATGATAAGCACAATGCAAGTATAGATACTAAAAATGGAAATCTGTTGTTTAAAGCATATATAAACCCTGCAATAAGTGCTCCGAGCATCTCTCCCAGTGATTTTGAAGCATTGAATATCCCAGATAAAAGTCCAGGATTGTCTTTATTTTTCTCCACTGCAAAACTCTGTAGTATCGGAAGTTGAATTGTATTTAAAGTAAAGTAAATTAAGCTCGATATTAAAAAAATGATGCTGTTGCTTTCTAGGTATATGAATATAGAAATAATCATCGAAATTAAAATAGAATACCTGAGAGCTTTTTTTAAATCAAAATGTTTTATCAAATACACATTTATCGTCAAATTGCTCACTAAACCCAGTATGCCTGTCAGAGCTTTAAAAACTCCATTTATTATCGGCATGAATCGAAGTTCATCTCTTAGATAATAGTTAAAAGCATTGTTAGTCGAAGAAAATGCTAAGAATATGAGAAAAGTAACACTGAGAAAAACTACCGTCCAAGGTGATTTTATGCTTTTTATTTTTCTTTTGTCCATTAATTTATAGTTTACATTTGTTATCTCAAGAGAGCTTTTTTTAGGGATGTCTTCGGCAAAAATCATAAAAAAGAGACTAACTAAAATCATGCCTATACCTTGTATATAAAAAACATATCTAATAGGAAGATATCCTAAAAATCCCCCGATTAAAAACCCAATTGAAGTGAAAATACTGAGTATTGCCGAATAAGTTGCCATGTTTCTTGATAAATTGTCAAAACTATCTATTTCTACAATCATAGCCATAAGCCCTACGGCTATGCCGCCAGAAAACCAGCCTGCCATAGCTCTGAGTAGAAGTATTTGCCATAAATTGTATGAAAACCCATATAAAAATTGAGCAACCCCGTAAAAGAGAGTCGAGATCACTAAAGTTTTCTTTCTACTGTATTTGTCACCAGTTGCTCCCCAAAATGGCGATGATAGAAATGAGAAAAAAACCATCATCGCATAAGAGCTGCCAAATACGTGACTTGGCAAATTCAATTCTTCAAAAAAAGCTGGGTTTACAGGATGATGAAAGTTCATCAGTGCCCACATAAGCCCTGCAAATATCATTAACTTTCTAAAGCTCATAGTATTCTCCATAAATGTTTTTATAAATTATATCATACATGAATATTAATTGCATAAAAAAATAGAGGTTTCCCTCTATTTTTATCAATCTTCTTCATAAAATATCCTACTGTTGGGGTCGATTTTACCAATTTTTAAATACCTGCTCTTATAATCTTTCAAAAGCCTGAAAAACACGGGACTTAGTATCAAAATAGTCAAAACATTTAAAAATGTAGGTATGGCTGAAGTCAAATCTGCAAATAACCAAAGTGTAGTTCCTGGCATCTCTCCAAATACAGCTATCAAGACGATAATTATTCCAGGCACAGGATAAAATACCCTAAAAAACTTAAGTATCTTATCTCTAATTGATTTTTTGTTTTGCATTAGATGTCTTAAGAGTATTTCATAATATGCATACCAACCAGTAGTTGTGGTCAAGCCAAATAAAAATACTGAAATCGCAATTACATATCGCCCGAGTGACCCTATTTCCATTTCAAATGCCGTTAGAGTAAGAGTAGCTCCAGATGCCCCTGTTTTCCACGCACCCGTTAAAACGATGACTAGTGCAGTTACAGAGCAAACCAATATAGTATCTACAAATACTTCAAATGCACCCCAAAGCCCTTGCTTTACAGGGTGATCAGTTCTTGCTGTTGAATGTATCATAGGAGATGTTCCCCACCCAGCTTCGTTCGAATACACGCTTCTTGCCATGCCCATCTGCATGACTTTAGAAACTGTAGCACCTGCAAATCCTCCAACTGCAGCTGTGCCGGTAAACGCAGATTTAAATATTTCAGCTAACCCAGATGGTAGCAATGTTATGTTTTTAAGTATTATAAAAATACCAGCCAATAGGTAAAACATTGTCATAAAAGGAACTATTTTACTAGCAATTTTTCCTAATCCAGGTATGCCATTGCTTATGATAAGATATACAAACACTATGTAAACAATAGACACTGCAAGTATTGGTATGTTGAAAGTATTGCCTACTGCTTCTGATACCGTGTAGTTTTGCATTGTTATAAAATAAGTTGAAAAAATACCTGCACCAAATAATATGGCTATTAATGGCCATATCTTTATATGTCTTTCTTCTCCAAGACCTTTTTCCATATAATAAGTTGGTCCCCCGTAGGGATTCCCCTCATCGTCTTTAGAACGATAATAAACCGCAAGGGTTACCTCTGCCATTTTTATTATCATGCCAAACAATGCGGCAACCCAAATCCAAAATACTGCTCCTGGTCCTCCAGAAGCTATTGCAGTAGCTACACCTCCAATATTTCCTACTCCAACTGTTCCGCCTATCGCTGTAGAAACCGCCTCAAATGGAGATAATACTCCTTTTCCACCCTCTCCTTTATCTTTAGATGAGAGTTTTCCAAAAGTATTTTCCATGATATGCTTAAAATGTGTAAATTGGAAAAAATTAGACCTAAAACTAAAATAAAGCCCTGTTCCTAAGATTGTTACAATCAAAGGCATCCCCCATAACCAACCTGTTATCTTTTCTAAAAGCTCCATTGTCATCGCCCCCTTGATATTTTATAAACAATTATAATATTAAAATTATTCTATGTAAATACTATATTTAGAATTTTCTATATTGTTACCTTTACTCTCTACAAATAAATCAACCTCTGTCCAATTAAAATGACAGAGGTTGATTTATTTAATTCATTTTTATACAGCACAAGGACTATAGCCGCAGTCTTGGCATTCTTCACAGCCACCTGAGTGGTTCATTTTACCACCACACATAGGGCAAGTATCAGGGTCTTTTTTCAATTCTTCTTCTGCTAATTTATTTATTTCTGCTTTTAATTCATCAATTTTTTCAATATTTGTCTTTTTCTTTTTATCTGTAATTAAAATTCCGCTTCTTGCACAGCCATCTCTGTAAATAGTTACTCCCTTAAGTCCTCTTTCCCAAGCATACATATATAAATCTTCAACTTCTTCTACACTAAATTCATTTGGGACATTTACAGTGGAAGAAATACTCGCATCGATGTATTGTTGCCATGCAGCTTGAACTTCAATTCTTTCTCTATAATTTAAATTTGATGTAGTTACTATAAAATCTGGCAATTCTTCCTCATATGAAAGATTATTCTTATCCATATATTCTTTTACGATAGGTGTAAATACTTTGTAGTAAGTATCCTCAGAATGAAGAGATTCTGATTTTCTTACATAGGAGACTTGGAATATTGGTTCTACACCATTGCTGCACCCTATCAAAGTTGAGATGCTTCCTGTTGGAGGTATAGTTAAGAGCTGACTATTCCTTAACCCATAGTCTTTAATTAGTTCTAATACATCATCGTCAGCATTAGAAATCAAAAATGGTGAAGCTAAAACAGCATCTTTTTTATATCTAGGATAAGGTCCATATTTAGATGCAAGCAGAGCTGATTGTCTTAACGCTTCATTTATCATTATTCGGCCGATTTGATGTATAAGAGAAATAGACTCGCTGCTGCCATATCTTATTCCCATTTTTATGAACATATCTGCAAGTCCCATGATCCCCAAGCCAATTTGTCTATATGCCTTTGACATCTCTCTTTGTTCTTTTAGCGCATGAAGATTCATGTTCTCATCCAATACTTCATTTAGGTAGATTACACCATTTCTCACCATTTCCCCGAATTTTTCAAATTCGAATCTTGCGTATTTTGTGAATGGATGTTTTACAAACTCACTCAAATTTATTGAAGAAAGATTGCAACTGCCAAAAGCTGGTAGAGTCTCTTCTGCACAAGGGTTTACTCCAGCAAATTCAAATTCATCATCTTCACTCAATAAATGCCATGAATTTATCCTATCTACAAATAAAACTCCGGGTTCTGCCATATTCCAATTGTTGTATGCTATTTTTCTAAATATATCTCTAGCTCTTACAATTTTTTCAATCTCTTCGCCTGTTGCTTCAACTTTAAAGTATAATCTAAAGTCCTTGTCTTCTTTTACAGCTTTCATGAATTCGTCAGTTATATTTACTGATATGTTTGCATAATTTACTTTTGACAAGTCATTTTTTACATCTATAAAATCCTCAATATCAGGGTGGTTTATGTCCATGTTTAACATGAGAGCTCCTCGTCTACCTCTCATGCCAATAAGCCCAGTTACCATTGAAAAAAGATCCATGAAACTAACTGCTCCGGTAGTCGTGCTAGCAGCATTGTTAACTTTTGCTCCTTTTGGTCTTAACTTTGATATGCTAAGTCCAACTCCGCCTCCATAAGAATAAGTCTTTGCCATGTATTTTGCAGTGTCAAATATTGATTCAATATTATCTTCAACTTTTGGCATTACATAGCAATTGCTTAAAGTCACTTTTCTACCTAGTTTGTCCAGACCTCTGCCTGCTAATATTCTGCCTGCCGGCATGAATTTTTTGTCTTTTATAGCTTTCTTTATAGGGCCATTTCCACCGCTTACTCTTTCTAGGAAGTCTTCGAAAGACTCGGCATCATATCTGTACTTCTTTTCATATATATCTCTTTGAAGATCAGACATGCTCCAGCCTTGTTCTCTTAACTTTGCCCTCTCTTCACGATAAATTATATATTTTCTAGCAACTTCAGGCCTTGTTTTCATGAGTTCAACTTCTACAAAGTCTTGTATCTGTTCAATGTTTACCACATCTAAGTCTTTGAAAGTCTCATATGCTTTTTTACTTATCTCTTTAGCGAGTTCCTCGTCAATTCCCTTTTCGGTCTCATCCATAGCTTTTTTTACAGCAATCTCAATCTTCTCGCCTTCAAAGTCTACTATCTTCCCATTTCTTTTCTCGACTCTAACCATTTAAAATCCTCCCTCTGTTTCTAACGGTATACTATATATTGTATGTTTTTTGTATTTATATACTATATGTATACAATATAGCATATAAAATCATCTTAAACAAGGGAATAATTATTAACCTTTCTTCATTATTTAGAAGAAAAGAAATGAAATCAACAGTTATTTGAGTTCTTCATCTAATTTTTTAAAAGCCCCAAACAAAAGCTCGATAAACTTTTCCCTATCGATATCTAAAAGTGCAAAAGTATTTGTGTCATCATGAGTTATCCACTCTCTTAAATCTGCTGCAGTTCTTCCTCTATGCAATGTATCTGAAGTATCTATTTGGACTAATAAATTTTGCCCTTTAAAAATATCTTTATTTAATACATACATCACTGCACATACATCATGTAGTGGAAAATTTTTATAGCCTTCATTCGTGTGAAACTTAGTAAAAAATCTCAATAATTTAGCACACATTCCTGTAACTTTTCCATTTATTTGCTCAAGTTCGAATATGTCTTCATTGGTGATGTACGCTTTATGAGTGACATCTAATCCACTCATCACTACAGGTATGCCACTGCAAAAAACTATGTCAGCTGCCTCAGGATCAGCGTAAATATTATATTCAGCAAAAGGTGTGACATTCCCTTTGTATATAGATCCGCCCATTAGAGATATATATTCAATTTTTTCTTTTACTTCAGGAAAAGCCCTTAACAACAGCCCAATGTTTGTCAAAGGTCCTGTAGCTATCAAAACAACTTTTTCATCACAGCTAATCAGTGCATCTCTCATAAATAATAATGCATTTGAAAAATCGACATCCACTGTTGGAGTAGGAAAGTCGAACCCATCAAGGCCGCTTTCTCCATGAACAAAAGCTCCTGTTTGTAATTGTCTAATGATTGGGCGATCTGAACCTACAGCAATCGGTGTCTTTACTCCAAGATATGTATAGAGCTTTCTTAAATTTAATGTAACTTTGTCTAAAGTTTGATTTCCTGCTACTGTACTTACTCCCAATATATTCAGTTTATCTCTGTTAGCTAAAGCTAATAGAAGCGCCATTACATCGTCGTGCCCTGGATCGCAGTCAATCAAAATATTTGTTTTTTTCATGTGAATTCCCTCCTAATAAACAAAATTAAGAGGATGCTTTGCATCCTCTGTTTAAGCTAATTCTAAAGCTATTTCCATCATTTTTGTAAAACTTTTTTCTCTCTCTTGTGCAGTTGTTTCTTCTTTTTTCACTATTGAATCACTCACAGTGAGGATAGTTAAAGCATTTACTTTTGCGTAATTTGCATTGCAATAAAGTGCATAAGCTTCCATTTCTATGCCGAGTATATTCATCTTTTGCCATCTCTCAACTTCAGTTTCATCTGCAGAATAAAAAGTATCGCTAGACAAGATATTTCCAACTCTTACTGGTATATTTTTTTCTTTCGCAACACTTACTGCTTTTTCTAGCAGCTCAAAGGAAGCTATTGCAGAATATGTGCCTGGTAAATTGTATTGATGAGCATAATTTGAATTTGTGCAAGCCCCCATTCCAATGATTACATCATATAGGTTTAAATCATCTTGTATTGCACCACACGAGCCAATCCTGATCAGGTTTTTTACTCCATAAAAGTGGATGAGTTCGTAAGAATATATCCCAATAGAAGGAATGCCCATTCCAGTTCCCATGACGGATATTCTTTTTCCCTTGTATGTTCCAGTGTATCCAAACATATTTCTTACTGTATTAAATTGAATTGGATTTTCTAAAAAATTATCTGCAATAAATTTTGCTCTTAAAGGATCCCCTGGAAGCAATATTGTTTCAGCTATATCACCTTTTTTTGCACTATTGTGAGGTGTAGACATTTAATCACTCCTTTTTTCTTTATTCCTATATATATTACCACAATTTTAGTCAAAATAGCATTGTAAAAAATTGATAAATATATATTTAATTTAAAAAAAATGGGTATTATGTAAATACAGATATTTTTTAATATATCTTGAGAAAGGGGAGAGTAATATGAAAAAAATCTTAGTACCTATCGACGGATCAGAGAATTCAAAAAGAGCTCTAAAAAGAGCTAGAGAACTTGGCGAATTGTATCACGCACAATTAATAATCCTGACTGTAATTGACAATGGAAGATTTTTTAGCATTGAATTTAAAGATGAACTGATTAGAATTTTGGAACAAAATGCTAAAGAACTGTTGGAAAAAGTAGAAAAAGAATTCAATGATTATCCATTTGGTGTAAAGACAATGTATAAATTTGGAGATGTGCCAGATGAGATAATAAATGTTGCTGATGAGGAAGATGTAGATTTAATAGTCATCGGTACTAGAGGTTTAGGTGCTTTCTCAAGAGCAGTGCTTGGTGGGGTTTCACATAAAGTTATCACTCATGCAGATAGATCGGTTTTAGTTGTCAAATAAAATTGGCATATCAATTGATATGCCAATTTTATTATTCATTTTTTAAAGGATTTAGTTCCCATTCTTCTTGATTTGTGTGTAATAATTTATGCGATGTATGAGAAAGAGGTTTTTGCAAATACCTTTCGTAGCATTCAATGACAGCTGGGTTTTCATGTGAAAATCTCAAATCATTTATTTTATCTAGTCCGTATAAAACTTCTGCCCTTTCTTCAGCTAATTCCTCTCCGTCCCATATAGGCTGACCTCCGCCTCCAGCACAACCACCAGGGCAAGCCATTATTTCTACAAAATCATAGGAAACTTTGCCATTTCTGATAGCTTCAATCAACCTTCTAGTATTGCCTAATCCACTAGCAACTGCAACATTTAGCTCAATCCCGCTAATAGTAAATTTAGCTTCTTTCCAACCCTCTTTATTCCCTCTGACATCTTTAAAAGCATCAGGATCTGGATTTTTGCCTTCAACTAAATAGTACGCACTTCTCAAAGCCGCCTCCATTACTCCACCTGTAGCTCCAAAAATAACTGCTGCGCCCGTGCTAATTCCAAGAGGTTTGTCTAACTCTACTTCTTCTAAAAATCTCACATCAATATGCTCTGATCTTATCATTCTATCTACTTCTCTAGTAGTTAATACTACATCTACATCTTGACCAGCACCTGCGTCATTTAGAACTTTTACTCCTGCTTCATATTTTTTAGCTGTACACGGCATGATAGATACTACAAATATCTTAGTTGGATCTACATTTAATAGCTCTGCATAATAGCTCTTTGCAATAGCTCCAAACATCTGCTGAGGAGATTTAGCTGAAGATAATTGGTTAACCATGTCTGGATATTGAGTTTTTATAAATCTTACCCAACCAGGGCAGCAGGATGTAAACATAGGAAACTTTTCATTTTCTCTATTTTTTAGTTTTTCAACAAATTCGCTGCCTTCCTCCATTATAGTCAAATCTGCAGCAAAATTTGTATCAAATACATAGTCAAATCCCATCATCTTCAAAGCACTAGCCAATCTATTTACCGTTGCTTCTTCTCTTTTTAATCCAAGAGATTCTCCCCATGCAGCTCTTACAGCTGGTGCAATCTGAATTACTGTGATTTTCTCTTTATCTGCCAGTGCTTCAAATACTTTGTCTGTGTCATCTCTTTCTCTCAATGCACCAACAGGGCAATGTGTTATGCACTGTCCGCAAAGTGCACAATCAGCCTCTTCTATTCTCCTATTTTTAGATACGTCGACTCTTGTCCTTGAGCCTGTATTTGCAATATCCCAGATATTTAATCCTTGTATTTTATCACAAACTTCAATGCATCTCATGCATTTAATGCATTTCTCATAATTTCTAACAAGCGGAAATCCTTCTGTCCATTTTGCGTGAGGTAGCTGCAGTTGATAAGGTATATCTAGTATTCCTAAATCATTTGCTATTTCTTGCAAACTACAATTCCCACTTCTCACACAACTAGCACATCTGGCATCGTGTTGAGAAAGAATAAGCTCTACATTTGTCCTCCTTACTTCCCTTACTTTCGGACTGTTAGTGTAAATTTTCATTCCTTCTTCTACTACATTGTTGCATGCAGGTATAAGTCTATTTACTCCCTCAATTTCAACAACACAGACTCTACATGCACCTATTTCATTTAAACCTTCTAGGTAACATAAATTTGGTATCTTTATGTGGTTTTCTTCTGCAGCTTTGAGGATAGTAGTTCCTTCTGGAACAGTGACTTTTTTATTATTTATAGTTAAATTTACCACTTTTCAGTCCTCCCTCCTTTAAATACTCCAAATCCGAAGTGGTCACATCTCAAACATCTTTTTGACTCTTGATTTGCTTCTTCTAAACTCATTGGGCATTCAGCTAATAAAAAGTCGTCTATTCTATCATAAACAGGTCTTTCTTTCATGTTAACTCTTCCGCAAGGAACTCTATCAGCTAATCTAGGTTGTGGAATGTCCACATCAGATTCGATTACATGATGGTATCCTAAGTAATTATCTATGTTTGCAGCAGCAACTTTTCCTGCAGCAATAGCTTGAATAACTGTCGCAGGTCCTGATATGCAATCTCCTCCTGCGAATACGCCGGGTATGTCTTTTACTCCAGCTGAGCTTAATGCATCAATAACACCTCTTCTTACAGGAATTCCATCTTTTTCAAAATCCTTTGATTCTATGCCTTGTCCTATTGCTATCACAACAACATCACATTCAATCGCTATAGGTTTTTCTTTAGCATCCTTCATCTTTGGTCTTCCGTTTTCTATCATTCCAACTATTTGCGGTTGAACTATGAGGGCTTTAACAAAACCATTCTCATTTGATTCAATCTTTATAGGATTTGAAAGTTCGTACACTTCACACCCTTCTGCAATAGCAGCTTCTACTTCTTCTTTTAGTGCTGGCATATCATCTTTTCTTCTCCTGTATATAATGTTAGCATTTTTAGCGCCTAATCTGATAGCAGATCTTGCCACGTCAATCGCTACATTTCCACCGCCAATTATTGCAACCCTTTTGTCTTTAAAATCTGGGTATATGCCATCTCCAATTTCTTTTAATATATCCACTGCTGAATATACTCCCAGTATATCCTCGCCCTCAATGCCCATCTTTTTGTGAATTTGTGCACCTATAGCAATGTAAACGCTGTCATATTTGTCTTTTAAATCTACGACGGAGATATCTTTTCCTATAGTGATATTTGTAAATACATTTACATCATAAGAGAGCAGAGTATCTATTTCTTTATCTAATATCTCTCTAGGCAATCTATAGCTTGGTATGCCGTACCTTAACATGCCGCCTAATTTGTTTCTTCTCTCATAAATATCTACCTGATGTCCCATCATCGATAAGAAATACGCACATGTAAGTCCACTTGGTCCAGCACCTATTACGGCAACTTTTTTCCCTGTCAAAGGCATTCTCTGAGGATTTTTAACCTCACTAGCATTGTCAACAGCAAATCTCTTTAATCCTCTTATATTTATCGAGTCATCAATCATGTTCCTTCTGCATCTAGTTTCACAAGGGTGTTCACATACATATGCACAAGTTGCAGGCATTGGATTGTCCTTTCTTATTAATCTCACTGCATCATCATATCTTCCTTCTGAAATAAGCGCTATGTATCCAGGTATATCTACACCTGCAGGACAAAGAGATACACAAGGAACCGATTGATAAATACCAAAATTGCATCTATCCCTCAAAATATGCTCCTCAAAATCATCTCTAAAACCTTCTATACCCTTTAATACCATATTTGCAGCCTCATACCCAATTGCACAATCAGCTGATAAATAAATGCTCCTTGCTGTCTTTTCAATTAAATCAATAGTATCAAGTGTTGCCCTGCCATCAAGTACATCCCCAAGTAATGCTTCCAACTGGCCTAGACCTACTCTGCACGGTACACATTTGCCACATGTCTGAGCATGTGCCATCTTTACGAAAGATAGAGTTAAGTCAATTGGACACAAACCAGGAGGTGAAGCGATGATACGTCTTTCAAGATCTTTATACATCTCTTCAACAGTAGCTTGAGCTTTATCTTTTGTAATTATACTAAGCCTACTCATAAATCTTCCCCCTTTGTTATCAATATAACAAAATTATATAGTATTATATCAATAAAAGAAAGAGGATTTTTCATAAAATTTGAAATATTGGATGTAATGGATATCATTGTTGATTTTACATCGTTAATTTTTTATTATTTAAATCATCATATTTCATAGTGATATTTAATTCATACAGGGTATAACTAATTTAAGATAATTTAAAGTTATGTAAAGGGGAGGGATTTTCATGAAAAAAATATTAGTACCAATTGATGGATCAAAATGCTCTCAACTGGCTATGCAAAAAGCAAAAGAATTAGCTATTGCTTTTGATAGCTCAATTACTGTCATCACAGTAGTAGACAGCATAAAGTACCTCGACATGGAATATAGATATAATGCCGTACAAAAGGACATTGAATATGCAAAAGAACTCCTAAAATCAGCAGAAAAATTCTTTGAGGATTTAGGAAAAGATATCAACACTCTTTATAAAACTGGAGATGTAGCTGAAGAAATAGTCAATTTATCTGAAGAAGGTGATTTTGACTTGATAGTTATCGGTTCTCGTGGAATGGGAAGATTCTCTAGGGCAATTCTCGGCAGCGTAAGTCAAAAAGTGTCCCAAGTGGCTAAAACCAATGTGCTGATTGTTAAAAAACCTTAATAATTTGTAGGAATATTGATTTTCTCTATTTGCGTTGATATATGCCTAGTATTTCAATTACTTTAATTTTTAGAATATATTGAAATATTTTTATCTTTATAGTAATCTATTAGTAATAACTATATATATAGTTAGCATATTAATAGGGGGTGTATTAAATGAGGGAAAAGAAACAGGCAACAATGGGTTATGCACTAATACCAATTATAGTTCTAATCGCTTCACTATCTTATGGCATCATAGTTTTAGGTGCAGACCCACATATTCCTTTGCTTGTTGCAATCGTTGTAGCTTCTTTAGTTGCAATATTTGGTTTAGGCTTTAGCTGGCAAGAAATCGAAAAAGGTGCTATCGAAACTATTTCCATGGCAATGCAGGCAATACTTATTTTAATGGTAATCGGTACAGTAGTAGGATCTTGGATACTCAGCGGAACTGTGCCATCAATGATTTATTACGGTCTTAAAATTTTATCTCCAGGAATATTTCTAGTAGCTACAACTCTAATTTGTTGTGTAGTATCTTTAGCAACAGGTAGCTCATGGACTACAGCAGGTACTGTAGGTATCGCTCTTATCGGTGTTGGCCAAGGTCTTGGAATCCCTGCAAAAATTGTTGCAGGTGCAATAATATCAGGTGCTTATTTTGGAGATAAAATATCCCCACTTTCTGATACTACAAATCTAGCACCAGCAATGGCTGGCTCAACTCTGTTTGAACACGTCAGATACATGCTCTACACTACTGTCCCAAGTTTAATTATTGCACTTATACTTTATGGAATTATCGGGGCAAGATATGCTGGCAGAGCTCTTGATACTGCAAACATTGATGCAATACTAGGTGGTTTATCAGCCAACTTCTATATCTCCCCAGTGTTGTTGATCCCGCCAATCGTCGTAATTATCTTGGTTGTATTAAAAGCACCCGCTCTGCCCGGTCTACTTTCAGGTACTGGTCTTGGTGCATTGTTTGCTGCAATCTTTCAAAAGGCAAGTCTTGGTGAAATAGTAAATACAATTCACTATGGTTATTCAATTGAAAGTGGTAATGAAATGATAGACAGCCTCTTAAATGGCGGCGGACTAGATTCAATGATGTGGACAGTATCTTTGATACTATTGGCTATGACATTCGGTGGAATCATGGAGAAAAGCGGTATGCTTGGTGCAATTGCCAATAAGATATTGACAGTGGCAAATTCTACTGGATCATTAGTAACCGCAACAGTTTTATCTTCAATCGCCATCAATATATTAGCAGCAGACCAATACTTATCAATAGTTATCCCTGGTAGAATGTACAAGGATGCTTACGATAAAATGGGTCTTGAACCTAGACTATTGTCTAGAACACTAGAAGATGCTGGTACACTTACATCACCTCTCGTACCTTGGAATACATGCGGAGCCTACATGTACAGTGTATTGGGAGTATCTGCATTAGGTGCAGGAGGATATTTACCTTATGCATTCTTAAATTTAATCAACCCATTAGTTGCAATCTTTTATGCTTTCACAGGAATCAGTATTAATGACCCTAAAAAGCCAAAGAAGAAAAAGACTAAGTAAAAAAGGCAGCTTAAGCTGCCTTTTATCTTTATATTGATTTAAGAAATATATTGTAGTATGCTCTTCTTAAAAGAAGGTGATCAAATGAAAAAAAAGTATATATTAATCATTATTCTAATAGCATTGCTCCTTCCTTTGTTATACTTTAGAAATGAGATGAAGTTTTTAAGTTCAATATTTACCTACAAATTGACTAAATCCGAAACTAAAAGTGAAGAAATATTAAAAAATCCATTTGATGAATACATAAAAGATGAAAATTCAAATTCAGTTGAAACAACAGACACAAACGGCTCCGATATAGACAGCGAAAACACAATTTCTACGAGTGAAAAAAACAATACACAAATTGACAATTCTCAAACAAGTACTAATTTAAATAAGAAATCTCTAGATCAAATCATGGCTATTTACGATCCAAAATTTAAAGCTTTAGAAAATGAATTTAATTCATTGCTTGATAATCTAATTAAAGATGCGCTATCAGATTATAATTCCGGGAATTATACTAAATTTCAGCTTGCGAGATTTTATTTGGACAAAGGGTACAAAATAGAAAAAGAGTCTGATGCTAAATTTTATTCACTTGTAAGAGAATTAGAGAAAGAACTAAAGAATAATTCCTTAGATCTCTCTCTAAAAGAAAAAATAGTAAAATATTATGAAAGTGTAAAATCAGCTAAAAAAGACAGTTTAATAAACAAGGGAATGGATTTAGTTAATGGTGAGTAGTTTATATCAAATCATAAAAGTAAGTCCATTCTCTCCATCCCATTTCACTCATCTTCTTAGGGCATATCTTTAAAGATGCATCAAAATGCCTAACCACATTTTTCTTATCTAAGTCGTATTTATCAAGCAATAACCTCACTAGATAAATTGCTTTTTCTTTTGTTATATTCCAATCGTTTCCTTCATTTACACATAGTTCAATGCCTATTGAGTTGGAATTAGTGATCCCAAACCTGCCCTTTCCATCCCCGCAATGATAACTTGAATCTTTATCTGCGACCAATTGAATAATGTGATTTTCATCTATCACGTAATGACATGAGGCGTTTACGTTTGGTTTATCGAAGTATTTAAAATGATTTATCGCATTTGCGGTCTTTTTTTTATTCCCTGTATCATGGATTACTATATACTTTATTTTTTCTATATTTCTAGTTGAAAAATTATTTTTAATCAGCATCTTCTCAATCATCATATCCCTCCATCTGTTCTCTTAATTTTTTGTGAGCTCTTCTCTTTAGCTCCAGCACGGTTCGGTAACTAATATTGTGTAGTTTACTTATTTCATTTATAGTTAACCCCATGTAATAAAACTCTATGACAATCTCTTTTTCCTTTAAAGATAGATCTTTAAATAGCTCTTGCATTCGCTTAGAAAAGTCTTTGTTTATCACATACTCCTCTAGGTTTTCCTCACTCGCCAGTAAGTCTATCATTTCTGTATCCTCCTCATTTCTCTGATTTAATGAAATAATATCTCTTTTAGAATTCAGCTTATTTAAATAAAAAAATCTAAGTCTGGTTTTGACAAATCCACTAAAATGAACATTTTTGCTTATATCGAAGTCTTTGATACATTCAAGCACAATGAGTTTTCCGTCTTCTACTAAATCTTCATACTCAGAATAATTATTGTAGTATTTTTTAATAGAAGAAATGATCAACGGATAAAACCTCTCTACTAATTCAAATTTAGATTCATCATCTCCTTTTATTGACTCCTCATAAAGCCTTTTAATCTCATCCATCATTTGCTCCATTCAAAAGAGCGCTCTTTACTTATTCCTAGGTGAGATTAGCTTAATATAAATTTTCAAAAAAATAAAAAGTAGAGTTTTTCATATTCTTCCTCTACTTTTTTAAACTCTACTTTATTTTTTCTAAAATATCATCTATTTTCATAAATAACCTTGCTATGTCAGACTTCATGGCAGGAGAATCCTCATTTTGATAGTAAACTAGTGCTTCTTTGATTTTGTCTTTCTCCACTTCTTTATGTAATTTCTCTACTAATTCTCCATTTTTTAATTGCTTTATGCCAGTATTTGAACTACATAGAAGTTTAAATTCGGTCTTATTTTTTAAGCGAATATATGTATCTCCATTAGTTGTGTAAATTTTATCTACATAATTTAATTTAAAGTATCCCATAGCCCCGTCGTCTTTTCCAATTGGTTCTCTTACTTTTAATTGAACATATATAAGAGTCGTTGATATTGGAATTGGAATAGCTGACTTACTTGTTAAAATCTTACTGTAATAATTATTTGATGCTTTCAAATCAAATTGATAATGTGTGCATAAATTTTTTATCACAGTTTTTACGGTCTTTCCTACCAAAATTTCTTTATCTTCATAAATAAGCTTTGTAGCATTGCCTAATTCATCATCATAATAAGGTATCAAAGCTACAAGCTTCGAGTTGTAAAGCCCATCATCATTTCGCATCAGATAACCTCCTCAACATTCATTCTCACGTTATATTATGAGATGAATATATCAGAACATGTGTTCGATGTCAATAGTCAATTACTTTCTTCATAAATCAATGTTCCTACTTTTTGCCCATCTAGTAATCTTGAAATGACCCCTTTATCTTTGCCTTTTACTACAACCAAAGGTATTTTAAATCTGTTTACATATTCAGCAGCTTTAAGTTTTGTACTCACTCCCCCAGTGCCAAAAGAACTTTTTTGACCAATGTCGATATCTTTTTTAATCTTCTCCACATCATTTATCTCATAAATGATTTCTGCATCCTCATGATCTTTTGGGTTTTTATCGTAAATACCTTCTATATCACTCATAAGAATCAACAAATCAGCTCCCCACAGCACACTTGAATAAGCTGCGAGCATGTCATTATCCCCAATTTTAATTTCATCTACACTTACTGTGTCATTTTCATTTATTATAGGTATGACACCCTCATCAATTAATGTGAATAATGTATTTCTTATGTTTAGAGTCCTTGACTTCGATTCAAAATCATCTTTAGTCAAGAGAATTTGAGCTACATGTAAATTTTTCTCCCAAAATATCTTCCTATACGAATCCATGAGTTCAACTTGCCCGATTGCACACAGTGCTTGTTTATAATGAATGTCTTCTTTTCTAGACCACTTGCCTATCGTAGAAACCCCTGCAATTCTTGCACCCGAAGAAACTATTATGACTTTCTTTCCCTCTTTAATGATTTTTCCCACTTCATCAGAAAGATCTTTAATAAATTCTTTATCAATCTTTCCCTCACCATCTGTCAATGTGCTAGATCCTATCTTAATAACTATCTTTTTTGCTGACTTTAACGCTTCTCTATCCATTTTACACCTACTTTCTAATCTGACCATTTCCCATGACCACATATTTATATGTCACCAGCTGCTCTAATCCCACAGGCCCTCTTGCATGAAGCTTTTGTGTGCTTATCCCCATTTCAGCACCAAACCCAAATTCAGTTCCATCCGAAAATCTTGTGGAAGCATTTACATATACGCATGAAGCATCAACTCTCTTTTGGAAAATATATGCATTGTTTAAATCATTGGTGATAATTGCCTCCGAGTGCATAGTCCCATATTTATTTATGTGATCTATCGCATCATCTAAACTATCAACCACCTTTATAGCAAGTATATAATCTAAATACTCTTCATACCAGTCACTTTCTTTTGCAACTTTAGCAGAGATGATCTCTCTGACTCTCTCACAACCTCTTATTTCGACTTTATCTTGAATTTCCTCATATAATAATGGCAAAAAATCATCTTTAATTTTTTCATGGACAAGTACTGTTTCACATGCATTGCAAACTCCTACCCTCTGTAGCTTTGCATTTTTTATGATATCAATAGCCATTTTGAAATTCGCTGTATCATCTACAAAAATATGGCAATTGCCTTCTCCAGTTTTTAAAGTAGGTACCTTTGAATGCTCAACTACATAGTTTATCAGTTCTTTGCCCCCTCTTGGAATTAAAAGATCCAATACACCAGTCAGATTCATCATTTCATCAGCCACTTCTCTTCTTTCATCTTCTATGAAAAAAACAACATTTTCTGTTATGCTAGATTTTCTAAGCCCACTCTTTATCGCTTTTACAATTTCTATGTTAGTATTTATGGAAGAAGAACTGCCTTTTAAAAGAATAGTATTTCCTGATTTAATTGCCAAACTAAATGCATCAACAGTCACATTTGGTCTAGATTCATAAATTATCCCAATCACTCCAATGGGAACAGTCATTTTAGCAATTGTTAAGCCATTTGGTCTTGTAAAAACCTTACTAGAGTTCCATATAGGATCATCAAGTTTCACTATTGAATGGATATTATCAGCTATATCAGCTAGCCGCTTATCATCTAAATAAAGTCTATCAACTAGCCCCTCTTTCATCCCTTTTTCTCTAGCATTATTTACATCGATTTTATTCATTTCTAAGATTTTCTGTCTGTTTTCCAGTAGACTATCTATAACTTTCATCAAAGCTCCATTTCTCTCTTCTAAGCTAGTCATTTCAAGTTTCCTTTGATTCTTTTTTAACTCACTTGCCATAGCTCTTATATCTTGCATTTCATTCACCACCTAAATGTTTTGTATATTATAGCAGAATAAACTGATTTTGTGAAATATTTTTAGATAATACTGAATTTTTGTTTTATTGAATTGTGATAATGCGATCCTTTCATCAAAATAAGCTGATTTATCAAATTATAGTGATATCAAGACTCTTTAACAGACTCATTTTAAATATATTGAATTTTTTTAAATTATCTTAATATTTAAATTGATAAGAAATTGGCAAAATATGGCCACATATTGCCTCTTGTCAAAATATTAAAATAATGTTAAACTAAAGTTGTCGTAGAGCAATTTTAATAAAGGGGGAAAACATATGAAGAGCAAAAAACTTTTGATTTTGCTAAGTTTGCTTCTAGTTGTTTCAGTATTTGTATCAGCATGTAGTTCTGATGACGAAACTCCTACAACTGAACCTGAAGAACCAACTACAGGCGAAGAGCAAACAGGCGAAAAAATACTTCGCACTAACAACTCAAGTGAACCTGGTTCATTAGATCCAGCACTTGCACAAGGTACCCATGAGTCATGGATATTAAATAATTTGTTTGAAGGACTCATGAAACATGATTCAACAGGACAAATTATTCCAGGTATGGCAAAAGAGTACACTTTGTCAGAGGACAATTTGACTTACACATTCACTCTTAGAGATGACATTAAATGGTCAAATGGAGATCCTGTAACTGCACAAGATTTTGAATTTGCATGGAAAAGAGCTCTTGATCCTGAATTAGCAGCAGACTATGCATATCAATTGTACTACATCAAAGGAGCAGAAAAATATAACTCCGGAGAGGGTACAGTAGATGAAGTAGCTGTTAAAGCTCTTGATGACAAGACCCTAGAGGTAACACTCGAAGCTCCTACTGCATATTTCTTAGACCTTTGCGCATTTTACACTTATTATCCAGTAAATAAAGCAGTAGCAGAAGCTAACCCAGACTGGGCAAAAGATCCATCAACTTATGTATCAAATGGAGCTTTTAAACTAAAATCTTGGGAACACAATGCAAAGATTACATTAGCTAAAAACGAAAATTACTACGACAAAGACAATATAAAATTAGACGGAATTGACTTTGATATAATAGAAGATGAAAACACTGCATGGCAAAAATATGAAGGCGGAGAATATGATATCTTAGTAACTCTTCCTCAAGCAGTAGTAGCTCAACTTAAAGCAGAAAACAATCCAGAACTTCAAATAGGACCAGAAGTTGGGACTTACTATTACAACTTAAATAACGACAAGAAACCTTTCAACAACAAAAAAGTAAGACAAGCATTAGTATATGCTCTCGACAGACAAACTATCGTTGATAAGATAGCTCAAGGTGGACAAATCCCAGCAACCGGAATTGTACCTCCAGGATTATTGGATGAAAATGGTGAAGACTATAGAAAGACAACTGGCGACTTCATTGGATATGATCTTGAAAAAGCTAAAGCACTTCTTGCTGAAGGTCTAGCTGAAGAAGGCATGACTGTTGAAGATTTCAACGCACAAGGCTTTGTTCTACTATATAATACTTCAGAAGCTCACAAAAAAATCGCTCAAGCTGCTCAAGAAATGTGGAGAACAAATTTAGGGCTTGAACTTGGGTTGGAAAATGTTGAATTCCAAGTAAAACTAGATAGAGAAAAAGCTGGAGATTATGATATATCAAGAGCTGGTTGGATTGGCGACTACAGCGATCCAATGACTATGTTAGATTTATTCTATACTGATGGACCATTCAACGATGCTAACTACAGCAATCCAGAATATGACAGACTTATAGACATTGCTAAGAGCACAGCTGATCAAAAGGTAAGATTTGATGCAATGAGAGAAGCAGAAAAGATATTAATGGAAGATGTTCCAATCGTTCCTGTTTATTTCTACACTCAACCATACGCTGTAAAACCATATGTTACTGGGATATACAAGATTCCTATCAATTATCCTACAATAACATATGCAGATATAAATAAATAACCAGTCAGAAATATTATATTTTTTAAGAGAAAATCAGGGGCAGTGCTTTCTGATTTTCTCTTATTAAAATATATGAAAGGAGCTAAATCATGAAAAAATACTTGCTCAAAAGATTTGTTATGTCTATCATAACGCTATGGGCTATCGTAACAATAACTTTCTTTCTGATGCATGCTATACCTGGTAATCCTTTCGCAAAAGAAGGGAAAATGCCACCAGTCGTATACGAAAATCTTCAGAAAAAATATGGACTTGATAAGCCATTATATCAGCAGTACTTAATTTATTTAGGAAATCTAGTGAGAGGAGATTTCGGTGATAGTATGAAATCTCGTGTTGAAACAGTTAACGACATGATAGAAAGAGGTTTTCCTGTTTCTGCTAGATTAGGAGCTCAAGCATTAGTGTTCGCTTTGATATTTGGACCTGCACTAGGTGCTATGGCTGCTTTGTACCAAAATAAAATACCAGACTACATATCGATGATTGTAGCGATAATAGGTATATCTGTGCCGAGTTTTGTAATGGGAACATTTCTAATACAATTTGTGGCTAAAAACGTCAGTTTCCTACCAATCGGAGGATGGGGTGAATTTAAGCACACAATACTACCATCATTTGCCCTAGGTCTAATGCCACTTGCTACTATGGCTAGACTTATGCGTTCTAGTATGCTTGAAGTATTAAATCAAGACTACATTAAAACTGCTAAGTCTAAAGGGCTTACGAAACTCGCTGTAATCATGAAACACGCTGTAAGAAATGCAATACTTCCTGTTGTCTCTGTATTAGGTATAACTATATCTAACCTGCTTGTAGGAAGTTTCGTTATTGAAAAAATATTTGGTATCCCTGGATTAGGAATGTTCTTTGTTAAATCCATCGGAAACAGAGACTACACTCTCATAATGGGAACCACAGTATTTTATGCACTTATACTTGTATTAATGCTATTATTAGTAGACATAACATATATGCTTGTTGATCCAAGAATTAGACTTACTGAGGAGGGACATTAGATGACAGAACTCACAAGAGAGATGTTCGAAAGAGCTTCAGAAGAACAGAGAAATGCTGAGAAAATCAGGCGCCCCAGTATAAAATACTGGCCAGATGTTTGGAGGAGATTAAAGCAAAATAAACTAGCTATGGTTGGTTTGACATTGATAATTCTCATAACAATCATGGCGATTATAGGGCCAATGATAAGTGGATACACTTATTATGAGCAAGACTATTCAAACATAAATGTCAAGCCGAATTCAGAATTTTGGTTTGGAACAGATGAATTAGGTAGAGACCTTTTTACTAGAACATGGTACGGAGCAAGATATTCTCTTTTAATAGGAATACTAGCTGCAGCAATTGACTTTACAATAGGTATATTGTATGGTGGTATTGCTGGAGTTTCAAGTAGAAGAGTTGACTCTATCATGATGCGTATTGCAGAAGTAATATACAGTATACCTTATTTGTTAGTTGTTATTTTGATGTCTGTAGTGTTTTCAAGTCAAGGCTCTGGTACATCATTGTTTGTGATTATACTAGCTATGACTATCACAGACTGGGTACCTATGGCAATACTCGTAAGAGGTCAAGTACTCCAATTAAAAGAAGCTGAGTATTCCCTTGCTTCTGAATCGCTTGGAGCTGATCAGGGTTGGATATTGAGAAAACACATAATTCCAAATACCCTTGGCCCAATACTAGTAAATGTCACTCTTACTATCCCAAGGGCAATATTTGCAGAAGCAACTTTAGGATTTTTAGGTCTAGGTTTACAAGCTCCTAAATCAAGTCTTGGAACCTTGGCAAATGATGGTTTAGCAGGAATGGCTGTAGGACTTACTTATCAAATTATATTCCCTGCACTTTTGATATCTTTAATCATGTTCTCCTTTAATGTATTAGGAGATGGTCTTAGAGATGCATTAGATCCAAGGCTGAGGAAATAGGAGGGGAAAAATGGAAAATATACTAGAAGTTAAAAACTTACAAGTTTCCTTTAAGACTTTCTTTGGTGAAGTTGAAGCTGTTAGAAATATAAGCTTTACCGTTGGCAAAAAAGAAACTGTTGCAATTGTTGGAGAATCTGGCTGTGGTAAAAGTGTAACTGCAAGTTCGATCATGCAGCTATTACCAATGCCGCCAGCATTCTATAAAGGCGGACAAATCCTATTTAAAGGTGAAGATATAGTTAAGAAAACCGAAAAAGAAATGCAGCAAATAAGAGGAAGCAAAATTTCAATGGTCTTTCAAGACCCTATGACTTCCTTAAACCCAACTATGAAGATTGGTAAACAAATTGTCGAAGGACTTATCAAACACCAAAAATTATCTAAAAAAGAAGCTCATAAAAAGGCTATTGAAATGCTAAAACTAGTCGCTGTACCACAGCCTGAAAAAAGAGTTAACCAATATCCGCACGAATTTTCAGGTGGTATGAGACAAAGAGTAATGATAGCTTTAGCCATGGTTGCAAATCCAGAGTTGTTGATAGCAGACGAGCCCACAACAGCTCTAGATGTTACAGTACAAGCCCAAATCTTAGATTTGATGAAAGACCTTCAAGATAAATTAAATATGTCAATCATTTTAATAACTCACGATTTAGGTGTAGTTGCAGACATGAGCGATAAAGTAATTGTAATGTATGCAGGTCAAATTGTTGAACAGGGAAATGTAAATGATATATTTAAAAATCCTATGCATCCATATACTATAAAATTGTTGGCGAGCGTCCCTAGACTAAATATGAAACGTGATGAGAGTCTTCATTATATAGAAGGCACTCCACCAGATTTGTACATTCCACCAAAAGGGTGTGCATTCTTTGATAGATGTGATCATGCTATGAAAGTATGCAAAGACTATATGCCAGACCCAGAGTATCACACTCAAGAGCACTACAGCAGATGCTGGTTAAATCACCCACTGGCAAAAGATGTGCGACGTGAAGGGAGTGTAGAATAATGGCAGAGCCTATCTTATCAGCAAGAAACATAAAAAAATACTTTAATGTAAGTGGTGGAACTTTAAAAGCAGTAGATGGCATAAGCTTTGACATATACAAAGGAGAAACCCTTGGTTTAGTTGGTGAATCAGGTTGTGGAAAGACAACTGCTGGCAGAACTATAATAAGGCTTTATGAACCAACTGGTGGAGAATTGTTCTTTGAAGGTCAGGATATTTACAAGATTCCACGACATAGTATGAAACCAGTAAGAAGAAATATACAAATGATATTTCAAGATCCCTATGCGTCACTTAATCCTCGTATGACAGTGGAAGAGATAATTGCAGAACCTCTTGAAATTCATGGTATTTATAAGTCAGAAAAGCAAAGAAGAGAAAGAGTCTATGAGCTACTACAATTAGTAGGTTTAAATGAAGAGCATGCGCTGAGATTTCCTCATGAATTTTCAGGAGGTCAAAGGCAGAGAATAGGTGTTGCTAGATCTTTAGCTTTAAACCCTAAATTTATAGTCTGTGACGAACCTATATCAGCGTTAGATGTATCAATTCAAGCTCAAGTAGTTAACTTACTTAAAAATCTACAAACTCAAATGGGATTGACTTACCTCTTTATTGCTCATGATTTATCCATGGTAAGATATATTTCTGATAGAGTTGGTGTAATGTATTTAGGTATGATGATGGAACTTTCTAAATCTGAAGAATTATATGACCACCCAATCCATCCATATACACAAGCACTGCTCTCTGCAATCCCAATCCCTGACCCAGAAATTCAAAGGTCTAGAAAGAGAATAATACTTGAAGGAGATGTGCCATCTCCTATAGATCCAGGTCCAGGATGCAGATTTGCAGATAGATGTTTCTACGCTATAGATGAATGTAGAAAAGTAACCCCTGAGTTCAAAGAAGTAAGACCTGAGCATTTTGTCGCTTGCCATAGATCAGGAGAAATCCTGGCAGGTACTGCAGCGATGACAAAATAAAATAAACTCCCAATTAGGCAAAGTGCCAATGTTGGGAGTTTATTTTATTCATACAATATGAGCATTAAAAATTCTAAGTCTTCATCTCCAATTGCTTCTATAGAATGAAATTCACCGGGCTTACATATAGTAAGATCTCCAGGTTCTAAAAAGACTTCATTTCCGTTATCATTGTACATTGCATGACCATCTAATATGTAATATGCTTCTTGGTCACCTTTGTGTTGATGATAGCCTATTGAATTTCCCGGTTTGATAATAGCTTTTCCAAATAATTTTCCTTTGCCTAAAAAATCTTCTTCTTCAAATAATCTAATGATTGTCACATAGCCTTTACCATCTTTTAAATTTTGTACTACCTCTACTTCAAAATCATCAAAATGTTTTACCATATTTCTCCTCCTATTTTATACATCTATTAGGCAGCCCATTTGGGCTGCCTATAATTTTCTATTTAGCTGGGATTAATATGATTTGTCCAGGGAAAATCAAGTTAGGATTCTTTAATTTATTGTATTGAGCTAACTCTTGCCATGGAACTTTGTATTTTAACCCAATTCTATAAAGTACTTCTCCTTTTTGCACGATGTGTTTAATATCTTGTGTTGGTTCAGTTGGAGTAGTTGGCTCTGTAGGCACTGTTGGTGTTTTTACAGCTTTAATTCTTCCCTCAACTCTAGGCCCTATCATCTCGGTTAGAGAAATATATTCAGCTAATACGTCTGATAAAAGCCCGCCTTCACCAACAAATGGTTTGTTGGCAAACATCGTATATCCATCTCCACCAGCTGCTACGAAATCATTTGTAACCATTGTGTAAGTCTTAGTCTTTTCAATTGGTTTACCATTTATCATAACGGACACTATCCTTTGACCTACTGGTTTTGACGGGTCAAAAGTGTAAGTTAAACCACTTACATGTGGAAAATGACCTGCTGGTTCAGGATAAGCATCAACTCCATGTTCTAATGCCTTTAATACTTCTTCTCCAGTCACCTTTATGACTGCTAGAGTATTAGTAAATGGAAAAGCAGTTAGTATTTCTCCTAATGTTATTTCACCTTCATCAATTGATGCTCTAATTCCTCCACCATTTGTAAGTGCAAAATCTGCACCGGTAGATTTTCTCATAGCATCAGTTATTAAATTACCTAAATTGGTTTCACCAGTTCTAACAAGTTCTCTAGTCCCTTCGAGTTTCACTTCAGTCTTACCTATTACAGTATTTTTTAAAGGTTCATTTTTAGCAACTAATTCCTCTACCATCTTTGCAATCTCTGCATCAGGTTCTGTTGCTTTTAAATCTTCATATGTCATTACTTCAGCTGTTTTTTTAACGATCTTTCCATCTTCAAATTCTAATTTTACGAAGCCTACATCTTGAGTATATGATCCAGCTTGTACTATTAAAGTATTATTTACAAGCATTCCTTCTTCAAGCATATGATGGCTATGACCATCTACAATTAAGTCGATTCCTTGTACCTTTTCTGCTAATTTCTTTGAAGTGTTTACACTTGATTCATCTAGTCCTAAATGAACTAATGCGATTATTACATCAGCACCTTTATTTTTTAATTCTTTTACATATTTATCTGCTGTAGTTACAGGATCAGCAAATTCTATGCCCGTGGTATTTGATGGGTGAGATTTATATTTCGTTTCATCAGTAGTAAGTCCAAAGATACCAACTTTCAATCCGTTTTGCATATCTTTGATGATGTATGGTTCAAAGTCTGATGTTTTATCTGATTCTTTTACTATGTTTGCACCTAATATAGGAAACTCAGCCATTTCCTTTAACTCCAATAATCTGTTATATCCGTAGTTAAAATCATGATTTCCTGGAGTCATTGCATCAAATTTCATTTTGTTCATGATCTTTACTATTTCTTCACCTTGAGTTAAATTAACATCAATTGTCCCGTGGAAAGTATCTCCAGCATTTAAAAACAATACATTTGAATCAGTAGTTCTCAATCCATTGACAACGCTTGCAAGTTTAGCAAAACCTAATTCCTTGCTGCCTTCATTTTCTGCTACTCTTGCATGCATATCGTTTACATGCACAATTGTTAGGCTTTCATTGCTAGCAGCTTGTGTGATATTTGTTGGCACGATGAGAAAACCTAGAACCATTGCAAAAGAAAGAACAATACTTAGAAACTTTTTATTTCTGGTACTCATAAAAATCCCCCTTTTATTTTTTTCGTTGCTTTTTTTATATACCCATGAATACTATAGAATACACATGATTCAATAAAATCATCTTTAAAAATTTATAAAAAAATGAAAAACTCCCAAGTAGTTTGGTATTACCCTCTGCTACTTAGGAGTGTGCTTTATAAAAAATATTTAATTAATTGTTACACTTAAGCTTGGCACAATAACCCCATCTAAATAAACGTGAACAGCAACTAGCTCTGTCCCTGTTTTTGATATGAAGACAAACCCGTTGTTTAATACAGCTAAATCGTCATTTGGAGCTGTTCCAAGTCTTACTTTTACTCTGTCGTTATCAATATTATTAAGATTTAATTTGCCAATATATTGTCCGTCTGAAAATGCGATTGGCTTAAATACCCAAGATAATTGTGCCATTTCTAACTCTCTCAGTTTTAACTCGGCTTCGATTAGTTTAGACAAATTAGTTACTAAAGCTTTGTTCTCTTGAGATAATTTTTCATAACTAGCTCTTGCTTTAATGATACTATCCCTATCTGACAATTTAACATTATCTTTCGATGGTAAAGCGTTGATCAAATCCATCACATATTGAACAGTAATCGTATTTGTGTCATTTTTAATAATCCTTGTTAATTCACTGTTCACTACACCGTTTATCTCAACAGTTACAATCAAATTTTCTACATTTGTGTTCACATTATATCTGAATGCTCCCAATGCAGTCGTTACAACTTCTCCATTGACTTTAACAACTACATTTGATACATTTTCCGGTATAAAAAGCTTCCCAATTAAAACATTGTTATTTTGATATTTAATGAGTTTAGGTTCTTCAACCCATCTCAATGTTGTTGATTCTAAAAATCTTATTCTTTCTAATGCTTGATTTACTTTAGCTAACATCGTTTGATATTCCACATTTGTTGCTGCACTCATCCCAAGTAAACGTCTCAGATCATTTAGTGCATCTCTTGCTTCAATTACTGTTTGTTTGTCAGTTAATTTTAAATTTTCCAAAGTAGGAATTTTAGCAACCTTTTCTCTAGCAATTTGAAAAGCTTTCTCTAATGTCAAAGTTGGCAATGTCTTAACATCTACGTTTTGCTCATATAGCTTAACTTTCCCTACATAAACTCCAAGTACAAGTTTCTCTAGATTATTTTTGTTCATAAGTTGGCTAAAATTGCCATTTTTATCTAGATTTACTACAACATTGTTTAATTTAACTTTTATCTTTGTGTTTCCCTTGAATTGAGATAAATCCATGCCATCAATTTTGACAGTTCCATTTACTTGTATCAAATTCTTAGCTTTCATTTCTTTTAACTCTAAATTTTCAACTTTTACTTTGCCTTTGAGTTCTTCTAATATTTTATCGCTAGTCGATAGTTTAGTCACAATTTTAGTATCCACTTTAGCTTTTGATTTGCCATTTGGACTATCAGCAAATGCTATTGCTGAACTTAGTGTCATAACCAATGCTAAACTTAAAGCAGTCAGTTTTACCAATCTTTTCATTGTTTACACCCCTTTATAATTTTCTTCAATTATATTATATCACTTTGAGTTTAAATTTAATCAGATTATGGAAACTGTAACAAAAATGAAATAAAGCATCATTTCTATATATTTCGAAATGATGCTTTAAAATTAAAAACCGATTTTTTATTGAAGTCCATTATATTTTCTGGCTCAACCAAGTCATTTTCCAAAACTTTTTTAGGATTTATTTGGGTAAGTTTAATGAAATCATCTTTGCCAATCCTGTTTTCAAGTTTTTTCAATGCGTCAGACACCTTTGGTGATCTCACTCTATCAGAGTGGCTATCTGTGCCTATGAACTGAATTAAGTTATGCTCTAATAATTTATTTGCTGTTCTATATACCTTTTCGCCATACAGCCCTGTTAAACTGTGTATATTGAGTTGCGCAAGTACTCCTTTACTTGAAAATTTGTACAGAATATTTGGATCATGAATTATCTTAGCATTTCTTTCAGGGTGAGCAATTATTGGGATATAACCCTTTATCTGAAGTTCATAAAAGACATCATCAGAGTAAAGAGGAATGTCATTAGCAGGGAACTCAATTAGTATATATCTGCTGTCATTAATAGTTAAATATTTTTTCTTTTCTAAATCAGCTATTAAATCAAGCGAAATATACACTTCATTTCCTAAATATAAATTTAGTTTTAGTCCATTTTCTTCTAATAAATGCTTAAGTGAATCAAATGAAGCCTTTATATCATCAGCTTTTTTCCCCATGCCTTCTCCGAGATAATGAGGAGAGCAAACTACATCGCTAAACCCATTTTCTATGAATTGCCTAGCCATATTTAAAGACATTTGATTATCTTTAGCGCCATCATCTACTCCGTATAGCAGATGCGAATGTAAATCTATCATTTCTTTTTCGCCTTCTTATCGTTTGGTTCCGATTCGTGATAATAATCTTCATATTGTAAATACGAATACCCATAATATCTGTTGTTCTTAACTGGTATCTTATTTAATACAACGCCGATAATATTTGCATTAACTTTTTTTAATAAATCCACTGAATGTTGTGCTAGCTCTATCTCTGTCTCACCGACAGTTATCACTATGATAGTACCATCGACAATGGTTGAAATAATGGCACTGTCTGTAACTAATCCAATAGGCGGAGTGTCAAATATAACCATATCAAAATCATCTCTAACTGTTTTAATAAAATCTTTCATCCTTTGTGACCCCAGTAGTTCGGCTGGATTAGGAGGAAGTGGACCACTAGGCAATATGTAAAGTTCTTTTCTCTTTTCATGTGTGCTCAAAACTTCTGATATGTTTTTTTCACCAATTAAAATATTGGTAAGCCCTTTGAGATTAGATATATTGAAAATCCTATGAACCATGGGCTTTCTTAAGTCGCAATCAATTAAAAGCACTTTTTTGCCTGATTCCGCAAATGAATAGGCCAAATTTGATGCTACTGAGGATTTCCCTTCCTTTGATTTAGCTGATGTGATGACAATTGTCTTAAGTTCCTTATCCACGCTTGAAAACTGAATGTTAGTTCTCAATGTACGATAAGCTTCAGATATGACAGATTTTGGGTTTTCCAAAATAAATATCTTGCTTTCTTTTCTTCTCTCCATAACTAATCCTCCACTTTTGGAATTGACCCTAAGACTGGTAAATTGAGGTATTTTTCTACATCTTCAGGTGTCTTAATTGTATTGTCTAAAAATTCTAGTAAAAATGATAAAAATACTCCTATCATAAGACCTAAAACCGCTGCTATTGCGATATTTAAAGTTATATTGGGACTAACAGGTTTTGTTGGAATCTCTGCTTTATCAATTACATGAACATTATCCACTTTCATTATTTCCTGTACTTTATCCATAAAAACATTTGCTGTTTCATCAGCGATTACCCTTGCAACTGAAGGGTCAGTGTCCTTAACTATTATTTGAATTAATTCTGTGTCTTTGACAAGGCTTACATTTACTTTTGCTTTATATTGCTCATAACTTAAATCTAAATTGAGATTGTCTATAACTTCTTCTGCAACAGCTCTAGTCTTTATGAGTTCCCCATATGTTGAAACAAGTTTTTGATTAAGCAGTAATTCATTGTATTGAATATTTGCATCCGAAACATAATCCTTAGGCCGTCCAACCATAAGTGTGGTATTAGCTTGATATACCTTGTCTAATACAAAAACGCTAATTATACCACTTAATAATATGGCTACTAAAAATAATGATAAAATTAGTTTCATTCTCTTTTTTAATATAAAAAGAACTTCCTTTATGCTAATTTCTTCCAAATGCATGTCCCCCTTAAGTCATATATATATATTGTATCAAAAAATATGTATTATTCAACATAAAATGCAAAGCAATGCTTTGCATTTTATGTTTATGTTTGATTTATTAGTGGCTATTTTAACCTGGTATTTGATCTTCAGCTTTTAACGTAATATTGTATGTTAATGTTTGACCATAGTTATCCACTAATGTTATCCTTACCTTTATTTCATCATTATCATCTTTATAGTCTGATAAAAGTTCACTTGAAAAATTGATGCTTGGCACATCAACTGTTAATGTTGTCCCATAATCTGGTTTATATTTTTCATATTTAGCTTTAAACTGAGTTTCTTGGATAACTTTATTTTCTACTATCTTTGTTTCTTCTTCATCTTTAATTAAAACTAAATCTCTTATTTCTACGGCATTTGAAAAAGATGCTTCTATCTTTGTAATTGGCGTTTCTTTATCGACTTCTACTGTTATGGCACTGCCGCTTGTTGTAACTCCTTCTGTACTCTCATTTAATTTTATGCTTCCAGGATTCAATGTCAAAGCTGGTGGTATATAAACTCCACCGCCGCCAATTGGAGGTGTCTCTGGAACTATTACATTTTCTGCTCCTTCTTCTACTACTACTTTTCCTCCTGGAATAGATATAACAGTATTATCAGCTGTAGGTTTTACAGTTATCTCTGTCACTGTTCCATCCCCTAATACAGCAGTTTTAGGAGCTTCTGTAACTAGTTTTGTCACAGTCCCCATAACTTCTACTTTAGCATTTTCTGCTTCTTCACTTATGTTTAATAGTTCAACTTTCGCTGTTTTATCTAGTTTAACTAGTGCATTTTCTGCATTTACATTGAGTTCTTTAATTTGAGCATTTTTAACTTGTAAATCTACATTTTTATCAACCACTACTTTGTCTAATACGCCCTCTAATATAACCTCATCTTTTCCATCTGCTAAGTAAACTACTTCTACTTTAGCTCCTGATTCAACTACAACTCTAACAGCTCCATCTAGTCTTGTTAATATTACTTGCCCAACTGTAGAATTACCTTTGATTATAATGGAGTTGACTCCTCCACCCCTTACTAAGACTCTTCCTTCTACTACTGCATTGTCGAGTGTAACTGTTCCGTTTGCTACCCCTTCACCAATTATTAAATCTCCGTCTACTGTGCAATCTTTCAATACTACTCCTGAAGTATTAACCATAACATTTCCTGTAAATGTCAAATTTTCTTTACTGGTCTTTACATATGTTCCGATTATGTTGTCCATTACTTGCGCGAATTCTGCTCTTGTTATAAATCCTTTAGGATTTACATATCCATTTGAGCCATTTACATATCCTGCATTTATCATCGCATAAAGTTCACCTTTTGCCCATGATGATATCTCATTTAAATCTTTGTATCCTTGTGGCAAAGTTGTACTTGGCTCTAATTTCAGTGCTCTTGCCAATACTATAAACGCTTCTTCTCTTGTTATGAAGTTCTCTGGATTAAGTCTTTTCCCATCGCCTTTAAAGGTTTGCATCTGAACTGCTTTTGCCATTTCATCATAATACCATGATGTTACTTCTACATCTGCAAATTGAGATATTGGTGCTTTTATATATGCACCAAACGCTCTGTTTACAATTGTTGCCATTTCTGCTCTCTTTAAATTGTCTTTTGGTCTTATCTTTCCGTTATCTCCCACCAACAGCCCATTTTCTACTGCCTTCTCAAGTGCTGGTTTAGACCAGTCATTTGGCATATCTGAAAATTCAGCTGCGTAAGAGAAGTTCGGTACTAAAGTTAATACCATAAGAAGCGACAATGCTATTGACATAACTTTTTTCATTTTCCTACCCCCTCATAAATTTTTCCCATTTTTTTGTTTATGTGTATTATATCAGAGAAATTGTTAATATTCAACTTATGATTTTTGAATTTTTAGTTAATTTTTGATATATTGTACTTAACTTAAATGTAATATTAAAATACCGTGTTTTGGTGTATAATTACAGTATAAAACTAAAGGGAGTGATTTTATGAAGCGCATAATGTCTATTGTGCTAGCATTGATACTGCTGATTAGTACAGGGTCAATAGTATCTGCAGAAAATCCTTACGCAGAACAAGCAGAATTTCTAAATAAACTGGGAGTGCTTCTTGGTGATGAAAATGGAAATCTAAATCTCGATGGTAAACTTACTCGTGAACAAATGGTAGTATTGATATCAAGGCTTTATGGAAAAGAAGATACAGCAAAAAACTATCAAGGAGTAAATGTATTTAAAGACTTAGGTTCTAAACAAGCTTACTACATACCCTATATACTATGGGCAAAAAATGAAGGGCTTATAGTCGGCATGACATCAACTCAATTTGGATATGGCCAAACTGTCACAGTCCAACAATTTCAGACAGTTCTTCTAAGAGCTTTGGGTTATACCGATGAAGCAAAGAATTGGTCTAATGTACCAACTCTAGCCCAAAATCTTGGTATCATGAAGGATTTAAACTTTTCAGCATCGAAGACTCTAACTCGTGGGGAAGCTTCTGCCATGATATACAATGCTCTAGCACTGCCTGTTAAGGGAAGTACCATTTCCCTTATGGCAGTGCTGCATTTAATTCCATTAGATATAAGTTATGACGCAAAAGTAATAAATGACTCAATAAATTTAAAAGGATCTGTAAAGGGTGTCAGTGAATTAAAACTGTACTTAAAATCCAATAACGGTATACAAACTTTGAATATCCCTTTAAATTCTGATGGTACTTTTGACTTTACAAAAGATGATTTAAGCTTAGGTGAATACAGTTATATAATTTTTAGCGGGACAAAATCTACTGAAATGAAGACTTTCTCGATTACCAATATAAAATTCGACTTATCAAGTGTGGCTGCAGATAATTTAAAAGAAATAAAAATAAACTTAAATAAACCAGTAGACACCAATCTATCAAGCTTTGTATACAACTATGAGACAAATGCAGGAGCTATAAATAGAGTTTACTATGAAAATGGAGATAAGACCATTGTGCTAGTGTTAAACGGAACAATGGAAAATAACAAAGAATACACTATCACAGCTAAAAATATCAGATCTACTACAAATGAAGTTGTAGAGTTTAAAGATAAAGCATTCACAGCGACAGACAATACCCCTCCTAGGGTTACTGGGATTGATGTTTTAGGAACAACCGGGATAAGAATTAATTTCTCAGAACCGATAAAAACAGTTCCTTCAATGAGTAACTTCAACATAAATGCAACTACATCTTTATCAAACCCAATACTTTCATATAAATCGATAGAATTAAGATATTCTACTTCAACAACATTAGCACCTGGAACATATACTCTATTGACACAAGGTTTAGAAGATTTTGCAGGAAATATGATGAATATCGACACAAGGTCATTTACTGTGACAAAAGACACCACCCCTCCTGAAATCATTAAATCGACAGCTTCAGCTGATCAATTGACAATAGAGTTTAATGAGCTAATAAACCCAATGACAGCTACTAAAGAGAGCATCTACTGGAAACAAGATGGAGTTTATAGAAAATACCCTGATTCAGTAACTATAGACGGTAAAAAATTGATTGCGACATTTAATGAGAACCTTATTCCAAACAAAGAAACTAGTATTTTTATCGAGGGTATAGGCGATTATTCTGATAATAAAATATCTCAAGTATTGATAAAAGTAACTCCCACAGTAGATACTAGAAAGCCTGAAGTCGTGTCTGCAACAGTTGGCGATACAGGTAAGTTCATAAAAGTTATATTCAATAAAGCTGTATTAGGCAATGTCCCAAGTAGTTATAGTGTGGTAGATGCTAATGGCAGTATGTTGTTGATAAAAGATGTGGTTGGAAGCGGTAGAGAATACACTATAAACTTCTACAGCACTTTACCAAAAGGCACCATAAAGCTAACAGTGTCAGAAATTAAAGATAGCAATGGAACAAAGATAGAACCATATACTACTACACTAAATGTAAAAGATTTTGAAAGCCCAAGGCTATTGAATTATTCAGGTTATGGCAATACTATAATAATGGAATTTTCAAAGCCAATGGATGAAAAAACAACTAGCTATTTATATAATTACATCGCAAAAATAGGTGGAACAGAAGTTTATCTAATACAAGGCACACAAATAAGCTTAAGCCCAGATTTAAAAACTTTAACTATCGTACTGCCAGACTATATGTATGGCAAAAAAGTAATGATAGGCACTGCAGATAATTTGACAAATCTTGAGGTTAGAGGCTTAAAAGATACATCTGGCAATTTCACTGATCCTCTAATACTGAGTTTAAAATTTGAAGGCAGTGCGACTGGAAATGGAAGAGTAGTTGACTTTTATCCAAATATAGCAGGTAAACAAGCAGTATTAAAAGAGCCAAATCTAATCAAAGTAAAGTTTAATATGCCTATCATAAAAGCTGATATAACAGATTTTGTAGTAGCAGGTCATACTATTTCAAGAGTAATAGTTGATGGAACAAATGTGGTACAGATTGTACTTGCTGACAGTACAACCTACATTCAGCCAAATACAACAGTTATTCCAGATACTAACAAGATCAAGACATCAATTGGTACAAGCGTAGACCCGGGGCTATTTAATGTAGTAGATGAAGTAAGCCCTATTTTGAAGAGTACCCAAGTGATGATTGTAGGGAATAATCTAGAAATCACATTTAGCGAACCTTTAGAAGAGGAAGGTGCTAGCTTATACAGAAGGGATCTACAAGTAATTAGATTAAGTGATAGTAAAGTATTGAGCACAGATGATTACACTACATCAATTAAATCTACCGACAAACAAACTTTAGTAATCACTCTAAAATCAAAGCCAGTACAGTCTAAATACTCCATAAGAGTTATTGACAATCCAATTTATATAAGAGATACTTCAGGCAACTTAGTAAAGCCATCTCAGTTGATTGAAACAGTATATCCATTTTAAATAAAACTCAGTGAACAATTTGTTCACTGAGTTTTTTCATGTTTATTATAATGTTTAATATAATGCTTTTTGAATTAGATTCATGAATATTGTAGCCACAGAAGCTCTATTTGCTGTGCTTTGAGGATCAAATTTATTCGCTCCGATGCCTTGGATTAATCCATATCCCTGAATTGTCTTAACAGAATCTCTTGCCCATGAACTAACTTGATTTGCATCAGAAAACTCACTTATCGATTCTTTAGTCATATCTATTTTCTTGTAATCTAAATATCTATCGAGGATAACCGCCATCTGTTCTCTGGTTATTTCATCATCTGGTCCAAATTTTGTTGTTGAATAACCATCTACTATGCCGTTATCTACAGCCCAAGCAACTGATTTTTCATACCAAGAATTATTTATGACATCTGTAAATTTTTGATTAGAATAGCTTTCTATGTTTTCTCCATCTAATCTTGCTAATGCTGTTACAAACATCGCTCTTGTCATTGAACCATTTGGATTAAATGTATCATCATCTACACCCTTGAATATTTCTCTAGATGCTGTGAATTTTATTGCGTCATAATACCATGAACTTGAACTTACATCATTGAAATTCACTTCATTTTGACCTATAACATATTCTGAAAAATGATTTGTGATAAATCTAATCCCTTCATTGTCTAAATAAGAACTAAATGGTACTACCTTTAAATCCCCATTTGCTAATATTTGATATACGACCTGTGAATAATCATTTTCTTCATTCTTATAAGGTATTGTTATCTTTACTGTCCCTTGAGTGAAGTTATCAATAACTTTATCAGCTGATTTGATGTTAAATTCATAGATGAAGTCGCCAAAATTTCCATTTAATTCGTTTGGTTTTACATTGATATTGATAACTAGATCCCCATTTGCTGACATGGCTTCGCTTAATTCGGACAGAACTATTTTATTAAATTCTAGATTGACTAGATTTGTATTGATATTTAATGTATCAGCCTCTTTTGCTAACGTTTGTAACGATAAGTTAGATAGATTTATGCTAAAGTTATTAGCTTGCGGATAATCATCAATATTCATGCTTACTAGTACTTTGCTGCCATGTTCATCTTTAGTTTGTTTTGCATACTCTAATGCACTATTTAAATTTGTTAGGCTAAACTTAACTGTTAAATTATTTCCTGAGATATTAACATCAGGAATTATCTCATTGCTAGTAGGGTTTTGTGGTGTTATAGGAATTGATGGTGCATTGCTGTCAAGTACTACTATCTCACTTCTGTCTCTAATCCTTATTCGAGGTAAAAATTCTGTTTCTGATGACATGTTCTCTCCAATAGATGATATCCCTGTTACCTCTACTCTATCTCCAACTTTGATATGAGATAGTGATACATTTTTAGTAATATATCCATTTATATAGACTATCACTCCGTCGACTGTCAGTTGTCCAACTACACCATTTGCATCAGTTTTTATATCTTCTACTGTTCCTGTAAATTTAACTAGTCTGCCTAAATTTTCACTTGCTATTGCATCTTCAGGTGATACTTTTAATGGTTCCACAGGATTTTTAGTACTATCGATTACGGTTAATTTCTGTACTTTAATCTCTTTTTCTCCTTGATATTGGTCTATATTCCCAAGCACTCTCACCTTTTGCCCTACTTCTACGCCAGATGATACTGGGAATACATTTATTCCTCCTGTTTCATCTTGAATATAAATACAATCAAAGAATCCTTTGTTGTCATCAGTGCCATTGTATACATCTGTAGTTACTATACCTTCAACCATAACCTGTGTCCCTATTGGCAATGAATGAACCTCTGATATCTTATTTACATCTTTTAATGAGACTAATATATTTTCGACTATATTGTAATTGCTATATGGTAGGGTACCTGCATTTTCGACTTCAACTTGTACTTCAAAGTTTGACATAAATGCTCCTCCTGCTGCAATTACTGTCGCCTTATTGCCGTTTTCATAAGTTACTTCTTCACTAGCCATCAAGAGCAATCTGTCATTATACTTAGGAGGAAGTGGATTTCCATCTTTGTCATCATCTGATGAAAAAGTTGATTCGTGTCCACTTATGATTGGCGATACACTATTTGGCAGTACATCAGTTGGTGCTCCGCTTTCGTCCACTGTATATATAGTCGAGTCTCCATATTGACTAAAGACTTGAGATGGATCTAAGCCTTGAGTAAATGGATTTACATAGCCGTTGTGGTCTGTTAAATAAAGTCTTTGTGCTTGTCCTCCATTTAATACATTGTCTTTAGCCTCATCATCTGTAATTCTAAGCTTTGCTCCTATAGCTTCTAGTATCTTGTTTTGTTGAGCTGCCATATGTTGATCCGGAGTAAAATTAGGGTCATTTTTTAAATTAGTGTAGTTTTCATAGTAGTCTCCCCAACCGGTTAATATTATAGTCTTTCCTTGTTTAGCAAAATTCTCAACTGCTTGAATTTCTTCTTCAGAGTAGCTCTTCCATGGAATTCTCCCTATAGTTCCATTTCTTCTGCTAGGAACTGTAAACACAAACATCTCATACTTAGGATTATTTAACGCTCCTATCAGTTCTTCAGAAGTCTTTAGTTCTACCACTCTGATATCGTAGTTTGCAGCTAATGCAGCAAAATTACCCATGCTAGCTTTGTAGTTTCCTGCTACATACTCATTATCATGTGATGCATCTATTCCTACATATATCAATCTGTCTCTGTCTCTTACATTAATTTCTAAATCTTTAGTAAAGGTCATCTCTTCACCATTTGATTCTATCACTGCAGTAACGAGGACAGTGTATTTACCAGGTGTTGTAAATGTATGAGAAATCTCATGAGTCAACATTCCACCACTTTCAGGTATAGTTTGGTTTAGTGTATCGCTGAATATCACTGAGCCATTTTTTAATTGATATTGTATTGATTTTAAGGTGACTGGAGTTATTTCGTTATTAAATAATTTTGTTGTTATCTTTAAGCTTTCGTCTGTAACAGGCATCATCTGGTCGTATTGAAGGCTGTCTATCCCTAATTTAGGTGCTGATCCTAGCCAAATAGGCGCTGTTACAGCTATATCTCCATCTTCTTGTACAATTGGTTGTTTGTAGGTGCTAAGTGCCAGCCTTTATCTAAAGCTTTGATGTACTGATCATATGATCTAAAGTATCCGCCGCTGCCAACAGCTCCTTCACCATTTCCAACTTCAATCAAACTTATCCTTTGATCTATCACAGGATCCAAATACGCAAAATCAGCAAAATTGCCAAATGTCGGACCTGGATGGTTAAATTGAGATATCGAATTTGGTGTATCTTTTAATAGTTGATAGTATTGTTGAAGTCCTAAATTATTAGACTTATTATTAAGCTCTGTGTTATTTCTGCTCACAAATCCAGTAGTATTGAATGTATTCATATGCCCAGGTCCGCCAGACCAAGTCATCTCATAGCCATATATGCTTATAAATTTTTCATCTCTTGCTTCTTCTGCTGCTCTTAATCCATTTTGCCATTTTACATTAGTTGAATTGTAATCCACTAAGTTGTATGTTGGATATTTATCCGTTGATGGCGCTGTGTCAAAAGAGTTAGAGTGGTCAGTCACCGCAAAGAAATCTAATTTAGCGACATTTTTAGCATATGAATATGCTTCTTGTAATGTTCCTGAGCCATCAGAGTTTTCAGCAGTATGTGAATGAAGTTGTCCATAGTAATTTCTATATGGTGCATTTGATTCTAAATAGTAGCTAAATACAACTGGGTCACTGTCAAGATACCCTTCCTCACTAGCAAATGCAGTTATATCCATCGGTAAATATGATTCATTGATGATTATCGGGGTAGTGTAAGTGAATTCATCACTTATGCTTTCATCTTCAGTTCCTACATTGTAAGTTATTATATATTTAATCACAGCATTTTCAGATGCTGATAAATTTACTACATCTCCATTTGAAACAGCTCCTACAGGAGTTGCAGTAACTGCTTTTGTTTTTGCTTGATTATAAACAAAAGTATTTGTGATGCTCTCTTCTTCACCTTTAACCGCTTTTGCAACAATAGTTGCCTTATGCTCTGCATCAAATTCATTTATCACTACACCAACTGTGTTTGATTCAGCAACTACTTCATCTCCTCCATTTATTGAATAAACTATATGTGCATCTGTTGTTGGAGTCGACAATGTGACAGTAGTCCCCAGTTTTATAGAAGCTCCATTTGACGGATTTGCTTCTACAGCCACTACGTTTGGAAGTGTTGACAGATATTGTGAATTTCTTGGTGTAGGAGCTTCTATATAGAAGTCTTCACTGTTGTTATCTGTATCCCAGCCATTTGTTACGCCAGTTTTACTTCCGTCATTGTCTTTCCTCTGAGCACTCGTAGTATTACTTACAGCAGGAGTCGGTGTTGTTTCACTTTCTGTTGCTGAACCTACTCCTAATAAATCTACAATATTACTATTGTTGTCTAGAAGCCTAAGTTTAAAGTTTTGAGCAGACATCGCTATATTACAGATTGCATCTGGTTCAGGTAAATCAACTGTTCCACCAGAGCCTTTAGCAGCTTTAATTAAGAAATATCCACCTGCTTTAATCACAGCATTTTCAAATACTTCATTGTTCTCCTCCTTTTTATTTTCTATGAATTCAGTATAACACAAATTTTCAAACTGTTTATTGTGTTAATGTATAATTTTAGTTAAATATTAATTCATTAAATTGTTATAAGTACACAAAAAGAGGAGTATTCACTCCTCAAATTTATAAGTATTTACTATTCTTTTTACATATGCTCTTATTTCATCATCACTATAATCATCTACTGCATTTCTGAGCTCTTTTAATTTTAACTCCAATTCATCATAATCAATCTGAACAGGTTTTGCTACAAATATCTTTTTATGCTTTGTCGCCGTCACTCCCTCTTCATCTAGTATTAGCTCTTCATACAGCTTTTCTCCCGGTCTTAGCCCTGTGATTTTTATAGGTATTTCGGTGTAAGGTTCAAACCCGGATAATTTGATTAAGTCCTCAGCTAATTTAATGATTTTTACAGGTTCACCCATGTCTAATATAAAGATTTCTCCACCCTTAGCCATAGCTCCTGCTTGTAATACTAAAGATACAGCTTCAGGTATAGTCATAAAATACCTAACTACATCTTTATGTGTTACTGTGACAGGTCCGCCTTCCTTTATCTGTTTCTTAAATATAGGTATGACACTGCCGTTGCTGCCTAAAACATTTCCAAATCTTACAGCCACAAATTCGGTGTTAGATTTTTCATTGAAAGCTTGAATTACCATCTCACAAATCCTCTTGCTCGCACCCATTATATTTGTAGGATTGACAGCCTTATCTGTGGATATCATTACAAATTTTTCTACACCATTTTCAGATGCCGCCTTTGCTAAATTTACGGTGCCAAATACATTGTTCTTTATGGCCTCTTTTGGACTAGTTTCCATCAAAGGTACATGTTTGTGCGCAGCAGCATGAAATATTACATCCACTTTTTCCCTTTTTAAAATTTCACTTATCCTTCTTTGATCTCTTACAGATGATATGTAGACAATTAAATTTAAATTTGGAAATCTCTTTCTCAGTTCATTTTCTAGCATGTACGCATTGTTCTCATATATGTCTAATATTATTAATTTCTTAGGATTTTGTATTGAAATCTGCCTTGCTAGTTCAGACCCAATAGAACCCCCTCCACCTGTAACTAAAACTATTTTTTCATTTAAGTATTTACTTATTTCAGATATATCTAGTTTTATCTCTTCTCTGCCTAGTAAGTCTTCAATCTGAACATCTCTTATGGCACTTACGCTGACAACTCCATCTATGAGTTCATACATGCCAGGTAAAATCTTTAATCTTGCTTTAGTGTTTTTCCCTATTTCTACGACTCTGCTCACTTCAGCTTTTGGTGCTGACGGCATGGCAATGACTATCTCATCAATATTATATTTCTCTACAAGCTTTGGTATATCTTCTCTTGTTCCAAGCACAGGCACACCGTAGATTACTCTGCCTAGTTTTGTTTTATCGTCATCTACAAAAACTACAGGTTTATATTGATAGGAATAGTGATTTTTAAACTCTTTTAATATCATCGCTCCAGCATCACCCGCACCCACTATCATAACTCTTATAATTTTGTCGTCGTTTGATTTAACTCTGTGAGTTAATTTTTCATTGACAGTTCTTAATGAGAATCTAAAACCTCCAATGAGTCCTACATCAAATACAGTCATCATGATGTATACAGATCTAGGTAGTGAAGTCTGTAAAAATGAAAGTGCTGCAATAGATGCTATATTTGCGACAACACCTGCTGCTACAACTTTTATCATCTCATCTACGCTTGCGTATTTCCAAATACTTCTATAAAGTCCAAATAAATAAAACACAAATATCTTTGACAATGAAATAAATAGAAATGTGTTTTTATAAACTTCAAAATAGCTTAAAAATTGAGCATCAGTAAAGCTTTCAAATCTTAAAAATAGAGATAATACAGCAGAAAAGTTAATAATTAAAAAATCAATAAAAATCATCAGTAGTGTCTTTTTACCGAGCCGCATGGCAATCCATCTCCTTTATTGTCCTTTAGAATATACTACAACAATAATTCGTTATTTTCAATAAGCGGTGGTAAATTTTTAGTTATTTGCTTAAAAATAATCCTTAAATGGTGTATAATACTTGTATACTAAAAAAATAAGGAGGCATACATGGCAAGTAAAGATAAAACTATAAAGAAAAAATACAAATATGACATATGGATCATATTACCCCTTATCATCGCAGTAGCAATCATACCTTTGATAATCTATCTTAAAGTAGTAGCAGTACCTGAAGAACTCAAGTACTTCACAAATGGGCAAGATAATGCTGACTTTTTCTCGTATTACAAAATGTTTTGGCTTACTATAACAACTGCTATTGGATTATTTATGTTTTTCTCAAGGTGCTATTTAAATAGGCAAATTGAGCTGAGAAAAGATAAATTCTATTATCCAATGTTGATTTATGCAATTTTAATAATTCTTTCAGTTATTTTCTCAAGCTATAAATCTGTTGCAACAAAAGGGTTTATAGATAGATACGAAGGAATGTACGCTTTACTATCGTATTTGAGTTTGATGTTTTTAGCATACAACACTGTTGACAATGAAAAGCAAGTGAAAGTATTAGTATATGCTCTATCTATTTCTTCTCTTGTCATGAGTTTAATAGGATTGACTCAATTTTTAGGAAAAGATATTTTTATGACAGATTTTGGCAAAAATCTCATATTGCCAAAAGCTTACGAGCATTTAAAAGACACCTTGAACTTCACATTTGCTGCAAGTAAAGCAACATACGGCACGCTTTATAATATCAACTACGTGGGCGTATACACGAGCATGCTTTTTACTATATCTATAACTTTAGTGCTATTGTTAAAAGAAAGAAAAGAAAAACTCTTCTTTTTACTAGTAAGTGCAGCAAATTTCTTGACATTGCTTGGTTCTAGATCAAGAGCCGCACTTTTAAGCTTTGGAGTTTATATAGTGCTTGCTGTTATCTTTTACAGAAAACAAATCAAACATAATTTAAAGTTTTTCGCACTGTCTTTTATCATTATCTTAGCAATATTCTTTGGCGTAAATACTGCTTTAGATGGAACAGTGACAGATAGACTCGTCTCAGGGGTTAAGTCTTTAGTCGAAGTAAGCTACATAGACTTTGAGGATATAGTATTAAACGAAAATAAAATTAATATAAAATTTAATGACCACGAAATAAATATAATAAATGAAGATGGCTTCTTTAGCTATTATGACGAAAATAATTCGCCGCTTGAAGTTGAGATGATTGAACAAGGCATTTATAAGATAAAAAAAGAGCCTTACAATAAACATACTTTTAAGTTATTGATGTCTGATACTAATGGGCTGATAGTTGAAGCTGATCTAGCAACAAATAAAGGAGTAAAATCTATTCGATTTGCATATGATGAAAATAACAATGCAAAAGCTCTAGGGTATAGAGGAGAACTCTTAGGAAATGAAGAAATAAGGGCAGAATACTTTAACTTTGAAGGTAGAGAATATATGGCGTCAAATAGAGGTTATATATGGTCAAGATCTATTCCTTTGATAAAAGACACTATATTTATCGGACATGGTCCCGACACCTATGGCATTTACTTTCCTAACAATGATTTCGTTGGTAAATTAAAGGGTTTAAATAGCATTTATACCGTAGTAGATAAACCTCACAATATGTATTTACACACTGCGATAAGTACTGGGCTATTATCTTTGTTAGCAGAGTTAGCTTTGTTTTTAATGTACTTTGTTTCAAGCTTTAGAGCATACTTTAAAAAAGAAAAATACAACTCATTTATGGAATCTGCAGGCCTTGGAATATTCTTTGCGGTATGCATGTATCTATTTACAGGTCTTTCTAATGATAGCATAGTTTCAGTTGCACCTATATTTTGGGTTCTATTGGGGACTGGATTTATAATCAATAAAAAAGTAGTTGAAACTGATAAAGGGATTGCTTAGGCAATCCCCTTAATTTACTTTAGTTTCGATTACTTTAGACAACTCAGTTATACTTTTAGTTAACTCATTTAGTTTTCCTTCAATTCTCACTAATAAAAATAGCGATATGACTATCGGGAAACCTAAATTAGCTATATTTGTATAAAGTTCTTCCATGTTTTCACCTCTTTAAATTAAAGAGAGCCTTAAGGCTCCCTTTTTAAAATTCTATTTCTGTTGTTGATGTGGTAACTATGTTAGCTTTCATTGGTGCTGTTAATAAACCATTTCTTGATACAAATGTGTTTAGACCTACAAGGCCTGTCATAGCTTGGTGTATCTCATCTTCAGTTAAATCAGCTCTTGGATTGTCAACTGATATACTGTACGCTTTATTTGCAGCGTCTATAAACTGCATGATCAATTTAGTCTTTTCCATAAATACTCTCCTTTCTTATTTTATTCTGTTACGATTGCTTCCTCAATTCTCTTGACATTGATAAGTGCTTTTTCTTGAAGTCCTGAAATCAATTCTCCTGCAGACAATATATTTTCGTCTGTTGCAGTTAGACTGATGTTTGAGTAGATTTTAGAGTCGATTTTTTGTTTTCCATCAACTACTCCCCCGTCAAGTTCAAGCTTTAAGCTCTTCTTTGTTATTTCTACCATTTTCTCACCTCCCTATACTTTATATATATGATTAGGAGGTTATATGTACTACGTTTAAGCACAAAATAGGCATAAAAAAACCTCGGGAAACCCGAGGTTTTTTGTGTGTTGTTTATTTAGATTGATCTAAGTGTGCAATTGTAGTTGCAGTTAAACCATTTGGAGTTACTAATGTTACAGTCCACTGAACAGTAGTATTACCTTCTTTAACTTCATTAGTCTTTACAATTATGCCCTTATTAGCAGTTATTTCATTACCATATTGATCATAAACTGTAAATTCCTTTAATAAAGTATCATCATTAAAGTTTGCTACTGTTATTTCTGGATCTACTTCGATCTTAACTGCTTTTGGTGGTTTATAAGATACGGTTAATTCTTTTGTTATAATAACAGGACCTGTTGCTCCTTCTATTGTTACTACAACTGATGTCTTAGCATCATCTAGGGTTGTATCAGATTTAGCAATAGCTCCAATTGTAATGCCTGAAGCTGTAGCTACTGAAGTATCAGCTACAACAACTTGTTTTACTACACTTGGATTAACAACTACTGGAGTTCCGTTTTCAAGTTTTCCAGTAATTTTCAATGTAGTAGTAGTACCTTGTTGCAATAATGGTAAATCAGCTATTTCATATGTTACAACTTCACTTGGATTAACAACAACTATGTTAGCTACATATGCTGAATTAGGAACTTCATTTGCCCCATCTTTAATAACAAATTTAATTGTTGTTGTTCCTTTTGCTACTCCAGTGATAACAAAGCCATCATCTTCATTTCCACTTACTGTAGCTACATTAGTATCAGTTGATGTAGCAACTATAGTTCTTGAGCCTGAATAATTATTCCAAGTATCTGTTCTTCCATATTGATCTTGGAATTTAATATTTTTAGCAGCTATAGTTGTAGTTGCATCTTTCACTACAGTTGTTTTAACATCTGTCAATCCTACGATAACAGTAGCAACAGCTGTATCTTTTATATTAAAGCTTACTTGTGAGCCAGTTCCATTTAAAACAGTAGCATAAATATATATTGGATAATCTACTGTTTCTGAGGCAACATTAGTTGGTGCTGTATAAACAAGTTTTGCAGTTCCATCTGTATTTTTAACAAACTCAAGTTTTGCTCCGTTTGTTGATGCATAATTAAATGTCAAAAGTCCTGAATCAACAGCTGCTTTTAAAGTTGAGTACTTGGTAATTTGGTTTCCAAATTGATCAACAGCAGTAAATGGTATTGCTACTTCTTCACCTTCTGCTACCACAGTTGCAGGAGCAGACATAGCAAAGTTCTTAACCATTGGTACTGCAGGTACATCCAAAGTGTAAGTCGTTGTTTTACCGGTATAGATAGATATACCTTGAATTACGGCAGTTCCTCCATTGTTTGTAAATTGTCCTCTAGTTAAAGCAACAGCTTGATAAGCTGTACCAGAAACAGTTCTAGAAGCTATAGTTTGGCTAGGAGCTACTACTAGTGGATTATTAGATGTAAATACTACATCGTTAGTTTCAGCAGTAGTTGTATTTCCATATTGATCTTTTGCAACAAACAATAATTCATATCTTCCATCATCAAAACCTGCAGGTAAAGTTGTTAAAATTTTACCGTCAGTTTTATCATATACACCTTTAAACTCTACTGTATCAACATTTGAAGGAAGCACTACTGTAACTTGACCATTAAAAACAGTGCCGCTTGTTACATGAACACCAGTTAAATAAACTACTTGATTAGGAGTAAAATAAGTTTGATTTACTAACTCTAGTTTTCCATCATTAGTTTGAGTAAGAGGTTGTCCTGTTGAAGCTGTCCAGTTTATTGTTTGTCCCGTCATTGCTTCTCCATATTGATTTAAAACTCTGTAATTTACTAATGCTTTTTTACCATCCTCAGTCCCAACGTTACCTTTCATAGGAGCTTTGTCTAATAATAATTCAATCTTTGAAACTTTTACATCTTCAGCTGTAAATGTTGCTGTCAATGGTTCTTCAGTTAAACCAGTTACTTTTACAGTGTAATCACCTTTAGTAAGGTTAGTTACTGTTGTAATAACTGCTGATTTAGCATCGTCAGCAAATACTATGCTTTCAGTGTTAACAGCGATTGAACCTTTGTTAACAGTGATTACTGCTTTTGTCTTATCTACTGCTTTGTTAAATGTTACAGTGATTTTCTTAGCTCCTGTTGCTTTTGCTGTTACAGCAAATTCTGCAGGCATTTCAATACCTAAAGTTTCAGCTAAAGTCTTTTCAGTATCTTTAACTTTTGTATTAAGTGCTGTTACTGTCATAACTGACATATTTCCTCTTAGCAATTTTGCTGTAGCTTCAAGAGTTATACCTTCTAATAGACCTAGGTCTTTAGCTTTTGTATAAGCATCTTTCCACTCAACATCTGTGTAACCAAGAGCTCTTAATAATACTAGAGCGTAATCTTGTACAGTTATGTCGTCAGTAAATCCGAATTTTGCATCATTGTATCCTTTGTAATACCCTTCTGCTTGTGCCCAGCCTAGGAAAGGTATATAATATTTGATTGTTACGTCTTTCCATGTTGGAGCTGTTGGATATTTTTCTGCTACTTCTTCTTCACCAAGAAGTCTAGCAAGCATTACTACTGCGTCTCTTCTTAAAAGAGTCTTATCTAGCATTAAATTGCCGTTTTGATCTCCTTTAAGAACGCCTAATTGTTCAAGAAGTTTCCCTGCTTCCTCTTGTGGAGTTGCAGCTTGTGCATACACAGGAATCATTCCTAGAACCATTACTAAAGCTAACACCAATGATAGGGTTCTCTTCATGTTCTAATTACCTCCTTATAATTTTGTTTTAATTTGTACTGTTAAGTACAGTAACTCGCACTTTACAGTTATTATAACATCTACTTTAGCCATGGTCAACAAAATGTAAATATATTGCAGCATATACTAAAGTAGTTACTATACCTTGATTATACACTAAATTTTGGATTTTAGTGTTACAAATTTGTTACATTTAAGTCATTTAGTTGTTTAAGTAATTTATTGCCTTCTCAAGCTGAGTGTCAAAGGTTTCATTTTCTACTATTAAATCAGGTTCTACTCCCACTCCGTTTATTTTTACCCAGTTTGGGCTAAAATATTCAGCTACTGTTAACTTCATCGCATCTCCTTTTGGAAGTTGAACTATGTTTTGCACTGTGCCCTTCCCATAGGTCTTTGTTCCTATGATGTATCCTGCTTTTGTGTCTTTAATTGCTGCTGCGACAATTTCTGATGCACTAGCGCTGTTTTTGTTTACTAAGACAACGAGCTTGTATTGGGTTTTTTCTAAATCAGAATAATAGCTTTGTACATTGCCGTATTTATCTTTTATATGGACTATCGGCCCTTTTGGCACGAAGAGATTAGCTACTTTTACCGCTTCATCTAGATACCCTCCCGGGTTATCCCTTAAATCGAGTATAACTTTCTTAGTTCCCACAGTGTCTATATATTTAAGTGCTTCTGTTACTTTTTCACTTGCTTTGTCGCTAAAGCTATTTAGTTTTATATAGCCTACTCCTTTAAATACATCATATTCTACTGGTGAGATCTCAATTTTTTCTCTTCTAACTTTAAAAACCTTTAATTCACCATCTCTTTTTATCTCAATTCGAACGATATTTCCGGCTTTCCCTCGTAATAGACTGGTCACTTCTTCTAAACTAAGTCCTTCTACTTTTTGGTAATTAACACTAATTATTAGATCTCCTGCTTTAAGTCCTTGAGATTTTGCTGGTGAATCGTCTAATACTTTATCAATTACTACATTGTTATTTACAAGCTTTATGACGATACCAATGCCTGAAAATGATTGATTTAAACTGTTGATAAACTCTTCATACTCTTCTTTAGTGTAGTAGTCACTGTATGGATCTAGGTTTTGCAGTAGACCCTTTAATATGTTGTTTTGGTGAGTTTCATAGTCAATGTCTTTAATGTAATAAGCGTTTATATATTCTACTATAAAATCCACATATCCATAGTCTATTGAAGTTTGAGCAAAACTAAAACTCGGAACTAGAAGTGTGAGTGTTAGTAAAAAGACTAATATTTTACTCGTTTTCTTTTTCATTTATCTCATCCCTTTATTTGATGTATTCCATGAAATAGTTGTTTTTTAATATATAGTCTGATAGATCTATCTCCCTTATACCCTTTAGGTAGATATCCCTAAACTTATTTATGTCTTCTTCTTCTCTTGTAAATCTATTTATGACTTTGCTGTTTTCATACACTCCATCTCTAGAGAATTGGAACATATAGTCCTTAGATATAAATGAGCCCTTGTATAAATAAGTTTGTGGAAACACATAGTTTTCTCTAGTTGGATTGTTTAAGTCCATTCCAAAAGTTATCCCTTTTGTATTTTCATAACCCATGATATTTGCTATGGTTGGATAAAAATCCAATTCACTTCCTACAGTTGTTATGGTCTTACCCAAGTTTTCATTTGGTATGTGTATGATAAGTGGTATATTCATCATTATGTCGTAATCATAGGGTCTGCCTAACAAGTAGTTTAATATCTCTTCTTCTGTTTCAAGTCCTGCGTTTATAGCAAAATGATCCCCATATATCACTATAACTGAATCATCGTAAAGTCCATTGTCCTTTAAGTTTTGAATGAATTCTGCGATAGCTTCGTCTGTGTAATGTATGGCTTGAAGGTAGTTTGATGTCAAAGATGTTTTGTGTTCTTCCCTGATATTGTATTTGTCAACCGAAAATTCCTCTAAATTTTAATCGAAAATTCCCCTAGGGGAATAAAAAAATTATTGCTCCTCTAACCACTGTTTTGTTTCTTTTAATCTGTAAGAGTTTCCATTCATATTTA